>Ga0310811_10007072_pt1 | contig 14350 bp, 11 predicted proteins | sample YCmetagenome_FD_207642 | JGI IMG/M metagenome (GOLD analysis project Ga0310811, IMG submission 207642) | Soil microbial communities from experimental microcosm in Duke University, North Carolina, United States - YC | ecosystem: Engineered > Artificial ecosystem > Soil microcosm > Unclassified ...
GCGGCCTGATCGTCACCGAGACCGTGTTCAACATTCCCGGCGTCGCCCGCTTCCTGGTCGAGGCGCTGCGCTGGCGCGATTACCCGATCGTGCAGAATCTGGTGATGCTGATCGCCGTGGTGGTGGTGTTCGCGAACTTCACCGTCGACATGCTCTACGCCGCGATCGATCCGCGCATCCGGTATGGGGATTAGTATGACCGTCCATCTGCCGTCATTGCGAGGAGCGAAGCGACGAAGCAATCCATACTTTTTTCGGAGCGACATGGATTGCTTCGCTTCGCTCGCAATGACGGCGTGAAGAACTAGGAGAATCCCGACTTGGCCGTGGTCAATTACGATAGCGAACTGAAGCGCGCCGGCGCCCATTCGACGCGTGGCTGGCGCCGGCTCGCGTTCCTCGCGCAACGCTACATCCTCGGCACCATCGGCCTCTTCATCATGGTGATGTTCGTCTGGATGGCGATATCGGCCGACCTGATCTGCCGCTTCTCGCCGCTGTCAGTCGATTCCGCGCATCGACTGGCATCGCCCGATGCGCTGCACTGGATGGGAACGGATTCGTTCGGCCGCGACGTCTGGAGCCGGATCGTCCATGGCGCGCGGATATCGCTGGCCGTCGGCATCGGCGCCACCGCGCTCGGCTCATCGATCGGCGTCATGGTCGGCCTCGCGTCCGGTTACCTCTCGGGCTGGGTCGATTTGCTGTTCCAGCGCGTGACCGACATCTTGCAGGCGCTGCCGCTCCTGGTATTGGCGCTGGTGATGACGGCGGCACTCGGGCCATCGCTGCCGAACGTCATCATCGCGATCGCGATTCCGCTGATCCCGACCGTCGCCCGCGTCATTCGCGCCAACACGCTGGCGCTGCGCGAATTGCCGTTCGTCGAAGCCGCCAAGTCGATCGGCATGAGCGAGACCCGCATTGCGCTTCGCCACGTGCTGCCGAACACGCTGGCGCCCCTGATCGTGCTGGCGACGGCACAGCTCGGTTCCACCATCCTGACCGAGGCCTCGCTGTCGTTCCTCGGCCTCGGCATTCCCGAACCCTATCCGTCATGGGGCCGCATGCTGTCGGAATCGGCGGCGGAATATGTCCGCACCGCGCCGTGGCTGGTGATCTTCCCCGGGGTTGCGATCAGCCTTGCGGTGTTCGGCACCAATCTGTTCGGCGACGCGCTGCGCGACATCCTCGACCCGAGGCAACGCGGCTGATGACCGAGGCAGGAACGGAAGCGACGGTTCTCGAGGTCAAGAACCTGCAGACGGTGTTCTTCACCAATTCGGGCCTGTTCAAGGCGGTCGACGACGTGTCGTTCACGGTCCGCCGCGGCGAGACGCTGGCGATCGTCGGTGAATCCGGTTGCGGAAAGAGCGTCAGCGCGCTGTCGATCATGCGGCTGGTACCGGACCCGCCGGGCCGGATCGTCGGCGGCTCGGTGACGCTCGAAGGCACCGATTTGCTCGTCGTCAGCGACGCCGAGATGCGCAGGATCCGCGGCAACCGCATCTCGATGATTTTTCAGGAGCCGATGACCTCGCTCAATCCGGTGATGCGGATCGGCGACCAGATCACCGAAGTGGTGCAGTTGCACCGGTCGATGACGAACAAGGAGGCGTGGACGCAGGCGGTCGAGATGCTGCGCCTCGTCCGTATTCCCGAACCGGAACGGCGGGCGCTGGAATATCCGCACCAGCTTTCCGGCGGCATGCGGCAGCGCGCGATGATCGCGATGGCGCTGGCGTGCCGGCCGGCGCTGTTGATCGCGGACGAGCCGACCACCGCGCTCGACGTCACGATCCAGGCGCAGATCCTGGCGCTGATCGTCGATTTGCAAAAGACCCTCGGCACCGGGCTAATCCTGATCACCCATGATCTTGGCGTCGTCGCGCAGACCGCGCAGCGCGTCATCGTGATGTATGCCGGCAAGAAGGTCGAGGAGGCGAGCGTCGAGGCGCTGTTCGAAGACCCGAAACATCCCTATACGCGCGGCCTGATGGCCTCGATGCCGGCGGTGATTTCGCTGGGCGCGAAGGAGGACGTGCGGCTGAACGAAATTCCCGGCATGGTGCCGTCGCTGACCAACCTGCCGCCGGGCTGCGCCTTTGCGCCGCGCTGTGCGTTTGCGATCGATCGCTGCCGCGCCGAATACCCGCCACTGGAGGACTTTGGCGGCGATCATTTTGCGGCCTGCTGGGTTGCTGCGGAAATGGTGACCGCGCCATGACCGACGCCCGCCCCCTGCTGGAGGTGACCGACCTCGTCAAGCATTACGCGGTGCGCGGCGGCATCCTGCGCCGCCGCATCGGCACCGTGCATGCCGTTGACGGCGTCAGTTTCGCGGTGGCCAAGGGCGAGACGCTGGGGCTGGTCGGCGAGTCTGGCTGCGGTAAATCGACGGTCGCACGCACCGTGTTGAGGCTGGTGGAGCCGTCGAGCGGCGCCATCAGGTTGAACGGCACAGACATCACCGGCCTCGGCAAATCGGAGATGCGGCCACACCGGCGCTCGATGCAGATCGTGTTCCAGGATCCGTTTGCTTCGCTCAACCCGCGCATGACCGCAGGCGACATCGTCGGCGAGCCGCTCGGCGTGCATGGGCTGGCCACCGGCGCCAGGCAGCAGGAGCGGGTCGCCGAATTGTTCGCGCAGGTCGGCCTGCGCGCCGACCAGATGAAGAACTATCCGCATCAGTTTTCCGGCGGACAGCGGCAGCGCATCTGCATTGCGCGCGCGCTTTCGCTCGGCCCGAGCCTGATCGTCTGCGACGAGCCGGTCTCGGCGCTCGACGTCTCGATCCAGGCGCAGGTGATCAATCTGTTGATCGACCTGCAGCGCAAGAACGGTTTTTCGTATCTGTTCATCGCGCATGATTTGGCGGTCGTGGCCCATATCAGCCACCGCGTCGCGGTGATGTATCTCGGGCGCATCGTCGAGATCGCCGACAAGGTCGAGTTGTTTGCGAACCCGCGTCATCCCTATACGCAGGCGCTGCTCGCGTCGGTGCCGGTCGCCGATCCCAAGGCAAAGAAACTGGCGCCCATGATCGACGGCGACGTGCCGAGCCCGATCAACCCGCCCTCCGGCTGCGCGTTTCACACCCGCTGCCGCTATGTGATGGACCGTTGCAAGATCGAGCGGCCGGTGCTGGCCGAGGCCGGAGCGAAACACGAGGTGGCGTGCTGGCTCAATGACGGCACGGGGCGGCCGGGGTAATCGTCATTGCGCGGAATCGTAGGGTGGGCAAAGCGAAGCGTGCCCACCACGCTGATTGTGATGAAGATGGTGGGCACGGCGCAAGCGCGCCTTTGCCCACCCTACGCAGCTACGCAGCTAATTAACCCCGTCATTGCGAGGAGCGTAGCGACGAAGCAATCCATACTATCTTTGCTGCGCGATGGATTGCTTCGCTTCGCTCGCAATGACGGCCGCTAAGTCACCACCGCGATCTCGACGACGATCCTGCCCGTCGTCACCTGCTCGCCTTCGGCAACGTCGATCGCGGAAACTGTCCCCGCGACGCCCGCGGTATGCACGTGCTCCATCTTCATGGCTTCCAGCGTCATCACCGGCTGGCCGGCGGTGACCTGCTCGCCCGGCCTGACCAGCACGGCCACCACGCGGCCGTTCATCGCCGCGCGCACCTTGCCGTCGCCGCCGCTTACTGCTGCCGACACAGGGGCGGCGAGCGTGAGATCGCGCACCGCCAGCGTCGAGCCGCCGTGCAGGAAGTATAGCCGGTCGCCGTCGCGTAAAAATCTTACGGATTCCGCGAGGCCGTCGCGGCTGAAGCGAATGGTATCGCCGTCGGCCGCGTGGATTTCGACCCGGTACGGCGTATTTTCCAATCCCCGATAGCTGCCGTCGCGCTCGCGCGTAAGTTCGATGTCATGGACCCCGTGATCGATCTCGAAACGAAGCGGAACAGGGAACGTCGCCGCCAGCGACCGCCCGCTCTGCCATTTCGGCGCGGAAGGATTGGTGACATAGAGCAGCAACGCTGCAAGCTCGGCCTCCCGGTCAGCGTCCTTGCGCGGCGAGAGCAGATCGTCGTGATGCTGGCCGATGAAGCCCGTCGTCGCCTCGCCCGCGGCAAAGCCAGGGTGACGCAGGCAGGAAATCAAAAATCCCTGGTTGGTGGTGACGCCGAACGCAACCGTCTGCTCCAGCGCGCAGATCAATTTTCCGCGCGTCTCATCCCGGGTAGCGCCATGGCTGATGATCTTGGCAATCATCGAATCATAGAACGGTGGAATCTCGGAACCGGACTGCAGCGCGTGTTCGACGCGGATGCCGTCCGGCATCTGCCACAGCGCCATCCTGCCGGATTGCGGCATGAAATCGTGGCCGGCGTCCTCGGAACACAGCCGCACCTCGATGGCGTGGCCGGAGAACTTGATATCCTCCTGCACGAGCCCGAGCGGCTCGCCACGCGCGACGCGCAGCTGCAACTCGACCAGGTCGAGGCCGGTGATGGCTTCGGTGACGGGATGCTCGACCTGCAGCCGCGTGTTCATTTCCATGAAATAGAACCCGCCGCTTTGGTCGAGCAGGAATTCCAGCGTGCCGGCACCCTCATAGCCGATCGACTTCACCGCCGACACCGCGACCTCGCCCATCTGCGCCCGCAGCCTCGGCGACACCGCCGGTGATGGCGCCTCCTCGATCAGCTTCTGGTGCCGCCGCTGCACCGAGCAATCGCGCTCGCCGAGATGGACGGCGTTGCGGTAGCGGTCGCCGAACACCTGAATCTCGATATGGCGGGGATCGACGATGGCGCGCTCCAAAATCACGGTGGGATCGCCGAACGCGCCCTGCGCCTCCGATCGCGCGCTGCGCAACGCATCGGGGAATGCTGCCGCCTCCGCCACAAGGCGCATACCGCGGCCGCCGCCGCCGGCAACCGCCTTGATCATTACGGGGAAGCCGATCTTTTTGGCTTCCGCCGCCATCACCGCATCGCTCTGGTCCGCGCCCTGATAGCCGGGGACGCAGGGCACGCCGGCCTTTTGCATGATGTCCTTGGCGCCCGCCTTGTTGCCCATGATCCGGATCGATTCCGGCGACGGCCCGATGAAGACCAGTCCAGCATCACGGCAGGCTAACGCAAAATCCGCGTTCTCGGCGAGGAAGCCGTAGCCGGGATGAACGGCGTCGGCGCCGCTTGTCTTCGCCGCGGCGATGATCGCCTCGATCCGCAGATAGGATTGCGCCGGCAGCGCTTCGCCGATCCGCACGGCAGAATCGGCATCGCGGACATGGAGCGTGTCGCGGTCGGCATCGGAATAGACCGCGACCACGCCATAGCCGACACGGCGCGCGGTACGCATGATGCGCCGCGCGATCTCGCCGCGGTTGGCGATCAGAATCTTGAAGAACGGCGTCGCTTTCATCATGCTCATGGCCGCGCGACCGAGAATTGCATGCGCTGGGGTTGCCGCGCCTCCGCTTCGCGGCAGATCGCCAGCACCTCGGAAAGTATGCCGCGAGTGTCGCGCGGATCGATGACGCCGTCGTCGAGCACGCGCGCCGAGGTCGAGAACACATCCATCTGGCCGTCGAACACGCCTGTTATCTGCGCCTTCATCGCCTCCAGCTTTTCCTTCTCGACCGGCTTGCCGCGCCTGATGGCGGCGGCCTCGGTGACGATCGCCATGGTTTCGGCAGCCTGCTCGCCGCCCATCACGGCGGTCCTGGCGTTGGGCCAGGAGAAACAGAAGCGCGGATGGAAGCCGCGCCCGCACATGCCGTAATTACCGGCGCCGAACGAGGCGCCGCAATAGATGGTGATCTGCGGCACGGTCGCTGACGTCACCGCCTGGATCATCTTGGAACCGTGCTTGATCATGCCGGCTTCTTCGTACGCCTTGCCCACCATGTAGCCGGTGGTGTTGTTGAGATAGAGCAGCGGCGTGCGCGACTGGCAGCAGGCCTGGATGAAATGCGTCGCCTTGTTGGCGCCGGGCACATCGAGCGGCCCGTTATTGGTGATGATGCCGATCGCCTGGCCCTCGATGCGGGCGTGGCCGCAGACCGTGGCGGGGCCGTAATTGGCGCCGAACTCGATAAAATCGGAATCATCGATGAAGCGCGCGATCACCTGCCGCATATCGACCGGCCGCTTGTGGTCCATCGCCATGATGCCGAGCAGTTCCTCGGCATCGTATCGCGGCGGACGAAAAGACAATTCGGCCGGCTTTGGCCGGTCCCATTCCAGGTTGGCCATGATATCGCGCGCGATCCGCAGCGCATCGCGGTCGTCTTCGGCGAGATAATCGCCGAGCCCCGAAATCGAGGTGTGCATCTCGGCGCCGCCGAGTTCTTCCTCGGTCGCAATCTCTCCCGTCGCGGCCTTGAGCAGCGGCGGCCCTGCGAGGAACGCGCGCGTGCGGCCGCGCACCATCACGATGTAATCGGATAGTCCGGTTTGATAGGCGCCGCCCGCGGTCGACGAACCATGCGTCACCGTGACGACAGGCAATCCGGCCGCCGACAGAAGCGCCAGGTTGCGAAAGATGTTGCCGCCGCGGACAAAATCCTCGACGCGGTAGCGCAGCAGGTTGGCGCCGGCGCTTTCGACCAGTTGCACGTAAGGCAGCTTGTTTTCCAGCGCCAGTTCCTGCACCCGCAGGGTCTTGTCGATGCCGTAGGGCTGCAGCGCACCGGCATCGATGCCGCTGTCATTGGCGCTGACCATGCAGCGAATGCCGGCAACGAACCCGATGCCGGCGATCACCCCGCCGCCGGGCACGCTCTTGTCGGGATCCGGCACGTCGAACATGTAGCCGGTCAGCGTCGACAGTTCGATGAAGGGCGAGCCGGGATCGAGCACCAGCGCCACGCGCTCGCGCGGCAGCAACTGCCCGCGCTTGTGAAAGCGATCCTTGGCGGCAGCCGAGGCCGCGCGCGTGCGTTCTTCGAGCGAACGCATGCGCGCGATCAGCGCCAGCATGCCGTCGCGGTTGGCCTTGTAGGCGGCGCTGCCTGGGGCGATGGTGGATTCGATAATGGCCATTTGAGCTGTTACTTCCCGACAGAATATCAACGACGGCGGTGGACTCCCTCTCCCCTTGTGGGAGCGGTGGACCGAGTTCGCCGAACGTCCTGAGTCATCGCCGCACTAATGCCTGACCCCAAAAATCTGCCGCGCCTCGGTGGGGCTGGCGATCTCGCGCCCGGCGCGGCGGGCACAGGCGGCGATGGCTTCGATCAATTGCCCATTCGAGGTCACCTTGGCGCCGTCGGCGAGATAGAACGTGTCCTCCAGCCCGGTGCGCAGATGACCGCCGAGATCGGCGCAGCGCTGGTGCAGCGGCCAGATTTCGGCGCGCCCGATCGCGGTGACCTGCCAGCGCGCCTCGGGCAATTTCAGCTTCAGCAGGATCGGCAATAGATCCGGATCGGCCGGCATGCCGGAGGCGACGCCCATCACGAAATTATACTCGAGCGGGCCTGAATACATGCCGGTCTGCCGGTACATGCCGACGCAGCGGACGATGCCGACGTCGAAACATTCGAATTCGGGAATCGTGCCGGCCACCTTCATCACGTCGAGATAGTCCTGCACCTTCTCGACCGCATTATCGAACATCATCGGCGGCCAGGCCCAGGTATTGTCGGATTTCACCTTGAGATAGTTCAGCGAGCCGGCATTGCAGGCGGCGATCTCCGGCCTGGTCTCGCGCACGCAATCGAGCGCGCCGCGATAATTCGGTCCCGAGGTGCCGGTGGTGTGGTTGATGATGACGCCGGGACAGGCCTCGCGCACCGCCTGCTGGATCTCCCTGGAGACGCTGACGTCCCACGACGGCAGATGGCCTTTGTTCGGCTCCTGCTGACGCAGATGGATATGCATGATGCTGGCGCCGGCGTCGAAGGCGGCCCTGGCCTCGCGCGCCATCTGCTCCGGCGTGACCGGCACGTTGTGTTGCCTGGGGTCGGTCAGCACGCCATTCAGCGCACAGGTAATGACGGCCTTGTCGCTCATGGATCGGCCTTCGAGTGAGCGGAAATCTCCGGCGCGATCATGCGTGCCGCATCAGCCGGCTTCTTGCGTCCACCCGCTATCGCCAGCGCCAACCCGGTTGCTGCGGTAGATCGCCAGATCGCGCGAGCCGGAAAAGATCGCCCGCGGTTTCAAGCCGTAGAAGCGGCGGATCGAGTGACTGAAATGGGTGGAGTCGGGATAGCCGATGTCCTGCGCGAGATGCGCGAGGTTGATGTCCTGGTTGGCGAAGTGCAGCAGATGCCGCGCCCGCTTCCAGGCGCGGAAGGAGCGGAACGAAATGCCGGTCTCTTCCTTGAACAGATGCAGGAAGCGCGACGGCGACAGTGCCGCCTCCGCCGCGCAGCTTGCCGCCGTCAACGGCTCGCCGGAGAATTTTCCGATCTGCAGCATCGCGCGCGCGACGCGCGGATCGAGCGCGCGTGCCGGCAACGCTTCGCCAAAGCACATGGTATCGAATTCGGCGCTGGAGATATCGTCGCCGCCGTGACGCTGCCGCAACTCGACATAGGCCTGCCGGATACGCCGCGCGAACGCGGGCGATTCAGGCCCCGACAGGCGCTTCACCATTTCCTCGAACGCGCCGGGGCGGATCGTTTCGGGTTCGATCACGAGGCAGATCGCGGCGCGATATTCGCTGGCAATGGTGTGCAGCACGTTCGGCGCCACCACGAGCAGTTCGCCACTGGCTTCGACGCCATCGGCCGTGGTCAGCCAAAGACCGCCCTGGAGCGCAACATAGACGTGAAACGCCCCCGGGCAGCGCTCGCGCGGGCGGCCGAGCAGACCTGCGTAAAACACGCGCTCCGGCGTAATCAGCATCAGATGGCCGGATTGCCGGCCGATTGGCTGGCCGGATTGCTGGCCGGATTCTTGGCCCTTGGCGTCGTCCATGGTTGTCCTCCGCGTGCGGCTCTTCTCGGCCGCTGCGTAGAGGCAACCATAGCCCAAAACGGAGGCCTGTCACGGAGGAGATTCGGCCGAAAATGACGGAAATAGCCGATGAAACCGTCATTGCGAGCCAACGGGTCGCGCGAATGCGCGCCCGATGACAGGCTCCGCCGAAACAATCCATGGGGCAACATAGAAAGTGTGGATTGCTTCGTCGCAAATGCTCCTCGCAATGACGATGCTGCTGGAATCAGCCCCGCACGCGCGGCGCCACATTCTGTTCGACGCCGGCCTTCTGTTCCGCCGCCACCGCCCGCTTGTAGCCGTCGCGCGCCTGCAGCCGCGCCCAATAGGCCGCCACATTGGGCCCGAAATCCTTGGCCAGCCCAATGGTGCCGGCAAGCCGCAGCGCATAACCGATGGCGATATCGGCGGCGGTAAAGCGGTCCGCGCACAGCGTCTCGGTCTTGCCCGTGGCGGCTTCGACCGCCCGCAGCCGGCCCAAAAACCATTTGGCGTAGTCGCCGGCGACCTGCGGATTGCGGCGCTCCTCGGGCTCGAGCTGGCTGTATCGCAGCACAAGCGTCTGCGGAAAGGTCAGCGTGGCATCGGAAAAATACATCCAGTTCAGGAACGCGCCGTAGGCGGGCTCGTCGGGACCGACGATCAGCGGTGTCGGTCCATATCTGGTGCCGATGTAATGGCAGATGCCGGAAGATTCCGTCATTTTGGTTTCGCCATCGACCATGAACGGAATGGTGCCGAGCGGATTGAGCGCGAGGTATTCCCTGGCGAACACTCGTGGCGGAAACGGCAGCATTTTCAGCTCATAGGGCAGCCCGAGTTCCTCCAGCATCCAGAGCGGCCGGAACGAGCGCGCGCCGTCGCAGTGATAAAGCGTGATCATGCCTTTCGTCCCCTCCTTAGTCCTCATAGCGCAAGGTTCTCTGTCCATCCTTGTTATTTCGGACTCTCGCGCTTCACTTCACGCACGGTCTGCTCCCCTCCCCCCGCGTAGCGGTGGGGAGGGGTCGGGGGTGGGGGGTAGTGCGGCGATCACCGCAGCAGCGGCTCCTGCTGATAGGCCCCCCACCCCCGACCCCTCCCCGCCACGCGCAAGCGCGCGTGGAGGGAGGGGAGCTGACTACAGCCCCATCTGCCGCGACGCCAGATCCTTCATGATCTCTTCCGTGCCGCCGCCGATGGCGTTGACCTTGACCTCGCGGTAGATGCGCTCGACCTTGACGCCGCGCATGAAGCCGGCGCCGCCGAAAATCTGCACGGCCTCAGAGGCGCAGAACGCCATGGTCTGCGTCGCCTGGTTCTTCATCATGCAGATTTCGGCGACCGGGCTCTCGCCCTGCCCGAGCCGCCATGCCAGCAATTCCAGCATTGCCTGCGATGCGGCGACGCGCTGCGCCATGTCGACCAGCTTGTGGCGGATCACCTGGTGCTGGGCAATCGGCTTGCCGAAGGTCTTGCGCTCCCTGGCATAAGCAATGGCCTCATCGAGGCAAACGCGGGCGTAGCCCGTGCAGCTCGCGGCCATCCCGATACGCTCGCTGTTGAAATTCTGCATGATGATCTTGAACCCCTGGCCCTCCTCGCCGATCAGGTTCTCGACCGGCACCCGGCATTCGTCGAAATGCAGCGTTGCGGTGTCCGACGCCCACCAGCCCATCTTCTTGAGCTTGGTGCGCGACAGGCCCGGCGTATCGCCTTCGATCAACAGCAGGCTCACTCCGCCGGCGCCCTCGCCGCCGGTGCGCACCGCGACCGTCAGATAATCGGCGCGCATGCCGGAGGTGATAAAGGTCTTTTCGCCAGAGACGACGTAATGATCGCCGTCGCGCCGCGCCCTGGTGCGCAGATTGGCGACGTCGGATCCGCCGCTAGGTTCGGTGATCGCCAGCGCGGAAATTTTCTTTCCCGACAGCACTTCAGGCAGCACCCGCGCTTTTATCTCGGGCCGCGCGGCGCGCGCGATCGGCGGCGAGCCGATGGTATGGCTCATCAGGCTCGCGCTGATCCCGCCGGCGCCGGCGCGCGCCAGTTCCTGCGAGGCCACGATCTTCATGAACTGGTCGACGGTGGTGCCGCCATATTCCTCGGGGAAACCGAGCCCCAGCAACCCGATCTTGGAGGCCTTGGCATACAGCTCGCGCGGAAATTCGTTCGCCTCGTCCCATTCATGGGCATAAGGCTCGATCTCGCGGGACACGAAACGGCGCATCACCTCGCGAAACGCCTCGTGATCCGCGGTGTAAAACGGGCTTTGTGCCCTGGTCCGTTCCAGCATATTGGGCTCTCCTGACGAATACGTGCCCTGATTTGGCTCTCGCAAACTTGCGTCGAGCGGCTGGCGGATCAACGCATGACCGTTTCCCGGACCCGCCCAGGCCGTTGCCTGGGAAGCAATAACACGAAATCGGCAACATGCCCGGCAGGATAATGATCCGATCGAGCCGGGCATCAGCGCATCGATGCAATAGCCCCGGCCGCGGCGGCCGATCGTTCGTCATTTTCTCATTCGTCAACCCGCCGCAAAAGCGCTAGGCTGAGCGGCGCGAAGCCAGGCCGCTGACATCCCGAACCGATCAGCGTCGCGGCTCAAGGCAAATCGATTGTGGAGGAGGGGAAATGGGCATGACCTATTTTGATCTTGGTCCGTACAGCCGCAAAGTCACGACGTCGTCGCCCGATGCGCAGCTCTGGTTCGACCGCGGGCTCAACTGGGTGTTCGGGTTCAACCATGCCGAGGCGATCAAGTGCTTCCAGAAGGCGCTCAAGCACGACGGCGAATGCGCCATGGCGCACTGGGGCGTCAGCTATGCCTCGGGACCCAACTACAACCTGCCCTGGGTCCGCTATGATCCGCTTGGCCGGCAGATGGCGCTGTCGGCATCCTACGATGCCATGCAAGGAGCGCTTGCGCATGCCGGGAAGGCAAGTCCGCTCGAGCGCGCGATGATCCAGGCGCTCACCGCGCGCTATCCGCAGCGCGAGGCGATCGATGATATGGCGCCGTGGGACAAGGCCTTCACAACGGAAATGCGCAAGATCTTCGCTGCCTTTCCCGACGATCTCGAGGTCCGGGCGGTGTTTGCCGAGTCGCTCATGAACGAGACGCCGTGGCAGATGTGGGACCTGCCGTCCGGCGCGCCGGCGGCGGGCGCGGGCACCGAGGAATGCAGGGCGCTGCTGGAATACGCTTTCGACAAGATCCCGGCGGCATGGAATCACCCCGGCCTGCTGCATCTCTATGTCCACCTGATGGAGATGTCGCCTTTTCCGCAGGTCGCTCTGCGGGCCGGCGACCGGTTGCGCGAGATCGTCCCCGACTCCGGTCACCTCATTCACATGCCGACACATCTCGATGTGTTGTGCGGACATTATAATGACGTGCTTGTCCATAACCAGAAGGCGTTGGCAACCGACCGCAGGTTCCTCGCCTATTCGGACGATCCGGGCGTCTACCTCGTCTATGTCATCCACAACTTCCACTTCGCGATCTATGGCGCGATGTTTCTCGGCCAGTACAAGCCCGCAATCGCTCTGGCCGACGAACTGATTGCCACGATCCCGGAAGCAGTGTTGCGCATCCAGTCGCCGCCGATGGCGGATTTCCTCGAAGGTTACCTGACGATGAAGCAGCACGTCCTCGTGCGCTTCGGCAAATGGCGCGAGATCATCGAACAGAAGCTCCCGGAGGATCGAGAGCTTTACTGCTCGAATGTCGCCATGATCCACTACGCCAAGGCAGTCGCTCATTCGGCGCTCGGCAACGTCGCGGACGCCGAGGCCGAGAAGACGTCGTTCATGGCGGCGAAAGCCCGGGTGCCGGAGAGCCGCCGCGTGCACAACAATCTGGTCGTCAACCTGCTCGGCGTGGCCGAAGCGATGCTGAACGGTGAGCTGGAATACCGGAAGGGCAACCATGACGCAGGCTTCGCGCATCTGCGCAGGTCCGTGGAGCTCAGCGACTCGCTGCCCTATGACGAGCCTTGGGGGTGGATGCAGCCGACCCGTCATGCCCTCGGCGCACTTCTGCTCGAGCAGGGACGGATCGCGGAGGCCGAGGCCGTGTATCGCTCTGATCTAGGCCTTGACGGCAAGCTGAGCCGCGCCTGCCAGAACCCCGATAATCTGTGGTCATTGCACGGGCTGCACGAATGCCTGGTCCGTCGCGGAGAAAAGGCCGAGACGGCCCTGATCAAACAGCGGCTCGACCTGGCGCAGGCGCGGGCGGAGAACCCGATCAAGGCGTCCTGCTTCTGCCGCCGGATGGACATGGCAGCCGCATAGTCGATCGCGGCGCGCCCTGGCATAGCGCCGGCCGTGGTTTTACCGACAACCGCTTCACGCGCTCGTCGATGCGCGCGAGGCGTGAACGCAACGTCGCCGGCGTCGGTCCCGGTTCGATCTTGAGCGTTGGCGAACAGTGGTTTGCCGAGCCCGGTATTCGGGAGTTCAGGTAGTTGGAGGGAATCGCGGTCTGTAGTAGTATTTCTGTTGGCTCGAAACACGCGGCGCAACAGATGCAGGAAATCTCGTCAGCCGGTTTAGTGGCGTATTTGCCTTGCGGGACGCCGTTGGCGGGGAAGAATCGAGGAAAGAAGGGGATCTAAAATGGATTCCTTTACCGTTGCTCCCGAGCTGAAAGGCACGAAGGGCGACGTCATTGCCGCCAGAATCGAAGTGCCCATTCTTGTCGTCATGATTTACGGTATTTTCGAATTCACCCGGTTGGGGCGGTCGCAGGATTACTACCTGTACACTTACGCTCCGGTGCTGGGTGGCGTCGCTGCCTCGGTGGGTCTTTTTACTTATTATTTTCTGGTGTCCGTGGAGCGAAAAAAGAGCCGGAAAAATCTCCTGGTTCTGCTCGGATTTCTTCCATATTTCTATTCGTTGTACATCATGGGTGTTCTTGGCCTCTACACGATCTATGAAGGCATCGTCGGCAAGTTCTCACTTTGGTCGATGATAGGCGGGGTGTTCTGGGTTTTTGTCGGATTTCATCTGACCTACCGGTTTTACCTGATGACAGAGATCGTCAGGCGACACGATGAAAAGGCGATGTTGGTTCATTCCAGCCTTCGCCAAGGCGACCTGACCTGAAATATCGGTCGCATCGGTTCAGCTCACTTGACGGGCAAATCGCCACTTCCGATTTTCGGAAGCGGAGTCAAGCGAAAAATCGTCCCAAACTGAAAATATTTCTGTTTTCCGGAAACCCAAATCAGCGCTACATAACACCCATCCCGTCCCGGCAAGAGGGGCGTATCATGATCGCCGTGATCGTGGGGCGGGTCGCGGTGGACGCTGGCAGTGCCGATAGCGAACGGCATGAGAGCGTACGGCAAAGACGTGTGGTCCTGACGTCGCGGTGCTGGCGTCAATGCACCCTTGGGCAATAGCCTTCGGGGCGCTAGGGAGGCAAAAGAGCCGTTC
>Ga0310811_10007073_pt1 | contig 14349 bp, 11 predicted proteins | sample YCmetagenome_FD_207642 | JGI IMG/M metagenome (GOLD analysis project Ga0310811, IMG submission 207642) | Soil microbial communities from experimental microcosm in Duke University, North Carolina, United States - YC | ecosystem: Engineered > Artificial ecosystem > Soil microcosm > Unclassified ...
GGCCGCCCGGACCGGAGCAGAGCGGCGGCTTGCCGGTTCAAATGTCAGCCACACAGGCAACGCTCTTGCAATCCGCCGGTCGCCATCGAACTTCAGCGCCGTGCCGGCCGCGTCGGACCATTTCCGATGGCCGAGATAGACCTCGACGTAATCACGGATATCGCCGCGAAGCGTGAGATCGACAGCATGCCCCGGGTCCTTCATGCAGAGATCGACACCCGATCGTTCGAGGATCAGCCACATGATGCGGAATTTCGTGCGGCTCGCCGGTACGCCTGAAAATTCGAAGCGCAGGACGATACGGCGATCGGGCAGCGCGTCCACATCAACACGTTTGCGCAATCCCCAGATCAGGAGGGCAGGATCAAGGTCGGAGCGTTTGATCCGGCCGCGAGTCTGGGTCGTTCCCCACTGACCGAGTGCTTTCACCGCGGCGCGCAAGGCTTCGCCAGCGGGTGTGAGCTGGTACTCATGGCCGGTCCGATCGGAACACGGCCGGCGTTCAATCACGCCGTAGTTCGCCAGTTCACGCAGGCGCGCGACTAGAACGGCCTTGGAGATGAGCGGCATGCCGCGGCGGAGATCGCTGAACGAAAGCGGGCCAGCCATCAATTCGCGCACGATGAGCGGAGTCCAGCGGGTGGCGAAAATCTCCGATGCTTTTGCGACCGGACAGAACTGACCATAACCCGTTGCCATCGGGTGCATTTAGTGAGCGGCGAGTAGACCGCAAGTCTGAAAAACAGACTTTGCGGCGAGTGGCCATCACTCCACATGCCCGCGTAGTGCCGCGATTGCGTGGCCTGTTTTGACGTCAGTTCGGTTCGTGTTTCGCAGAGAGTTCTGAAGGAGTTCATCGCAATGACGGATTACGTCCTGATTCACGGCGCGTGGTGGGGCAGTTGGTGTTGGAGCCGCGTGCGCGACCTGCTGGCCGCGGAAGGGCACCGGGTGTTCGCGCCGACGTTGACCGGCCTCGCGGACCGCTCACATAACTTGACCCGTGACGTCGGTCTCGACACCCACATCACGGATGTGGTCAACCTCATCCGTTGGGAGGATCTCAGGGACATTGTCCTGGTCGGCCATTCTTATGGCGGGGTCATTGCGCGCCATGTCGCCGACCGTGTGCCAGACCGGATTGGCTCGCTCGTTTATCTCGATGCTTTCGTGCCTGACGACGGCAAAGCTCTGTTCGACTACCACCCCGACGGCGGCAAGAGCCTCCGGGAGCTGGCCGCGGCGCACGGCGACGGCTGGAAGGTTCCGCCGCCTCCGGCTTCGTTCTTCGGAATCAGGGCGGCAGATGCAGAGTGGGTGGCCCGGCAGTGCACGGCGCACCCGCTGTCCACGCTCGAGACGCCGGCGCATCTTAGCGGCGACTGCGATCGCATACCGGCCATCGGATACATTCACGCGCGTGACTCCGGCGATCTTTTCGCGCGCTTCTACGCGCGGGCTGGAGAGCGCGACTGGTGGCAGGACGAGCTTGCGTGCGGACATGGGGTGATGCTCAACATGCCAAACGAACTCACCGCACTGCTGCTGCGACACGACGCGCCGTAGCGATCCTCGTGTGTTTACCTTCCGTCCAGAATAGAGCGCAGGCGCTGCGCCAGCTCCGCGAGTTGAAAGGGTTTGTCGATGACCGGAAACTCGTCTTCCGTTCGAAGCCGCGCCAGAACGCCCTCGGCATAGCCTGAGGTGAGCAGGACCTTGATGCTTCGGCCAAGTTGTTGGACTTCCCGCGCGAGGTCAACGCCGTTCATACCGCTCGGCATCAGGACGTCGCTGAACAGCAAGTCACACCCTTCTCCCATTTTGAGCATCTGAAGAGCTTCAACGCCGTTGCGCGCACAAAAGACGCGATAGCCCAATGTGGTCAGAAGTTCCAAAGTGGCTTCCAAAAGCTCCTCGTTATCTTCGACCACCAAGATGCGCTCGGACCCTCTCGGTATGGACTCGCTGCAGGTAGCGGTCTCCTCGCCGTTGTCAGAGTCCTGCGTCGCCTGGGGTAAATACAAGGCGACCGTTGTTCCGGTCCCGACGATGCTTTCGACATCGACGTAACCTCCGCTCTTGCGGACAAAACCATAGACCATGCTGAGCCCGAGTCCGGTCCCCTTGCCAACTTCCTTGGTCGTGAAGAAAGGTTCGAAAATCCGGCCCAGATTTTCGGGAGGGATTCCGCAACCATTATCGGTGACGGACAGCCGCACATAGGGTCCAGGGGGGCAGTCGTCCACGGCCCCCGCGTCGAGAACGATGTTTTGTGTCTCGATCTCGAGCATGCCTCCGTCCGGCATGGCATCGCGGCCGTTCAGGGCCAAGTTGAGAAGAGCGGTCTCTAGGAGAGGCTGATCGACATAGCACAGCCATAGCTGCTCGTCGGTCTTCACCCTGATCTCGCATTCCGCTCCGACCGCCTGGCGCATGAGACCCTTGAAGTCGCAGATCAGGTTGTTCGCATCGACCAGTTTTGGATTCAGCTTTTGCCGCCGGGAGAAGGCGAGAAGCTGTCCTGTCAGCTTCGCGCCGCGATCGATGGCGCGCCGCGCGGCGCCCACGAGCCGGCTGACCTTGTCATTGTCCTCCGTTCGGCCGATGAGTTCGAGATTCGCCGAAACGACGGTCAGCAGGTTGTTGAAATCGTGGGCTATGCCGCCAGTGAGCTGGCCGACCGACTCCATCTTTTGGCTCTGATGAAGCTGCTCTTGCATCACACGGCGCGCCTCCAAGGCGTGCTTGTGCTCGGTGATATCCCGGCAGAACACGGCGAGGCCCTCGCTGGACGGATACACGTTGATCGCACACCAGATATCACGGCGGGCCCAAAGCACCTCGAACGCGGCAGGATGGCCGTCTGACATGGACTTCCGGAACCGAAGCGGAGCGTTGGGGCAGATATCGTTCAGGAAGGCCTCGTGCACGTCCATGCCGATAACGTCACGCCCCTCGGCAAGCAGTGACCGGGCCGGACAGTTGAGATAGCTGATGCGCCAGTTCCGATCGATGATGAGCACGCTATCGGTCGTGCTCTCGAAGATCGTTGTGATGCGTGTTGCGGCTTCCTCGGCTTGTTCTTTGGCCCGCAGCAATTCACGCTCGCGATGGTCGAGCGCCTCGGCCATGGAATTGAATGCCTCGGCGACGCGCGAAATGTCGGATTTGTCGCGAATATCAACGCGCCTATCGTATTTTCCGAGGCTCCACTCGTTCGCGGCGCTGACCAATTGTGAGACCGGGCCCTGAATGAACCGCCGGGCGCCTAGCCAGGTCAGAATCATCACCAACAGCATGCTCACGATGATCAGCACGACCTCGTGTTCGGTACGAAGTTGGATCTGATCGAAGGCCTGATTCTTGTCGAGGCCGACGCTGATGATCATTGCGCCGGAATCATCATCCAGGGACGTGTAGCCTTCAATTCGCTCGACGCCGTCGATATCAACGGCGTCAACAACGCCGCTGCTCCCCGCTCCGAAGTTTTTTCGGCCCGGCATTCTTGAGCCGACGAAGCGGCGGCTGTCGGGATAGCGAGCGAGATAGACGCCATTGCGATCCGCGATACTCAGCGCGGTTCCCCGCGGAGCGCCCCTTTGCGCGACATACTCGGCGAGCCAAGCGACGCGCAGCCCCGCGACGATGAACCCGTCCATGCGGCCATCCGTTGCGTAGAAAGGCAGCGCAAATTGAAGCACCCTGCGGCCTGTTGACAGACCTTCGGAGAATTCACCAACTGTGAATGTGCGAGTTTGCAGAATCGTCGCGTAATATTTGCGGCCGGCAATGCTGATCGGCCTGTGGTCGGGGTTTGTGTCGCAAAAAGACAGGCCGCGCAAATCGGTGACGAGGAAGGTGATGAAGGCCGGAAACCGTTTCCGGATCGACAGCAGATAGGCGTCGCATGCATCACGGTTCTTTGTCTTGATAGCGGGCACTTCCGACATGGCAATCAGAACCTCGCGAATGCCCTCAACGAGTTGCTGCTGCTCCGCTGCGGCGAGCTTGGCGAGGCTGAGCGCATGGTTCTGTATTTCGACTTGACGGGCACGGCGTAGGTCGAACTCGTTGTACATCTGGATGCCGGTCGCTGGCAGCAACGCAGCCGTCAGCAGGACCAATAGACGCGACAGAATAGTCATCTTATACGTCGTCTCATCTCGTCAGGTTCCTCGTCGGCACCGATGATGAAGTTGTGCGGATAACGGACGAAACGCTGTCTGCGCGAAATGATCATCTTGACCGCCATGGGAGTGAACAACTTTTGTTGGGGTCCGGCCTATACTAACTTTCACACGATCTGCCTCGATGGAAGAGGCCTAAGGCTTCGGCTGCGCTGAGTCGGCGGAAAAGTGTGTTACAATTGTAATGCGCGGGCCGTTAAAGCCGCGAACGGGGTTTTTGAGTGTAAGAATGGAAGCCGGTTTAATGGTTATCGGTGTCGGCACGCGAACCGCGGTGCCAAACGCGATCTTCGGTTGGGAATCCTGTGCGTCTCCGTACAGGAGATGACATCGTGAGCCTTCGCAAGGTGGACAAGCGGAAGCGAACATCCGCCGCCGACCGGCGGATCACTGATCTGAACCTCATGCGGACGCTGCTGGTCCTGGTGCAGGAAGGCAGTGTCTCCCGGGCCGCAGCGCGGCTCAATCTGACGCAGCCGACCTTGAGCCATGCGCTCGGACAACTGCGTCGCGTGTTCGACGATCCGCTTTTGGTCCGGGCCGGCGGCCGTATGTCTCCGACCGCGCGTTGCCTGGAGATCGCGGATGAGGTTCGCGAGTTGCTCGCGCGCTTCGACCGGCTGACGACCGAGACGCAGAGTTTCGAGCCCGCATCGTCGCGGTTGCGGCTGACGATCATGGCGCCGGAGTTCGCAACCGATGTGCTGGCGCCTGCGCTCATGCGGCGGATCCAGCAGGTATCCTCGACGATCGAGGTTGAATTCATCACGACCGACCCGATCGAGGCGCTCGCGCTGCTCGAACAGGGCGCGATCGATTTCCGGCTCGGCTGGTGGCCGCAGCCCGCGCCCGCGTTGCGCCGCAAGCTCTTATGGACGGACAGCCTCTGCTGCGTCCTGCGCAAAGGGCATCCCTTGCTGAGTCAGCCGTTCACGGCCGAGACCTATTTCAGCGCCGGGCATGTGCGGGTGCGCCGTCCCGGCCGCAGCTATTCGATGGCGTCCATCGACAATGCCGCCGCCAAGGCGGGTAAGAAGCCGCATGTCGCCGCCTGGGTGCAGAACGCCCACACGATGGCGAGCGTCGTGGCCGCGACGGACATGGTCGGCACGCTCAGCCGGCGGTTGGCGAAGAAGATGGCGCACGAACCGCTTCAGATCCGCGACCTTCCGTTGGATGTCCCGAAGTTGAAGGTCGCGCTCTATTGGCACGAGCGGACGCATCGCAGCGCGGCCCATCGCTGGCTGCGCGACGTGCTGTTCGACGTCGCGCGCCGGACGTGACATAGATGTCGGTCTATAGGCACTATTGGCGCGAATACATCGACCGGGCACGGAATCCCTGAGCAATATGGGTTGACCCCGGCGCGAGCCCGCGGGTCGTGACCCATTCGGCGGCGTCGTCGCGCCGCCCGCAGACGGAGCCTGGCGATGGTGACTTCACGTGCGTCTTCGGCGACCGCCGAGGCGCCCCTGCGCAGCGCGCTGGATCGCTTTTTTGCGCCCCGTTCGGTGGCGCTGGTCGGCGCCACGGAAGGCTCCTCGCGTTTCGGCGGGCGCTGCCTCGGACGGATGATCGAGTTCGGCTACGCGGGCACCATCTTTCCGATCAACCCGCGCTTCCAGGAACTGCGCGGGCTCACCTGCTATGCTTCGCTCGCCGACCTGCCGCAGGTGCCCGACCATGTCGGCGTCGTCGTGCCGGCCGAGGCGGTGCTCGGTGTTCTCAACGAATGCGCCGACATCGGCGTGCCCTTCGCGACGGTGTTCACCGGCGGATTTGCGGAATCGGGGGGCGACAAAGGCCGCGCCATGCAGGCCGAGATCGGACGGCTCGCCCGCGACCGCGGCCTGCGCGTGATGGGGCCGAACTGCAACGGCGTCATCAATTTCCGCGATGGCTTTGCGATGACGACGACCGCCACCATCGCGGGCGTCCGCAAGCCGGCCGGCAACATCGCCGTGGTGTCGCAGAGCGGCGGCGTCGGCCAGGTTAATACGATGTGGCGTGCGCAGGCGGCCGGCCTCGGCGTCAGCTACGAGGTGAGCTGCGGCAATTCGGTCGACCTCGACGTCATCGATTTCCTCGACTTCATGATCGACGACGAGGAGACGAAGGTCATCCTCATGGTCGTCGAGCACATTCCGAGCGGGCCGCGCCTGGCGGCGGCGGCCCATCGCGCGGCGGAGCGCGAAAAGCCGATCGTCATGCTCAAGCTGGGACGCACGGAGGAGGGCGGCCGCGCCGCGGCCTCGCATACCGGCGCATTGGCGGCTTCGGATGTCGTGGTCGACGCCGCCCTGCGGCAACTCGGCATCATCCGCGTCAACGATACGTCCGAACTCTATGAGCAGGCGATGCTCCTGCGCACGCGGCGCTGGCCGCGCGGCAACCGGATCGCGACGACCACGCCCTCGGGCGGCAACGCGGTGCTGCTGGTCGATCTCGGCGCCGCGAATGGTTTCACCTGGCCGGACTACCAGCCGCAGACGCGCCAGCGTCTGGCCGAATGCCTTCCCAAGCTCGGCTCGGCCACGAATCCGACCGACGTGACCAACGTGGCGATCGGCCGGGCGGATATCTATTCGGCCTGCTTCGACGCGATGGCGGCCGACGACAACATCGACACGATCGTGCCCATTTTCACCATGTCGGCCTCGGGCGACCTGCAGGCGGCGAGCGAAGCGGCGCGCAGCATCGACAAGCCCGTCGCGTTGCTCTGGACCGGAGGCTGCACGGACAACCCGTCGCTGGCCGCGCGCGATGTCGCGGCAACCGGCGTGCCGGTCTTCACCGAGACGATGGCCTGCGTTCGCGCGCTCGGCGGCCTCAAGCGCTATGGCGACTTCTTGCGCCGGCGGCAAAGCTCTCCGAGTGCATCGCGGCCCGCCAATGCCGATCCGGCCGCGGCCAAACGGGCGCTCGCCGGCGGCGGGTCTGTTCACACCGAGCGTGTGAGCCGTGATGTTCTCGCGGCTTATGGTCTGCCGCGCTTGCCCGGCGGTCTCGCCACGAGCGCCGACGAGGCAGCGGCCTTGGCGGCGCAATACAAGGCGCCGGTCGTGCTCAAGATCGAGTCGCCGGATATCCCGCACAAGACGGAAGCAGGCGGTGTCCGCATCGGACTCTCCACGCCCGATGCCGTGCGTGAGGCTTTCGACGAGATCATGGGATCGGCGGCCGCGTACAAGCCCGGTGCGGTGTTGAACGGCGTGCTGGTGCAGCCGGTCGCGCCGGCCGGTCTCGACATGATCATCGGCCTGACGAACGATCCGACCTTCGGGCCGGTCATCGTCACCGGTATCGGCGGCATCCACGTCGAGGTCATGCGCGATCTGGCCTATCGCGTCGCCCCGGTGAGCGCGGATGAAGCGCGCGCGATGCTGCGCGAGCTGAAAGCCTATGCGTTGCTTGAGGGCGTGCGCGGCGCCAAGCCGCGCGACATCGATGCGCTCGTCGATGCCATCGTGCGCGTGTCCTGGCTCGGACATGACCTGAAGGACGAGATTGTCGAGCTCGACATCAATCCCATCCGCGTCGGTGCCGCCGGTGAAGGCGTGTGGGTGCTCGACGCGCTGGTCTCCACGGCGGAGCGGGGGGCATGATGCCGCAGCCGCTCATCGTCGGCGTCGGACAGAGCCGCATCGGGCGCGTGCCCGACCGCTCGACGGCGCAATTGCAGTCGGACGCCGTCCAATCGGCGCTCGCCGATGCCGGGCTGGCGCTGAACGATATTGACGGCCTGTTCACGACGCCGCTGCGCGTCGAGCACTGGCAGGCGCCGGCCGCGGTCGTGGCCAACAATCTCGGCCTGCGGCCCCGTTACATGTCCACGGTGGACCTTGCCGGCGCGTCCGGGGCGGCCATGGTGCAGCAGGCGGTGGCCGCCGTCGCCGCGGGACATTGCACAACCGCATTGTGCGTCGCGGGGCAGAACCTGCTCAGCCATCGTACCCGCGCCGACGCGGTGAAAAGCATGGCCGAGAGCGGCAGTGCGCATCCGCAGTTCGAAGTGCCATACGGGCCTGTGGTGCCGTCGCTCTACGCGCTCGTCGCACAGCGGCACATGCATCAATACGGCACCACGCCGGAGCAGTTGGCCGAGGTTGCCGTCGCCATTCGCGCCAATGCGGCGCTCAATCCGGCGGCGCACAAACGCGATCCGATCACCGTCGAGGATGTGCTCAAGTCGCGGGTAATATCGACGCCGCTGCACGTCCTGGACTGCGCCATTGTTTCGGATGGCGCCGGTGCCTTGATCGTCACGACACGGGATCGTGCCCGCGACCTCAAGCAGAAGCCGGTGCATCTGCTCGGCGCGGGCGTCGGCGTGCGGCACAGCCACATCGGCGAGGCGCGCGAGCCCATCGTCACTGGCGCGGTGGAAGCCGGTCGGCAGGCTTTCGGCCAGGCAGGCCTGACGCCGGCCGATGTCGATGTCGCGGAGCTCTACGATTGCTTCTCGATCACGGTGCTGATTGAGCTCGAGGACCTCGGTTTTTGCGCGAAAGGAGAGGGCGGTCCCTTCGTGATGGACGGCCGCGTTCGCCGCGACGGCGCGTTGCCGATCACCACGCATGGCGGCCTCATGTCCTTCGGCCATCCCGGCGTGGGCGGCGGGCTCTTCCACGTCTTGGAGGCCGTGCGTCAGGTGCGCGGCGACGCCGGCGAACGACAGATTCCCGGTGTCGAGATCGCGCTGGCGCACGGCAATGGTGGTGTTATGAGCGTGCACTGCACGCTGTTGCTGGGACAGGAGAGCCGGTCATGAGCGCGTCCCGTCCGCTTCCGAATCCCGATCCGCTGACGCGGCCTTATTGGGAAGGTGCCAAAGCCCGCCGTCTGGTCCTGCCGCGATGTGACGCCTGCGATCAATGGCACTTCTATCCCCGCAGCGTCTGTCCGCATTGCGGGTCCGACGCGATCGCATGGCATGACGCTTCGGGGAAAGGTGTAATCTATTCCGTGACGCACGTTCATCGCGCGCCGAGCCCTGCCTTTGAAGCGATGGTGCCTTACGCGGTCGCCATCGTCGCACTGGACGAGGGACCGCACCTGATGTCGGCCGTTATCGGATCGGAGATCGCGCAGGTGAAGATCGACGCGCCGGTGACCGTGGATTTCGTGGATGAAGGTGACATAACGCTGCCGGTGTTTCGGCTCGCATCCGCGGCGAAAATTTGAGGGAGGAAGCATGCCAAGACAATTCCGCCGGGTCATCACCGGCCACGACAAGGACGGCACGGCCGTCGTGATCTCCGACGGGCCCGCGCCGTTCGTGCACGTGAACCGCATCGATCCGGAGTGGTATTCGACAGATCTGTTCCGCACCGGTGAGACGCCGGCGCGCGTCCTTGCCGAGACACCCGAGACGACCAATGGCCCGCGCCGGCAGATGCCGACCAAGAACGGCACCGTGCTGCGGATCAATCACTTTCCACCGGAGTCGGAAGCCGTTCGCAAATTGACGCCGGAAGACTCCCAGCGAGCCTTTGCGGCACTCGGAAACGAGCGCGCCTCGACCTATGGCCGCGGCGGTCACCATCCGCTGATGCATCGTACCGAGACGATCGACTACGCGATCGTGCTCGAGGGCGAGATCACCATGGTGATGGACAAAGAGGATGTGGTGCTGCGCGCCGGCGATGTGCTGGTCCAGTGCGGCACCAATCACGCCTGGAGCAACCGCTCCGACAAGCCGGCGGTCGTGGCCTTCGTGCTGATCGATGGCGCCTATGAACCGGAGCTGAAAGAGCGTTTCGGCTGAACCACAACAGAACAGACTAGGTGGGGGAAAGAGATGACTGGATTTATCTCACGTCGCCGCGCGCTTGCGCAGATGACCGCGGCCGCGGCCGCCTTGGCAGTGTCGCGTCCGACGTTTGCGGAAACGTATCCAAGCCGTCCGATTCGACTGATCGTGCCGCTCGGGCCAGGCGGCCCGACGGACGTTGCCGCGCGGCTGCTCTCGCAGTTCGTGCCGGAGGCGATCGGCGCGGCGCTCGTGGTCGAGAACAGGCCGGGCGCGGGCGGAGCGATCGGCTCGCGCTACGTCGCGGCGGCCGACCCGGACGGCTACACGCTCATGCTCGGGACCAGCGCAACGTTATGCATCGTACCCGCCTTGCTGAAGAATCCAGGCTACGACCCGGTCAAGAGCTTCGTCCCGGTCGCTCAAGTCACCGAAAGCACCTTGGTGCTCGCGGTCTCCAACAAGGTGTCGGCCAATACGGTCCAGGAGTTTGTCGCCTACGCAAAGGCCAATCCGGACAAGCTGAGCTATGCCTCTGCGGGCCTCGGCAATCAGACGCAGCTCTTCGCCGAAGTGTTCAAGTCCAGAACGGGCACGAAGATCACGCACGTCCCGTACAAGAGCGGCGGCGAAATGGTCACTGCATTGCTCAGCGAGCAGGTGGAGATGGCATTTCCGGACGTGTCGATCTTGTTGCCTCTCGTGCGTGAGAAGAAGCTGAAGGCTCTTGCGGTCACCGGGCCGAAGCGTCACCCGGCGATGCCGGATGTGCCGACGATGGCAGAGGCGGGCGTGCCCGACTTTGTCATGACCTTCTGGTCTGGCGTTGTCGCGCCGGCAAATACACCGCAACCGATCATCGCACGGCTGAACAGTGTCATCAGCAACGGCCTGCGGTCGCCCGAGATTCAAGCCGTCGTCGGCAAGATCGGGGCAGAGACGCGGCCCGGAACGCAGCAGGATTTCCAGCGCTTCATCGAGACGGAATCCAAGAAGTGGCGTGACGTGGTCAAACTCGCCGGCATCGAGCCGCAATAAAACGCAGGCGTCTCGCGCGTTCACGAAAGCGTTCCGTCGTCGCAGAGCGACACTCGCCGATCATCGAACGGCCGGGATCATCCCGGCCGGGGACCGCTGCGTGACTTGATGTCGTAAGAAGCCTCAAGCGGCCGCGGCGACGTCACCCGCGTTCTTGTCGACCACCGCGAACACCTGCCCCTCGAACAGGCGCCGTGCCGTTCGCACCACCGATACTTTTGGAGCTGTGCCGGTGCCCGGTTCGGCATAGACGTCGAGGCGTCCGGACGGATGTGCGAATGACAGCATCGCCGGAAGTGAGGGCGTGCCCGCCATCTCCGCCGCAATCGTTCCAGGTGTGCAGCAGGCGCTGGCGATCGCGACCGACCCGGTAATCGCCAATGCCGGATGACAGTCGTGCGGCATGAAATAGCGCACGGTCAACGTCGCACCGTCCTGGCCGGGAGCGACGAGGACGGGCTTGGGAATGACCTTGTCGGCGACATTCTGGATCCCCATGGCTTCGCCGGCCTTGATGCGGAGCTGTTCGAGCCGGGCAAGAAAAGCCGCATCGGCGTTGAGCTCGGTCCAGCCCTCGGAGCCGGTTTTTCCCAGGTCGGATGCGCGGACAAGCATGATCGGCATCGCAGCGTCCACGCACGAGACGTCGATGCCGTCGAAGCGGTCGCGCGCGTTTCCAGTCGGCAGCAGCGCGCCCGTCTTTGAACCGGCGGCATCGAGGAAGGTCAAAAGAATGGGAGCCGCGGTTCCCGGCACACCCGATATGGCTGTGTCCCCGACGTAAGTGACTTCGCCATCCGGCGTCTGGATGCGGGCCTCGATGATCTTGCCCGTGTTCACATTGAAGATACGAATTTTCGTCTCACCTGCTTCCGCCGCGATGAGGCCGGATTCGATGGCGAACGGACCGACGCCCGCCAGCATATTGCCGCAGTTCGGCGAGGTGTCGACGGCGTGCTGAAGCACCTTCACCTGAGCAAAGAGATAGTCGACATCTGCGTCCGGGCGCTGCGAGCGCTTGACGATCGCGACCTTGCTCGTGACGGGGTTCCCGCCGCCGATGCCGTCGATCTCGAGCGCGTGACCCGATCCCATCACGGACAGCAGGATTTCATCGCGCGCGGCGGTGTCCTGAGGCAAGTCGTCGGCGAGGAAATAGGGGCCGCGCGACGTGCCGCCGCGCATCATGACGCAGGGAATCTTGATGGATCGAGGCATTGGGCGATGTTCCTCTTGCTGCGTGGCAACCTAGCCCAGTTCCACTCATTTGATTAGTGCATCTATTTTCACTATTGTGCCGCTATGCGCATCAATTTCGAACTTCTCGACGTGCGGGCTTTTCTCGCGATCCTGGAGGCCGGGAGCTTCCACAAGGCCGCGGAGGCGCTGAACATCTCGCAGCCTGCGTTGAGCCGGCGCATCAAGGCGCTGGAGCAGAATGTCGGGGCGCCGCTGCTCGAGCGGACCACGCGGCATGTGGCGCCGACGCCGGCGGGGCGGCAGCTCAAGCCGCTGCTCGCGCGTCTCATCGACGAGGTCGAGACCTCGATTTTCGGGATGAACGAGACGGGGCGGCGCCAAGGAGGGCAGGTGGCGATCGCCTGCGTGCCGACCGCGGCCTTCTATTTTCTTCCGCAGGTGATCCGCCGCTTCAACCGCACGTTTCCGTTGATCCGCTTCCGCATCCTCGACCTTTCGGCGCGGGAAGGCCTGGACAGCGTGGCGCGCGGCGAAACGGAATTCGGCATCAACATGCTCGGGTCGGCGGAACCCGATCTCACCTTCACGCCGCTGGTGAACGATCCGTTCGTGCTGGCGTGCCGCAACGATCACGCGCTGTCGAAACGCCGGGAGCTGAAGTGGTCGGATATCGCCGGATTCCCCTTAATCGGGGTGAGCCGTCACAGCGGGAACCGGACCATTCTCGATAACGCGCTGGCCAAGCGCAGCGTCGAACTCAACTGGTTCTACGAAGTCAATCACCTGTCGACGTCGCTCGGCCTCGTCGAGGCCGGCCTCGGCGTATCGGTGTTGCCGCGGCTGGCAACCCCGCAGACCAAGCATCCGCTCATCACGACGATACCGATCAAGGAGCCGGTCGTGTCGCGCACGATCGGGATCGTGGAGCGGCGATCGGGCCGGCTATCGCCGGCCGCGGTGCGGTTCCGCGACATGCTGGTCGAAAGCTGGCGCTCGGTGGCGCGCAAATCCTAGCGCGGTTCGCCGAGGGTCTGGCAGACGGTCGCGGTGTTGACGACAGGCGTCGTCCAGCCACGGAGGAATGCAAGGCTGCGCTCGTGCGCTTCATCGGAGTAGGCGCCGCTCGCGTCGTCGACGACGACCGTGAAATAGCCGAGCGCGGCCGCATGCCGGCAGGTGAATTCGATGCCGATGTCGGTCGCAACGCCGCAGATGATGAGCGTGTCGACGCCGAGCGTCTTCAGCCGCAGGTCGAGTGGGGTGTCGACGAACAGCGAGGGCTGGCTCTTCTCGAGCACAATGTGATGCGGCTTCGGCGCCAGGCCGTCGATGAAGTTCGTATCCTCCATGCCGGGCTGCATCGTCGGCACAAGCTTGTCCGGATGGTCGACCTTCTGCTTCTTCATCAGGAAGAGAAGGAACGGGCCCGCGGTCAGATGCAAAGGCGGCAGGATGTGCCGGCTCCAGATCACCGGCAGGTCGTGGCGTTCGGCGGCATCGAGAAGCTTCAAGGCATTGTCGCGGATCGATCCGACGCGCGGCGCGCGGCCGGCCAATCCGTTCTGCATGTCCCACATGACAAGCGCCGCGCGGCGAGGATCGAGGAAATCCTTGGTTTGACGCGGAAGTGGGAGGCGCTCGCGCGAACGGCTCATGCTGCTGTCCTTGCTGATGGAGTTAACCCAGGGCCTTCAAGGCGGCCCGGTAGTAGCTTTCGTCCAGATATTTCTCGGGAGCGGGGATGCTGTCCAGTGACGCCCCCGTATAGCGGGCGCGCAGTTTCAGCACGGTCACCATGCCCGGATGGGAGATGCGGGCATCCGTGGTGAAGCCCCGATCGGGATCGGTGATCTGGTTGAAGCTCTCCTCGGCAATGTCGCGTTCGAGCTCCATGCGCGTTTGCAGAAGTGAGATCGCGGCCTGCCGGTTGTCGGGATGCAGCGCCCAGCGCAGCCCTTGGATGTAAGCCGACAGATAACGCGTCAGCGCATCGCGGTTCTGTTCGCCCCAGGGCCGCCGCACGAAAGCGCCCGCCGACTGGTATTCGTCGATCACCGCCGTCGGATTGTCGAGGATCTTCAGCCCGGCGCGCTGGGCGAAGAGATTGAACGGCAGATTGAGCATGGAAAAATCGATTTGCCGGTCCTTCAAGGCCTGCAGGCGGTAGCGGGT
>Ga0310811_10007074_pt1 | contig 14349 bp, 13 predicted proteins | sample YCmetagenome_FD_207642 | JGI IMG/M metagenome (GOLD analysis project Ga0310811, IMG submission 207642) | Soil microbial communities from experimental microcosm in Duke University, North Carolina, United States - YC | ecosystem: Engineered > Artificial ecosystem > Soil microcosm > Unclassified ...
CGGCGCCCGAAGCCGCCGGGGTGCCCCGCTCCGGTCCGTCAGGCGGTTTCCGTGATCGGACGGTCCACCCAGGACATCAGGCCGCGCAGCTTCTTGCCCGTCTCTTCGATCGGGTGCTGCTCGCCGGCTGCCTGCAGCTTGCGGAAGTTCGGGCGGTCGGCCTCGTCCTCGCCGACCCATTCGCGGGCGAAGGTGCCGTCCTGGATCTCGGCCAGGATCTTGCGCATCTCCTCCTTGACCGCGGGCGTGATCACGCGCGGGCCGCGGGTCAGGTCGCCGTACTCGGCCGTGTCGGAGATCGAGTACCGCATGCGGGCGATGCCGCCTTCGTACATCAGGTCCACGATGAGCTTCAGCTCGTGCAGGACCTCGAAGTAGGCGATCTCCGGCGCGTACCCGGCCTCGGTCAGCACCTCGAACCCGGTCTGCACGAGCGCGGAGGCGCCGCCGCAGAGCACCGACTGCTCACCGAAGAGGTCGGTCTCGGTCTCTTCCTTGAAGGTGGTCTTGATGACCCCGGCGCGCGCGCCACCGATGGCGGCGGCGTAGGCCAGTGCCAGCGCCTGCGCGTTGCCGGAGGCGTCCTGCTCCACCGCGATGAGGCAGGGCACGCCCTTGCCGTCGACGAACTGGCGGCGCACCAGGTGGCCGGGTCCCTTCGGGGCGACCATCGCGACGTCCACATTGGCCGGCGGCTTGATCAGCTCGTAGCGGATGTTGAAGCCGTGCCCGAAGAAGATCGCGTCACCGTCGTTGAGGTTCGGCTCGATGTCCTCGGCGTAGATGAAGCGCTGCTTGGTGTCCGGCGCCAGGATCATGATCAGGTCGGCTTCCCGGGAAGCCTCCGCCGGGGTGAGCACGCGCAGGCCCTCTTCCTCGGCCTTGGCACGGGACTTCGACCCCTCCGGCAGACCGATGCGCACATCGACCCCGGAGTCGCGCAGGCTCAGCGCGTGCGCGTGGCCCTGGCTGCCGTATCCGATCACGGCGACCTTGCGACCCTGGATGACGCTCAGATCGGCGTCGTCGTCGTAGAAGATTTCGACTGACATGAGGGGAAAAGATCCTTTCTGAATTTTGCGTTGCGACGCAGGGTCTAGCGCGGTGCGGCGGCCGTGATCGACCGGGAGCCCCGGCCGACGGCGACCATGCCGGACTGCACGATCTCACGGACACCATAGGGTTCCAGCATCCGCAGCAGCGCGGACAGCTTGTCGCTCGTCCCGGTCGCCTCGATGGTCAGCGCCTCGGGCGCCGCGTCGACCACCTTCGCACGGAAGAGCTGCACGGTTTCCAGTACCTGGCTGCGCACGGTGGCATCGGCCCGGACCTTGACCAGCAGCAGTTCCCGCTGCACGGAAGTGGCCTGCTCGAGCTCCACGATCTTGATCACGTTGATGAGCTTGTTGAGCTGTTTGGTCACCTGTTCGAGCGGTAGCTCCTCTACGGCGACCACGATCGTCATCCGGGACACCTCGGGATTTTCCGTGGGCCCGACGGCGAGAGACTCGATGTTGAAGCCACGGCGGGAGAACAACCCGGCCACCCTCGCGAGCACCCCGGGGACATTCTCCACCAACACGCTGAGTGTATGGGTACTCACTTGCTCACCTCGTCATCGTCGAAGAGCGGGCGGATCCCGCGGGCGGCCATGACCTCGTCGTTGCCCGCGCCCGGACCGACCATCGGCCAGACCTGGGCGTCCTTGCCGACCACGAAGTCGATCACCACGGGCCGGTCGTTGATCTCCATCGCCCGCTGGATGATCTCGTCCACCTCTCCCTTGGTCTCACACCGCAGGCCGGCGCAGCCCAGCGCCTCGGCGAGCAGCGTGAAGTCCGGGATGCGGTGCTTGTGCGTGCCCAGATCGGTGTTGGAGTAGCGCTGTTCGTAGAACAGGTTCTGCCACTGCCGGACCATGCCCAGGTTGCCGTTGTTGATCACGGCGACCTTGATCGGCGCGCCTTCGATCGCGCAGGTGGCCAGCTCCTGGTTGGTCATCTGGAAGCAGCCGTCCCCGTCGATCGCCCAGACCTGCTTGTCCGGATGCCCGAACTTGGCGCCCATCGCGGCCGGGACCGCGAAGCCCATCGTGCCGAGCCCGCCGGAATTGATCCAGGTGCGCGGCTGTTCGTACTTGACGAACTGCGCGGCCCACATCTGGTGCTGGCCCACACCCGCCGCGTAGATCGCGTCGGGTCCGACGAGCGCACCGATGCGTTCGATCACGTACTGCGGCGAAAGTGTCCCGTCCGTGGGCCACTCGTAGCCGGCCGGGAAGGTCTCCCGCCACGACTCGAGCTGTGTCCACCATGGACCGAGGTCGGTCCGGCCGTCCCGGTCGATCTCGGCGCGGACCGCGTCGGCCAGTTCCGCGATGATCTCCGCGCAGTCGCCCACGATCGGCACGTCCGCCTTGCGGTTCTTGGAGATCTCCGCGGGATCGATGTCCGCGTGCACCACGGCGGCGTCGGGCGCGAACGAGTCCAGCCGTCCGGTCACCCGGTCGTCGAACCGGGCGCCGAGCGCGATGAGCAGGTCGGCCCGCTGCATCGCCGCCACCGCCGCGACGCTGCCGTGCATGCCCGGCATGCCCAGGTGCTGGCGGTGCGAATCGGGGAACGCGCCGCGGGCCATCAGCGTGGTGACGACGGGGATTCCGGTCACCTCGGCCAGCTCCGCCAGCTGTGCGCAGGCGTCGGCCTTGATCACGCCACCGCCGACGTAGAGCACCGGGCGACGCGCCTGGCTGATCAGCCGGGCCGCTTCCCGCACCTGCTTGCCGTGCGGCCGCAGCGTCGGGCGGTAGCCCGGCAGGCGCAGTTCCGGCGGCCAGCTGAAGGACGTCAGCTCCTGGAGCACGTCCTTCGGGATGTCCACCAGCACCGGCCCGGGGCGGCCGGTCGCGGCCAGGTGGAAGGCCTCGGCGATCGCCCTCGGGATCTCGGCGGGGTCCTTGACCAGGAAGTTGTGCTTGGTGATCGGCATCGTGATGCCGCAGATGTCGGCTTCCTGGAAGGCGTCGGTGCCGATCAGTCCCCGCGACTGCTGTCCGGTGATCGCCACCACCGGCACCGAGTCCATGTTCGCGTCGGCCAGCGGGGTGACCAGGTTGGTCGCGCCGGGACCGGAGGTCGCCATGCAGACACCGACCTTGCCGGTGGCCTGCGCGTAGCCGGTCGCGGCGTGCCCGGCGCCCTGCTCGTGGCGGACCAGCACGTGGCGGACCTTCGTCGAGTCGAGCAGCGGGTCGTAGGCCGGCAGGATGGTGCCACCCGGAATACCGAACACGACCTCCACGCCCATCGCCTCGAGCGAACGCACGAGGGACTGCGCGCCGGTGAGCCGTACCGGCGTGCCGGCGGGCGGGGCGGGTTTCGGGCGCGCGCTCGGCTGGGCGGGCGACGGGGTGGCCGGTGCCGATCGCGACGTGGCGCTTGTCATGGGTTCTGCCTCGTGGTTCTTGTGGGGGCTGTCACTCGTTCGGGTAGTCATGTCCAGGCAACAAAAAACCCCCGCCGACCATGAGGTCGCACGAGGGTCGCGCGTCGACGCAGAGGGCTTTCCCTACGCGGCGACGCGCCAGGGAAGTACGAGGCCGGTCTGCGGTGTCACGGGCATGACGTTAACGCTTGGTCGCGGAAAGTGTCAACTCTGCGAGATCGTGATCCCGGATACTGGGCGATCCTACTGTCCGAGGGCCTACCGTGCCAGCCCCCGGCGCCGATTGCCCGGACCTGCCTGACCGCCGTCGCGCCGCACGGGGCACCATCGTGGGGTGGCCGAAGAAACGGAAGGGCGCAAGGCGATCTTCAAGGTCCCCGGGATAGCCCTGCTCGCCGTGGTGTTCCTGATGGTGTGCCTCCTGCCGACGGCGTTCGCCGATGTGCCCGGTCTGTGGGTGCTCTACGTCATCCCGCTGGGACTCATGCTCTTCGTGGTGCGCACCCGGACCGTGGCCAGCGCCCGGGGCCTGGCCGTGCGCACCGTGTTCGGCCATCGCGAGCTGCCGTGGGAGGCGCTCAAGGGGCTGGCCATCACGCACCGCGCCAAGGTCCGCGCCGTGCTCACCGACGACAGCCAGATCCCCCTCCCGACCGTCCGCACGCGACACCTGCCGGTGATCTCGTTGGTCAGCGAAGGCCGTCTCAAGGACCCCTCTGGCATCACCGACGACATGCACGGCAACTCCAAAGCCGATAGCAAAGCCGATACAGCCGACGACGCCGAAGACAGCACAGCCGGTAACACCGAAGACGGCATCGAAAACAGCACCGCTCAGGCACCGCCCACCGCCGAGCCCACGCCGGAAGACCATTGAGGCGCAAGACAAAGAACCTGGTCAGCGGGCCGGCCGTGGCCGCAAAGGCCGCACCGAGCGAGCGGCCCGCGCGGGCGTAGCCTGAGGGGTATGCCTCAGCTGCGTTCCCGAACCACCACCCACGGCCGCAATGCCGCGGGCGCCCGTTCCCTGTGGCGGGCCACCGGCATGACCGACAGCGACTTCGGCAAGCCGATCGTGGCGATCGCCAACTCCTACACCCAGTTCGTCCCTGGCCACGTCCACCTCAAGGACCTCGGCGAGATCGTGGCCGAGGCGGTGCGGGAGGCCGGCGGTGTGGCCCGTGAGTTCCACACGATCGCGGTGGACGACGGGATCGCCATGGGGCACAGCGGCATGCTCTATTCGCTGCCCTCGCGCGAGATCATCGCGGACTCGGTGGAATACATGGTCAACGCGCACCAGGCCGACGCGCTGGTGTGCATCTCCAACTGCGACAAGATCACCCCGGGCATGCTCAACGCGGCCATGCGGCTGAACATCCCGGTCGTGTTCGTCTCCGGCGGTCCGATGGAGGCGGGCAAGGCGGTCGCGGTCGACGGGGTCACCCACCCCGCCAGCGACCTGATCACGGCCATCGCCGCCTCGGCGAACGCCGCCGTCGACGAGGACGGCCTCTCCGCGGTGGAGCGCTCCGCCTGCCCGACCTGCGGCTCCTGCTCCGGCATGTTCACCGCGAACTCGATGAACTGCCTCACCGAGGCACTCGGCCTTTCCTTGCCGGGCAACGGTTCCACGCTGGCCACCCACGCCGCCCGCCGCCAGTTGTTCGCCGACGCCGGGCGCACCGTCGTCGAGCTGTGCAAGCGCTGGTACGGGGAGGACGACGAGAGCGCGCTCCCCCGCTCGATCGCGACCCGCGAGGCCTTCGAGAACGCGATGGCGCTGGACATGGCGATGGGCGGCTCGACCAACACCGTGCTGCACATCCTCGCCGCGGCCCAGGAGGGCGAGGTCGAGTTCACGATCAGCGACATCGACGCGATCGGCCGCCGGGTGCCCTGCCTGTCCAAGGTCTCGCCGAACTCGGACTACCACATGGAGGACGTGCACCGGGCCGGCGGCATCCCGGCGATCCTCGGCGAGCTCCACCGCGCCGGCCTGCTGAACACCGGGGTGCACTCGGTGCACACGCCGAATCTCGAAGCCTGGCTGTCCACCTGGGACATCCGCGGCGGGTCCGCCTCGGCCGAGGCGCTGGAGCTGTTCCACGCCGCGCCGGGCGGGGTCCGCACCACGGAGGCGTTCTCCACCGCGAACCGGTGGTCCTCTTTGGACACCGACAGCGCCGGCGGTTGCGTGCGCGACATCGAGCACGCCTACACCAAGGACGGCGGCCTGGCGATCCTGCGCGGCAACCTCGCCGAGAACGGCGCCGTGATCAAGGCGGCCGGGATCGACGAGTCGCTGTGGCGCTTCCAGGGCCCGGCCCGGGTGGTGGAAAGCCAGGAGGAGGCCGTGTCGGTCATCCTCGGCAAGCAGGTCCAGCCCGGTGAGGTGCTGGTCGTGCGCTACGAGGGTCCCGCGGGCGGGCCGGGCATGCAGGAGATGCTGCACCCGACCGCGTTCCTCAAGGGCGCCGGACTCGGCCGGAAGTGCGCGCTGATCACCGACGGGCGGTTCTCCGGCGGTTCGTCGGGCATCTCGGTCGGGCACATCTCCCCGGAGGCCGCCGCGGCCGGCACCATCGGGCTGGTGCAGGACGGCGACCAGATCCTCATCGACGTGCACGAGCGCAAGCTGGAACTGCTCGTCGACGCCGACGTTCTCGCCGAGCGCCGGGCGAAGATGGAGGCCGGTGAGCGCCCCTGGCAGCCGGAGAGCCGGCAGCGCCCGGTCACCGCGGCGCTGCGCGCCTACGCCCGGATGGCCACCTCGGCCGACACCGGCGCGGTGCGCGACCCCAACCGCTGATCCCGCGGGCCTCCTCGGCCGCTTCCCCGGTCGCGGAACCGGGAAGCGCCGGGGAGGCCCCGGTAGCTCGGCGGTTCGGGGTCAGCGGAACAGGGTGATCACCACGGCGACGGCGGCTCCGGCCAGCACGACGCCCAGGAAGGCAAAGGGCACGGGCTTCCGGCGCCACGGGGTGTTCACGTCCAGCGAAAGTCGGCCGGGCCCGGTGAACAGCAACCCGAAGGCGGTCGCCGCGAGCAGCAGATGGTATTCGAAGCCGTCCCCGGTGCCGAGGAAGAAACCGTTGCCGTAGCCCAGATACACCACGATCGCGGTGACACTCAGCAGCATCGCCGCCGCGGCCGGGGTGAACAGGCCGAGGATCAGCAGGCCGCTCCCGGCCACCTCGGCGATCCCGCCGGCCCACGACAGGATCGTGGGGTGAGTGAGGAAGCCGTGATCCGCGAGGATCCGCGCGAACTCCGGCGCACCGGGACCGTTGAACGTACCGAAGACCTTCTGGAGACCGTGCGCGCCCAGGATCCCACCGAGGGCGAGCCGCACGATCAGCAGACCGAAATCGAGCCCACCGTGCCAGCGGGTCGACTCCTCGTCCCCGAAATCGAGGTCCTCGGGGCTGGAAAGCACGGTCGTGCCCTGCGCGGGTGCGGGGTCGTAGTACCCGGAGTCCGAAAACGGACTCTTCTGTCTGGACTTGCCGTACTCTTCATCGTTGGCTGTCACGCGCGGCAGAGTAGGGCATCTTGCCCGAACCCGCACCCGTTTGTGGCACTCAATATTCTCCGTTGACCAGATTCCGGGGCAGTTCGCCGCCGGCGTACCGCGCGATTTCGCGGGCCGCGACGGCATAGGAACGGCGTTGCACCCCTCGTACTCCACCCCCGACATGCGGAGTCAGCAGCAGGCCAGTAGCCGTCCACAATGGATGGTCAGCGGGCAGCGGCTCGGGATCGGTGACATCGAGCGCGGCGCGCAGGCGGGCCGAGTTCAGCTCCGCGAGCAACGCCGCGGTGTCCACCACAGGTCCGCGCGCCGCGTTCACCAGCACGGCGCCGTCGGGCATCGCGGCGAGGAAAGCGGCGTCGACCATGCCCCTGGTCCGCGTCGTCAGCGGAACCATCAGCACCACGGCGTCGTGCGAGGGAAGCAACTCGGGAAGATCGCCGACCGGCCGCACGTCCTCGCGCGCCGTCACGCCCACCATCGTCACCGAGACGTCGAACGGTTCCAGCCGGCGTCGCAGCTGGTTGCCCAGGTCTCCGGCGCCGATGATCAGCACACGCTTGTCCTGCAACGTGTCGGTGATGTGCCGGTTCCACCGGTGCGCCGCCTGATCGGCCGCGAACCCGGTCAACTCTCGGTACATCGCCAGCAGCGCGCTCACGACCCATTCCGCCGTGCTCCCGCCGTGCGCGCCCCGGCAGGTGGACAGCAGGACACCCGCGGGCACCGCCCCGACCCAGTCCTCCGCACCCGCGGACAGGAGCTGGATGAGCTTCAGGTTCGGCAGTGCTTCGAACAACTCGGCCAGTGCGTGACCGGGATGCGTGGCGGGGATGAGGACCTCGGCCTTACCGGCTTCCGGGGGCAGCGGCTCGCCCGGGGTGTACCGCACCGTCGCCACGCCGTCGATCCCGGCCAGCGCGCGAACACCGTCTTCATCGGGTACCAACACCGTCAGTGTCATGATCCCCACGGTACTTACCCATGGCTCACGCACCGGGACCTAGGCTGGAGGCCTATGCGCGCTCGGTTGGGGAGAGTCCCTTGGCTGCTGGTGGCCTGCGGTCTCCTGCTGTCCGCGTGCGCCAAGTTCGACGACCGCGCCGCCGGGCAGACCTTCGTCCCCGCGCCGGAACTGTCCGCACCGGCCGGCCCGCAGCCGCAGCTGCCCGAGATGGACGGCCCGTCCGGCACCGCGGCGCCCGTGCCCGCCCCGGGCACGCCGGTCCCGCCGCCCCAGGGCTGCACCGACTACGACAAGGCGGTCATCGCCACCTGTCTGAACACCGTCTCCGCGGTGGCCGCGCTGCCCGGTGACCCCAGCACACCCAGCGCGCTGGCCGCCGAGCGCACGACCGGCCGCGTGCTCCTGGTCATCGCCGGCCAGAAACCGACCCAACTGGCGCAGCTGAGCGTCGACGCCGACGGTGACGGCGGCCTGACCGGTCTCGCGCTTTCGCCCACCTACGGCGAGGACCAGCTGGTCTTCGCCTACATCACCACGGCCACGGACAACCGCGTCGTCCGGTTCACCCAGGGGGAACAGCCCAAACCGATCCTCACCGGCATCCCCAAGGGCCCCACCGGCAACCGCGGCGCGATCATTTCCGACGGCCGTGCCCTGCTGGTCGCGACCGGTGACGCGGGCAACCCGGCGGCCGCCGCCGACCCCACGTCACTGGCCGGGAAGGTGCTGCGCATCGACACCTCGGGCAACCCGGCCCCGGGCAACCCGACACCGGGCTCGCGGGTGTACGCGAGCGGGCTGGCCGATCCCGGCGGCCTGTGCAAGTCGGCCGACGCCTCCCGGGTGTGGGTGACCGATCGCGAAGCCGCTTCGGACGCGCTGTACCAGGTTCAGCCGGGCGCTTCGCTGACCGTCCCGACGTGGACCTGGCCGGACAAACCCGGGGTGGCGGGCTGTGCCGACGGCGACCAGCTGGTGATGATCGCCACCTCCACCACGCCCGGGGTGCAGGATCTGCCGATCGCGGCGGACGGCTCGGTCAGCGGCGCCCCGACGGCCATCCTGGACGGAAAGGGCGGCCCGACCTACGGGCGCCTGTCCGGCATCGACGCGATCGACAACCAGTACGCGCTGGCCGGCACGGTGAACCGGGACGGCGGGCAGCCGGTGTCCAGCGACGACCGCGTGATCGTCATCCAGATCCAGCCCAGCTCGGGCGGCGGCGCCGGCAAGGATTAGGCCAAGGATTGGGCACAGGTTTGGGCCGAGGATTGGGCCGCGGATTTTGCCGAGGAATAGGCCGAGGAATAGGCACAGCCTGAGCCCAGACCGAGCCGAGGCCGCCCGGCTCCCGGACGGGTTCGGCGTTCGGTCAGGACCGACGGGTTTTCGTACTGCCCCGGCGCCGCAATGACCGGGCGTCCAGCACCGAAACGACCAGCGAAACCAACGCCGCGGCCAGCGCGAGATAGCGGCCGATCCCGCCGTAGGCGGCGATCCCCCCGGCGTCCAGCAGCGCGCGGACGTCCTCGGCGAACTGGTGGTGGATCGCCAGCCAGCTGAACGCCATGAGCGCGATCGACACCACGGTCGCGATCAACCACAGCTGCGGCAGCCCGCTCACCCGGGCGACGTGGTGCTGGCCCAGCAGCACCACCGCGATCCCCGCGAGCACCAGCAACACGGGCCCGGACCACGCGAGGATCCCGGTGGCCCAGGCGTTTCGGGCGACGTCGGAAGCGGGCAGCGAACTCAACGCGTCTTCGGTGTCCTGCCGGGTCGCCGTGAGGTTGGTCCACGGCAGGAAAAGCGCGCCCACCGCGACCACCCCCGCGGCCAGACCGGTCCACTCCCGACCGGAAACCAGCTTCGGCGAGAACCGCATGACTCAGCGGCTCAGGCCGGGCCGTGTCCCAGGCCCGGCCGACTCCGGCGACACCGTCGGTACCGTGACGGCCCGCGACGTCACTGCTCGGCCACCCGCTGCAGGATCAGTTCCCGCACCCGCTTGGCGTCGGCCTGCCCCTTGGTCGCCTTCATCACCGCGCCGACGATGGCACCGGCGGCCTGCACCTTGCCACCGCGGATCTTGTCCGCGACGTCCGGCTGGGCGGCCAGTGCCGCGTCGACCGCGGCGAGCAGGGCCGAGTCGTCGGAAACGACCTTCAGCCCGCGCTTTTCGACCACCTCGTCGGGCTCGCCCTCGCCGGCCAGCACGCCCTTGACCACCTCGCGGGCGAGCTTGTTCGTCAGCTCCCCCGAGCCGACCAGCTCGATGACACGGGCCACGGACCGGGGCGTGATCGGCAGCGCGGTGAGTTCCACCTCGCGCGTATTCGCCTCCTGCGCCAGGAAGTTCACCCACCAGCCGCGCGCCTCGCCCGGCTTCGCCCCGGCCGCGACGGTCGCCTCGACCAGTTCGACGGCACCGGAGTTGAACAGGTCACGCAGTTCTTCGGCGGTCAGCTCCCACTCGACGCGGATCCGGTCGCGGCGCACGGCCGGCATTTCCGGCAGGGTGGCGCGCAACTGCTCGATCCACTCCGCCGAGGGCGCCATCGGGACGAGGTCGGGCTCCGGGAAGTACCGGTAGTCCTCCGCCGTCTCCTTGGTGCGACCCGAAGAGGTGCTGCCGTCGGCCTCCTGGAAGTGCCGGGTCTCCTGGGTCACGTGACCGCCCGCGGCGAGTACCGCGGCCTGCCGGGTCATCTCGTAGCGCACGGCACGCTCGACACTGCGCAGCGAGTTGACGTTCTTCGTCTCGGTGCGGGTGCCGAACTCGCTCGCGCCCTTCGGCATCAGCGAAACGTTAGCGTCGCAGCGCAGCGAACCCTGATCCATCCGGACGTCGGAAACGTCCAGCGCGCGCAACAGGTCCCGCAGCGCCGTCACGTAGGCGCGGGCCACCTCCGGGGCGCGGTCGCCCGTCCCGACGATCGGCTTCGTGACGATTTCGATCAGCGGCACGCCGGCGCGGTTGTAGTCGAGCAGCGAGTGCTCCGCACCGTGGATCCGCCCGGTCGCGCCGCCGACGTGCAGCGACTTCCCGGTGTCCTCCTCCATGTGCGCGCGCTCGATGTGCACCCGCACGACCTCGCCGTCATCCAGCGTCACGTCGAGATAGCCGTTGAAGGCGATCGGCTCGTCGTACTGCGAGGTCTGGAAGTTCTTCGGCATGTCCGGATAGAAGTAGTTCTTCCGGGCGAACCGGCACCAGGACGCGATCTCGCAGTTGAGCGCGAGCCCGATGCGGATCGCGGACTCCACGGCCTTGCCGTTGACCACCGGCAGTGAACCGGGCAGGCCCAGGCAGGTCGGGCACACGTGCGTGTTGGGCTCGCCGCCGAAGAGGTTGGCGCAGCCGCAGAACATCTTGGTGTCGGTGTTCAGCTCGACGTGTACCTCGAGCCCCAGCACCGGGTCGAAACGCTCGAGGACCTCGGCGTAGTCCATCAGGTCGGCCACCGCTGTCATTTCGCCGCCTCCGCGGGAGAAAGTGCGCCGGCGGGCACGAAGCCGCCTCGGGTCAGGTCGGGGACACGGTCCAGCACGGGTTCGCGCGCCGCCTCGAAGGCCGCGCCGACCCGGTAGAGCCGGTCGTCGGCCAGCGCGGGCGCCATGATCTGCAGGCCCACCGGAAGTCCGTCCTCATCGGACAGTCCACTGGGGACACTCATGGCGGCGTTGCCGGCCAGGTTGGCGGGGATGGTGCACAGGTCCGCCAGGTACATGGCCATCGGGTCGTCCACCCGCTCGCCGATCTTGAAGGCGGTGGTCGGCGTGGTCGGCGAAACCAGCACGTCGACCTTCTCGAAGGCCGCGTCGAAGTCCCGGCGAATGAGCGTGCGGACCTTTTGCGCCGAACCGTAGTAGGCGTCGTAGTAGCCCGAAGACAGCGCGTACGTGCCGAGCATGATCCGGCGCTTGACCTCGGCGCCGAACCCTTCCTCCCGCGTCAGTGACATGACCTCTTCGGCGCTGTGCGCGCCGTCGTCACTGACGCGCAGGCCGTAGCGCATGGCGTCGAACCGGGCCAGGTTCGACGAGCACTCGCTCGGCGCGATCAGGTAGTAGGCGGGCAGCGCGTAGGTGAAGTTCGGGCAGGACACCTCGACGACCTCGGCGCCCAGCGCCCGCAGCTGCGCGACCGCGGCCTCGAAGGAACGCTGCACACCCGGCTGGTACCCATCGCCGCCGAACTCCTTGACCACACCGACCTTCATGCCGGTCAGATCGCCGCGCAGGCCCTCGCGCGCGGCCGCGACCACGGCGGGGACCGGGGCATCGATCGACGTCGAATCCATCCGGTCGTGCCCCGCGATGACCTCGTGCAGCAGCGCCGCGTCGAGCACCGTCCGGGCACAGGGGCCGGCCTGGTCGAGCGAGGACGAGAACGCCACCAGCCCGTACCGGGAGACCCCGCCGTAGGTCGGCTTGACGCCGACCGTGCCGGTCACCGCGCCCGGCTGGCGGATCGAGCCACCGGTGTCGGTGCCGATGGCCAGCGGAGCCTCGAACGCCGCGATCGAGGCCGCCGAACCGCCGCCGGAGCCGCCCGGGATCCGGGTGTCGTCCCACGGGTTCCTGGTCACGCCGAACGCGGAGTTCTCGGTCGAGGACCCCATCGCGAACTCGTCCATGTTGGTCTTGCCGAGGATCGGCACGCCCGCTTCGCGCAGCTTGCGCGTGACCGTCGCGTCGTAGGGCGGGATCCAGCCTTCGAGGGTGCGCGAACCACAGGTGGTCGGGATGCCCTTCGTGGTGAGCACGTCCTTGAGCGCCAGTGGCACCCCGGCGATCGCGGAAGCCGGCGCGTCACCCCGGCCCACCGCGTCGTCGACGGCGCGGGCCGCGGCCAGCGCGCCGTCCGCGTCGACGTGCAGGAACGCGTGCACGAAGGAGTCGACCTCGGCGATCCGGTCCAGGTGGGCCTGGGTGACCTCGACCGAGGAGACCTCGCGGGCGTGGATCTTCCCGGCCAGCTCCGCGGCCGTCAGCTTGGTGAGATCGGTCACAATGGCCTCGCTTCGTTCCGCGCGCGGTCCGATCCGCGGCGGGCGGCCGGAGTAGCGCTCCTCACTGTTCCTCCCCGAGAATCCGCGGCACCCGGAAGCGGCCCTCCTCGGCCGCCGGCGCGCCCGCGAGCGCCTGCTGCTGCGTCAGTCCTGGCCGGACGACGTCCTCGCGGAAGACGTTGGTGAGCGGCACGGCATGCGAGGTCGGCGGGATGTCCTCGGCGGCGACCTCGCTCACCTTGGCCACCGCGTCCAGGATGTGGTCGAGCTGGCCCGCGAAGACGTCCAGCTCGTGCTCGGTTACCGCCAGCCTGGCCAGCTTCGCGAGGTGTGCGACCTCGTCGCGGGATATCTTGGGCACGCGGGTTACTCCGGGGTGTGCTGTCGGGTGCGTCGGTAAGCAGCAAGTCTATGGCGGGCGGTCTTGCGGGCTCGACTGGGTTGTGCACAGCTTGCGCGCGAAACGGTCTCGGAACGCGGACGGTCACTCCCCGCCCGCCCCCGGTTCTGTCACAATCAGCGGCCGGTATTCACGGCAGGACTGAACAGAGAGGGGATCGCCTTGTCCTTCCTGATCCGGGTGCAGCTCCCGGACACACCGGGGACCCTGGGCGCGGTCGCCACGGCGCTCGGCCTGATCGGGGCGGACATCCTCAGTGTGGACGTGGTCGAGCGGGGCGGCGGGGTAGCCATCGACGACCTGGTCATCGAGCTCCCCTCGGGACGCCTGCCGGACGCGCTGATCACCGCGGCGGAAAGCGTGCCCGGCGTCGAGGTCGACGCGGTGCGACCGTATGCCGGGCTGCTGGACAGCCATCGCGAGCTGGAACTGGTCGAGGAGATCGCCGCTCAGCCGGCGCTCGGACTCGCGACCCTGGTCGAAGGCGTGCCCAGGATCATCCGCGCGGGCTGGTCGATCGTGGTCGAGCACGCCGAGGAGGGTGTGCTCCGGCTGGCGTCCTCCCGCGCGGCCCCCGAGGTGCCGATCACCGAGCTGCCGTGGCTGCCGCTGGAACGGGCGACCGTGCTGGACGGGGAAGACTCCTGGGTGCCGGACACCTGGCAGGAACTGGGCACCGAGCTGGCCGCGACGCCGCTGGGCAAACCCGGCAAGGCACTGCTCGTCGGCCGCCCCGGCGGTCCGATGTTCCGGGCCGCCGAACTCGCCCGGCTCGCCCATTTCGCCGGCATCGTCGCGGTCGTCCTCGACGGCTGACACGCCGGACCGCCCGGCTCGAAGCTCGTCCGTCTCTGCCCCTGCTGGGGCCGGGCCACCGGGTGGAGCCGAGCGATCGGACAACGCCGCCCCCGCCGACTCCATCCCGTCATCGGCGGCATCAGGGCCGCGACGGTGTCGAGTCACGGTGTCGAGCCACGGTGTCGAGCCA
>Ga0310811_10007075_pt1 | contig 14349 bp, 13 predicted proteins | sample YCmetagenome_FD_207642 | JGI IMG/M metagenome (GOLD analysis project Ga0310811, IMG submission 207642) | Soil microbial communities from experimental microcosm in Duke University, North Carolina, United States - YC | ecosystem: Engineered > Artificial ecosystem > Soil microcosm > Unclassified ...
AGCGGAGGTTGCAAATCCTGCGCGAGAAGCGTCTTGCTATGGCCATGACTGTCGAACTGCCGATCACACAAACCAGCACCGACGCACCGCCAGCACAATCTGTTTGGCTGTCGCGCTTGGCGCGGCCGGCGCTTGGCCTCTTGCTGCCTGTCAGCGCAGCGCTGGCGTGGGAGCTGATCGTCTGGCTCGGCTATTCCAATGGCCGGCTGGTGCCGCCGCCGAGCCGCGTGCTCGAGACGGTCGTCGACCTCGCCAGAACCGGCGAACTTTCGCGGCATATCGTGACGACGCTCACCCGTGTTGCTCTCGGCTTCGGCCTCGGCGTCATCGCCGGCACCATCATGGGCGCGATATCAGGCTATTGGGCGCTGGCGAGACGGCTGCTCGACCCGACGGTGCAGGCATTGCGCGCCATTCCCTCGATCGCCTGGGTGCCGCTGTTCATCCTGTGGCTTGGCATTTTCGAGACCTCGAAGATCGCGCTGATCGCGGTCGGCGTGTTCTTTCCGGTCTATCTCGGCGTGATGGGCGCGATCCTCTCCGTCGACCGCAAGATCGTCGAGGTCGGCCGCACCTTCCGCCTGTCCGGCTTTGCCATGATCCGCCGCATCCTGTTGCCGGCGGTGCTGCCGGCCTATGTCGTCTCGCTGCGCGTCGGCCTTGGCCTCGGCTGGATGTTCGTGGTCGCCGCCGAATTCATGGGCGCCTCTGAAGGCCTCGGCTATCTGCTGATCGACGGCCAGCAACTGGGCAAGCCCGCGCAGATCCTCGCGGCGATCGTGATCTTCGCCATCCTCGGCAAATTCACCGACTGGCTGATCGAAGTTGCCGCCGCGCCCTTCCTGCGCTGGCAGGACGCGTTCAGCGGGCAGGGTGGGGCAGGGTAATGCTTGCGCTCGACAAGGTCAGCAAGGTCTATCCCAATGGGGTGCACGCGCTGGAGCGCTTTTCCGCCGAGATCAGCCCCGGCGAGATCATCGCCATCATCGGCGGCTCCGGCTGCGGCAAGTCGACGTTGCTCCGCGCTATCGCCGGCCTCGATCGCGCCAGCTCCGGCACGGTGACGCTCGATGGCGCCGCGATCACCGCGCCGCATGCCAAGATCGGCATCATCTTCCAGGAGCCGCGGCTGCTGCCCTGGCTCAGCGTCGCCGACAATATCGGCTTTGGCCTCTCCGACCTGCCGGCCGCTGTCAGGCGCGAAAAGGTGGCGGCCGCGCTGGCGCGCGTCGGTCTTGCGGACAAGGCCAGTGCCTGGCCGCGCGAGCTTTCCGGCGGACAGGCGCAGCGGGTGGCGATTGCGCGGGCGCTGGTGCCGCAGCCGGAAGTGCTGCTGCTCGACGAGCCGTTCTCCGCGCTCGATGCCTTCACCCGCCGCGATTTGCAGGATCATCTGCTCGACCTCTGGGCCGACACGCGGCCCACGCTGATTCTCGTCACGCATGACGTCGACGAGGCGGTGGTACTCGCTGACCGCGTGCTGGTGATGCGACCGCGGCCGGGCCGGCTGTTCGAGGAGATCAAGGTCAATCTGACCCGGCCGCGCGACCGCGCCTCCGATCTGTTCGAGCGCTTCAAGCGCCATGTCCTGACCGCGCTCGACCGCTCGCTGGACCGCAACCTGCCGGACCGCGACGCCACATCGCGTGTTGGTGAATCGATGTGGTGGTGACACGGAGGCGATTTCGCATTAAATCCGGCGTCGCAAGAAAAATCCGGGAGAACAACAATGGACGCCGCCGAACTCCGCGCGATGCAGGCCCCGATCAAGGAACGCTACAAGCAGGACCCCTCGGCCGCGGTCATCACCCTGAAGGCCAAGGGCTCGACCGATATTGAAGGCCTGACCTGCAAGGTCGAAACCGGCCGCGCGCTCGCAATCGCCGGCCTGCACCCGGCGACCGGCGGCTCCGGGCTCGAGCTCTGCTCCGGTGACATGCTGTTGGAAGCTCTCGTCGCCTGCGCCGGTGTCACCCTGAAATCGGTCGCGACCGCGGTCGACGTGCCGCTCAAGAAGGGCATCATCTACGCCGAAGGCGATCTCGATTTCCGCGGCACGCTCGGCGTCGACAAGGAAGCCCCGGTCGGCTTCGAGGAAATCCGCGTACGCTTCGAGGTCGAGACCGACGCGCCCCAGGACAAGCTCGATCTCCTCCTGAAACTCACCGAGCGCTATTGCGTGGTCTACCAGACCATCAAGAACGGCCCGAAGGTGTCCGTGAGCATGAAGCGGATTTGAGTTTCACTCTCCCCCTCCAGGGGAGGGTAAAAAGAAAAAAATGTCCCCCGATCTCACTTACTTCCTGATCCTTGCTTTCCGCATGGCGGTCGCGGCCGCTTTCGTGGTGTCGGCTTCCTTCATCACCGAGCATTCCGGACCTGTGATCGGCGCGCTGGTGGCGACATTGCCGATCTCGGCGGGGCCTTCCTATGTTTTCCTCGCGCTGGACCATAACTCCGCCTTCATCGCGCAGGGCGCGCTCTCGAGCCTGCCGATCAACGCCGCGACGATCTTCCTTGGGCTGACCTACACATTGCTGGCGCAGCGTCACGGGCTGTTGGTCAGCTATGGTGCCGCAGCGATAGTATGGATCGCCATTGCCGGCGTCGTCGGCTCGACGCACTGGTCGCTGCTCGGCGGGCTCATCATCAACGCCGTTGCGTTTGCGATCTGCACGCCGCTGATGCAGCGCTATCGCCATGCCAAAATGCCGCCGATTGCGCGACGCTGGTACGATGTGCCGCTGCGCGCCTCGCTGGTTGCCACGCTGGTGGCTACCGTGGTTACGCTGTCGGGCCGGGTCGGCCCCGATATCAGCGGCATTCTCGCGCTGTTTCCCGCCGTGTTCTCCAGCATGATCCTGGTCCTGCACCCCCGTATCGGCGGACCGGCGACGGCCGCCGTGATGGCCAACAGCGCCTGGGGCCTGATGGGATTTGGCCTTGCGATTGCCGTGCTGCATGTCGGCGCGCTGTATCTCGGATCAGCGGCCGGCCTTAGCCTCGGGCTTGCGACATGCGTGTGCTGGAATCTGACGCTGTGGCAGATCGGGCGAAGGAAGGCGCGGTTGGCGAAGGCCGCCTAATGGGCCTCGTCATTGCGAGCGAAGCGAAGCAATCCAGAATCTCACCGAGGAGATGATCTGGATTGCTTCGTCGCGGAGCCTGTCATCGGGCCGCGCGTTCGCGCGGACCCGTTGGCTCCTCGCAATGACGGTTGAGTCTCACTCCGCCATCCGCCTGAACAGCTCCCAGTAAAATCCCGCGGAGGCGGCAATCGACAGCAGCGCGACGATCGCGGGGATCACCGGATCGAGCCGGCGCCAGCCGCGAATCTCCTGCATCAGGATCAGCGGCACGAACGGCAAAATCAAAAAGAACAGCGCGACCGGGATGCTCCAGCGCGCAGAGAACAACAACACAGCGCAGATCAGGACCTGCAGCAGGCCGGCTGCGAGCGCGAGGCAAACCAGCAGCCAGGCCGCGAGCGTCATGCTCCCGCCTTGCCGGCAAGCGATTTGAGGCGGTACAGCGTCTCCAGCGCCTCGCGCGGCGACATCTCGTCGGGATGCAGCGCCTTTACGGCTTCGACCAGTTGCTCCGCTTCGCTCGGCGGCGCGGGCTCGGCGGCGGCGCGCGATGGGACTGCGAACAGCGGCAGATCGTCGGCGAGTGCGCGCGCGGTCTGGCCGCGGTCCTGCGCCTCCAGTTTCGCCAGCACCGCTTTCGCCCGTGCGATCACCGGCGGTGGGAGTCCTGCGAGCTTGGCGACCTGGATGCCGTAGGAGCGGTCGGCCGAGCCCGGCAGCACCTCGTGCAGGAACACCACGTCGCCCTGCCATTCCTTGACGCGCACGGTGGCGTTGAACATTCGCGGCAGTTTAGCGGAGAGCGCGGTCAGCTCGTGATAATGCGTCGCGAACAGCGTGCGGCAGCGGTTCTGCTCATGCAGGTGCTCGATCGCGGCCCAGGCGATCGAGAGCCCGTCGAAGGTCGCCGTGCCGCGGCCGATCTCGTCGAGGATCACCAGCGAACGCTCGCTCGCCTGATTGAGGATTGCCGCGGTTTCGACCATCTCGACCATGAAGGTCGAACGGCCGCGCGCGAGATCATCCGCGGCGCCGACGCGCGAGAACAGCCGGTCGACGATGCCGAGCCGGGCGCGGGCCGCCGGCACGAAGGAGCCAATCTGAGCAAGGAGCGCAATCAGTGCGTTCTGGCGCAGGAAGGTCGATTTACCGGCCATGTTCGGGCCGGTGATCAGCCAAAGTTGTCCGGATTTTTGCGCTGGTGCGGGTGATAGATCGCAAGTATTGGCGATGAAGGGCTGGCCCTCACGCTTTAGGGCCTGCTCGACCACGGGATGGCGTCCGGCCTCGATGGCAAAGCCGAGCGAAGCGTCGACCTCGGGCCGCACATAATTGTCGTCGACCGCGAGCCTGGCCAGCGAAGTCGCGACATCGAGCAGCGCAAAGGCATGCGCGGCGGCGCGCAGGTCGTCGCTCGCAGCCAGCGCCTTGGCGCAGAGGCGCTCGAAAATCTCCAGCTCGAGATTGAGTGCGCGCTCGCCGGCATTGGCGATCTTGGCTTCGGTCTCGCCAAGCTCTGACGTGGTGAAGCGCACCTGGCCCGCCAGCGTCTGGCGATGGATGAACGTTGCATTGAGCGGCGGCGACATCAGCTTGTCGCCATGCTGTGCCGTCACCTCGACGAAATAACCGAGCACATTGTTGTGTCGGATCTTCAGGCCCTTGATGGAGGTCGCGTCGGCATAGCGCGCCTGCATCGCCGCGACCACGAGGCGCGAGGCATCGCGCAGGCTGCGCGCTTCGTCCAGCGCCTGCTCATAGCCTTCGCGCACGAAACCGCCGTCGCGCTTGATCAGCGGCAATTGCTCGGCGAGAGCGCGTGCATATTCCTGCGCCAGCTCGCGCGAGGGTTTCCTAAGGCTCGCGATGACGGCCGCGATTTCCGCCGGCGGCTGCTCCAGCTCTTGCAATCGCGCCACCGCCTGGTCGGCGGCGAGGATGCCGTCGCGAAGTCCCGCGAGATCGCGCGGACCGCCGCGCCCGACCGAAAGCCGGGCCAGCGCGCGCGACATATCGGGCGCGCCGCGCAGGATCGAGCGGATGTCCTCGCGCGCCGCGCCGTCGGCAACGAACGTGCTGACCGCATCGAGCCGCTGCGCGATCTGCGCGCTGTCGGTGAGCGGCGCGGCGAGGCGCTGGGCCAGCAGCCGGGATCCCGCAGGGGTCACCGTGCAGTCGATGGCATCGAGCAGCGAGCCGCGCCGTTCGCCCGCGAGCGTCCGGGTCAATTCGAGATTGGCACGGGTGGCGGGATCGATCGCCATGGTCGAGCCGGTCGCCTCGCGCGCGGGCGGCGACAGCGGGGGGCGCTTTCCGACCTGGGTGCGGTCGATATAGGTGACGGCGGCGGCCGCGGCGGTCGCCTCCAGCCGCGACATGGCAGCGAGCCCATCCATGGTCGCGACCGCAAAATAGTCGCATAGCCGCCGCTCGGCGGTGGAGCTATCGAACACGTCGCGGGTCAGCGGCGTCACCGCCGGCAGTTCATTGAGCAGCGTCGCAAACTCGTTGTCGCCGTAGAGCGCGTCGGTGACGACAGCCTCGTTCGGATTGATGCGCGCCAGCGTCGCCTGCAATTCGCCGCCGGTGCATTCCGTCACCATGAACTCGGAGGTCGAGATGTCGATCCAGGCGAGGCCGAAGCGGTCGCCGCCGCTGGAGGATCGCGCCCGCGCGATCGCGAGCAGGTAGTTGTTGGTGCGGGCATCGAGCAGCGTGTCTTCGGTCAGCGTGCCCGGCGTCACCAGCCGGATCACGGCGCGCTTCACCACGCTCTTGCCGCCGCGGGCGCGCGCGGCGGCCGGATCCTCGGTCTGCTCGCACACGGCGACGCGATGGCCGGCGTTGATCAGGCGATGCAGATAGTCTTCCGCGCGCTCGACCGGCACGCCGCACATCGGGATATCCTGGCCCTGATGCTTGCCGCGTTTGGTCAGCACGATGCCGAGCGTCTTCGAGGCGATCTCGGCGTCTTCGAAGAACAGCTCGTAGAAATCGCCCATCCGGTAAAACAAAAGCAGCCCGGGATGGGCGGCCTTTATTTCGAGGTATTGCTCCATCATCGGCGTGACGCGCGCATTCGCTTCCGCTGAAGGCGCGGTTTCGCTGGGCGGAACGGGCGGAACTGGTACGGGCTGCTGGATCGTCATGAGCGCGGGCAAACTAGCCAATTTCGCTTCAGCCTCCCAATCAATTGCGACCCTGATACCGGCTTTTCCACCCCTGCAAGGCAGCGTTGTCAGACGAAACCGTCGATTGACGGGCCGGAACACCCCTCCTACAACTCGCGATCAAATCCAAGCCGCCTTCAAGGGAGAACGCCGATGGGTGATGTCTTTATTTGTGATGCCGTGCGGACCCCGATCGGCCGTTTTGGTGGCTCGCTTGCCAAGGTGCGCGCCGACGATCTCGCCGCCGCGCCGATCAAGGCGCTGCTGCAAAAGCATCCGAATCTCGACTGGTCCTCGGTCGACGAGGTCTATTTCGGCTGCGCCAACCAGGCCGGCGAGGACAACCGCAACGTCGCGCGCATGGCGCTTTTGCTCGCGGGCCTGCCGGATTCGGTGCCGGGTCAGACCCTCAACCGTCTCTGCGCCTCCGGCCTCGATGCGGTCGGCGCCGCGGGCCGCGCGATCCGCGCCGGCGAGATCGATTTTGCGATCGCGGGCGGCGTCGAGTCGATGACGCGCGCGCCCTTCGTGATGGGCAAGGCGGCGGAAGCGTTCTCGCGCTCGGCCGATATCTTCGACACCACCATCGGCTGGCGTTTCATCAATCCCTTGATGAAGGCGCAGTACGGCGTCGATGCGATGCCGGAGACCGGCGAGAATGTCGCCGAGGAATTCCAGGTCTCGCGCGCCGATCAGGATGCGTTCGCGATCCGCTCGCAGCAGCGCGCGGGCGCGGCAATCAAGTCCGGCTATTTCGCCGAGGAGATCATCCCGATCACCGTTCCCGGTGGCAAGGCCGGTCCGGTCGTGGTCGACAAAGACGAGCATCCGCGCCCCGAGACCACCATGGAAGGTCTCGCCAAGCTGAGGCCGATCGTGCGCAATCCCGGCACGGTGACGGCCGGCAATGCATCCGGCGTCAATGACGGTGCCGCCGCCATGATCCTCGCCTCGGAAGCCGCGGTGAAGAGGCACGGCCTGACGCCGCGCGCGAAGATTCTCGGCCTCGCCTCGGCCGCGGTGCCGCCGCGCATCATGGGTATCGGCCCAGTGCCGGCCACCCGCAAGCTGATGGAGCGGCTGGGGCTGAAGATCTCCGACTTCGATTTGATCGAGCTCAATGAAGCCTTCGCCTCGCAAGGTATCGCTTGCCTGCGCCAGCTCGGCGTCAAGGAAGATGCCGATTTCGTCAACCCACATGGCGGCGCGATCGCGCTCGGTCATCCCCTCGGCATGAGCGGCGCGCGGCTGGCGCTGACGGCGGTGCACGGCATGGAGAAGCGCGGCGGCAAGCGGGCGCTGGCCACCATGTGCGTCGGCGTAGGCCAGGGCGTCGCGGTTGCGATTGAGAAGTTGAACTGACGCCTGCAAGGGCATCGTCATTGCGAGGAGCGTGAGCTCCGAAGCAATCCACGCTTCAGCAAGTGGAGAAATGGATTGCTTCGCTTCGCTCGCAATGACGGGAGGAGGAGCAAGATCATGACATTTCTTTACCCCACCGACAGCAACAAGGCGCATCCGCTGCCGCTGTCGCCGGAATACAAAAGCTCGATCAAGCGCGCGCCTTCGAAGCCGCTGATCCCGATGCGGCATACGCTGTCGGAATTGACCGGGCCCGTCTATGGCCACGAGACCGTGCGCGCCGGCGACAATGATCTCACCACCATGCATAAAGGCGAGCCGCTCGGCGAGCGCATCATCGTGCATGGCCACGTGCTGGACGAAGACGACCGCGGCGTGCCGAACACGTTGCTCGAAATCTGGCAGGCCAATGCCTGCGGCCGCTATGTCCATGTCCGCGACCAGCATCCGGCGCCGCTCGATCCGAACTTCACCGGCGCGGGCCGCACGCAGTCGGACGCGTCCGGCTACTATAAATTCGTCTCCATCAAGCCCGGCGCGTATCCCTGGGGCAATCACCACAACGCCTGGCGGCCGGCGCACATCCACTTCTCGGTGTTCGGCCATTCCTTCGTCTCGCGCCTGGTGACGCAGATGTATTTCCCGGGCGATCCCCTGTTCGAGTTCGATCCGATCTTCAATTCGGTGCCGGACACGAAGGCGCGGATGCGGATGGTGTCGTCTTTCGATCTCGAGAACACCCAGCCGGAATGGGCGCTGTGCTATCGCTTCAACATCGTGCTGCGCGGCAAGAACGCCACCCCCATGGAGAACAAGTAAGTGCAGGGCAAAGATATCGCCAAAGATATCGGCAAGGATATCGACAAGGGTATCACGCCGTCGCAGACGGTCGGTCCGTTCTTCAAATATGGCCTGACGCCGGGCGGCCAGTATGCGTGGAATGACGCTTTCACCGGCGACATGATCACGCCTGACACTACCGGCGAGCGCATCCGCGTCGAGGGCCGCGTGTTCGACGGCGACGGCCAGCCGGTGCCGGATTGCATGCTGGAAGTCTGGCAGGCGGACGCGCAGGGTCGTTTCGCCGATCCGCAGGACAAGCGCGCGCTGCCCAACACCAAGTTCCGCGGCTTCGGACGCGCCGGCACCGACGCCAATGGCGCCTATGTGTTCGACACCATCAAGCCGGGCGTCGTGCCCGATGCCGACGGCAGGCCGCAGGCGCCGCATCTGCTCCTCGCCGTGTTCGCGCGCGGCATGCTGCGGCACCTCTATACGCGGATCTATTTCGGCGATGAGAAGGCCACCGCCGGCGATCCCGTGCTGGCGCTGGTGCCCGCCGATCGCCGCGCGACGCTGATTGCCGAGCGTGACGGGGGCGGCAACGTCTACAAGCTCGACCTGCGCCTGCAGGGCGGCGATGAGACGGTGTTTTTCGACGTCTGACGTCTGCTCCACCTCCTCATCAAGGTGGACCGCGGCTGGCGCTCCCGGGCGTGATCGTGCAGGATAAGCACAGCACCCGGGGCGCGTTTCATGACAACTGCACAACTGCCGGCGGCTGCTGAGGCCGCCAATCTCACTGCCGCGCTCCGCAAGGCCGGGGTGCTGGACCGCGGGGCCCTGCGCGAGGTCACGGTGCTGTCAGCGCGTGATACCGTAGTGTCGCATATTGCGCGCCTCAACCTGCGCTATGTCGGTGAATCCGACGGCGCGCCACAATCCCTGATCCTCAAGATGCCCTATCCGGCGTTTGCCAAGACGCTACCGAACGCGGGCCGGCGCGAAGTGGCCTTCTACACGAAGCTCGCGCCCAAAATGCCGCCGCAACTCGTGCCGCGCTGCTTCGACGGGAATTTCGATGAGGAAAGCCTCGCCTGGCACCTCCTGCTCGAAGACCTGACCGATAGCCATGAGGTCGCGACCGCATGGCCACTGCCGCCGTCACACGGGCAGGCGATGGCGATCGTCACCGCGCTTGCGCGCATGCACGCAGCGTGGTGGGATCACGCCAGTCTCGGCGAAACGGTCGGCGAGTGGATGAGCACCGACGACGCGGCGAATCTGTCGGAGACGTTCGCAGGCCATTACGACCGCTTTGCCAATTTGCTCGGCGACCGCCTCAGCGAACAACGGCGCGATCTCTTCCGCCGCCTTCTCGATCAATGGGTCCCGCTGTTTCAGCGCTATCATTCGCGCCGCCATGTCACCATCATTCACGGCGATGCCCACACATGGAATTTCCTGCTGCCGCGTGGCGCTGACACCGTGCGCATCTTCGACTTCGATCAGTGGCGCATTAGCGTGCCCACCAGTGACCTCGCCTATATGATGGCGCTGCAATGGTATCCCGAAACCCGGCAGGTGCTCGAATGGCCGCTGCTGGATCGCTACCACGACACGTTGGTCGAGCACGGCGTGATCGGCTACAGCCGCGACACACTCCGCCGCGACTATCGCCTGTCGACGCTCTGGCAGATCACCAGCCCGGTCTGGCAATGGAGCGCCAACATCCCGCCGGTGATCTGGTGGAATAACCTGCAGCGCGTGCTTTTGGCGGTCGATGATCTCGGCTGTGAGGAATTCCTGACCTGAGGGCGCGGCGTATCCGCTATCGTTGCCCGGGACGACGGGGTCACTCCATCACCGCATGTTCCGGCCCGACTGCCTGCTTGCGCAGGGCGGCCTTGGTCGAGCCGATCATGATCGCGAGCGGGATCGAGGCCACGATGAAGATCATGATCAGCTGGTAGTCCTGCGAGAAGGCGATGATCTGCGCCTGCAAGCCGATCATCACGTCCGCCATGGCACGGCCGTGGTCGGTGTTCATGTTGATCATGCCCGCGACGTCAGGCATCTGCATGGCATGATTGAACGGATTCACGTTGTTGTTGAGGATCGCATAGATGCGCCGCCCGCCTTCGGTGAGCTGCGCGATCACCACCGAAATTCCGATCGAGCTCGCGACATTGCGCATCAGGGTCAGCATCGAGGTGCCGTCGGTGCGCAGATGTCCGGGCAGGGTCATGAACGACACGGTCGAGAGCGGCACGAAGACAAGGCCGAAGCCGAAGCCCTGGGCGATGCTGGTGGTGACGATCTCGCTCACGCCGGTCTGGTCGGTCCAGGCGGTCATGTAATACAGCGATGCCGCCGTGATGGAGAGGCCGGTGATGATCAGCGTCCGCGCCTCGATATAGCGCATCAGGCGGCCGACCATCATCATGGCGACGAAGGTGCCGCAGCCGCGGCTCGCCAGCAGTACGCCGGCGGTGATGATGGGATAGCCGATGACGTTTTGCAGGTAAGGCGAGGCCAGTGCCATGGTCGAGTACAGCACGAGGCCCATCACCGTCATGAAGATGCAGCCGGTGAGGAAGTTGCGGTCGGTGAACAGCGCGAACTGGATGAACGGCCGCGACGTCGTCAGCGAATGGGCGAAGAAATAGTAGAAGCCGACGGCCGAGACGATGAATTCGGCGATGATCTCGTTCGATTCCAGCCAGCCGAGCTGCTCGCCGCGGTCGAGCGCGAGCTGCAGCGAGCCGATCGCGACCGCGAGCGCAGCAAAGCCGAACCAATCGAATTTCAGATTCAGGTTCTTCCTGGTCTCGTCCATGAAAATCATGAGGCCGAGCACTGTGACGAAGCCGAACGGCAAATTGACAAAGAACACCCAGTGCCAGGAATAGGTCTCGGTCAGCCAGGCGCCGAGTGAGGGCCCCATGATCGGGCCCATCATCACGCCCATGCCCCAGATCGCCATCGCCTTGGCGCGTTCCTGCAAGGTGTACATGTCGAGCATGACCGCCTGCGACAGCGGTACCAGCGCCGCGCCGAACACGCCCTGCAACAGGCGGAACAGCACCATCTGGTTGATGTCCTGCGCGAGGCCGCACAGCACGGAGGCGAAGGTGAATCCCGCCGAGCAGATGATGAAGATGCGCTTGCGCCCGAAGCGGTTGGCGATCCACCCCACAGGCGCGGTCATGATCGCAGCCGCGACGATGTAGGAAGTCAGCACCCAGTTGATCTGGTCCTGCGAGGCCGAGAGCGTGCCCTGCATATAAGGCAGCGCGACGTTGGCAATCGTGGTGTCAAGCGCCTGCATGATGGTCGCCGTCATGGCGCAGATCGTCACCATGTTCCGGCGGAAGCCGGGGCCCATGGTGGTAGATGCTGGCAGCGTCGTCGGCGACATGGCTGAACTTATTCCTGCGTGGCGGCAGCCGGCGACAGACCGAGCAGGCCCGCGAGCGAGCGCTTGTGCCCGGTGTCGATGGTGGCATAGACGCTCATGCCGGCCTTCAGCTTCTTGACGAACGGGTCATCCTTGTCGAAGTAGATGCGCACGGGCACGCGCTGCACCACCTTCACGAAATTGCCGGTGGCGTTCTGCGGCGGCAGGATCGCGAATTGCGCGCCGGTGCCGGGCGAGAGCGAGCCGACATGGCCCTTGAACACATGGTTCGGGAACGCGTCGACGTCGAGTGTGACCGGCTGGCCGATGGCGACATAGGTGAAGTCCGATTCCTTCGGGTTGGCATCGACCCAGGGATTATCGATATCGATGACCGAAAACACCGGCGTACCGGCGGTGACGAAGCGGCCGAGCTGGATCTGCTCGACCTGGGTGGCGACGCCCGCCATTGGCGCGCGCAGCACGGTGTGGTCGAGATTGCGCTGCGCCATGTCGAACTGCGCCTTGGCCTGGGCGTAAGGCGGGAACTTCTCCATCGGCAGATCGGGATCGCCGAGGAGCTGCGCCTTGGCATTGGAAAGCTGCTGCTTGACGAACTGGGCCTGCGCACCAGCGGTGACGAGACCGGTCGCGGAATTGTCGAGGTCGAGCTGCGAGCCGACCTTCTGGTCGACGAGCTGCTGCTTGCGGTCGACGTCGCGCCGTTTCAGGTCGACGCCCTGCTGCGCGAGATCGAGCATCTGGCCGTAGATTTTGATGTTGGCGGCCAGATTGTCATAGGTGGTTTTGGCCTGTTCGAGCTGCGCCTTGGCCTGGTCGAGCGAGAACTGGAACGGCTGCGGATCGATCTCGAACAGCACATCGCCCTGCTTGACGTGCTGGCCTTCCTTGACCACGACCTTGTCGATCTTGCCGGAGATGTCGGGCGTGATCAGCACTTTCTGCGCGCCGACATAGGCGTCGTCGGTGCCGACATAACGGCCGCCATTGAGATAGAACACGAAGCCCGCGATCGCGACCACGATCGGCAGCGCGACGAGCAGGAGGAAACGGCGATAGCGCCGCAGCCCCGCGAGCAGGCGGCGCCGCGGCTCGGCGGCGAGCTTCTTGGTCGGCCGGCCGGAGGGAGCGTCCTTCGCCTCGGGCGGGAATTTGAGGACGGGATCAGCCATAGCGTTGTTCTTTCTTCGGCAGTTGCGTCTCGATGGTCTGAAGCGCGTTACGCACGTTTTCCTTGATGCTTTCGAGTTGTGTGACGAGGCGCTCGGCATCGTCGCGGCTGATGCCGTCCAGCGCAGTCGCGGTGATTTCGGATTTCAATCCGGCGAGCTTGCCAAGCAAAGGGCGCGCCGCCTTCTTCAGATGGAGGCGGTTGACGCGGCGGTCGCTTTCGTCGCCGCGGCGCTCGATCCAGCCATTGTCGCAGAGCTTGTCGATCAGCCGCGTCAGCGTGATCGGCTGCATTTCGAGCTGTTCGGCGAGCTCCGTCTGCTTCATGCCTTCGCTGCGCTCGACCTTGGCCAGCACCGCCCATTGCGCGCGGGTGATGCCGTAGCGTGCGGCTTCCTTGTCGGCGTAGGCCCGCATCAGCCGCTGCACCTCGCCGAGCGCGAACAGGAAATTCATGTCCACGGAGGTCATAAGCAAAGTCTCCAATAAGCTTGCAATATAATAAGCTAGCTTATGATTATTTCATGTTGGGTTAATTGCTGGCAGGCCTGCCGAAAACACATGGCTGGGGGCCGGTTCCGGCCGGGCTTTGGGAACCATGGCCGAAAATGCTAGTAAGTCCGGTAATGACCCCGACAAAGCTGCGCTGTGGACGCGATCACGCATGCCGAGCAGGTCTGCACGGAGCGGGCGCAGAAATTCACCCCGATCCGTCGCCAGGTGCTGCAAGCGCTGCTATCCAGTCACCGGCCGCTCGGGGCCTATGAGGTGATCGACGAACTCGCCAAATCGATGCCGCGGCCGGCACCGATCACGGTGTATCGCGCGCTCGATTTTTTGATGACGAACGGCCTCGTGCACCGCATCGAAAGCCGCAATGCCTATCTCGCCTGCGCGCACGACCATGACTCGGCCTCGCTGGTGGCGTTCCTGATCTGCGAGCGCTGCGGCTCGGTCGGCGAGATTCCGGCGGCTGCCGTCGCGCAGAGTCTTTCCGCCGCGGCGCGTGCGTCGGGCTTTGTGCCAAAGCTTTCCGTCGTCGAGATCACCGGCACCTGCGCGCACTGCCAGAAGGCGGCGTAGAAAAACAACACGGCGATCAAGCCGGCATCCGAAGGAAGAAATGTCGTCAAATCAAATCAAGCCCGATGCCGGGCGGCCACTCAGCCCGGTCGCGATCGCGTTGATGCTGATACTGTGCATCTCGTGGGGGTTCAATCAGATCGCGGTGAAGCTGGCGCTGCCGGATATTCCTGCGATGATGCAGGCAACATTCCGTTCGATCGGCGCGCTGCCGGTGCTGCTTATCGTAGGCTGGATACGCGGCGTGAAATTCTTCGAGCGCGACGGCTCGTTT
>Ga0310811_10007076_pt1 | contig 14348 bp, 5 predicted proteins | sample YCmetagenome_FD_207642 | JGI IMG/M metagenome (GOLD analysis project Ga0310811, IMG submission 207642) | Soil microbial communities from experimental microcosm in Duke University, North Carolina, United States - YC | ecosystem: Engineered > Artificial ecosystem > Soil microcosm > Unclassified ...
CGCTGATGTTCACCTGGCCATCCAGACGTCCGTTGTTGGTCAAGCCCGCGTGCAGATCGATGCGCTGGTTGGACGGACTGAGCTGCGCGTTGGCGGCGAGATTGTTGTAGGTGATCAGCGGTTCGTCGGGCCGGTCGGCATAGGCGATGGAGCCGTGTGACGAGGTAATGGACGCGTTGCCGCTGAGCGCGCCGGCTGCATTGCGACGAATGTTGCCATCGCCCTCCAGGGAGCCTTCCACGCGCATCGGCACCTTGGCCGTGCTGGCGGCGCTCATCAACAAGGCGATCGGGAGATTGCGCAGGCGATAGCTGGCGTCGAGATTGCCCGCCTTGTCCTGCTTGGCGGTTGCGCACAGCAGCGGATCACCCGCGGTCAGACACAACTCCGAGAGGCTCATGGCGCCGTCGTTGTACGACAGGGCGGTGGAATGCTGCAGCCGCCAGCGGGGCAGGCCGGCGAGATCGATGTTGAGCGTGGAAAGCGCGCCGTTCCACGACGAGCCCTTGAGGCTGCCGCTCAGCGCGAGATCGGTCGACAGCGGCGAACCGCGCGCATCGAGCGTGAGGTTGTGCCGCTCCGCCGTACCGTCGCCGCGCACGTTCACCTGGGTGAAGGCGAGGCCGCCGGCGTTGACGCCGGTGGTCTGCAGGTCGAGCTTGCCGCCGGGCCGGCTGATGTCGGGCACGTTGGCAAGCAGGCGCAGGCTGTCGATGTGCTGGCCGGCATAACTCAGCGCGCTGCCCTGCAGGTTGGTATCCACCACCAGCTTCGGATACTTGCCTTGCACGCGGATCGTGCCCTGCAGGCGGCCGGCGGAATCAGGCAGCCAGTCGCCCAGTGTGGCGACGGCAAGCTTGATAGCCGCATCGTTGCTGGTGCCAGGCTTGGCATCGATCTGCACGTTGCTGCCGCCGGAGACGAGATGCAGTTTGCCGTCGACCACGCCTTCCGGCGGCAGATGGAGCCTGCCGTCGCCATGCACGGTGCGCTCGCGCAGGCGTCCCTCGAACTTGCGGATCTCCAGCGTGACATCGGGATGGCCCTGCGGCAGCGTGCCTTGCGAGGCGATGTCGAAATCGAGCGAGCCGTTCCACTTCGCCAGCACGTGCCCTGGATCGAAGCGCTTCGCGATGGCTTCCATCTGCCAGCCGAGCGCCGGTTGCAGTACCAGTGTGCCTTTGGCCTGCATCTGCCCCTGCGGCTGCTTGATGGTGAGCGCGTGCAGGTCAATCTGCTTCTGCGTGCCATCCAGATCCAGTGTCACGTCGGCGAGCTTGCCCGGTGCGCCAAGGGCGAGGTCACCACTGGCATGGAACTGGTCGGCGCTGCCCTTGGCCTTGAGGCTGCCATGGCTCTGCAATACCTGGCCAACAAGGTTCTCGGGCAACTCGACATCTTTCCAGTCGAGTGTGAGATCCGCCGACAGCGGCTGCGCGCCCAATGCCACCACACCATGCGCACCAACGTCACCCTTGAACTGTGGCGAGGCAAGCGCGAGCCGCTCGATCGTCAGCGTCTTGAAGTCGTCGCTGAACCGCGCGGTGAGGGGACGCAGCTGCAGCTGATAGTCGTTGAGGTCGAGTTGGCCTTGCAGGCTGCCGCTGCGTCGATCGCCCTTGCCGTCGAGCGCCACGGCCAGTTGCGTCAGCGAGCTTTCGCCAAGCAATGGCTTGGGGTTGAAACGGGGCGCATCGAGCCGTGCAGTCCAGGCGTAATCGCCGCCCTGTGTCCACTGCAGTTGCAGGCGCGCCGCCATGGGCTGGGCGAGTTGCAGCTCCAGATGCGCCTGTTGGCCGTCACCGCGTACGGCCAGCTCGCCGGCGTATGCCGTGCCACTGACTGTCCATGCGAAGGCCGCCTTGCTGTCACCGCGATAGGAGTTGCTGATACTCATGGTGCCGGTGAGATCGGCATGGCCGTCGGGCGCGCGCAAGGCGAGTTGGCGCAGTTCGATGCCGCGACTGGTCCAGCTGCCGGCGAGGTCAAGCGTGTTCGAAGCGAACAGCGGCTTGCCGTCCTGGGTGATTTTCACCGTGCCCACGTGCACGCGGTCGAGCAGGATGTCGAGCGGCGGTTGCAGCGAAAAGCTGCTTTGGTTGTCCGGTGTTTCTTCGCTCTTGGGCAAGGCGACATCCACGCCGTCCACGTTGAGATCGAGCACGTGCGCGCGCTTGCGCAACAGCATCGCGACGCTGAAATCGAGATGCGCCTTCGCCACCTTTACATCGAGTCCCTTGCCGTCGGCGTAGCGCACGCCGGCAAGATCCAGCGGCCCGATCAGGCGCCCCTGTGCTGATTGCACGGTGAGTGCGCCCTGGGTGAATCCTTCGGCACGTGCCAGCGCGAAACGCAGACCGGATGCCGTGCCGACGAGCCATGCCACGGCGAGCAGCAGCAACACCAGCAGTAGCGCGAACGACAGCGCGATCCAGCGCAGCCAGTGACGGCGGGGCTTGGGTGCGGTGGCGGGCGTGGCGCTGTTCATCGCGGCGTTAGAGCCTGTTCCATGTCTGCGCGTGGCCCGCGCCGGGAGCTGTTTGCGCGCAGACCAAGGAAGAACGAAGGAGTGTACGTCGGTACACGACTGAGTGATGACGCCGGACTGCGGGCAAACAGACCCGGCCCAGTGGGTTGTTCACCCCAAGCCCGCCGCGAGCCGCCCACAGCTTGACCTGACAGCCAGCCAGGCGCGGCGCTGCGGACGGCTCGCGGCGGGCTTGGGGCGAACAACGCGGGCTACGTGCAGACATGGAACAGGCTCTCATAGATCCGGGCCGATCACGACGTGCAGTTCCACGCCGTGCTCATCCGGGTTATGTACCGGCGTGCCCAGGTCCACGCGGATCATGCCCACCGGCGATAGCCAGCGTACGCCAAGGCCGGCGCCTATCTTCGGCCGGTAGTCGGTGCCGTCGAACGCATTGCCCGCATCGACGAAGGCCGCCATGCCCCAGTTCTTGGTGAAGTAGTGCTCGACCTCGGTGCTGCCCACGAGCAGGTTCTTGCCACCGACCACACGATCGTAGGAATTCTTGGGGCCGATGCTTTGGTAGCTGTAGCCGCGCACGGAGCGATCGCCGCCGGCGAAGAAGCGAAGCTGCGGCGGCAGGTCGCTGAAGTCGTTGGTCCACGTCGCGCCCGCGGTACCGCGCAGGATCAATCGATTGCGGCCCCAGAACGAGGTAATCCACTTCGCGTCGGCGGTGACCTGGCTGAAGCTCGCATCTGACAGCAGTCCACCCACGGTGCTGCGCGCCGCGAAGGTCAGCGACCATCCGCTGCGCACGAAGATCGGGTTGTCGCCGGATTTACGCGACAGCGACACCTCGGGATAGAACAGGTTGCTGCGGCCATGCTCGATGCCTGGTGCATTGTCGGGTTCGCCGTTCTTCTGGCCGACCGTAAACGTGCCGTCCAGCGCATGCACGCCGATGGTGCGTACCCAGCCATGCCACTGGCGCGTTTCATTGGCGACCAGCTCCAGCGTCTTGGAGTGCGAGGTGTCGGTATCGGAATCGCGATAGGTGGCACCGTAGTTGAAGCTGCGCTGGTTTGGCCCCGGCAGCGGCACGGAATAGAGCGTGGAAAGCGTCTTGAGGTTCTGCGCCAGGACGAGCTCGTTCTTCCACTTGTGGCCGCTGCGGTTGACCCAGCGGCGCTCGCTGCCCACGCGCACGCCCACGCCGGTATCCGTGCCGATGAACGGTCCGCCGGAATAGATCGTGCGCTTGGCCGGCACCAGCTCCACCTTTACCGCGACAACGCCGTTGTTCTTGTCGTCGACATCGGGCAGCACGTTGACGACGGAGAAGTAGTCGGCGCCATTCAACGCCTGCTGCAACTGCAGCAGCTTGTCCTGCGCGAAATAGTCGCCCGACTTGAAAGGCACATAGCGCTGCAGGAATCCCGGCTTGAACTGCGAGCCTTCGAAATGCACGTCGCCGAAGCGATAGCGCGGGCCTGCCTCCCAGGCGAGCTGGATCACGGCCGTACGTTCGGCGCGATTCACCTCGACGCGATGCGTGACCAGGCGTGCATCGAGGAACCCGTTGGCGGTCAGCGCGCCGCTCAATGCATCGCGCGCGGAGTCGTACTCGCCGTGGTTGAGCGTCTGCCCCTTGAGGTTATCGATGTTGCGCTTGGCGCGCCGGATCGCGGGGATGGCCGTGGCCGTCTCGTCGAGCTTGAGGTTCACGGCCGTAACGGTGACCGGTGATCCCGGTTTCACATGCAGCGTGACGCGCCAGTCGGTGCCGACGGGCTCGAGCTGGCCCTGTACCGTCGCCTCGTAGTAGCCGTACGGCTCCAGTGCGCTTTTTGCCTGGTCGAGCGCCTGGTTGTACAGGCGCTTCACCTGCGCCTCGGTCACATCACGATTGGCGTACTGCGAAATATCCACGCCCGAGGTGACGGCGAGCTTCAGCGGATCGTCCACGCCATCCACCGAGAGCTGCACACCCGCGTGCGCCAGCCACGGGGCCAGCAGGAGCGGCAGCAGCGTCAGGCGGCTGTATCGGCGCATGCAGTCGTGCTTTCCATCCTGGAAGTAGAGGCGTGCACGCGTCGGCAGACACGTGCAGCCCAAGCTTAGCCCATCACCTCACGCGCACTGGTGAATGAGGCGTCAGCAAAAGAACTCAGCCGGCCTTGTCGCCTGCCTTGTGCGCAATCCATGCGCCCACCACGGCGGACACATACGGAATCGACTGCGCCGCGAGAATGAACATCCACAACTGGCCTTCGACGTACTGCGTGCCGAAGCTCAGCGCCATGCCGATCACGCAAGCCGTCAGCGCGATCGCCATCAGCAGTTCCTCGCGTACCGGTGCAAAGGCGGCGAAGTTGCTGCCGCCGAGGCGACGGCTCTTGGCGGTCACCACGAACGATGTCTTCTCGCGCGTGAGGCCATGCAGGATGCCGCGCGCGATGGCGTGCGAGAGGCCCATGCTGGCCAGCGACGCCATCAGCGTGTCGTACCAGCTGCATGGAACGCGCGCGCGGTACAGCACGATGCCGAAGATCGCCTTGGCGAAGAAGAAGCCGATCACCGGGATCAGGAACAGCTGCATCGGCAGGCTGAAGAGGGTCGGGAACGCCACCATGCCCGCGGTCCAGAAGATCGCCATCATGGTGAAGATGAGGTGCAGCGCATCGGCGAACCAGCTGAACCAGCCGGTGAGGAAGTGGAAGCGCTGGCCGCTGGAGAGCGGGCCCTTCTTGGTCATCCAGTTCCAGCGACCCTTGAGGATCTGCATGGCGCCGAACGCCCAGCGGTAGCGCTGGCTCTTGTATGCCTTGAAGTCGGCCGGGGTGAGGCCCTTGCCCATCAGTTCGTCGACGTACACGAGCTCATAACCGGCGTGCATCAGGCGCAGGCCGAGCTCGGCGTCTTCGCAGATGGTCCACTCGGACCAGCCGCCGGTGCCTTCCAACGCCGAGCGACGCACCATGGTCATGGTGCCGTGCTGGATGATGGCGTTGCGTTCGTTGCGGTGGTGCATGCCGATGCGGAAGAAGCCGTCGTATTCCCACGCGGTCATGCGGCGGAAGCGGTTGTGCTCGAAGTCGCGATGCGCCTGCGGGCACTGCACCACGGCCACCTTCGGATCGTGGAAGTAGCCGGTCAGCGTGGCCAGCCAATCTTCGCGCACCACGTAATCGGCATCGATCACCGCCACCACGTCGGCGCGCGGGTCGGTTTCCTTCAGGCCGAAGTTGAGCGCGCCTGCCTTGAAGCCCGGCCACGGTTCCAGGTGGAAGAAGCGGAACTTCGTGCCCAGCTTCTCGCAGTATTCCTGCACCGGTTTCCAGATCGCCGGGTCCTTGGTGTTGTTGTCGATCACCAGGACTTCGTAGTTTTCGTACTGCAGCGCGGCCAGCGAATCGAGGGTGATGATCACCATCTCCGGCGGTTCGTTGTAGCAGGCCAGGTGGATCGACACGAACGGCTGCTTCTCCACCGGATCGGGCGTCAGCAGGCCGGCATGACGCACCCAGCCGCGGCGCCAAAGCACCTCGGTGAACTCGAAGCCGTTGATCAGCAGGATGGCGAGGATCGCGATCTGGGCCGGGAACAGCAGCACCAGCATCGTCCAGTCGATCCAGCTCAGGTAGAAGTTGAAGGGCAGCGTGGCCGACCAGGTGATCAGGCCGCAGGCCAGCTGGATCAGCGCGCAGAAGAAGAAGCGGCCCATCAGCTTGAAGCGGCTGTAGTGACGGGCGAACCAGATCATCGGCAGCAGCGCCAGCAAGCTGGCGGCCAGCGCCTTCCACGGCCACGCGGTGTCTTCGGTCACCGGGCCGGTGAACGGGAACTTCGGCTGGCGGTCGGCGTTGAACATGCCCCAATAGGCTTCGGTGCGACCCGAGAGCTTTTCCTTCCAGGGCTGATCGAACGCCTCCATGACGTAGTAGTCGATATTGTTCTGCTTGGCGACGTTGAACCACTGGCGCAGGAAGATCGCCTCGTTCGACACCGACGGGTCGGCGTACTTGTAGCGGTCGCCGTTGGACGGCCAGCCGATTTCGCCGATGACGATGAGCTTGTTCGGGAACATTTGCTTGAGCGTGCGATAGCTGCCCAGCGCGTCCTGGATGGCGTCCTTGCGGTCGATGCCGTTCCAGTACGGGAACAGATGCACGGTGATGAAGTCGACGTGCTCGGCCAGTTCCGGATACTTCGCCCAGATATGCCACGGCTCGGCCACCGACACCGGCTGGTGCAGCGCCGCGCGCACGCGGTCCACATACGCCATCAACTGCTCGGGCGGAATGTCGTTGCGGAACAGCACCTCGTTGCCGACGATCACCCGGTTGATCGAGTTGGGATAGCGCCGCGCCTGTGCGATCAGCGTCTCGATTTCCTTCTCGTTGTTGTCGAGGCGGCGATCGATCCATGCGCCTGCCATCACCTGCAGCCCCTGCTTGTCGGCCAGGCGATACACCTGTGGGTTCTGCAGCGTGGAATAGGTGCGGATGCGCGGTGTGTACTGCTCGAGCAGCTTCAGGTCGTTGTTGATTTCCTCGTCGGACGGGAAATCGTTCTTCAGCGGATTCTGGTAGCGCTGGAAGGCGGACAGCGCGAAGCCGCCGATGGGACCTTTCCAGTCCTCGGGGCCATGGGGCAGGTTGCTCCACCACCACAGGCCGATGTTCATGGCCGCCACGATCAGGGCAAGCAGGATGGCTGCAAGCAGCGGATGTCGGCTGTCGTGGGTGGTCGATGTCGCGCTCAAAACGGTCCCCGTGGCTGCCTCACACGAGGCCGAAAAGCCCTGAAAGCTTAACCACGGAGCGCATTGGGCTCAATCAATCGTGAGAAGAGGTGGTCAGCGCAAGGTCAGGCCTATGGCGGGCGGTCTCGTTGACAGGTGCCAACCGGCCGCCTTCTGCCGCTGTTCCGGCCTTCCGCTTTGTCCGGCATATGGCGAATGAGCCGCGCGGCTTATCAGGCTGGATGCCGCCAGATCTGCAAAACGGCGCTCGCGGCAAATGTTCAGTTGTCGTGACGAAGCGAAACCGGCACTTGACCGAGTAATGCGGGCACGACGTTCGACGCCATAAAAAGGCGACAAAGGCCGCCGCGCATGGAACGATGAGCCGGCCCTCCTCCTTGGAGGAGGGCCGTGTGGCGCTTATTTGAGCAGCGAGCGCAGCATCCAGGCGGTCTTTTCGTGTTCCTTCAGACGGCCTGTCACCATGTCGACCGTACCTTCGTCGCCAGCGCCGTCGGCCACCTTGATGGCCTCACGGGCGGTGTGGGCGGCGATTTCATGGCCTTCCACCAGCTGGCCGACCATGTCCTTCCAGTCCGGCACGCCCGCTTCTTCCTTGATGGACGTGAGCTTGCCGAACTGGCTGTAGGAGCCCGGGGCGAACACGTCCAAGGTGCGGATGCGCTCGGCGACCTCGTCGGCGGCCAGCCACAGTGCGTTGTACTGGGTCTCGAACATCGTGTGCAGGCTGTTGAAATGCGGCCCGGTGATGTTCCAGTGGAAGCTGTGGGTCTTGAGATAGAGCGAATAGGTGTCCGCAAGCAGCTTGGACAGCTGCTCGCCGATCTGTTCCCGGTCCTTCTTGGCGATACCGATGGAAATAGCCATGGAGTGCTCCTTTTCGAGGGTGGGGATGAAACCTGGGTCCAGCTTAGCGAGGCGTCCGTTGGCGGTGAAATGAATCCTGCCGATGCTTTCGATAGTCACCGGCTATCATGTGCGGTCCGATGACCCAGGCAACCACACCTTCCTCCGCCACCGACCCGCGTCTGCGCGAGCTTCGCAAGGCGCTCGAGTCGGTAACCAGCCGCGACTACGGCCGTTTGCAGGGCCGCTGGCGCGAACTGTCGCGCCGCTTCGATGAGAAGAAGCTGACGGCGCTCGCCTCCGATATCGAGGCCTCCGCGGCCAGGCGTCGCGCCCGCGCCGAGGCTAAGCCCGCGATCACGCTGGACGAATCGCTGCCCATCACCGCGCGTGCCGACGAGATCGTCGAGCTGATCCGCAAGCATCAGGTCGTGGTGATCGCCGGCGAGACCGGCTCGGGCAAGACCACCCAGCTGCCCAAGTTGTGCCTCGCCGCTGGGCGCGGCGAGGCGGGCATGATCGGCTGTACCCAGCCGCGTCGCCTAGCGGCGCGTTCGGTGGCCCGCCGGGTGGCCGAGGAGCTGGGCACCGGCCTGGGCGACCAGGTGGGTTTCCAGGTGCGCTTCACTGACCAGGTGTCCGACCGCACCCTGGTCAAGTTCATGACCGACGGCATCTTGCTGGCGGAAACGCAGGGCGATCCATGGCTGAGCGCCTACGACACCATCATCATCGACGAGGCGCACGAGCGCAGCCTCAACATCGACTTCCTGCTGGGCTATCTCAAGCGGCTGGCGGTGAAGCGGCCCACGCTGAAGATCATCGTCACCTCGGCCACCATCGATACCGAGCGCTTCGCCGAGCATTTCGGCAACGCACCCATCGTGTCGGTGGAAGGGCGCACGTATCCGGTGGAAGTGCGCTGGCGCTCGGTGGACGACGTCGCGTCGCGCCGTGGCCAGCGCGCTGGCCATGGAGGGCCGAGTGCCGCGGGCGCAGGACGCGCAGGAGCGGCGGCCGGTGACCTGCAGCAGGGCGGCGCCGATCATGTGGCCGCGGTGCTGGACGAAATCACCCACGACGATCCGCGCGGCGACGTGCTGATCTTCCTGCCGGGCGAGCGCGAGATCCGCGACGCGCATCTGCTGCTGTCGCGCCGCCAGTACCGCGAGACGGAAGTGCTGCCGCTGTACGCGCGCCTTTCCGCCGGCGACCAGGACCGTGTGTTCAAGCCGGGCCCGAAGCGTCGCGTGGTGCTCGCCACCAACGTGGCCGAAACCTCGCTCACCGTGCCGCGCATCCGCTATGTGATCGATTCGGGCCAGGCGCGCGTCAAGCGCTACAGCCAGCGCAGCCAGCTCGAGCGCCTGCATGTCGAACCCATCTCCAAGGCGGCCGCTGACCAGCGCAAGGGTCGTTGCGGTCGCGTGGGCCCGGGTACCTGCTATCGCCTCTACGACGAGGCCGATTACGACAGTCGTGCGGCCTACACCGATCCGGAACTGCTGCGCTCCTCGCTGGCCAACGTGATCCTGCGCATGCTGTCGCTGCAGCTGGGCGAGGTGGACGAATTCCCGTTCCTCGAAGCGCCCGATCCGCGCGTAGTCGCCGACGGTTATCGCCGCCTGGCCGAGATCTCGGCCATCGACGATGCGCGTCGCCTTACCCCGATCGGCCGCGTGATGGCGAAGTTGCCCATCGACGTGCAGCTGGCCCGCATGCTGGTGGAAGCGGAGAAGCTGCAAAGCCTGCGCGAGCTGCTGGTGGTGGTCTCCTTCCTCAGCATCCAGGACCCGCGCGAGCGCCCCGCCGACGCACGACAGCAGGCCGATGCGGCGCATGCGGCGTTCGCCGATCCGAAATCCGATTTCGTCGGCGTGCTGAATCTTTGGCGTGACTACGGCAAGGCGCACGAGGACCTCACGCAGTCGAAGCTGCGCGACTGGTGCTCACGCCACTTCCTCAGCTTCATGCGCATGCGCGAATGGCGCGAACTGCACCGGCAGTTGTTGCTGGTGGTGCAGGAGCTCGGGTGGAAGCTGGATGCTCCTTCTCCCTCTCCTCTCCGGGGAGAAGGTCGGGATGAGGGGGCAACCTCGCCTCGCGCTGCAAAATCGAAGGCTGTTGCTGTCGGCGAAAAGCAGGATAGGCAAAGCTCCAGCAAGCACCCGCCCCTCACCCCAGCCCTCTCCCCGACGGGAAGAGGGAGCCAAGAGGACGAGGCCGCTCGCCAGTACGAATCGGTCCACCGCAGCCTGCTTGCCGGCCTGCCGACGCAGGTCGGCCACAAGGACGAAAAGGGCGTCTATCGCAGCACACGCGAGCGCCGCTTCCAGGTCTTCCCGGGCTCGTCGTTGTCGAAGGTGCCGCCGAACTGGATCTTCGCCGCGCAGGTCCTCGATGTCGGTGGCCGCGTGTGGGGCATGATGTGTGCGCGCATCGAACCGCTGTGGATCGAGCAGCAGGCAGCGCATTTGCTGCGTTCGGCGTGGCGCGATCCTCATTGGTCGCGGAAGCGTGGCCACGTCGTGGCCTATGAGCAGGTGAGCCTGTTTGGACTCACACTGGTCGAACGTCGCCCAGGCACCTTCCAGAAGCAGGATCCGGTGCTGGCGCATGAGATCTTCCTGCGCGAAGCACTGACCCGCGGCGATATCGATGCGCGCGCGGACTTCGTGCGTGCCAACCAGCGCGTGCTGGAGGATGCCCGAGGTATCGAGGCCAAGCAGCGCCGCGAAGGCCTGCTGCGTTCCGAGGACGAGCTGGTCGGCTTCTTCGAAGGCAAGCTGCCTGAAGACATCTCGGACAGCCGTGCGCTCGACGCTTGGTACCGCAGGGCACGTCCCGCGGAACAGGCGGCGTTGCGCTGGTCGCTGGACGATGTGATGAACGGCGGCGCCGGGCTCGATCCCAAGGCGTTTCCCGCGTCGCTCGATGTTCCTCCCCAGAAATACCGTCTTGAGTATCGCTTCGTGCCTGGCGATGAAGCCGATGGCGTGACCTTGCACCTGCCACTGGCGATGTTGAACGCACTGCCCGCGGCGCATTGCGAATGGTTGGTGCCTGGATTGCTGGCGGAAAAAGTGGCCGAGTTGATCCGTGGCCTACCCAAGGCGCTGCGTCGCAATTTCGTGCCCGCGCCGGACTTCGCGCGCGCGTTCGTCGAGGCCGAGGCGCCGCGCGACGAATCCCTGCACAAGGCGCTCGCGGCATTCCTCAAGCGGGCTACCGGCGTGGACGTCGCCGCGACGGATTTCGACGCCGTGGAACTGCCTGCGCATTTCCGCATGCGCTATCGCCTGCATGACGAAAACGGCAAGACGCTCGCCACGGGGCGCGATCTCGCGGCGATGCGCGCGCAATGGGAAGGGCAGGCGCGCGAAGCGTTCTCGCGCAAGACCGATATCGAGCTCACGCGCGAAGACATTGCCAGCTGGGATTTCGAAGAGATTCCGGCGCAGGTGCGTTCGGCTGGAGGCTTGCTGGCATTCCCGGCGTTGGTCGATCTGGGCGACGCGGTGGCGCTGCGTGTGTTCGAGCGCAGCGATGAAGCGCGCGAAGCGCACGTGCTGGGCGTGATTCGCCTGCTGCGCAATGCGCTCGCCAGCGACATGAAGCAGGCACGTCGACGCCTGCCGATCGCCAATCCGCTCGCCCTGAAATATGCGCCGCTCGGCGGTGTCGACGGCTTGCGCGAAGACCTGGTGGAAGGCGGATTCACCGACCTGCTGGACCGTCACGATCTCAACGTGCGTACGGCCGGTACGTTCCAGGCATTGCATACGCAGATGGCGCGCGAACTGTTCGGCGCGGCGGTCGAGCGCCTCAAGCTGGCCGAGCCCATCATCGAAGCGCAGGCGGATCTCAAGCCGTGGCTGCAGCCGCCGTTGATGGGTTTTGCCCGCGCCAGCTACGACGACCTGCGCGAACAACTCGAGTCCTTGCTCACCGCCGGTTTTCTGCGTGAACTGCCCACCTCACGGCTGGCGCACTATCCACGCTATCTGAAGGCGATGCGACTGCGCGCGGAGCGCCTGCGGCAGGATCCGGCCAAGGATCAGCAGCGCATGCTGCAGGTGCTGCCGTTCTGGCGCGATTACCTCAAGCACCGCGCGGCAGGCACGGGCGGGCTGGATGAATTGCGCTGGCTGATCGAGGAATGGCGCGTGTCGCTGTTCGCGCAGGAATTGAAGACCGCCGAGCCGGTATCGGCCAAGCGGCTCACGCGGGCGCTGGAGCAACTTTACTGAGAGCCGAGCGGTGAAGAGCAACTGCTCGATTGGCAAACATCAGGCGCACCGCCGCCTCATGCAGCGGTGCGGTGTTGCTACCAGAGACGCGGTGATTACTTGATACGAACCACGCTGGTGGTGTCGTTGCAGCCATCCACGGCCATCATCCAGTTGCCCATCAGCGAGCGACGAACGGTTACTTTCGGGTTAGAGCTGGCCATGCAGGCGAGGCGGCTGCTATCGGCCTGCTTCCAGACTTGGCCGTTGTCGAGGGTGAATTCACCGTGTCCACTGAAGCCAGTGAATTCGCCTTGGATTCGTCCCTGGACGGGGCCTGCCTTTTCACTGGTGGGGTAGAACACGGGCTTGCCACTTTGGTCGATCACCTTGGTGACTACTTTGCCGTGACCACTTAACCAATCGTCGAGATTCTTCAGTTCGTCCGTGGACAACTTGTCCAAACCGGCCGCCTTGAACTCCGCCGGCGACATGCGCTGCTGCAGCGGCACGTACTGGTCGGCGGCCAGGGCAAGAGCAGGAACGATCAGGGCGGCACTCACGAACAACGGCAGCAGGCGGGCCAGACGCATGGAAATGTCCTCAAGGGCAAGGGAGCAACGTCGCCGCCGCAGCATACACGGCATGAACCGCCGGTTCATGCGGAAGGGGGGGGGCCGTGGGAGCGGCCTGCACTAGAATGACGGCATGGTCCAAGCCGCCCTCAACGCAAGCCCGGGTCTCGCCCAGTGGCGCGAACGCGTCGGTCGCGTGCCGCCCGTGCTCGGCGAGGCGCTGGACGCATGCACGCCCTTGCCGGTGAGCCAGGCCGAGCTGGCGGATGCGCTGGACCTGCTCGCCATGCTCGGCTCGGACGCGCAAACGCAGGCCGCGGCCGTGTGGTTCGAAGTGTCGCGCGCCGATCCCGCGCTGTGGTCCCAGCGCGAAACCACGCTGCCGGCCGACTTGCAGCGGCTGGTCGCCGGCCAGTTTGCGGCCGAGCGGGTATGGGCGCTGCACGCACAGCACGGTGCCGATCACGGTGCGGAAGGCCTGCGCCGCCTGCTGCTGGCGATCATCCGCGATGTGCGCGTGGTGTTCATCCTGCTGGCCCGGCAGCTGGCCCGCATGCGCGTCGCCAGCAGTTGGCCGGAGGCTGAGCGCCAGTCGCTGGCGCGGCTCACCCGCGACATCCATGCGCCGCTCGCCAACCGCCTCGGCATCTGGCAGCTGAAGTGGGAACTGGAAGACCTGAGCTTCCGCTACCTGCAGCCGGAGACGTACAAGCGCATCGCCAAATTGCTGGACGAACGCCGCGTCGATCGCGAGGAATTCATTCGCGAATCGCTCGATGCGTTGCATCGCGCGCTCGACGCGGCAGGCATTCGCGCGGAACTGGCGGGCCGGCCAAAGCACATCTATTCGATCTGGAAGAAGATGCAGCGCAAGTCGCTGGAGTTCTCCGATCTCTACGACATCCGCGCGGTGCGCGTGCTGGTCGACAGCGTGGCCGACTGCTACGGCGCGCTCGGCGTCGTGCACACGCTGTGGCCGCACCTTCCCGGCGAATTCGATGACTACATCGCGCGGCCCAAGGGCAACGATTACCGCTCGTTGCACACGGCCGTGATCGGCCCGCGCGGCAAGACGCTGGAAGTGCAGATCCGTACGCACGAGATGCATCGCATCAACGAACTCGGCGTGGCTGCGCACTGGCGCTACAAGGAAGGCGGCGCGGGCGACAGCGAGTTCGAAGCGAAGATCGCCTGGATGCGCCAGCTGCTGGAACCGCGGCCCGACAGCGACGGCGATCTCGCCGCCGACCTGCACACCGAGCTGCTGGAAGACCGCGTCTACGTGCTTACGCCCAAGGGCGAAGTGGTGGATCTGCCGCACGGCGCCACCGTACTCGACTTCGCCTACCACGTGCATACGGAAGTGGGTCATCGCTGCCGCGGCGCCAAGGTCAATGGCCGCATCGTGCCGCTCACCTTCCAGCCGTCCAGCGGCGATCGCGTGGAAGTGCTCACCGCCA
>Ga0310811_10007077_pt1 | contig 14348 bp, 16 predicted proteins | sample YCmetagenome_FD_207642 | JGI IMG/M metagenome (GOLD analysis project Ga0310811, IMG submission 207642) | Soil microbial communities from experimental microcosm in Duke University, North Carolina, United States - YC | ecosystem: Engineered > Artificial ecosystem > Soil microcosm > Unclassified ...
AATGGTTGGTGATTTATTCAGCGCTTCCTTAAACCTATTGCTCAATTGAATGACGTGTTGAATGGCAGGTTGGGGTAGGAAGCTACTTTGGTCAAACAGCCTAATTTAGGAATTGTTGGGAAGCAAAGCATTTTGTATCGCCGTGACCAGCGCGCGCTTTGCTCCGTTTCACTGGCCGACGGTCGCCCCTTCTCCCTCTCGACCACGCCCTGTTCCACTTCGCAAAGCGCGCCCTCGTCACGAGCGGCACTCACAGCGCATCGCATGAGCGGCGGGCTCCGTCTGCGGCTCGGCGGCGGGCGTTGCGCGCCGGCTGCGTTTCGTTATGCACTCCTCCCCGCCTCCGCTTCACTTCCCCCCGCTCGCCGACCGCAGACCGTGTCCGTGGGAACTATGAACACCATTCTCTGCCATCCGAGGGAATTTTTAGATTGGCAATAATGGCCAGCGCAGTCTCCATCATTATCATGCACAACCACCCATCGCTGGAATCTCAACCGTCCAAAGCGGACATCAAGATCACCCGCGACCTCATCCGAGGTGGCCAATTGTAGAAATTGATGTGGTTGACCATGTCGTGATTGAAAATCCTAATCATACATCTCTTCGCGAATTGGGTTTTTGTGCCGTGTAGCGAATAATGCCGAGTTCAAGGAACGATTCCTCAAAAACCAGAAGAATCGTTCCTTTTTTCATTTCCCCACTCGGCATAATCAGAGCCTTTGGAGAAAGGTAAATTTGTTGCTTGGGCGATAATATCGGACAAAAGTCGAAAAGTGCATTTTCTTTGTAAGAAAGGACGCGGTTCGGTCACTATTTAACTGATTGCAGACACATTCAATGACCGCCCAAGAACAGGAAACTATATTCCGGCGATGGCTTGCTGCTCATCTCGGATTGATTTTGAAAGTGGTTCGTGGCTGTGCCCCACCGCAGGATCAGGACGATCTGTTTCAAGACGTTTGTCTGCACGTCTGGCAATCAATCCCAGCCTTTCGTGGTGAGGCCAAGGAGACGACGTGGATTTATCGTGTGGCCTTCAACACCGCGCTGGCCTGGCGGTGCGGCGAACGGCGGCGGCGCGTGGGCCACGAGATATTTTTAAAGTTCGACGTTTCGCCGCAATCGCAGCCGAGTCATGCGGACGCGCTGCCGGAGCAGGAAATTGTCGAGCAACTTTACGCCGCCATCCGCCAATTGCCCAAAGTGGATGCGTCGCTCGCACTCATGCACCTCGACGGTTTGAGTTATTCGGAAATAGCCGAGGTGCTGGGCATTTCGGAAAATTACATCGGCGTGAAATTGAATCGCATCCGCAAACAGCTCGCGGATCAAATGAAAGGAGCGGTCAATGAACTTTGAAGATTTGCAAAAAGCGTGGCAGTCGCAGGACGCCGGCGCGCACGTGACCATCAATGCCGCCGTGTTGTTGAAAGAAGTCCGGCGTAACCAGGGACAATTCCGAGGAACGATTTTCTGGCGCGATGTGCGCGAAGTGGGCGTCGCCGCTTTTCTGACGTGGCTGTTTCTGCGTTGGGGCATTCGCGATCATGATTGGTCGTTGGATCTCGTGGCGTTCGGCTGCTTCTTCGTCGGTGCTTTTATTGTGGTGGATCGTTTGATTCAGCATCAGCGCCGACCGGTTATGAATGATTCGCTGCATGCGTGCATCGAGTCGTCGCTGGCCCAGGTCAGCCATCAAAGTTGGCTGCTGAAAAATGTTTTCTGGTGGTATTTGCTACCGATTGAAACCGGCCTCGGCGTTTTCATTGCGAAGCAAGCGTGGCAGGAACGCCACGCCGGACTGCCGATGATGGTCGGCTTGCTGGTCTATGCGTTGTTCTGCGCCGGAACATGCTGGGGCATTTATTGGCTGAACCAGTTCGCCGTGCGGAAAAATTTGGAACCGCGCCGGCAGGAACTGGAAACGTTGCTGGCAGAAACTGGAACCGCAACCGTCAAATCTGAAACCAAAAATCCAACCATGAAAATCACCATCTTGTTAAGTGTCCTGCTCGTTGCCCTGTTGACGGCGGGTGTTCTCATCGCGTCAAATACCACGGTGTCAAATGACGCGCCAAATCAGTCGCTTGAAACCATCCGCAAGAAATATGACCTGCCCGCGCTCGCGGTGGTAGTGGTCAAAGACGGACAGATTTGCGACCGGATCGCTGTGGGTGTCCGCAAGTGGGGCGACGCCACGCCGGTGACGACGAACGATGTTTTTCATATTGGCTCATGCACAAAATCCATGACGGCCACACTCACGGCGATGTTGATTGAAGAAGGAAAATTAAATTGGAACACAACGATTGCCGACGTGTTTCCCGAGTTGAAGGGCAAAATGGACAAACAATATGAAGCGGTAACGGTCGAACAATTGTTGCATCATCGCGGCGGCGTTCCCGGCGATCCGCCGCCCGCCGCGTGGAAACGCGCCTGGGAAAAAAAAGGGACACCCATGCAGCAACGCCGTGAATTTGTTGAAGCTGTCCTCACGCAACCGCCGGCAGCCGCCCCGGGAACCAAGATGATTTATTCCAATCAAGGCTATGCGATCATTGGCGCGATGCTGGAAAAAATCACCGGCCAGGATTACGAAACATTGATCACCGAAAAATTGTTCAAACCGCTGCACATGGACACCGCCGGATTTGGACCGCCCGGCACGCCGGACAAAGTTGACCAGCCGTGGGGACACATCCACAAACCGTTCATGACGATTCCGGTGCAGGCCGATAATCCGCCAGCCATCGCCTCCGCCGCCCGCGTCCATTGTTCGCTCGACGACCTCGCGCGCTTCGCGATGTTCCATTTGCAGCTCGCGACCAACGGACTGTTGAAGCCGGAAACACTGGCAAAACTTCACACACCGCCGGAGGCTGCGGACATCGCCAGTCCGTTGGAAAACTACGCCTGTGGCTGGGTGATCTTGCAACGCGATTGGGCAGGCGGAACCACCTTGTGGCACAACGGCTCGAATACCATGTGGTATATCGTGATGTGGCTTGCGCCGGAAAAAAACTTTGCCGTCATCGCGGCGACGAACATCGCTGGTCCCGACGCGGAGCAAGGTTGTGATGAGGCGGCCACCGCGATGATTCAGAAATGGCTCGTAAAATGATCCTGTCGGGTGTGATTACGTCTTCGGTTTGGAACTGAAGTAATGGCATTTGGATAATGCCGAGTTGCCAAAAGAAAAAAAGGCGATTCCTCAATGTTTTGAAGAATCGCCCCGTGTGCTCGGCATTATCAAGTGCTACAGAAAATAACCCTTATGCCGAGCTCGGCATAAGGGTTACTTCGTATATTAAAAGGTAAAATCCTTACAACTTTGCCGTCAGGGATATTTTTTATACTCGGTATTTGAACGGCAATTATTTTTGCCAACCACTGAAGATTTTCTTTGAACCTTAAATTTCAGGCCGTCGGCGGAACCTGGCCACGCGAGAGTTTGACGCGGTAATGCGGCGCCATTTCTTTGACCTTGCCGCGCAGATTTCGCGGGAACAGGTCGTCGGCTTTGACGCCCAAAATCTTGGCGACGACGAACAGCTCCAAATCCGGCACCCGGCGGGACTGGTTTTCCAGCCGCGTCACCGATTCCCGGCTGGTGTCCCAGCCAAAGAGTTGCAGTTTCAGGGCAAGCTGATTCTGCGTCCACCCTTTGTTCGTGCGCAGTTTGCGCACTTGCGGGCCGATGACATTTAAGCTTGAAGAATAATCTTCGATGCCCGCAACGTAGCAGTCGGTTGCCTGCGGTTGTGTCTGCTTTACTGCACATCGAGTCGCGCATTTTTCTTGCCGTGACTGGCCTGTTTTTGGGAATGTCCCCGGTAAAGTTTGGTCATTTGAACATGATTGGACTGAAAAGTCGTGGCGGTTAGAAGTTAATTCATTGTCGAATCAACCGCGCGTCCCAAACGTAATTTGCAATCGTTTTGATATGAGTTAAATTCACCTTTACCAGTGAATAAGGCAGGATTTAATTGAACGCCCGTTGAAAATTTGGAGCAGTCGGGCTGAATAAATTGCCCTGTGCCAGCGCAAAAATATCACTGGATCAAGTGAATCTCCGAAAGATGCCAACGCTTCGCGTAAAACGGTTTTATTACCGTAACGGTCGAATCCACACGGAAAACAGGGAAGTGGCGGGCTATTTTCATGGCGCTTGCCGCGTGTGGCATCGCAACGGCCAGCTTGCCGAGGAACTGCGTTATCGGGATGGCCTGATGCACGGCGTGAGCCGCGAATGGGATGAAAACGGTCGTTTGCTCGGTTCGTTCACCATGGTCAACGGCTCCGGCCTCCAGCGTTACTGGCACGACAACGGCCAGATCAAAATGGAGATCAGTTCCCTCAACGGCAAATTTCATGGTCGCTGCCGGGACTGGCTTCGCGATGGCACATTGATCCAGGAAGATTATTATATCAACTATCAGGATGTCACCCGCGCCGTTTATCTGAAAGCCGCCCGGAAAAATCCCGACTGGCCGCAATATGCAGGTGAACCGGCAGGCAAAGTTGCCCGGCCCAGCCCGGCCTTGGAACGGAAAAAACATGATCTGTTCATTCAATCGGTTTTGGAGAAACCACATCACGCCGAAGCAAGGACTTGGTTGAAAGCGGAACAGCGACCCAAATCCCGGTCGCTGGCCAAATTTGCCACCACGCAGGCCGCCCTTAAATTTGTGGAGCAATTATATTCTGCGGGCGCGGTTGCCGTCACCATCGCCGCGATTTCTGCCGGGCAGCGAAAAAAACTGTTTGCCGATTGGTTGCTCATTCAGTTGCCGCCAGCAAAATCAAAACGGAATTCCATGCGGAAAATCTGTCAGGCGTTTTGCAAGAAACGCGGCGGGGCAGTTCTGCCAGAATTTGACCTTGGTGAAACTCACCTGTGGCTGATGCTTCACGGTTGAAACGGACACAGGCGCGAATCGCCGTTCGATTGTATGGCTCAACTGCGCTTGTCAAGGTAGTGTCGTCGGTATGCCCTCCGGCCTCCACCGTTGACAAGCGCAGTCGAGCCTGAAAGGGGACGGCGATTAGGAATTCGCGCCGGGGTTTCTGGCCAGTGGGGAACAGGTTTATTCAATCTTGAGGCGGTCATTGGCCGGGTCGGCCGTGAGGCATCCGTCCGCGCTCCCGTTCAGCAGCAACGCCACGGCCACCGCGTCGCCCACGAGTTTTTCCGCCGCATCCCGCATGGGGCGCGCTCCCAGCTTGGGATGGAATCCTTTGCGGACAACAAACGCTAGGACGGATTCTGCCACCCGGATATTGCAGCCGCGCCCGGTCAAAAAACTGATTTCCTTCTCCAAGAACTTCGCGGCGATTTCAAGCTGGTGTTCGTAACTCAAACGGTGGAACACCAGCTTCTCGGTTATGCGCGCGAAGATTTCCGGGCGCAATGATTGTTGGGCGCGGGAAAGGACATGGCGCTCCAGCGTGGCCTCCGCTGAATGTTGCAGGGTCATCAGTTCGGCGGAGCCAATGTTGGAAGTCATCACGATATAAAATCCGCTCAAGTCGAGCGTCTCGCCGGTCGCAATCGTCACCCGCGCGGCATCCAGCATTTGCAGGAAAACATCCATGATGCGCGGATGCGCCTTTTCCACCTCGTCGAACAACAGCGTCCCGGTCTTGGTGCGTTCGTAGGCCGCGCCTAAAAATCCCTTTTCGCCCGGACGCGATCCCAGCAGCAGGCCGAGCGATTCCTGCGTTTGAAATTCCGACATGTCGTAGCGGACGAGTTTTTCCATGCCGAAAAGTTTGCCGGTGAAAACTTGCGTGAGTTCCGTTTTGCCGACTCCCGTCGGACCTAGAAATAAAAAACTACCGCGTGGCCGGCCCGCCTTGCTCAAGCCCAGTTCACCGCGCTGCAACACCGACACCACGCGCGGAATAATGTGACGCTGCCCGCGAATTTCCATTTGCAACACATCGGCAAGCTGGCGTAGGCGTTCCGTTTTTTTAGGTTCAATAATTGTCTTATTCATGCTTCCAGACTGCCGGAAACATTTTTTTATTTTGTGTAAAGATTACACAAAACCGGTTTTGGGAGTTGCTAAAACTTTACGCGTGATTGGCGGCGTGTGCCGCCAGCAAAAATAAAAATGAATGCCCGCACCAACAATGATATGAAAAAAATACTCGCTCCGAAACTCCGTTCGCGTCTGCGTCCGTTCCTCACCGTGGCCGCCCTGTTCGCCCTCAACGCCGTCCCCGCTTTCGCCCAAAGCACGACATTCAGTTCCACCGACCTGAAAACCGGCATCAGTAACAGTATCGCTGTAATCATGATGTTCGGGTTTGTCCTCGGCATCTCGTCCGTCATCTACGGCGGCTTTGCCATCCGGCGCGGTGATGTTGACCAGGGCAAAATGTCCATCATCGGCGGCGCGATCATCGCGTCGGCTCCGGCGGTGGTCTATGCCTTCTATAAAATCTTTGGCCTCGATTCCAACAGCGCCGTCGGCGTCGGCACTTTCTAACCCACTAAACCAACTCCGCCCGATCCGACCATGAGCACCAAAAGTGAACTTCGCCTGACCGACACCAATGCCGCGTCTGATTCCAAAGGCCGGACGTGGGGTTTGGAAGGCGGTCTCTTTTGGTGGCTCATCGGCGGCATCGGCGCGGGCATCATCATTTTTTTCGTCCTGCTCGTCGTCCTGAACGTGTCCTTCGCCATGTCTTTTGTCGCCGCACTCGTGCCGGTGTTGATCTGCCTCGCCTACATCTTCGCGTTGCGGCAGGGCAAACCGCCCGGTTACGACCGCGACTGTTTTGAATACCTGATGAGCGGACGCGGCTTCAGCCCGCAGGCCGGACAAAACCTGAATCATCCGCTTTTATGAAATCTGACAAATCACAGCCACCCAAACCCAAGCGGGAATTTGGCGGTTGCATTGAACTCATTCCGGCCCGCCCGGATTATACCGAGTTCATTGACGCGCACCGCATCTGGGGTTTTCCCATCCGGCAGCTTGAATCGTTCGTGTTGGAGGAAAATCCGCACCATGAAAACAAACGCACCTCGCCGCCGGATCAATTGCTGCTCGCCTATCCCGAGGCGCTGGTGTTTCTCCGGGGCTGGCGGCTGGAACAGATGATCGGCCCGCTCGTCACCGGGCGCATCGCCCGCGTCCATGCCGAAAAACATCTGGGCACGCTCATCCTTGATGAAGCGTGGGTCTCGGAAATCCATGTCGTCCCGTCGGATTCATCCCGCACCAGCCCGCAGCCAACACCCCCAAAACCCGCATGAACCCCGGTGAAATTCAAGCCATCGAGGCCAGACGCCAGGCGTTGCTCGGCCAGTTGCGCACTGCCGAGGCCGCCGTGCGCGCCGGGCTGCTCGCCCATGGTTTCGGCGATGCGGCTCGTGCCCATCTCGAACGGGCGCGGGCGCACATTAACGAAGCCTACATTGCCATCAATGAAAACATCGCGGTTCGCACCGTCCCGCAACTCGTGGATGACCTGAACCGCATCCAGCAGGTGATGGACGACGTGCAACGGCGCAAATCCCAACGCATCTGATTTATGTTTGAACGTCCACCCAACGGTTTCTTTGTCCGCGATTTGATTTTGTTCAATCATCTGCGGCGCGGCGGCTACGTCGCCAAAGGCTTTGTCTTTGAAGCCCCCGACCTGACCAACAGCCCGATTGCCGACCTGAACGAATTTCAGGAACAGCTCTGCCTGCTGCTGGCTTCGTTGCACGAAAACCAGCGGCTGCAAGTCCAATACTTCTCCGACTCGGACTACAAAAGCGAACTGCTCCGCTATCAGCAGGAGACCGAACGGTTTGAAAATGTCTGGACGCGGCGTTCGCGCAATGAACGGTTCGCGCGTTACTGGCAGGCGATGACCGAGCGCAAGCTCCGCCGGCAGCGCGTGGTGTTTTATGTGTCGCGCTCGCTCGAAAATGTTCCCAAGACGCTCACCAGCAACGCCGCATTGCGCGAGTATTACCTTACGCTGCTCGACCAGTTGGAAATGGAGTTCACCCACGTTCATCATCTGCTCAAGGAAATCTTCGCCAGTGCCGGCACGCGCGTGCTGCCCATGACCGACCTCGACCATTTCAAGCACTACAAAACATTTCTCAACCCGTCCCTCGCCGAACGCTTTGATTTTGATCCTGCCGGCGATTTTCAACCCGAACTTTCCATTCAGGAAAATTGCTGGCACTCCGAGGGCAACGGCCAGAGCGATTTCGGCTTCTACCTCGACGGCCACTATCATTCCGTCATCGCGCTCACCCGCTGGCCGCGCACGACCTATCCCGGCATCATCCAGCGCCTCACCAATCTGCGGCTGCTCGATTATTCCATCACGGTCAATGTTGATCCGCTGCCAATCTCCCAGGAAATCAACAAGGAGGAAAAAGAACACGACCGCGTGGCCGGCGACTACGCCAGCGAAAAGAAAATCTCGCTGCTGACCGTGATGGAAAAGAAACAGAAGAAGATTCACGCGCTCATGCAGGGACAGACGATCCCGTTCAAGGCGCTCTTTGTCATCCGCATTTGGGACAAATCAAAAGACGGACTGAATGCAAAAGCCAGCGCCATCAAGAACGCCATCAACTCGATGAACTCGGCGCAGTATTTTGAATCCAATCTGCCGAGCACCTCGAAGAATCTGTTTTTCCAGACGTGGCCCGGCTGGACGTGGGGACGCTACGAGCATCGCAAGCTGTATTCCGAGCATCGTTATCTGGCCGATATGCTGCCCGTCACCAGCACGTTCACCGGCCACCTGAAAACCGCCGAGGCCATCTACGACGGCCCCAACAATAATTTGATCGGCGTGGAAACTTTCTCCGGCTCGAAAGATAATCAGTCGCCACAACACGCCGTGCTGCTCGGCATGAGCGGCGCGGGCAAATCCGTCACCGTTTGTGATTTGTTGTCGCAGACCGAGGGTTATTTCGCCTACACCGTCATCATCGAGGAAGGGTTGTCCTATGGCATCTACACGCAGACCGTCGAGGAAGGCGCGCGCCCCATCATCATTCATCCCGATGGCGACCTCACCATCAATTACCTCGACACGAAAGGGCTGCCGTTGACGCCGGATCATTTGTCCGCCGCGACCGCCCTTGTCGCCCGGATGATTGGCACGTCGGCGCAGGAGGACAAGCAGATGCTCCGGCAGGCGCAAATCGCCAAATACCTGAACCTGCTTTACGAGGATTCCTTTCAGGACTGGCAGAAAAAACGGCACGACCAGTTGCTCGACATCGCGCGGCACGCGCTGGCCTTGCAGAAATTCCGCGCCGAAAAAATGCCGCCGGGCGCGACCACCCTCGAAACTTTTGCGGACTTCCGCGACCAGGCGGGGTCAGGACTCATATCGTCCAACACAGAACGGCGCTTCAATGAATGGGGACAGGAGTATCTCGCCCAATTCGACGAAGGCACGGCTCTGAAATTCCTGAAAGACCCCAAGACCAGCAGGGAAGTCCGCAATCTCGCCTTCGCCTACTTCACGCCGGAGGAATTCCCGACGCACCGGATGTTGCAGGAACTGATGATGCTCGACCCGGTCGGTTCGGAACGCGACCAGATCATCGAAATCGCCACGCTCATCTTGCCGTGGTGCCGCGACGGCAACTACGGCTGCCTGTTCGACGGCACGAGCAATTTGTCGCTCACCGGCAAGATTGCCCATTTTGAACTCGGCTACATTCCCGAATCCGCGAAGGAGTTGAAAGCCGCCGCCGGCTTCCTCATAACGAACCACGCGCGCAAGCACATCATCACCCTGCCGCGCGCGTTGCGGAAACGCAACGTGTATGAGGAGGTCGCCCGCTTCCTCGACATTCCCGGCGGACAGGAAATCGTGCAGGAAAGTTACGCCCAGCTTCGCAAATTCAATTGCTGGAACATTTCCATCGTCCAGCAATATGCACGGTTCAAACAGTCACGCATCCGTTCCGCCGTGTTCGGCAACAGCCGCCAGTTTTTCATCATGCGCCAGAACGACCGCGCCGACTTGGAGGACATGGCGCAGGACATCGCGCTGCCGGAAGTCACCAAGCATTCGATCATGAATTATCCGCTGCCCGACCATCAATCCGGGCAGAAGTATTCGCCGTTCACTTATTTTCACACTAACTCCGGGCGAAATCTTTGCGGCACGGTCCACAACATTTCGTCGCGCGAAATGCTCTATTGCAGTTCGTCCAGCGGTGAACACTTCGACAAACGCGCCCGCGAACTCCGCCAGAGCGCCAACATCGTCGAGGGCATCATCGCCCACGCCAATCCGCCCAAATAAACCACAACCAAAGACAATTATGAAAAAAGTATTCGTTCAATTCCTTCCGCTTGCGTGTGCCGTGTGCCTGTTCACGGGCTGCGCCGCCGTGACCCGGACTGCCACTGATGTCGGTCTGGGCGCGGGCGGCGCGGCTCTCGGCGGCGAACTCTCCCACAACAATCCCGTCGCCATCGTCGGCGGTGCGGCGGGCGGGGCTTTGCTTGGCGAGGGGCTTCATTACGCCAACGGCAAACTCAACGACCAGTCCTACCAGACCGGCTATGACAAGGGCCGCAGCGATGCCGTCAAACAACAATACTGGCTCTATGTCGCCATGCAGCAGGCTAGAGCCGGGGACGAAGGCCGCATCCGGCTCTACCCGGTGCGTCTGCCCGAACAGGTCATTGACGGCGTGATTTTCAAACCCACCACCCAAAACCTCCGCATTGAAGAATAGGAGAAAAATAATTGCCCGCTAAACCACAAAGAAATGAAAGGAAAACAAACATGAAAAAGTTAATCGCAATAATCGCAGTCGCCCTGCCGCTGGCGTTCTCCGCCCGCGCGCAGTGGATCGTCTATGACCCGACCAGCAACATTCAGCAGATTCTGGATCAGGCCGAGAACCTCGCCAAATACGTCACCATGATTGACAACCAGGTGCAGCAGATTGACACGCTCACCAGTCAGTTAAGTGAGTTCAAGAACTATGAATCCTTGTTCGGCAATCCGTCGCAAGTGGTTCTGTCAATGGTTGCACCGTTGAACGCCGACTTGCAAAGCCTTGAGCCGGGCAAGAACCTCGAAAATCTGGTGTCCAGCGCCGATGGTAACTACGCGCTGACCTACAATGATTCAGGTCTCTACGCCACGGTGGGTGCCAACTTCCAGACACCCAGAGGCCAAACCATCCAACGACCCGCCGACCAATACAAACTGTTTGCTGCGATTAACAACACGGCGAACAACTACGTCACGGTCGCCGACAACGCGGCCCAACGGCGCACGACCATCAAGAACCAAATCGCGCAGACCACCCAGCAACTCCAGAATGCAACGACCGATGCCGAGGTGCAGAAGTTGCACGGCGTCCTCACCAGTCTCAACGCCGACTTGGCCAGCACTGACGATGAAGTGAACCAAGCGGCGGCTTCAGCACAGGTGCAGGACATCCAGAACCGCAACGACCAGCAGAAACAAATTCAGGCGTTGACCGAACAGCAGAACGCCGAGTTCGCGGAATCCGTCAGCAATTACACGGCGAAGTTTCAGTTGCTGAACGCACCGACGGTATTTCCCACCCCCTAACCTTCAATCCCTTCAAACATCATGGCCACGTTCGACAGCATCTTCCCCACATTCCTCGCCAAATGTGGAGAGCTCCACACGTTGTTGTTGAGCGTGGCCTTCGCCCTTTTCATCGTCGGCGTCATTGTCACCGTGAAGCAGCATCCTTCACACAAATCCGTTCTGAATCTGCTGCTGCGCCTTTTGATTCTCACGTCCTTGCTCGTGTTCCTGCCCGCCTGGGGCAACACCCTGCAAAATTTGCTGCAAACCTCCATCCTCTCCGGCCTTGGCGTTGACCCGGCCAACGTCTATCAGCAGTTCAATCAACTGCTCATCATCAAACGCGACCCGGCCACGACCTCTTCATGGTGGAACGTCATGTCGCAGCTCCACAATTTCACCACCGACCTGATCATCTCCGCCGTCCTCTGGCTCGTCGGCCAGTTCGCTTCGCTGATGATGTTCTGGGCCTACATCTTTCAGACCATCATCCTGAATCTCGGCTACGCGCTTTCGCCGCTCTTGATTGGCTTCATGGCGATACCGGCGTTGAAGCACACCGGCAACCGCTACCTCTTGAACCTTGTCGGCGTTCTATTGTGGCCGCTGGGTTGGGCGCTCGCCGCGCTCGTCACGCAAGGCATTCTCGATTTCATGACCGACCCCAGCTTTGAATATATTGATCCGACCTCCACGCTGCCCGATTTGCAAAAGACCATCGGCGTCGCGGTGGTCGCCTTCTGGATCATTTTTAGCACCGTTGCCGCGCCCGTCATCATCCAGAACGTCATCGCCCATGGCATTCAACCCGGCGGCCCGTTGCTCGCCGGCGGTGTCAGCAGCGCGCTGCAAACCGCCGCCACCACGGCGGGCGCAGCCGCCAGCGCCGCGCCCATCGGCATACCCGCCGTGACCGCTGGCGCGGCAGGCATGGCCGCGCTGTTAAGCACCATGTCTTCCGCCGCCAACATGGGCAGCGCGGGCGCAATCATCATCGCCGGTTCTGGTCTGCCGCCGCGCTCCGCTCGCGGTCGGCCCGGTGACGACATCACCGGCGACAAATCCGTCCGCGACCTCATCGCCAAATCCAAACCCAATTATTACTGACTTATGGAAACATTAAATACCACCGAGACCAGTCCCGCCCCCAAACTGACCGTGCGCAAGCGCTTTGATCCGACCCGCCTGCTGGTCCAGCGCGACCGCCTGCCGTGGTTCTGGTTTTTCTTCACCGTCGCCGTCCTGTTGCTTTCGGCGATTGACCGCTACCACATTGTCTCCCAATTCAAACAGCGCGAGCGCGTCGTCATCATTGACCCCGCCGGCACTTATTACCTGAGTCCGTTGCTCCAGTTTGCCGAGGCCAAGGATTTGCACGTCCAGCAGGCCGAACTCGGCACGATGGTTTTCCTCACCCGCAATCCCAAGGATTTTGACAATCCCGATTTGCTCAAATTGATGTTTTTGAAACCCGCACTGGCAAAGGCGCAGGATGAAAAAATAAAAGAGTCGGTCGAATTTCGCTCCAAGCAGTTGCATCAAAAAGCCGAGATTGGTCAGATTGATATTCTGGCCACCCGCGACAACGAGGTGCTCGCCGCCGTCACCGGCCAGATCATCCGCAGCGGCATTTTTCAAGACAAGGTGTTCACCGAGGCGTTTCCGTTCACGCTCCGGCTTCGCCTCATCCGCAACCCCAACATGGCCCTGAACGGACGCTTCCCCACCGCCGTGGGCGACTTCAAATATGAAATCAACCGCTAAACTCCTGTTGTCCACCGTCACGGGATTGCTCGCCGTCCCGTTGCTGACCATCAATGTTGCCTGTGCGCAATCTTCCAAAGAAATTTTGAAAGATTTCCTGGATGAGAACGTATCCATAGTAGTGCCGGTTGCGACCAACCGCGTCACCACGATCAGTTTTCCCAGCGCCATTACCGCCATCGACGGTGCGGGCGTCACGTTGGACGGAAAAACGCCGGGCCAGTTTCAACTGGCCCACACCAAAGGCTCGGCGTTTATTTCCGTGCGCGCCCTTGCGCCCAAGGCATCCGCCAATCTCAACATCCGCTGGAATGACCATACCTACGTTTTTGAACTGACCGAAAGCGGCCAACCGGTGTTGTCGCTCAACATGGTCGCCATGCCGACGCCGGAGGAGGAAGGCGTCGGCCATGTGCCCGAAGTCAGCCCGATTAAGCTTCTGGCATTGCTCGACAAAGCAAAAGCATTTCCGTTGCTCAAAGCCCAGCAGCCCGAAACCGTGGCCGGCGTGGACTTCACCACCTACGACGGCAAACCGCTCGTCAGCGATTTTAACGACTATGAAATCCAGATTGAGGAAGCCTTCCGATTCAACGCCGAGGACACGCTGGTCTTTCGCCTCGTCATCACCAACCGGATTGACGCGCCCCTGATTTATCAGCCGGACAGTTTTGCGTTGCGCGCCGGCAACCGGCTCTATCCCCAATCCATCAGCGACGCCGACGGCACCGTGCCGCCCAAAGGCCGGAGCATCGTTTATTTCGCCGTCTCCGGCACGCCGGACGGCGGGCGCAACGAATTGTCTTTGCGCAACGCCTTCATGGTTTTGTTGACGCGCCTTTCGCCGCCACCGCCGCCGCCCATTGTCACCGTCACCAATGCGCCCATTGTGCATCCCATCCGTTCACCCCGAGGCCACCTATGAAACCGCGCGACTTTCTCAATTTTTTCAAAACCAGAAGCGGCAAGTTCCTTGCCTTTGGTCTTCTGTTCACAGCCGCGCTGGTCATTTTCAG
>Ga0310811_10007078_pt1 | contig 14347 bp, 13 predicted proteins | sample YCmetagenome_FD_207642 | JGI IMG/M metagenome (GOLD analysis project Ga0310811, IMG submission 207642) | Soil microbial communities from experimental microcosm in Duke University, North Carolina, United States - YC | ecosystem: Engineered > Artificial ecosystem > Soil microcosm > Unclassified ...
CGCCCAGGGCGGCACCTACGTCGTGGCCAACATCCGCGGCGGCGGCGAGTACGGCCCGGCGTGGCACCGCTCCGCTCTGCGCGAGAACCGCCCCCGCGCCTACGAGGACTTCGCCGCGGTCGCCGCCGACCTGGTGGCCCGCGGCATCACGACCCGCGACCGCCTGGGCATCGAGGGCGGCTCCAACGGCGGCCTGCTCATGGGCGTGATGCTGACCCGCTACCCCGAGCTGTTCGGCGCGATCGTCTGCGCCGTCCCGCTGCTGGACATGCGCCGCTACCACCTGCTCCTGGCCGGCGCGTCCTGGATGGCCGAGTACGGCGACCCGGACAACCCCGACGACTGGGCCTACCTGTCGCTGTTCTCCCCGTACCAGAACGTGCGCGACGGCGTCCCCTACCCGCCGACGCTCATCACCACGTCGACCCGCGACGACCGCGTCCACCCGGGGCACGCCCGCAAGATGGTCGCCCTGCTGCGCGAGCACGGCAAGGACGTCACGTACTACGAGAACATCGAGGGCGGGCACGGTGGCGCTGCGGACAACGCGCAGCTGGCGTTCAAGTGGGCGCTGGCGTTCGAGTTCCTGTGGCGGACGCTGTCTCCTTCCTCCTAGTGCAATCGCTCCTACCTCCTAGCGCAATCGCCGACTTCCTCGCCGACCCCGACCAACCCGGCGCCTGAACCCACGCTCAGCGACCGCGCAGGTTCGCGCGGTCGCGCGTGGCCGGCGCGGTCGCGCGTGGCCGGGGCGGTCGCGCGTGGCCGGGGCGGTCGCGCGTGGCCGGGGCGGTCGCGCGTGGCCGGCGCGATCGCGGTCGCGGGCGGCGCGTGCGCAGTCGCGCGCGGCTGGCCGGCGCGGTCGCAGGGCGGCGCGTGCGCGGTCGCGCGTGGCCGGCGCAGCCGCGCGTGGCTGGCGCGGTCGCGCCGGGTTCGCGCGGGCGCGTGCGAGTGGGCGGACGTGGTCGTTGTGGCGGTCGCCGATGGCCTGCGATGCGTCGGCCGAGGCGCGTCCCAAGTCGGCGAACGCGATGTCGTGCGGTGCGGGCCGGTTTCCTTACACCCTAGACCACCTCACCAAATCACGGCCGCGCTCGATTACCCGCCGTGAAATCCGGTCACGGGGCGCGACGCAGTGCTGGTCAGGCGATCGCCAGGCTGGGCTCCTCCGCTGCCACGCGGCGGCGGGTCGTGCGGCGGTAACGGTAGACCTGCACGGCGCCGAGTGCCCACAGCACGTACTGCACGGCGAAGGCCCACCGGAACGCGGACAGCGACGGGTGCTCGGCGCCGGGTGTGGTCTGGGCCTCGAGGAGGACGCCGATGGCGACGATCAGCAGGATCGAGGCGACGAAGCCGCCGACGTTCACGATGCCGGTCGCGCCGCCGATGCGGTCGGCGGGGTTGAACGAGCGGGCGTAGTCGAAGCCGATCATCGAGCCGGGGCCGTTCACCGTCAGGACCAGGACCAGGATCGTGAGCAGCCACAGCGGGGCGCGGCCGGGCCACAGCAGGACGACCGTCCAGGCCAGGGCCGACGCGCCGACGATGGCGAGGACCAGGGTCGAGCGGTGGTACGGCAGGCGGCCGCAGAAGTGGCCGATCACCGGGCCCATCACCAGGCCGCCGACGGTGAGCAACGACAGGAGCAGTGCGGCGGGGCAGGCCCTCGCCCTGTGTCAGGAACGGGTAGCCCCACAGCAGCGCGAACACCGAGCCCGAGAACTGCGTGACGAAGTGGGTCCACAGGCCGAGGCGGGTGCCGGGGTGGGCCCATGACGAGCGCAGGCCCAGCTCGCGACGGGCGCTGGGCTCGGCGTCGGCGGGCTGGTCGCGCAACGTGGTGAGGACGAGCACCACGGCGGCGGCGCCGAAGACGGCCGCGCCGAGGAACGTGGGCGTCCAGCCGGCATGACGCAGGAGCAGCACCAGCGGTACCGCGGAGGAGAGCGCACCCAGCTGGCCGACCATGCCCGTCAGCTGGACCATGAGCGGGTTGCGGCGGGGCGGGAACCACAGGGCGACGATGCGCAGCACGCTGATGAACGTCATCGCGTCGCCGACGCCGATGAGGACGCGGGCGGCGATGGCGGTGCCGATGTCGCCGGCGAAGGCGAAGACGAGCTGGCCCGCGAGCATCAGGGTGCCGCCGGCGGCCAGGAGGCGGCGGGAGCCGAAACGGTCCAGGAGCACGCCTACCGGGATCTGCATGCCGGCGTACACCGCCAGCTGCGCCACGGACAGCATCGACAGCAGCACGGTGCCGACGCCGAGGCGGTCGGCGGCGGTCACGCCGGCCACGCCTAAGGAGGAGCGGTGGAAGACGGCGACGATGTACGCGAGGAGCCCGACGCTCCACATGAGGTAGCGGCGCATAGCAGGCCTGACGTTATCGGTCCGGCGCGCGATATCGGGGTGACTGTGACGGCCCTCAACTGTGCGTTTGCAGACACCGCCTACGCTGTCGGGGTCTGCTTTGCCGTTTTGAGGACAGTCATGACCGACCTGACCGCCCTGACCGACCGGCCCATCGCGTGGGAGCACTCCGGCGACGGCGAGTTCCCGTACCACGCCGAGGTGGACGGGCGAACGCTCACCGTGCGGGTCAACGACTTCCCGGCGGCGCCGCTGTACACGCTGATCGTGGACGGCGCGGAGCTCGCCGACCTCGACGACTGGCCGGTGTCATGGCGGCGCCCGCCGGTGCCGAGCCACCTGCTGGACCTGGTGGCGCGGCCGATAACCACGGACCTGCTGTGGGCGTGGACGCAGCGCATCTGCGGCGTGACGACGGAGCACGCGGCGGAGGTGGCGGCGCTGCTGGGGCTGCCGGCGCCGACGCAGGACGACTTCGGGCGGCTGTTCGTGCAGCCGAGCCCGCCGGGGACGGCGTGGCTGCAGCTGTTCATGAACGAGCGGGCGGGGCTGGGGTCGGTGGAGATCCGGTTCGCGGAGCCGGCGCTGACGCGGGCGGAGCTGGACGCGTGCTTCGGGCCGAGCCAGAACCTGCCGCGCGTGCACTGGGACTCGCCGCACGTGACGGCGCACCGGGTCACGGCGCCGGACGCGCCGCTGTCGTGCTCGCTGTTCGCGTCGTTCCACGAGGAGCCGGAGCCGTCACGGCGCGCGTTCCAGGTGTCGCTACGCCGCGACCACCCATAAGACGCGACCAACCATAAGACGCGACCAACCATAAAGACGCGACCAACCATAAAGACGCGACCAACCATAAAGACGCGACCAACAACAATGACGTCGAACACCGCTACACGCCGCGCAGGGCGGCCTTGATCGGGGCGGTCTTCGCGGCCGCCTCGGCGACCTCCGCGGCGGGGTCGCTGTCCCACACGATGCCGCCGCCGGCCCACAGGTGCGCGCGGCCGCCGGCGACCGCGACGGTGCGGATGGTCAGGCCGAGGTCGATCTCGACGCGGCCGTCGGGGCCGTGGCCGATCCAGCCGCAGGCGCCCATGCTGGGGCCGCGACCGACGGGTTCGAGGCGCGTGGCGACGTCGATCGCGGCGAGCTTCGGTGCGCCGGTGACCGAGCCGCCGGGCCAGATCGCGCCGAGCAGGTCGGCGAGGCCGACGCCGGGCGCGAGTCGCGCGGACACCGTCGACTCGGCCTGCCACAGGCCGGACCAGCGGCGGATGGCGAAGAGCTCGTCGACGCGGACGGTGCCGGTCTCGGCGACGCGGCCGAGGTCGTTGCGCTCGAGGTCGACGATCATCACGTGCTCGGCGCGCTCCTTGGCGGAGGCGAGCAGGTCGGCGCGGCCCGCGGCGGTGGCCGGGCGGGTGCCCTTGATCGGGCGGGTGACGGCGCGGCCGCCGGCGACGGCGACGAGGGTCTCGGGCGAGGCGGTCGCCACCCACCAGCCGCGGCCGCGCAGGACGCCGCCGTAGCGGGCACCGGGCAGGGCGGCAACCCGGGCGAGCGCCGCGGCGGGGTCGCCGGTGAAGGGTGCGCTGGCGTGGCCGACGAGGTTCACGACGTAGACGTCGCCGCGGGCGATCGCGGCGCGCACCGAGTCGACCGCTGCGGCGTGCTCGGCCGGTTTCCAGCTCGGTGTCCAATATCCGACAGTCCCGCGATCGGACGGCTTGGCGACCCCGGTGGGTGAGCTCCGGGGGGCGTGCGAGTAGGCGACGGCCACCAGATCGGGCACGGCGGGTGAGGGCGTGGAAGTTACAGAGGGTGGCGCCAGGAGGACCGCGATGCCACAGGTTGACGGGTCGGTAACGCTAGGTGACCCCGAGATGTCCTGCATCGGTACGCCGTGTGTCGAGGCGAACTCGCTCAGTAATTGAAGTGGGTCTCCACCGTCACCGGCGTACCATTCCAGCCGGGAGCGCTCCCAGATTCGTGTGCGACATGCGTCGGTTAGCCCGGGAGGGTGAAGATCCACAGTCCCGGGCCTGTACCCGACAACCGGCCCTAGTGTGCTCATACGAAGGGTGGATTATCCCCAAGTTGTGTCGTCACATGTTCGGAATAGTGTTCATAGGCGTAGTAGCGTGCATCACTGGTCATGTGAACAACCACACAGGCCTCAACTGAATCTCTCAATCGGAGACCCCCGATGCTCTGCCAGCACCTGCCACCCTGCCCCACCGCTGCCGACTCCGACCGGGAAGCCGCCAAGACCACGGCGAGCCACCCGGAGCAGGGTTGGAGCCTTCTATGCAACGGTGTGATCGTCTTTGAGGACACCGGCGAGCTTCTGCCCGATTGCAGCGTGATTGAGCCGCACCGTGGTCCGGCTCCTCACACCCTCGTCAGCGCCGCGTAACGTAACGCTGTGTAGTTATCCCGCCGTCACTCTTCGTAAGCGGAGGTGGGCGGGCACGCGCACACCAGGTTGCGGTCACCGTAGCTGTCGTCGATGCGGCGCACCGGCGGCCAGTACTTCGCCTCCCGGGCCGCGGCGCTCGGGTAGGCGGCGAGCGAGCGCGGGTAGGCGTGCGCCCACTCGTCGGCGGTCACTACCGCGGCGGTGTGCGGCGCGTTCGCGAGCGGGTTGTCGCCCGCGGGCCACTCGCCCGCCGCGACCCGGTCGATCTCCCCCTTGATCGCGATCATCGCGTCGCAGAAGCGGTCCAGCTCGCCCAGGTCCTCGCTCTCGGTCGGCTCGACCATGAGCGTGCCGGCGACCGGGAACGACATCGTCGGGGCGTGGAAGCCGTAGTCGATGAGCCGCTTCGCCACGTCGGCGACGGTCACGCCGCTGACCTTGGTGATCCCCCGCAGGTCCAGGATGCACTCGTGCGCGACGAGGTGCTCGGCGCCGCTGTACAGCACCGGGTAGTGCTCGCGCAGCCGCGCCGCCACGTAGTTGGCCGCCAGCACCGCGGTCGCCGTCGCCCGGCTCAGCCCCTCCGGGCCCATCAGCCGCAGGTACGCCCACGGGATCGGCAGGATGCCGGCGGAGCCCCACGGCGCGGCCGAGACCGGGCCGACCGGGGCTTCGGCCGCCAGGAACGGGTGCGACGGCAGGTACTTCGCCAGGTGCGCGCGCACCGCGACCGGCCCGACGCCGGGACCGCCGCCGCCGTGCGGGATGCAGAAGGTCTTGTGCAGGTTGAGGTGCGACACGTCGGCGCCGAACTTGCCGGGCTTGGCGTAGCCGAGCAGCGCGTTGAGGTTGGCGCCGTCGACGTAGACCTGGCCGCCGGCCTCGTGAACCTTCGCGCACAGGTCGGAGATGGCGGTCTCGTACACGCCGTGCGTCGACGGGTACGTCACCATGATCGCGGCGAGCCGGTCCCGGTGCTGCTCGATCTTCTTCTCGAGGTCGCCGAGGTCAACGTTGCCGAGTTCGTCGCAGGCGACGACGGCGACCCGCATGCCGGCCATGACGGCGCTGGCCGCGTTGGTGCCGTGGGCGCTGGACGGGATGAGGCACATGTCCCGCTCGGCGTCGCCGCGCTCGAGGTGGTAGCCGCGGATCGCAAGCAGGCCGGCGAGCTCACCCTGCGATCCGGCGTTGGGCTGCAGGCTCACCGCGTCGTAGCCGGTCACCTCGGCCAGCCAGCGCTCGAGGTCGCCGATCAGCCGGCGGTACCCCTGGGTCTGCGACGCCGGCGCGAACGGGTGCATGTTCGCGAACTCGGGCCAGGTGATCGGCTCCATCTCGGTGGTCGCGTTGAGCTTCATCGTGCACGAGCCCAGCGGGATCATGCCCCGGTCGAGCGCGTAGTCCTTGTCGGAGAGCTTGCGCAGGTACCGCAGCATGGCCGTCTCCGACCGGTGGCTGGAGAACACCGGGTGGGTCAGGTACGCCGACGCGCGGCGCTGCCCGGCCGGCACCGCGTCGGTGGTGTCCAGCGTGGTCACGTCGGCGTGCGACAGCCCGAACGCGGCGAGCACGTCGCGAAGGTGGCCGAACGTGGTCGTCTCGTCGCAGGCGATGCCGACCCGGTCGGCGTCGATGCGGCGCAGGTTGATCCCGCGGGCGGCGGCCGCCTCGACGACCTGGCCGGCCTGGCCGGGCACGACGGCGGTGACGGTGTCGAAGAACGCCAGGTGCTCGGTGGTGACCCCGCCGGAGCGCAGCCCGGCGGCGAGGCGCACCGCCATGTCGTGGGTGCGGGCGGCGATCTCGCGCAGCCCGTCCGGCCCGTGGTACACCGCGAACATGCTCGCGGTCACCGCGAGCAGCACCTGGGCGGTGCAGATGTTGCTGGTCGCCTTCTCGCGGCGGATGTGCTGCTCACGCGTCTGCAGGGCGAGCCGGTAGGCCGGGGCGCCGCCCGCGTCCTTGGACACGCCGACGAGCCGGCCGGGCAGCGTGCGCTCCAGCCCCTGGCGGACCGATATGTAGCCGGCGTGCGGGCCGCCGAAGCCCATCGGCACGCCGAAGCGCTGCGCGCTGCCGACGGCGACGTCGGCGCCGATCGCGCCGGGCTCGCGCAGCAGGCACAGGGCGAGCAGGTCGGCGGCCACGGTGACGATCGCGCCCCGCTCGTGGGCCTGCGCGACGAGCGCCTCGTGGTCGCGCACCACGCCGGAGGCCCCCGGGTACTGCAGGTGCAGCCCGAAGAACTCCTCCGGCAGCTCCTCGACGGTGACGTCGACGACGCGCACCTCGAGGCCGAGCGGCTCCGCCCGGGTCCGGATGACGGCGAGGGTCTGCGGCAGCGTGTCGGCGTCCACGACGTACACGTCCGACTTCGCCTTCGACGAGCGCCGCGCCAGCGTCATCGCCTCCGCGGCGGCGGTGGCCTCGTCCAGCAGCGACGCGCCCGCGACCGGCAGCCCGGTCAGGTCGGCGACCACGGTCTGGAAGTTCAGCAGCGCCTCGAGGCGGCCTTGGCTGATCTCCGGCTGGTACGGCGTGTAGGCCGTGTACCACGACGGGTCCTCGAGCACGTTGCGCAGGATCACCGGCGGCGTGTGCGTGCCGTAGTACCCGAGACCGATCATCGACACGAGCGGCCGGTTGGCCGACGCCAGCGCGCGCAGCTCCGCGAGGACCTCCGCCTCGGACGCCGCCGGCGGCAGGTCGAGCGGCTGGTGCCAGCGGATCGAGCCAGGGATCGCGGCGGTCATGAGGTCCTCGACCGACTCGTACCCGACGGTCTTGAGCATGCGGGCCTGCTCATCGGCGGAAGGGCCGATGTGCCGCGCGGCGAAACTCGTCATAAGCCACACTCTCTGAGTCGCGGGACAGGGGCGATGCGCTCCTCCCCCTCTGTCGCAGACTCCAGAGGTGCCAACCCGTCGCGGTCCTTTTGCCTGAGAGGTTCCGGGGAGGATTTGCCCCTTCGGCGCCACCGTCAGTTGCTGCAACGGTGGTCTCTCCCGCACGGGTATTGGCGGCGAAACCTACCCTACCAACTGTGCAGGACTTGACCATCGTGGCGAAGCACACGATCTACTCGGCAGTCGTCGGCTCCCGCGCCTACGGCCTGTCCGGCCCCGCCTCCGACACCGACCGCCGCGGCGTCTTCCAGTCCCCGACCAGCGACTTCTGGCGCCTGGACAAGCCGCCGACGCACGTGGAGGGCCCGCTGCCGGAGCAGTTCTCGTGGGAGGTGGAGCGCGCCTGCACCCTCGCCCTGGCCGCCAACCCGACCGTCTGGGAGTGCCTGTACTCCCCGCTGGTCGAGCACGTCACCGACGCCGGCCGCGCCCTGCTGGAGCTCCGCCCGGCATTCCTGTCCCGCCGCGCCGCCCGCACCTACGGCGACTACGCCCGCGACCAGCTGGCGAAGCTGACCTCGACCCGCGCCCGAACGGGCGAGGTCCGCTGGAAGCAGGCGATGCACATGGCCCGCCTGCTGCGCGCCGGCGCTCACGTCCTGCGCACCGGCGAGGTCCTGGTCGACGTCACCGCGCACCGCGACGAGCTCCTGGCGATCCGGGCCGGCGACCTGACCTGGGAGCAGTTCACCGCCTTGGCCGCGGACCTGGAGGCCGACCTGTCCGCCGCCGAGTCGCAGACGGCGCTGCCCGAGTCACCGGACCGCGCCGCGGTGGAGCGCTTCCTGGTCTCCCTGCGCTCCGGCGCCGCGCTCGGCGTCGCGCCGGCCTTCGTCCCCCGCCCGCTGCCGGTGCTCGACGAGATCCCGTCGTGGGCGGGCGAGGTGGCCGACGAGCACCCGTACCCGCTGGTCTTCGCCACCGTGAGCGGCGCCCATCTGTACGGCTTCGCCTCGGTCGACTCCGACCTGGACCTGCGCGCCTGCCACGTCCTCCCGCTGCACGAGGTCGTCGGCCTGCGCACGGGCCCGGAGACGGTCCAGTCCGGCGGCGTGCGCGAGGACATGGAGCTCGACGTCGTGAGCCAGGAGCTGGCCAAGTTCGTCCGCCTGCTGCTCCGGCCGAACGGCTACGTGCTGGAGCAGCTCCTCTCCCCGCTGGTCGTGCGCACCTCCGCCCTGCACGAGGAGCTCAAGTCCCTGGCACCCGGCTGCCTCACCCCGGAGCACGCCCGCCACTACCTGGGCTTCGCCGCCGGCCAGTGGCAGCTCTACCAGCGCACCGGCGAGCTGAAGCCGGCGCTGTACACGTTGCGCGTGCTGCACACCGGCATCCACCTGATGCGCACCGGCGAGGTCCAGGCCGACCTGCGCGTGCTCAACACCCTCCCCTACGTCACCGACCTCATCGAGGCCAAGAAGTCCGGCGAGCACGACCTCCTGACCCCGTCGCTGGTCTCCCCGGCCCGGCTGTCCGCGGACGTCGAGCGCCTGACCGCCGAGCTGGAGTCCGCCCGCGACGCCTCGAGCCTCCCCGTCACCCCCTCCGCCACCGACGCCCTCAACGCCCTGCTGATCCGCACCCGCCTGGCCCGCTGAGCCCATGTCCGATGAGTCCATGTCCGATGAGCCCGTGTCCGATGAGCCCGTGTCCGAACCGCGGCGAGACTCCGGCCAGGCGATCGTGCTGATCACCGGCATCCAGGCATCCGGCAAGTCGACGGTCGCCCAGGCCCTCGCCGAACGCCTGCCACGCTCCGTCCACGTCCGCGGCGACCTGTTCCGCCGCCAGGTCGTCAACGGCCGCGCCGACATGACCCCGCCGCCGTCGCACGAGGCCCTCGCCCAGCTGCGCCTGCGCCACCGCCTGACCGCGCAGACGGCCGACGCCTACTTCGAGGCCGGCTTCACCGTCGTCGCCCAGGACGTCATCCTCGGCGAGCACCTGCCCGAAACCGTGTCCCTGATCCGCAACCGCCCCCTCCTGCTCGTGGTGCTGGCCCCTTCCCCCGAGGCGGTGACCGCCCGCGAGGCGTCCCGCCCGAAGACCGCCTACACCGACTGGACCGTGGAGTCCCTGGACGCCGAACTCCGGGTGCGCACCCCACGCATCGGCCTGTGGCTGGACACTTCGGATCAGTCGCCCGCCGAAACCGTCGACGAGATCCTCTTTCGAGCCTGGACGGAGGCCGCCCTGTGACCGATTCACCATCGCCGATGTCGCGCACGGACGCCATCCGGACGTTCCACGCCGGCCTCGACGGCCCGTCGTGGCGCGTCGCGGGCTGGGGCAGCGCCGACCTGCAGCGCATCCGCTTCGACGCCCTTGTCCGCGCCTCCGGCTACCGCGGCGGCTCGCTCCTCGACTGGGGCTGCGGCCCCGCCGACCTCTACTTCTACCTGCGCTCCATGGACCTCCCCCTGACCTACGCCGGCGTCGACCTGGACCCCCGCATGGTGGAACTGGCCACCGCCCGCGGCGCCCCGGACGTCGCCGCGCTTCCACCGGGCCACGCCCCCGAGGGCAGCTACGACTACGTCTTCGCGAGCGGCATCTTCCAGTTCAAGGATCCGGACGACCCCCTTTACTACCTCCAGATTTTAGAACAGGCGTACGACATTTCCCGGCGCGCCGTGGCCGTCAACTTCCTCAGCGCGCTGCGCCCCGAGGAGGCCAGGGCGCCGGACGAGCTGTACGCGGACCCGGCCGTCCTGGTCCGCTTCGCCGCCGCGCTCACCGACCGCTGGGTCATCGACCACGGCTACCACCCGCAGGCCGGCGACTTCACGCTCGCCCTGCTCAAGTAGCCGCGCCACGTTCCCAGCGCTTAACCGCGCCACGTTCCCAGCGCTCCAGCCACGCCGCGTTCCCAGCGCTCCAGCCACGCCGCGTTCCCAGCGCTCCAGCCACGCCGGATCCCCGGCGGTGTCGAGATCATCGCCCGACGCCCGCCGTGGTAGCCCGAGCAGCCGGCGGATCAGCCATGTCAGCGAGGGCGACGGCCCCACCAGGGCGCGAAGCGCCGGCTTCGATCTCGGGGGGCACCCGCCAGGACGTAGCGGAGTCAGGCTCGGCAGCGGGCCGAGTTGGGGTCGAGCATCAGCGACGACGAATCGACGGCCTCGAAGTCGGAGCCCTTCAGCGACTTGAGCGCGTCGAGCTGGCCGTTGTTCCAGCGGTCGTCCTGCGTGCCGGAGAAGTACCACGGCGAGCCGTTGTCGGCCAGGATCGCGCCGTAGGTCTTGAGGGCCTGTGCGATCGCGCGGGCCTGCGGCGGGTACTTCGAGATGTCCACCGACGCCTTCAGGCGGAAGCGCGCGCCCATCGGCGGCAGGGAAGCGTCGGTGGCGTCGGAGGCGGCGTGGCGGGCCGGCCAGATGTAGGACTTGCGGGTCTTCGGGGCGGTGAAGCGGATGGCATGGTCGACCTTGCCCGCGGCGGCCTCGTCGGCGCGGGGCAGGCCGGGCAGGATCGGCAGGCCGGCGGCGTCGGCGGAGGTCCAGCCGGCCTTGCGCAGGGCGTTGCCGCGCAGGTCGTACACGGCGCCGGAGCCGGCCTTCCACGAGCCGTCGGCGTTCGGGTGTGCGTCGAAGAGCTCGTAGGCCTTGCACGCCGCGGTGTCCTGCAGGATCACGTGCCGGTCGCCGTCGGCGTTGGCGCCGCCCTCGATGCGGGCGTTCTTCGGGATCGGGTACGGGCCGGGGTCGCTCTCGCCGGCGTAGCTGAACGTGACCTTGACCTTGGCCTGGCCGGCGGGGACGGCGGTGACCGGGATGCCGAACGGGGCGCCGTCGATGAGGCCGGAGCCGAAGTCGGGGTGGGCGTGCGCGGTGGCGCCGATGCTCGCGACCCAGGCGGCGGAGTCGCGGTTGACCGGCAGCTTGGAGACGTCGGCGTGCCAGACGTTGTCGGCGGGGAAAACCGTGCAGGGGGCGTTGGCGGTGGGCGAGGCGGAGCCGGACGGGGCCGCGCCCAGGCCGCCCTGCCCCGCCGCGAGGGCCGACGAGTCCGCCGAAGGCGCAGTGGCCGGGGGCTTGGACGCCGAATGCGAGCATCCTTGGAGTACCAAAACGGCTAAAACGGCAATCGTCCGCCTCATGCCGCCGGACGCTACCGGGCGGGGCCGCTGCGCCCGCACCGGGTCACCCGGGCGGGCTGTTAACATTCCGGGCGTGGCAGACCGGCAGGGTCTCGGGCCGGTGCTCACCGTCCCGAACCTCATCAGCTTCATGCGCCTGCTCGGCGTGCCATTGTTCCTGTACCTCTTCCTCGCCACCGACGCCACCGGCTGGGCGATCGGCGTGCTCATCGTCGGGGGCCTCAGCGACTGGGTGGACGGCTTCGCCGCGCGGCGGCTCAAGCAGGTCAGCCGCCTCGGTGAGCTGCTCGACCCGCTCGCCGACCGGCTGTACATCCTGGCGACCCTCATCGCGCTGACGTTCAAGGACGTCGTGCCGTGGTGGTTCACGATCGCGCTGCTGGCCCGCGAGGCCGTCATGATCCTGTGCCTGGTGGTGCTGCGCATCCTCGGCCACGGGCCGCCGCCGGTGCACTACGTCGGCAAGACCGCCACCGCGATCCTGCTCATGGGCTTCCCGATGATGCTGCTCGCGCACTTCAGCGAGGCGGCGCGCCCGTGGGCGCAGCCCAGCGGCTGGGCGCTGCTGTGGTGGGGCATCGTGCTGTACTGGGTCGCCGCCGTCTTCTACTTCATCCAGGCGGCCGTGCACGTGCGCGCCGGACGTGCCGCGGCCGCCGGCGCGTCGTGAGTTCGCCGCGCCGCGACGACCTGCTGGGCGAGCTGTTCCGTAACCCGCTCGATCCCGGGTACGCCGCGGCCGCCGCCCGCCGCGGCGACGCATCCCCGCCGAAGTCCGGGCGCTGGCTGACGGCCGCGGCGATGCTCGCCATCGGGTTCCTGCTCGCCGTGGCGTACCACCAGGTGGTCGCGGCGGCGCCGGGCACCACGAAGGCGCGGGCCGACCTCGTCGCCGACGTGCAGGCCCGCCAGCGCACCGCCGACGACCTGCAGCGGCGCGCCGCCGAGCTGCGCACGCAGGTCGACCAGGCCCGCGACGACGCGGTCGGCGACGCCGACAGCGCGGCCCGGCTCAAGGCCCTCGCGGCCGGCACCGGCACCAGCAAGGTCACCGGCGACGGCGCCTCGGTCCGGGTCGTCGACGCGCCGCCGCAGGTCGACCCGGTGACCGGCCGGGCCGCCGCGGAGAACCTCGGCCTGGTCACGGACCGCGACCTGCAGGACATCGCCAACGGGCTGTGGCAGGCCGGCGCCGAGGCGGTCGCCGTCAACGGGCAGCGGCTCACCGCCACGGGCACGATCCGGGCCGCGGGCGGCGTCATCCTCGTCGACTTCCGGCCGGTGACCAGCCCATACGAGGTCACCGCGATCGGGCCGCCCGGCCTCGCCGACTCGTTCGGCTCCTCCGGGACGGCCAAGCGGTTCAAGCGGTACATCGAGGAGTACCGGATGCAGTTCAGCGTGAAGAAGCGCACCAACCTCACCCTGGCCGCCGCCGCCGAGCCGCCGCTGCGGTACGCCAGGACGCCCTCGCCGACTCCCTCTGGAGGTCCCACGCGATGATCGCCGTGATCGCCCTGGCCATCGGGGTTGCGGCCGGCATCTTCATCGAGCCGTCCGTGCCGCTCGGGCTGCAGCCGTACCTGCCGATCGCGGTGGTCGCGGCCCTCGACGCCGTCTTCGGCGGGGTCCGGGCCAAGCTCGACGGGATCTTCGACGACAAGCAGTTCGTGGTGTCGTTCGTGTCCAACGTGCTCGTGGCCGGCCTGATCGTGTACCTGGGCGACAAGCTCGGCGTCGGCGGGCAGCTGTCCACCGGCGTGGTCGTCGTCCTCGGCGTGCGGATCTTCGGCAACGTGGCGGCGATCCGCCGGCACCTGTTCCGGGCGTAGGGCTGCTGAGGGGATTCGTTGTGAAGAAGCCCGCCAACCTCGTCATCGCGCTGCTCGTGGCGCTGCTCGGCTTCGCCGTGGCGGTGCAGTTCAAGGCGGGCGGGTCCGACGCGGAGCTGTCCTCGGCCCGGCCCGAGGACCTCGTGCGGATCCTCTCCGACCTCGATGCGCAGCAGGAACGCCTCCGCGGCGAGATCGGCGACCTCGAGGCCACCCAACGGGAGCTGGACTCGAACACGCAGGGCCGCGACGCGGCCGTGGCCGATGCCCGCAAGCGGGCCGACGAGCTCGGCATCCTGGCCGGGACGCTGCCGGCCGAAGGGCCCGGGCTGCAGATCGACCTCATGCAGGGTACCGAGGCGATAAAGTCCGAAACGGTGCTCGACGCCGTCGAGGAGCTGCGCGGCGCCGGAGCGGAGGCGATGCAGATCGCCGGGGCGGGCGGCCCGGCGACACGCATCGTCGCCTCGACGTACTTCGTCGATGCCCCGGAAGGGGGCCGGCTCGTGGTCGACGGGACGACGCTCGCCGCACCATATACGATCACCGTCATCGGGGGACCGGACACCATGCGGACGGCGCTGAACATCCCGGGAGGGGTCGTGGACAGTGTCCGTCAGCACGGCGGTACCGTTTCGGTGCGCGAAGCGGACCCTGTGCACGTGACCGCGTTGCACAATGCCGGTGCATTGCAGTACGCCAAGCCCGCCTG
>Ga0310811_10007079_pt1 | contig 14346 bp, 12 predicted proteins | sample YCmetagenome_FD_207642 | JGI IMG/M metagenome (GOLD analysis project Ga0310811, IMG submission 207642) | Soil microbial communities from experimental microcosm in Duke University, North Carolina, United States - YC | ecosystem: Engineered > Artificial ecosystem > Soil microcosm > Unclassified ...
TCGGGCAAACTCCTTAACCTCGGGCCAGGTGTGTTCTGCCTTCATGGGAGCGACAATATGAAGTCCCTTCCCCCCCGTTGTCTTTACAAAGCTCTCAAGCCCTAGTTTCTCAAGGCGCGTACGCACTTCCGCAGCGGCATCGGCAACCTCCGTCCATGCTAAGTCTTCATCCGGATCAAGATCGAAGACTAGCCGGTCAGGACGTTCTAGATCTTCATTGCGTGAACCCCAGGGATGAACCTCCAAGACTCCCATCTGCGCCAATCCAGCCAGCGCTTCGGCTGTGTTCAAAGTGATATATGGTTCAACCTTGCCGTTTTTATCTGCAATATCGACACTACCGATTCCTTTCGGCAACATGGAGTTCACATGCTTTTGAAAGAAGCACGGTTTGCCCGCTCCGTCTGGGCATCGCACCAGACTCACCGGACGATTCTCAATATGTGGCAACATCCATCCTGCGATCGACCAGTAATAATCCGCGAGCATCTGCTTCGTCATACCCGAAGCCTCATCCAGAATTTTCTGCGGATGTGTCAAACGGACAGGCGCATTTTCCTCCTGCTTACTTTGTGAGCCGGACGTCGGCTTTGCAGGTGGATCTTCTTCCTCTTCTTGATTACTCTTCATCTGTCTGCGTGCGCCTCTCGGTCCTCGTGGCCCTATCGAGGTGTCAGGTTCTTCGCGTACGACCTCCTTGGCTGATTTATCCTCGCGTAGACCAAGAAACGCTGCTTGGCGAACCAGATTGTCTGCAGTCCATGTTGCGAAACGCACCTGCACCACCATCTCCGGCGTCACCCACTGCGCTCCCTTGCGTGCATCCGCAGGTAGGCTTCCAAAAGGACTGGTCTCTCTTTCAAGTTTTTCCAGACGATCTCGCAGCAATCGATGTGTCTTCTGAGTAAATCCCGTACCGGTACGTCCGGCATAGGTCAGCTTCCCATCTCTGTAGTAGCCAAGCAACAAAGCTCCTACTCCGCGAATATGATTCGTAGGAAGTGTGTATCCGCCAACAACGAACTCCTGCTCATGCAGGCATTTCATCTTCAGCCAATCATGGCTGCGCCCAGCCAGATAGTGTCCATCGGCTCGCTTCGAAACAATTCCTTCTGCCTGCAGCTTGCAGGCCTCGCGCAGCAACTCTGCTCCGCCAGTCTCAATATGTTCACTCAGTCGTAGCCAATCTTCATTTGCTCCCCGCAGAATTTCGCCAAGCAATCTCTTCCGTTCTTTAAGTGGCAGATTGCGAGTATTTCTTCCGTTTAGATGGAGAAGATCAAAGGCGAAGTAAGTCAGTGTATGTTTCGCGCCTTCCTGCATTGAGGCCTGCAGATCGGCAAAGTTGGTTGTTCCATTCGGAGCGACCACAACAACTTCGCCATCCAATGTCGCCGTCTGAATCGAAAGTCTGGCGATCTCCTTCGTTACCGCTCCCATTCGATGAGTCCAATCCAGCCCTTTGCGAGTTAGTAACTGAATCTTCTTCCCGTCTTTCCTTGCCTGGATTCGATATCCATCCAGTTTCAATTCATGCAGCCATCCTGCCCCGGAGGGAGGCGTATCCGCCATCGACGCGAGCTGAGGGGGGAAAAAATCAGGTTGCCTTTCTTGCGGAAGTTTCTTTAGCTCCTTTTCTAGATTGATAGAGCGAGCTGGGGATTTAGTCTTTGTTTCGGAGTCTTCGCTATCTTGGCGAAACCATGCCTTCTTTCCCGAACGCGTATCCTTCGAGTTCCAGACATGGTCTTCATTTCGTGCAATCTCTTCGATCGATCTTCCCGTGACTACACTATGGGGCTCTTCTTCAGTCACAGGAACCTCATCCTGGCTCCTCTCATATTCGTCGTGTTCTTTAATCAGCAGCCAGTTCGGTTTCTTCTCCTTCGCCCATTTCCCACCCATGCGGATCAACGCCCACTTGCCCTTCAGCTTCTCTCCATGAAGTAGAAACTTCAGGCTTCCATCGCGCAGTCCGGCATCAACGTCGGTATAACCAGCCTGAGGCTCCCACGTCCCCTGATCCCATAGCATCACCGTGCCGCCACCGTACTGCCCTTGCGGAATGATCCCTTCAAAGCCCCCATACTCCATGGGATGATCCTCTACCTGCACCGCCAGCCGTTTGTCGCCGGTGAAATAACTGGGCCCTTTGGCAATCGCCCAGCTTTTCAGCACTCCATTCCACCCCAACCTGAAGTCGTAGTGAAGATGCGACGCCGCATGCTTCTGAATGCAGAAGGGAAGTCCGCTCGCTGTATTTTTCTTGTGTCCCCCACTCGGCTCCTGCGTGATATTGAAATCGCGCATAGAGCGATAACGCTCAAGCTGTTCATCGACTGCATTTGCAGCAGTTTCGCCAGAGGGCGCTGTCTTCTTCGTTCCAGTTGTTTTCTTCGTCGTTCTTTTCGAGGCTGCCTTTTTGGAACCCGCCATCATCACTCCTGCGTCAGCATTCAGCGAGATGCGCTTTGCTCAAAAGTTCCTCAGCTTAAGCCGATCTTCGCTTGCTCGAGGATTTCGCAGACTTCACCAACGAAATTCCCTTCTTTTCCTTCGATGCAGACCGTACCGATGCTGCAGGCTTCTTCTTCGAAGCACTCGTCTCTTCTTTGTCGGCTCCCCCAACGCTCTTGCGCAGAGCGTCCATCAGGTTGACCACCTGTCCCTTTCGTGGAGTATGAACTTCATCCTTCGGAATAGGCGCGTGCTGTACCTTAGCCTCTACCAACTCACGCACAGCAGCCTCATACTGATCCTTAAACTTGCTGGGATCGAACTTGGCAGCCTTGCGCTTGATCAGCTCCATCGCTAGCTCAAGCGAGTCTTCATTAATCGAAACTTTCTTGATGTCTTTGAAATACTCCTCCGGTTTTCTCAACTCCTCCTGGTAGCGCATCGTGTAGCCCATCATTCCGGCTAGTTGGTCGTCTTCCGTTGGAGTAATCGCAAAGACATGTTCGCGCCCACCAAAGGCAATCTTGCCCAGAGCAGCCTTTTTCGTCTTCTTCAGCGCAGCGCGCACTACAGCAAACGCCTCTGTCTGCACGTCATCCTCTGGAACGATGAAGTAAGGTTTTTCGAAGTATTCAGGATCGAGTTCATCGAGATTGACGAACTGGGAAACCTCAATCGTATGTTTCGAGGGAACCCGCAGCTGCTCCAGCTCTTTCGGCTCAATCGTCACATACTCGCCCTTGCGGTATTCATAGCCTTTGACGATATCGTTCTTCTCGATCGCTTCGGCTGCCTCGCCGGGATTGTCCTCAACTGAGCTGGCTGCCACCTTTTGGTGTCGTATCCGCTCGCCCGTCTTGCGGCTGATTTGATGAAAGCGAATCTCACTCTTCGCCTCCGTTGCCACAAACAGCTTCACACCAAACGACACCAGCGAAATCTGAATCTGCCCAGACCAGTAAGGACGTGCCATTCCAACCTCTCGTTCAGACGAATTTCGTCAGCGGAAAACCGCTGTTTTCCATCAGATTCCCCACAATACCCCTAAAGATGCCAAATTTCCTACAACATTTTGGGCCATCTCATCGCAAACACCATACATGCGGTGCATCTGCTTTTGATGCCCGTTATACGGTGTTTGCGATGTTGAAACCGGCTCTGGCTTACGGAAACCTGAGAGTGACTCTGCCGGCATGTCCAAACTGCGCCTCGACTTCCGAACCGGCCGACGCCAGAGTAATTCCGGTCCAGCTTCCGGTCGTAATCCAATCTCCGCGCCGAAGTCCTTCGGTACGGTTCGCTCCTTCATTCGCCAGCCAGGGAAGCAGACGCAGAAAATCCCCCGAGGTATTCGATCCAGTCCGCTCCACGCGAACCGCCCCATCCACGGACACGACAACGGTTTCTTTCGTGAAGTCGATGTTCTGCCATCCCGGAACTGCCGCTCCGTAAACAAATCCGCCATGCATGGCCATATCCGCTGCCGAGGTCAGCTTCGGTGCCCCTACGGGGTCGATCAGTGCGCTTTCAAGCACCTCGATGGCAGGGTGCATGCTTTCCACTGCTGCCAGCACCTCTTCACGCGTGTACGGGGTCTCCCGTGGCGGCAAGTCCTTTCCCATCTTGAATGCAATCTCCGCTTCAATTCCGCGGAACCGGTGCTCCACGCCCGTCAGCTGGCATCCGCTGGCGCAGATCCATGCCGCCGGCATCGGCGCAAAGCTGGGGCTGGCCTCTGGCGTGGGAGCTCCAATCTTCCATCCTCCAATATCCTCATAGGCCAAAGACATTCTGTCCTGAACAACATAAGCCTCTTCCAGAGACATCGGTTGCAAGCGATGGGGCAGATCAGCAATCGGTTGGTTAGTTCTTCGCGCATCGAGCAGCAGGTCAGCTGCATCGAACAAATCCTTCTCTCGGCCGGCGGTAATCATGCCAGTCATAATGCTCCTTCCCAAGATCTATCTGCAACTTCCAGTCTCTTAAGATAAAAGAAGATTGTCATTTGTTACCTTCGCCCTTCTTAATCAATCCAAGAGACTGGGTATGGATTTCTGACCAATAGCAATCTTTGCCTGGAAGGACCCCCTATGCTGCTTCGCCGTTCCCAAAGCCTCGATTCGACAATTCGATCCTCCGACATCACCCCACAGGACGCCTTCGAGCACTACCGCCGCCAGCGTCGCTTTCTCATCGGAGGAGCCGCTACCCTCACCGTTGGGGCTTTCGCTGCAAGCCGCATACCGGGTATCTTTTTCCCCCCCACGACCGTTCACGCACAATCGCTCGCAACCGTCGACAGCAAATACACCACAACCGAAACGCAAACTCCTTTTGCTAAGGCTACGCACTACAACAACTTCTACGAGTTCGGTGTAGAAAAAAGCGATCCAGCTCGCAATGCTCACACTCTCAAAACCCGGCCCTGGACTGTCAAAGTCACAGGAATGGTTAAAAAGCCTCAGACCCTCGACATCGATGCCATTCTCAAATATCGGCCCATCGAATCTCGCATTTATCGCCACCGTTGTGTCGAGGCATGGTCGATGGTCATCCCCTGGGATGGATATTCGCTCTCCGAGTTCATCCACCTCTGTGAGCCGCTTCCCAGTGCGAAATACATTCAGTTCATTACGCTGGTCGATAGGAAGCAGATGCCCGATTTACCCGGCGGCTACGACTGGCCCTACTCTGAAGGGCTCCGTCTCGATGAAGCTATGAACCCACTTGCTCTCCTCACTTTTGGCTGCTACGGCCAGGTTCTTCCCAACCAGAACGGCGCTCCTATTCGCGTCGTCTTGCCCTGGAAATACGGATTTAAGAGCGCAAAGTCCATTGTTGAATTTCGTTTCACCGACAAACAGCCCAAGACCACCTGGAACGAGATCGACGCACGAGAGTACGGTTTCTTCTCCAACGTCAATCCCCACGTCGACCATCCCCGTTGGAGTCAGGCGCATGAGCGTCGCATCGATTCAGCGACCTTTCCCCGTACTATTCCAACGCAGATGTTCAATGGCTACGCCGACCAGGTAGCCAGCCTCTACAATGGAATGGACCTCAAGCGCTATTACTGATCGCGGCCCAGAACCTCCTAATGTCAAAACGCGCCATCCTGTTTCTCAAAGCCGTCACTCATCTGGTGTGTCTTGCGCCGTTTGTCTGGTTGCTCCACGATTACACCTCAGGCGCGCTCGCTTTGGACCCCGATCCCGTCGCCTACATTACCCATTTCACCGGTAACTGGACTCTCTGGATTCTCCTCGCCTCACTTGCCATCACCCCTCTGCGTCGACTCTCGCCACGCATCTCCTGGCTTATCCGCTTCAGGCGCCTCATAGGCCTCTACGCCTTTTTCTACGCCTCGCTTCACCTGGCAACGTACATCTTCCTCTTCTCCGGCTACGATCTCCCCACTGTGCTCTCTGGCATTCAGGCAGGTCACCCTGGCATCATCATCGACGAGTGGAAACGGATTTGGCCCTCCATATGGGATGACGTCCTTAAGCGTCGCTTCATTCAAGTCGGTTTCGTCGCCTGGGTTATACTTCTCGCTCTTGCCGCTACTTCACCGGCATTCATTATGCGTGCTATGGGTGGCAAGCCTTGGCAGCGCCTCCACCGCCTCGTCTACATCGCAGCCATTGCCGGAGTCATCCACTATTGGTGGCTCGTCAAAACTGGCGTCCGAACCCCCTGGAAAGTCACGGCTGTTCTCACCCTCCTGCTGCTGGCCCGTGTCGTCTACACGGCGGTCAAACGCTTTAGCCGACGGCCCTCTGTGCTCCAGACCACCAAGAACTAAAGCTGTTTACGGCTCTTTCGTTCCCCGCGGGATCATCTTCCACAGTCTCCGGATCCCCCATCCTGCAAGGATCAGGAGCACGACGAACGATCCGAAGATAAGCATCAGATGCAGCGCCACCATGCGACCTATCCTCTCATCTCTCTGAGATTATTCTGATCGAAGCTGCACTTTTCCGTACAAGTACCATTCTCACCACAACTTCGCCATCGCAACTCCTGTCTAAACCATGGGAGACTTTTTATGCGCCTTGTCATCGCCGCACTCTTCGCACTGACTCTACACCCCCTCTTCGCGCAAACAGGGACATCTGCGAAGGTCGCGCTGCAACACTCGACAGCCGCCCACTCAACGGCCAATCGATCCAAACCGGCGTCCGCAAAGAAGTCCGCGCTAATCCCTCTTACCCAGCGCGAACGGGCCATTCAACTCCTCGATCGCTTTACCTTCGGCCCACGCCCCGGCGACGTCGACCGTGTCCTTGCCATGGGCATCGACAACTGGTTCGAGCAGCAGCTCAATCCCGACACGATTGACGACTCTGCCCTCACCAAACGTCTTGCCGACTACCCCACCCTCGCCATGACCCCCGAGCAGGCACTCACCACCTTCCCCGATCGTGGACTCATCCAGCAGGTCGCCAACGAAAAAGTACAACCTCCCACCGATCCTGCTCTCGCCGCTGTCTATGAGGTTCAGCTCTATAAACTCCACCAGCAGCAGGTCAACTCAAAACCTGCGGATACCGCCAATACTCCGCAGCCCTCTGACACTGAAATGATCGAGCAGAGAACCCGCGATCAGACTACGGCCGCGCGCATCGCAGGCGAGCTCTTCAGTCTCCCACGAAATCAACGCATGTCCACTCTTATCAAGCTGCCCGTTCCCGACCGTATTGCCTTCACGACCTACGTCGCCGGAGAGCAGCGCGGCCTGCTCCTCTCGCAGTTCAATCCACGCGAGCGCGAGATATTCAATGCAATGGCGGCAAACATCAATTCCTCAAATCAAATCGGGAGCGAGCTCTCTCAGGCCAAGATCCTTCGCGCCATCCTCTCTGAGCATCAGCTTCAGGAAGTGATGACCGACTTCTGGTTCAATCACTTCAACGTATACATCGCCAAGAACGCTGATCAGTGGTACACGACGAGCTACGAGCGCGACGTCATCCGCAAAAACTCCCTTGGCAAATTTCGCGATCTCCTCATTGCCACTGCCACCTCGCCTGCAATGATGATCTACCTCGACAACTGGGAGTCCATCGGTCCCAACTCTCTCGCGAACGGAGTTAACCCCGCGCACCCGAAATCTCAAAAAGGCAATCGCGGCCTCAATGAAAATTACGGCCGTGAACTCATGGAGCTCCATACCATCGGCGTCAACGGCGGATACACGCAGGCGGATGTTATCGCTCTTTCCAGTATCCTCACCGGCTGGACCGTCGATCATCCCCAGCAGGCTGGTGCCTTCGTCTTCGAACCCCGCCGTCATGAGCCCGGCCCTAAGCAGTGGTTCGGTCATACCATCAATACTGCCGTCGCTCCTGGCGGCTCATCCGCAACCCCCGGTATGAATGAAGGCATAGAGGCCCTCACCATCCTTGCCTCTAGTCCAAAGACCGCGCACTTCATCTGCTACAAGCTGGCCCAGCACTTCGTCGCCGACGATCCTCCATCGACGCTCGTCGATCGCATGGCCGCTACCTGGCTCTCGACCGACGGCGACATCAAAGCCATCCTCCGCACCATGGTTCAGTCGCCGGAGTTCAACTCCACTCAGTACTTCCGCAATAAGATCAAGACCCCGCTTGAATTCATCGCTTCTTCTTTCCGCTCCACTGCCACCGACCCCGTCAACCCAGGTGCTCTCGTCCAGACTCTTCGGACCATGGGGATGCCTCTCTATTTCGCTCTGCCGCCAACCGGTTACATTCTCACCGCCGACCACTGGATGAACTCCTCGGCACTCATCGATCGTCTGAGCTTCGCTTACTCCCTTACAGAAAACAAGTTTGCGAACCAGAAATTCGACTCTGCTCATCTCCTTGCACTTGAACTCATGAGCCAGCCGTTTACCATCCCCGCAATCAGCTCTTCTTCCTCCTCTGCGCGTCCGCACTACGCCGATACCGCATTTACTCGTACCTCCGCCTCTTCCATGAATGGGCAGGACCTCGCACTTCATCTGCTGGAATCCTCGTTGATCGAAGGGAATGTTTCTACAAAAACGAACGAGCTCATCCACCACCAGCTCGCACAGCTCGACGCTTCAGCAAAATCCCCGGCCGATACCCTGAACCTCCTCACCGCACTGATCTTGGGCAGCCCGGAGTTTCAGATGCGCTGAAAAACGCCTACACTGGAAGGGCAGGGAGGTGTCGTATGCCATCTCAGCAGCGTCTGTCCAATAGCGGCGAGCAACTTAGCCGCGTCCGTCGAATCTGCACCCTCCTTCCTTCCACCGCCGAAAAGCTTTCGCACGGTGAGCCCACTTTCTTTGTCGCCCGGAAAGTCTTCACCATGTTCGCCAATAATCACCACCACGATGGCCATATCGCTGTCTGGATTCCTGCGCCTCCCGGAACGCAACAGATCTTGATTCGCGGCTCTGCAAAGAAATATTTCAAACCGCCTTACGTGGGTATCCGTGGTTGGGTCGGCGTCGAGCTCGGAGAGGTAAGCGACGAAGAGCTTAGCGCCCGCATCTTTGAGGCTTGGCGTCTCATCGCACCCCAAAAACTTCAGGCCACTATCGGCACTTACACGGATAACCGCATCGAAAATCAGAGAACGGGATGAACAATTCAATCGACCGTCGCAAATTCACCACAGGCATGCTTGCTGCAGGCGTAACCTCCCATTCGCTTGCTGCCACACCCCAGAAAGCTCCTGAACAGCTTCATTTCAAGCCCAACGGCTGGATGCCGAACAGCGTTTTCCCTGTGCTCCTTTATCGTCAGGCCTTCACCGTCACACCCGATCTTGCCGATGTCATGGAGCGCATCTTCACCCAGAACGGCTGGCCTCCACAATGGCGCAACGGAGTCTATTCCTTTCATCACTACCACTCCACCGCACATGAGGTTCTCGGCTTCGCCGCCGGTCATGCCGAAATTATGCTTGGGGGAGAGAAGGGAACTACCATCCCCGTCAATGCCGGTGATGTCGCTATCCTCCCTGCCGGGACCGGTCACTGCCGCATCTCCGCCTCCGACGACTTCCTCGTCATCGGGGCCTATCCTCCCAACGAACATTGGGACATTTGCCGCACCGCCGCTACTCCTGAAGTTCTCGAATGCATGCGTCGAGTCGCCTTTCCGGCCTCCGATCCTCTCACCGGCAAATCCGGCTCCCTGCCCAAACTCTGGACCGCATAACTCCAGAGTCCGCAATAGGCAAAGTTCTCTTCGGCTACGGCATCTCAATAGACGAACGGTGGAGAACTAAAGTGAACGGTGAGGAACAAAGTCCCTCGACGCCTTCGCAGCCTCAACATAGCCATCAGGATCACTTCACTCGATTTGCTAACTTCTGCAGTGTCCATCTCGGCTCTCGTTGGGCTTTCACGGGTGCGATAGCTGTCATCATTGTCTGGGCTCTTAGCGGTCCTATCTACCACTACTCGAACACCTGGCAGCTCATTATCAACACCGGCACCACCATCGTCACCTTCTTGATGGTCTTTCTCATTCAGAACAGTCAGAACCGCGACGCCCGCGCGATCAACCTCAAGCTTAACGAACTGATCGAATCCATCAAATCTGCGCATAACGAGATGATCGATATCGAACATCTCTCCGATGCCGAGCTCGACCTCCTCGCGGCTCGCTACGAAGCCATTCGCAACGAAGCCAACGAGCGTACGGGCTCTCGAGGAAAGTCGTAACGAAGTCACAAGAAAATCGCAATCGGTGCGAAGTAGATTCGCTCTATGCCCAGCTGCTCTCCTCAAACGTATAGGGTGAGCGTTGCGGTCGCGAAAGCAAGGTATTGGCCGCATCATCGCTTTTGAACTTCTCCCTCTCGGGATCCCAGTGCAGATGCCTGTCTGCTTTCATAGCAATGTGGTGCAAAAGGCATGTCGAACATGCCCTATGTCCAATCTCAATGGGAGCCAGCGGTTGCTGGCGCGATCTCACGCAATCCAGCCAGTTGGCATGGTGCTCGTTCGAGGTCGCTAGATGAATCTCGTTCGGTCCAATCACCGAGGTCAGAATCTTTGGATCGCTGGCCATGAGGGGCTCGATCTTCTGCGCCGGTCCGCTGCTGCTGGTTGGGGTAGTCATCTCATCCCGCGTAACAAAGATCCACCCCTCTGTCCCATACCACTTGATGCCATTGGGAAAATCTCCGGAGATATCCATCGTCACGCCATTCGCATATCGTGCATGCGTCAGGAATTTTCCATGTACATCCCACAGCCCGTTCTTGGGAAATTCCGCCGTCCCCCATATCTCCACAGGTCCCGTGTACTCCGTGTTCATTCCCCAGTGTGCCGTGTCAACATGATGTGCTCCCCAGCCGGTAATCATGCCAGCACCAAACTGCTCCATGCGCAGCCATCCCGGCCGGTCGAATCCTTTTTGCGGCATCACGCGATCCACCGTATAGGGCACCACCGGTGTTGACCCTAGCCACGCATCGTAGTTGAACCCCTTCGGTACCGACATCGTCGTTGCATTGCCGCCCGATGGATCTCCCGGCAGCCCCACCTCGACATGCTTTACCTCGCCGATGCGTCCATTCCGCACCAGTTCACACGCCCGATGAAACTGCTTCCACGACCGCTGCTGGCTCCCGATCTGCACGATCCTGCCCGAAGCCTGCACCGCAGGTATCTTCCTTCTGCAATCGTCAGCGAGGCTGGTTTCTGCAGATACACATCCTTGCCCGCTCTCACCGCGGCAGCCGCCACAATTGCATGTTGATGGTCCGGAGTTGAGATCACCACTGCATCGATCTCTTGATTTGCCAGAAGCTCGTGATAATCGTGATAGACCCTTACCGCGTCGTACGGCTTGCCGAGCTTCTTTGTATACGCTTCACAGACGAACTCTTTACCTAACTCCGCGCGCGTCTCATCCAGATCGCAAACCGCAATCACTCGAGCGTTGTCATATTTGAAGATCGCCGGTAGATCATGCCCCCGCGAGATTCTTCCTACACCGATTGCGCCAATCTGAATCTGCTTGCTCGGGGCCATCGGCCCAAACACTGGCGCCGGGACAATCGTAGGGAATCCGGCCGCCGCCGCTGTTCCGGCCGCGGCCTTCAGAAACCCTCTTCGTGTTACCTGTTTCATGCCTGTCTTCCTCGCAGAGCAGAATACTCTTTACGCAAAGAGGAGGCGAGTCTAACCCTTCAGCGTCACATGCTGCGCCTTCATCTGTGCCCGCACCACCAGCTCCGCAGCCAGCAAGCACTGTGTCTGGTCCTGTGCCGTATGGGTGCGGTTCACCACATCCGAAACAAACTGCTGTCCGAAGGGGAGCGTCACGTTACTGCAGTCGATATAACGGGCCTTGTCCTTATCCACGAGGAACAGATGATTTCCCTCCTTGCTCCGCGTGATGTCGATATACTTCCGGACCTCGATGTATCCTTCCGTGCCCAGAAGGAACAACCGTCCATCACCCCACGTTCCCAGTCCATCCGGTGTAAACCAGTCGAGCCGCACATAACCGAAGCCCTTATCGCCCCGCAGCATCATGTCACCAAAATCCTGGAACTTCGGCTTCTGCGGATGATTTACATTAGCCACCTGCGAAGCCACAATCTCTGCCTGCGTCGAGCCTGTGTAGTAAAGGAACTGATCCACCTGGTGCGATCCGATATCCGTCAAAATGCCGCCATATCGAGCCGCATCCCAGAACCAATCGGGTCTGCCGCCGCCGCCACCGGCATAAGGATCGGCACCCTTTTGTACAATCTGGTGCGGTGCAATATTGATCGTCTGGATCACCTTGCCGATCGCACCTGCCTTGACCAGATCTCCCGCCTTGATCGCGGCCTTAACTTCAAACCGTTCGCTGTAAAGAATGGCGTAGATTCTTTTCGTCTCTGCAATCGCCTTTCGGATATCCGCAATCTGAGCCAGCGACACTGCGCCCGGTTTATCGCTCAGGTAATCCTTGCCCTTCTTCATCACCCGAATTCCCAAGGGAGCCCTCTGATCGGGAATCGTCGAACTCAACACCAGCTGAATCGACGGGTCATTCAGAATCGCATCTTCCGAATCGACCATCTTTACATCGGGAAACTTCTTCTTAAATCCGGCAATCTTATCCGGCTCCGCACCATACGCCGCCACCAGAACGCCGCCGCCGCGCTGAATCGCTCCCACCATGCCATAGATGTGATCATGGCTCATGCCGCAGACGGCAAACTTGATGGAGTGTTTCGGCTTCGCCTCCGCATCCTGACTTGGTTCTGCAAGCTCATACGATACTTCCGACGGATTGATCGCGCTCATCTCCGCCAACGCCGGAACTCCCGCCATCAAACCTGCCGAACCCACCGCTCGCAAAAAATCCCGCCGACCAAACATATCCATTCCCATTTCGCACTCCCGTGGAAGCTAATTTCGCTGCACCCCGAACTATATCAACCAAAGATAACTTTCGACACCTACAGCGCCAAAGAAAGCCTTGGCAATTTAGTCCGCAATGCTATCCGCTTTTGCAGATACCTCGACTTCCACTCGCTTCTCCAGCGACCACGGCAGTTGCATCGCCGAAATTAGCAACAAACCATGCAGCCCGCATAGCAGCAGAAAGGTTCCCCGAAATGCATCCTGCAGAGCCGGATGTGTCTGCATTTGCCACGCCAAAAACGTCGCGCACGCCGTCGTCAGCGTCGGTCCGCCGATCCTCTGCACAATGTTCATTGACGTTGTCGCCATGGGAAGGTCCCTTTTATCGACCGAGGCATACGCTGCCGACAACGAAGGAATTCCGATCGCTCCCATTCCCATGCCCCTCACAAACAGCGCCGCCTCCAGCACCACAACAACTAAACCATGTCCCGAAAGATAGAGGAAGGGAAGCGTCCCCGCCAGGGCTAGCAGCGCTCCTCCTGCCGATACACTCCGTATTCCAAACCGTTTTGTCATCGTTCCCATCCACGGATAGACGCACATCATGCCCAGGCCCAAGGGAGCCATCAGCCATCCCGTCGCACTTGGCGTCTGTCCGCAAGCGCGCAACAGGTAGTAGGGAATCAACATCTGCGCCGAAAACATAATTCCATTCGAAAGAAATTGCGTTCTTGCAGAGACCGGAAAGATCTTGTCTCGAAACAACCGCAGATCGATCAGCGCTCGATCTGCCTTACGATGAGCCGTGATTAGGAACGTTGTCAGTAGGACAAGCCCCACCATCATGGTCATCATCCCCGAGCGTTCCCTCGCATGATCCGAGCCATAGAGAAAAAGCACGAGACCTGGAGACAGCAAGACCAATCCAGTCAGATCGAGATTTCTCCGCTTTGTCTCCTTGCTATCATCCGGAAGAAAGAGCACCGCCAGCAGGATTGCAAGGGCGCCCACCGGTAGATTCACAAAGAAGAGCCACCGCCACGAAGCATGTTGCAGAATTGCTCCTGCAATCACCGGCCCCAGAATCGGTCCGATCATTATGGGAAGAGCGCCATAACCCATTGCGCGGGCCATATGCTTTCCCGCAGCGCGCGCCAACATCATCTGCGCCATCGGCGCCAACAGACCTCCGCTCATGCCTTGAAGAATGCGGAATCCAATCAGAGCATGAGCCGACCATGCCATTCCACACAGCATCGATGACAGCGTAAAGGTCGAAAAGCACCAAAGGTAAAGTGACTTCGCCCCGATGCGATCCACCAGCCAGCCATTCAGGGGAAGCATGAGTGCGAGCGCCAGGAGATAGCCGCTCGTCACCCATTGAATCTCAGTCAGGTTGCTATGCAACTCCGTCGCCAGGCTTGAGAGCGACACATTGACCACAGTTGCATCCATCTGTGCCAAAAACGATCCGAGGATCGCCACGGAGCAGATCTTCCATATTGACGCATCCAGACGATCATCGACGCTCGCAGCACTAGCCAAGGGCC
>Ga0310811_10007083_pt1 | contig 14342 bp, 11 predicted proteins | sample YCmetagenome_FD_207642 | JGI IMG/M metagenome (GOLD analysis project Ga0310811, IMG submission 207642) | Soil microbial communities from experimental microcosm in Duke University, North Carolina, United States - YC | ecosystem: Engineered > Artificial ecosystem > Soil microcosm > Unclassified ...
CGCCAAGCCCGGCGCGGTGATCCTCGTCGGCGAACGGCTCGCCGAGGTGCCCGGGGCGCTCGCCGCCGCCGCCCGGCTCGCCGACGCCAGCGGCGCGAAGCTCGCCTGGGTCCCGCGCCGCGCGGGGGAGCGCGGTGCCATCGAGGCGGGCGCGATGCCGGGCCTGCTGCCGATCGGCCGCTGGGTCGGGGACCCGAAGGCCCGCCAGGAAGTCGCGCTGGCCTGGAACAAGGCGAGCCTGCCCGCGACGCCGGGACGCTCCACCTCGGCGCTGCTCACCGCCGCCGCGAACGGCGAACTCGGCGCGCTCGTCATCGCGGGCGTCGACCCGGCGGACCTGCCGAACCCGGCCGCCGCGCTGCGCGCGCTTGAAGCGACGCCGTTCATCGTCTCTCTTGAGCTGCGGGCCAGCGCGGTCACCGACCGCGCCGACGTGGTCTTCCCGGTCGCCGCAGTCGCCGAGAAGTCCGGCACGTTCGTCAACTGGGAAGGGCGCGGCGGCACGTTCGCGTCGGCCCTCAGCGTGCCCGGTGTCCGCACCGACCTGTACGTCCTTGGCGCCATCGCCAACGAGATGGACGTGCACCTGGGCCTGCCTGACGCGGCCGCCGCGCGTGCCGAGCTCACCGCCCTGGGCGCGTGGAAGGGTGCCCGCCCGGCCGCGCCTGCGGTGCTGTCCACGCCGACGGTAGCGGCAGGCGACCTCGCGGGGGGTTCCGGGGGGTCGTCCCCCCGGGCAGGCACTGCCGTCAGGCTCGCTACCTGGGCGCAGCTCATCGACGCCGGCCGGATGCAGGACGGCGAGCCGTACCTCGCCGGCACCGCCCGGTCGATCACGGCGCGGGCCTCTGAAGGGACCGCGGCCGCCGCTGGCGTCGCCGACGGCGACAAGGTGACCGTGGCGACCGAGGCAGGTTCGGTGACCGTCCCGCTTGAGGTCACCAAGATGGCCGACGGCGTGGTGTGGCTGCCCACCAACAGCTCAGGCTCTGCGGTCCGTGCGGACCTCGGGGCCGGCCACGGGAGCAGGGTGACCCTGAGGAGGGCCGAGTAGATATGCCCCATGTGCTCGCGGTGGACTCGACGCTGAGCGACTTCAACCAGCTCATCTGGTGGATGGTGCTGCTCAAGGTCGCCATCGTCTTTGTGTTCCTGCTGCTCACCACCATCTTCATGATCTGGTTCGAGCGACGGGTAATCGGCCGGATGCAGAACAGGCCTGGCCCCAACCGGGCCGGGCCCTGGGGCCTGCTGCAGCCAGTCGCTGACGCGCTGAAGCTGCCGCTGAAGGAGGACATCGTCCCCACCACGGTGGACAAGCTGGTGTTCTTCGTCGCCCCGATCCTCGCGGCCGCCCCGTCGTTCGTCGCCTTCGCGATCATCCCGTGGGGCCCGCTGGTGTCGATCTTCCACCACTGGACCCCGCTGCAGGTGGCGGACCTTCCGGTCGCGGTGCTCCTGGTGCTCGCGATGAGCTCGATCGGCGTCTACGGCATCGTGCTCGCCGGCTGGGCATCCCGCGGCCCGTACTCGATCCTTGGCGCGCTTCGCTCGACCGCCCAGGTGATCAGCTACGAGATCGCGATGGGCCTGGCGTTCGTCGCGGTCTTCCTCGACGCCGGGTCGCTGTCCACCACCGCCATCGTCAATGCCCAGTCGCACTTCTGGTACGCCTGGGTGCTCCTCCCGTCGTTCCTCATCTACCTGGTGACGATGGTCGGCGAGACGAACCGGATCCCGTTCGACCTGCCCGAGGGCGAGGGCGAGATCGTCGCCGGACACATGACCGAGTACTCCTCGATGAAGTTCGCCATGTTCTTCCTCGCCGAGTACATCAACATGACCACGGTCTCGGCGCTCGCGGTCACGCTGTTCCTCGGCGGCTGGCGTGCCCCGTGGCCGCTTACCCTGATCGGGCCCGGGGTGAACAGCGGCTGGTGGCCGGTGCTGTGGTTCCTCATCAAGGTCTTCGCCCTGCTGTTCGGCTACGTGTGGCTGCGCGGCACGCTGCCCCGCACCCGGTACGACCAGTTGATGGCGCTCGGCTGGAAGATCCTCATCCCGTTCTCCATCATCTGGATCCTGCTCGTCGCCACCGTGCGCACGCTGAAGATCACCGGGTGGCACTCAGCGGTGACGCTCGTGGTCGGAGGCGTGGTCATCGTCCTGTTCATCCTCCTCATCACGTTCTGGGACAACGGCTATCAGAAGCACATGGCCCGGATCGCGCCCGAGCAGGCGGTCGAGGAAGAGGACGAGTACGACTACGACGAGGACGGCGAACTGGTCAAGGTCGAAAAGCCCGTGCCGAGGTTCCCGGTGCCGCCGCTCGACCTCCCGCACTACCACGGTTTTGCACTCGACACAGCGACGACTGCGGACGCAGGCGCCATCACCGGCTCGTCGGTGCGCGGTACCTCTAACCACGGGGACGCCGCCGGCGTGACAAAGGAGGTCACCGGTGCTTGACTTCCTCAACCCCGTGAAGGGGTTCGGGGTCACCTTCATGGAGATGTTCAAGAAGGTTGACACCGTGATGTATCCGGAGGACAAGCGGCCAACCGCCCCCCGGTTCCACGGTCACCACCAGCTCAACCGCTGGCCCGACGGTCTAGAGAAGTGCATCGGCTGCGAGCTGTGCGCCTGGGCCTGCCCCGCCGACGCGATCTACGTCGAAGGCAGGGACAACACGCCCGAGGAGCGCTACTCGCCGGGCGAGCGGTACGGGCACGTCTACCAGATCAACTACCTGCGCTGCATTCTCTGCGGAATGTGCATCGAGGCGTGCCCGACCCGGGCGCTCACGATGACCAACGAGTACGAGCTCGCAGACGACGACAGGGAAAAACTGATCTGGACCAAGGAGCAGCTCCTCATCCCGCTGCTGCCTGACATGGAAGCCCCGCCGCACCCGATGCGGCTCGGCAAGGACGAGAAGGACTACTACCGGCTCGGCGGCGCCGGGGTGGTTGGTCTGGGGAGTGACAAATGACTCCGATCCTCCACGTTCTCGCTAACGGCGGTGCGGGCGGAACCAACCTTGACCCCATCTACGGCAAGGTCATGTTCTGGATCCTCGCAGTGCTCGCGGTCTCCGCGGCTCTCGCCATGATCCTGGTGCGGCAGGCCGTCCACTGCGCGCTCATGCTCGCGGTCGTGATGCTGTCCCTCGCGGTCATGTACGCCATGCAGGGCGCGCCCTTCCTGGCCTTTGTGCAGGTCATCGTCTACACCGGCGCGGTGCTGATGCTGTTCCTGTTCGTGGTCATGCTGATCGGCATCACCTCGGCGGATTCGCTGAAGGAAACGATCAAGGGCCAGCGGCTCTGGGCGGGCCTGGCCGGCATCGCCTTCGTGGTCCTGCTGGTCGTCGGCATCGGGCACGCGGCGATCGGCACGGCGGCCCCGACGACGAGCGCCCAGAGCACGGACAACCTCACCGGCCTCGCCAAGCTGATCTTCACCACCTACGTCTTCCCGTTTGAAGTCACCAGCGCTCTGCTGATCACCGCTGCCCTCGGGGCGATGGTCCTGGCGCACCGGGAGCGGACCTCGCCCAAGCTGACGCAGCGGGACGTGGCCCGCCGCAAGATCCAAAGCGGCCAGGTCGCGCCGGAGCCTCCGCCTGGTGTCTACGCGCTGCACAACGCAGTGGACATGCCGGCGATGCTGCCTGACGGAAGCACCACGGACCGTTCTGTATCCGATGCGATCGTCCAGCGCGACCTGCAGCTCGGCCGCGATCCGCAGGGACGCATCACCACTGACCTCGCCGCGGAAGCCCGGATCGAGGAGGAGCGGCAGCTCGAAGCTGGCGCCGCCGGGAAGGGAGAAAACCAGTGAGCCCGGCAGCGTACGTATTCCTTGCGGTCATCCTGTTCGTCATCGGCGCGGTCGGCGTGCTCATCAGGCGCAACGCGATCCTGATCTTCATGTCCGTCGAGCTCATGCTGAACGCGTGCAATCTGGCGTTCGTCTCGTTCGCCCGGCTGAACGGAAACCTGGACGGACAGGTGGTGGCCTTCTTCGTGATGGTCGTTGCGGCCGCCGAAGTCGTGGTCGGCCTGGCGATCCTGATGGCCATCTACCGCGCCCGCAGGTCCGCGTCGGTCGACGACGCGAACCTGCTTAAGTACTGAGGAGATTGACACGATGACGACGGTCGCCGCCACTGGCGTGTTCCGCTACTCGTGGCTGCTGCTCGCGTTTCCAGTCTTTGGCGCGGTGGTCCTGCTGCTTGGCGGCCGGCGCGCCAATGCGTGGGGACACCTGCTCGGCGTGCTGATGTCGCTGGCGTCCTTTGTTTACGGGCTGATCGCATTCTTCGCGCTGCTTGGCAAGAGCGGGGCCGCGCGCAGCCAGGACCTGCACATGTACTCCTGGATTCCGGTCAACGGCTTCCAGGCGAACCTCGGGATCCTGCTAGACCCGCTGTCCATCAGCTTCGTGCTGCTGATTACCGGCGTTGGCTCGCTGATCTTGATCTACTCGGTGGGCTACATGGCCCATGACGCCGAGCGGCGGCGGTTTTTCGCTTACCTAAACCTGTTCATCGCCGCGATGCTGCTGCTGGTGCTGTCCGACAACTACCTCGGGCTGTACGCCGGGTGGGAAGGCGTGGGCCTCGCCTCGTACCTGCTGATCGGGTTCTGGCAGTTCAAGCCCGCGCCGCCGGTTGCCGCGAAGAAGGCGTTCATCGCCAACCGCGTGGGTGACGTCGGCCTGTCGCTGGCGATCATGCTGATGTTCGCGGAGTTCGGCAGCTTCGACTTCTTCAGCCCCAGCGGCACCCCCTCCGGCGGCGTGGCCACCCCTGCCGGGATCCTGAACCACGCCACGATCGCCTCCGGCGGCACCGGCATCGCCGCAGCCCTCGGCCTGCTGTTGCTCCTGGGTGCCTGCGGTAAATCCGCCCAGGTGCCGTTGCAGTCCTGGCTGCTCGACGCGATGGAGGGCCCGACGCCAGTGTCGGCCCTTATTCATGCGGCGACAATGGTCACGGCTGGCGTGTATCTCATCGTGCGCTCCAACGCCATCTTCGACTTCTCTGACACCGCCCGCCTCGCGGTCACCGTGGTTGGTGCGGTCACCCTGCTGTTCGGTGCGATCATCGGTTGCGCCAAGGACGACATCAAGAAGGCCCTCGCCGGGTCCACGATGTCGCAGATCGGCTACATGATCCTCGGTGCGGGCCTTGGCCCTGCCGGGTACGTGTTCGCGATCGCGCACCTGCTCGCGCACGGCTTCTTCAAGGCAGGCCTCTTCCTCGGCGCCGGGTCCGTCATGCACGGCATGGACGACGAGGTGAACATGCGCCGCTTCGGCGCGCTGCGCAAGTTCCTGCCGTGGACGTTTGTGACGTTCGGCCTCGGCTACCTGGCCATCATCGGCATCCCGCCGTTCTCCGGGTTCTTCACCAAGGACAGCATCATCGACGCGGCCTGGGAGAAGGGCGGTACCTCCGGCTGGATCCTCGCCGCGTGCGCCATCATCGGGGCCGGCATCACCGCGTTCTACATGACCCGGGTCATGCTGATGACCTGGTTCGGCTCCAAGCGCTGGGACCAGGACGGGCACGGGGGCGTGGTCACGCACGAGCCGCACCCGCACGAGTCCCCGTGGGTGATGGTCGTGCCGATGGTCCTGCTCGCGATCGGCTCGGTGGCCGGAGGCTGGTTCTTCATCGTCAACGAGCGGTTCGCCAACTTCCTCGCGCCTGTCGTCGGTCAGCCGCCGGACTCCCACGGGATCTGGACCTGGCCGGGGATCATCGCCCTCATCCTCGCCGTGGGCGGGATCGGGATCGCCTGGGCCATGTACGGCCGGGTGCCGGTCCCGGCGGTCGCGCCGCGCGGCTCCGTGGCGACCCGTGCCGCGCGGGCGGACTTGTACGGTGACGCGTTCAACGAGTCCGTGCTGATGCGCCCGGGGCAGTGGCTCACGCGCCTGTCGGTCTACTTCGACAGCCGCGGCGTGGACGGTCTCGTGAACGGGCTGGCCGCGACTATCGGCGGGTCGTCGGGGCGGCTGCGCAGGATCCAGACCGGGTTCGTTCGCTCTTACGCGCTGTCCATGCTCATCGGCGCCGTGCTGCTTGTGGCCGGCCTTCTGGTGGTGAGGCTCTAATGAACGTTGTTGCCGCAGCGGCGAACAGCGGGACGCCCTGGCTGACCGTCGCCGGCGCCATCCCGCTGGTCGGCGCGATCGTGGTGGCCCTGCTACCGGTCCGGCTGGCCAAGGTAACCACGCTGCTGTTCTCGGTGGTGGACCTGGTCTGGGTGATCGTCATGGCCACCCAGTTCAACACCTCGGGACCGACGTACCAGTTCACCGAGCAGTACTCGTGGATCCCGCAGTTCGGCGTCCACTACGCGCTTGGCGTGGACGGGATCGCGCTTGTCCTGATCGGGATGACCGCAGTGCTGATGCCGGTGGTGGTCCTCGCCTCCTGGCATGACGCGGACAACACCGGAAAGTCGCCCAAGACCTACTTCGCGCTGATGCTGGTCCTCGACACGATGATGATCGGGGTCTTCGCGGCCACCGACGTCTTCCTCTTCTACGTGTTCTTCGAGGCCATGCTGATCCCGATGTACTTCATGATCGGGTCGTTCGGCGTCGGGCCGCGGCAGTACGCGGCGGTCAAGTTCCTGCTCTACAGCCTGCTCGGCGGCCTGCTCATGCTGGTCGCGGTGATCGCGCTGTACGTGTACTCGAGCGAGTCGGCCGTCACCGGCCATCACGGCACGTTCATGTTCTACACGCTGGCGCACCTGGCCCTGTCGTCCACCGTGCAGAAGTGGCTGTTCCTCGGCTTCTTCATCGCGTTCGCGATCAAGGCGCCGCTGTGGCCCTTCCACACCTGGCTGCCGGACGCCGCGTCGTCCGCTCAGCCCGGTGCCGCGGTGCTGATGCTCGGCGTGATGGACAAGGTCGGCACGTTCGGCATGATCCGGTACTGCCTGGAACTGTTCCCGGACGGGTTCCACTACTTCACGCCGCTGATCCTCGTCCTGTCGGTGATCTCGATCATCTACGGCGCCATCGTGGCGATCGGGCAGACGTCGATGAAGCGGCTGATCGGGTACACCTCGATCTCGCACTTCGGCTTCATCGTGCTGGGCATCTTCGCCCTCACCTCGCAGGGTGCGTCTGGCGCGACGCTCTACATGGTCAACCACGGGTTCGCGACGGGCGCGCTGTTCCTGATCGCCGGGTTCCTGATCGTCCGGCGCGGCTCGGACAAGATCTCGGACTACGGCGGCGTGCAGAAGGTCGCGCCGGTGCTCGCCGGGCTCTTCCTGGTCGCTGGTCTCGCGGGGCTGTCGCTGCCGGGCCTGTCCACCTTCGTGTCGGAGTTCCTCGTGCTCGTCGGCACGTTCTCCCGGTACAAGGTCGCGGGCACGTTCGCGGTGTCCGGGATCATCCTCGCCGCGATCTACATCCTGTGGATGTACCAGCGGACGATGACGGGCCCCACCGTCGAGTCGGTCAAGACCATGCCTGACCTCCGCCTGCGGGAACTGCTCGCGGTGGTACCGCTCGTCGCCTTGATCATCGGCATGGGCGTGTACCCCAAGCCGGTGCTCGACGTGATCAACCCGGCCGTCAAGGCCACCATGTCCCAGGTGGGCTCCACTGATCCGGTGCCCGCTCACCCAGCAGCCGCCCCGAATGGAGCCCAGCCGTGAGCCTCGCCGCTGTTGTAATGGGCACTGGCGCTGCCGCTGCCGCCACTCCCGGTCCCATCGCGGCCCCGAGCCTTGAGTACAGCCAGCTCGCGCCGATGCTGGTTGTCTTCGCCGCGGCGGTAATCGGCGTGCTCGTCGAGGCCTTCGTGCCACGGGCACTGCGCCGCGCCGTCCACCTGCTGGTGACCTTCGGCGCCCTCGTGGCGGCGTTCGTCTGGACCTGCGTGATCGCCGCGTCCTCGACGATCTTCGCCAAGGGCAGCCCGGGACACGTGGCCGCGATGGGTGCGGTGGCCGTGGACCGGCCCACGCTGTTCATCCAGGGCACCATCCTGATTCTCGCCGTGGTGTCCGTCATGCTGATCGCGGACGCGTCACACGACGTGTCCTCGTTCGCCGGCCAGGCGGCCGCCGTCCCCGGGTCGACCGAGGAACGGGCCGGGCTGCTGGCCGGCCTCGTGCACACCGAGATCTACCCGCTCACGCTGTTCGCCGTCGGCGGCATGCTGCTCTTCCCCGCCTCGAACGACCTGCTGACGATGTTCGTGGCGCTTGAGACGCTGTCGCTGCCGCTGTACCTGCTGTGCGGGCTGGCCCGGCGCCGCCGCATCCTGTCGGCCGAAGCGGCGATGAAGTACTTCCTCCTCGGCGCGTTCTCGTCGGCGTTCTTCCTGTTCGGCATCGCGATGCTCTACGGGTACTCCGGCTCCGTGTCGCTCGCCAAGATCGCGTCGACGGCCTCGTCTGGCACGGGTTCTGACACGCTGCTGTTCACCGGCATCGCGCTCACCGGCATCGGGCTGCTGTTCAAGGTCGGCGCCGTGCCGTTCCAGAGCTGGAAGCCAGACGTCTACCAGGGCGCGCCGACCCCGATCACCGCGCTGATGGCGTCCTGCACCGTGGTCTCCGCGTTCGGCGCCCTGCTCCGCGTGTTCTACGTGGCGTTCGGCACGCTTACCTGGGACTGGCGGCCGGCGCTGTGGGTTGTGGCGGTCCTCACCATGGTCGTCGGTGCCGTGATCGCGATCACGCAGACTGACGTCAAGCGGCTCCTCGCCTACTCGTCGATCGCGCACGCCGGGTTCATCCTGACCGCGGTGATCTCCTCGTCCGTGCAGGGCCTGTCGTCGTCGCTGTTCTACCTGGCGACCTACGGCCTGAGCACCGTCGGAGCGTTCGCGGTGATCACGCTGGTGCGCGACTCCGGCGGCGAGGCGGACCACCTGTCCCGCTGGGCGGGTCTCGGCAAGCGGTCGCCGGTGGTCGCGGGCGTCTTCGCGCTGTTCCTGCTCACCTTCGCCGGCATTCCGCTGACGTCCGGGTTCACCGGGAAGTTCGCGGTCTTCCAGGCCGCGATCGCCGGCGGTGCCACGCCGCTGGTCATCATCGGTGTCGTGTCCTCGGCGATCGCCGCGTTCTTCTACGTCCGCGTGATCGTGCTGATGTTCTTCAGCGACCCGGTGCCTGACGGGCCCGTGGTGGCGGTGCCCTCGGTGTTCACTGGGACCGCCGTGACGGTTGGTGCGCTCTCAGCGGTCGTCTTCGGCATCGTGCCAGGGCCAGTGCTGGACCTGGCCAGCCACGCGGCAAACCAGCTGTTCGTTCGTTAAGTTCAGATCTTCGCCCCGATGGCCGCCTGTCGCTCTCCGCTTGTTAGCGTTAGAGAGAGCGCAGGCGGCCATCGGCTACCCTGGCTAATCCCGCGCTCGCCGGGGTTTCGTAGACTGGTGTGTTCGTACGCTGGGGTTAAGCACGCCGACGACATGGAGTTCGTGTGACCATCGCTGTTCCTGTCGACCTCGCCGACGCGGCCCTGACCGCGGAGATGGCTGAGGACCTCGCCGTCGTCGAAGCAACCCTCCAGGACACGTCTTTCGGCGGGGACGAGATGTTCGCCGAGGTCTCTCGGCACATGATGCAGGCGGGCGGCAAGCGCTTCCGCGCCATGCTCGTCCTGCTCGCCGCCCGGTTCGGCGACTGCCGCGACAAGCGGATCGTCCCTGCCGCGGTCGCGATCGAGCTGACCCACCTGGCGACCCTGTTCCACGACGACGTCATGGACGAGGCATCCATGCGGCGCGGCCACGAGTCGGCCAACTCGCGCTTCGGTAACTCGGTCGCGATCCTCGCGGGCGACTACCTGTTCGCGCGCGCCTCCCGCATCCTCGCCGACCTGGGCCCTGAGGCGATCAGGATCCAGGCGGAGACCTTCGGCCGGCTCGTCGACGGGCAGCTGCTTGAGACGGTCGGCGTGCGGCCAGGCGAGGACCCGCTCGACCACTACATGCACGTCATCACGGAGAAGACCGGTTCGCTGATCGCCACGTCGGGGCGCTTCGGTGCCATGTTCTCCGGGCTGTCCGACGAGAAGGCGGACCTCATCTCGGACGCGTGCCTGCGGATCGGGGTGGCCTGGCAGCTCTCCGACGACGTGCTCGACATCGCTTCTACCTCCGCCGAGTCTGGCAAGGTCCAGGGCACCGACCTGCGCCAGGGCGTCCGGACGCTGCCGGTCCTCTACGCCCTGCGCGGCACCGCCACCGACCCGGACGCGGTCCGGCTGCGCGAGCTGCTGTCGCTCGACCAGCTGGCCGACCCGGCGTTGCACGCGGAGGCTCTCAGCCTGCTGCGCAGGTCCCCTGCGGTTGAGGAGGCCAGGGAGACGGTCCGCACCTGGATCGCCGAGGCCCGCGCGCAGCTGGCACAGCTTCCCGATGTCCCGGCCCGCGCCGCTTTTGAGTCTCTCTGCGACTTCGTGCACACCCGTACCGCCTAGCGGGCACGGGCCCTGTAACGCGGAACAGCCTTACCCGTACTGTGGTTATGGCGGTCGGACAAAACGGCTGAAGGAGGCACGGTGAGCATTTTCGGGTTCCGGAAGACGCAGATGGTCAGCGCGGAGGACGCCCTGCCGGGCCGGTCGACGTCGATGCCGGTACCAGCCCTGCACGAGGTCCTGCACACCCCGCTACAGGGGCCGTACCCGGAGGGCAGCGAGATCGCGGAGTTCGCGCTTGGCTGCTTCTGGGGCGAGGAGCGGACCTTCTGGCAGGTTCCTGGCGTGATTACCACCGCGGTGGGCTACGAGGGCGGCTTCACCCCCAACCCCACCTACGAAGAGGTATGTACCGGGCAGACCGGGCACTCGGAGACCGTGCGGGTCGTCTACGACCCGGCGAAGGTCTCCTACCAGCAGCTGCTGAAGGTGTTCTGGGAGTCGCACGACCCGACGCAGGGCATGCGCCAGGGCAACGACGTGGGGACCCAGTACCGGTCGGTGATCTTCTACCACAGCCCGGCGCAAAAGGCCGCGGCTGAGCAGTCGGCGGCCGACTTCCAGCAGCGGCTGCACGAGCGCGGCTACGGCGACATCACCACGGAGATCGTCCCGGCGGGGGAGTTCTACTTCGCTGAGGACTACCACCAGCAGTACTTGTACAAGGTCCCGCACGGCTACTGCCCGGACCACAGCACCGGCGTGAGCTGCCCGGTGGGTCTGATCAAGGCCGACTAGAGGGCACCGGTCCATGATCGCGAAGACTTTTAAGCGTCATAGCGCTTAAAAGTCTTCGCAACAACAAAAGTCTTCGCGATCATGAGGCGACAAGACGGACAAAACGGCGGCGGCGCCGCCGACGCGGTCAGGCTTGCGTGCCAAAGAGCCCGGTGAACAGGGCAGAACGGTCCTCGTGGCGAATGAGGTGCCACGAGTCGTCATCGTCGATGCGGAAGACCTCGAAAGCCCTGTCATAGCAACGGGCGTCGATGCCTGGCCGCTCGGCGTCCAGGATCCTCAGCAGTTCGTCGATCGCCCCCTCGATGACCGCGGCGTGTGCGCCGGCTCCGGGGAGGATCAGCGGACCGCGTTCGCTGTCATCGTCATCAAGGGGCGGGCTTGGCGCGCGTCCGACCCATTCAAAGTCGAAGAGGAACGGAAGCATCGGGGTCGGGTCATCGCTCTGGGCCATCGACCAGTTGCGGCGGGCGTAGGCCGCGTTGAGAAGCTGCTCCACGCGATTGGCTAGGACATCCCGAGCCAGCTCCTGCCACGCCGACGGGGTCGTCACGTACGACGTACGGAGGAAGACCGCGGCCATCGGCTCGCCAATGACAGAACCCAGGGCCTCGGCATGGTAGACGCGCAGGAGGGATCGCACCGGCCAACTATATGAAAACGGCGCGGGTCGCGCGTCAGCCCGGAGAGCGTCGGCCGCAGGCCGCCTGTCAGGGGAATCGCAGCGCGGCGGTAAACGCATGCGTCAGCCGGAAAACGTCGGCCGCAGGCCGCCAAGAGAGCGCTTTTAGCTTTGGACTTTGACTTCGATCTTGACTTTCAAGGTCACTGGCCTGAGATGCAGCGTGGGCCGGGAGGGGATCACGCCGGAATGTTCAGAAGGACAATTCCGCTGATCCCTACCGGCCCACGCGCAGCACGGACACAGGTTTTGACTTTTGTTTTTGACTTGAGGGCGCGAAGTCCGGTTACGCGACTTCCCAGGTGTCGTTGCCCGCGAGGAGCTTCGCCAGGTCGCCCTCGCCGGACGCGCGGGCCGTGTCGATCTGGGCGGCCATCGCGTCGTCGTAGGACCCGCGCTCGACCGAGCGGAGCACGCCGATCGGGGTGTGGGTGAACTCGTAGCTGTCGAGCCGGGACAGCGCGAAGGCGTATGACGGATCGGCCAGCGTCGCGTCGTGGACGATCAGCTCCGACTCCGGCACCGAGGAGGCCAGGACGGTCTGGATCGACCCGTACGGCCCGTAGGTCAGGCCCAGGGACCGGTCAGGGCCGAAGCGGACCTGCTCGCCGTGCACCAGGCGGATGAGGCCGGGGGCGTTGGGCTCCTTGACTGGCGCGAACGCGTCGTCATTGAAGATCGGGCAGTTCTGGAAGATCTCGATGAACGCGGAACCCTTGTGGTCGGCGGCCGCGCGCAGCACCGACTGGAGGTGCTTGCGGTCGGAGTCGACCGAACGGGCCACGAACGAGGCCTCCGCGCCGAGCGCGAGCGACACCGGGTTGAACGGGTGGTCGAGCGACCCGTAAGGGGTCGACTTGGTGACCTTGCCCTGCTCGGAGGTCGGCGAGTACTGGCCCTTGGTCAGCCCGTAGATCCGGTTGTTGAACAGCATGATCTTGATGTTCACGTTCCGGCGCAGGGCGTGGATCAGGTGGTTGCCGCCGATGGACAGCGCGTCGCCGTCCCCGGTGATCACCCAGACCGACAGGTCCTGCCGGGAAGAGGCCAGCCCGGAAGCGATCGCCGGCGCGCGGCCGTGGATCGAGTGCATGCCGTAAGACGACACGTAGTACGGCAGCCGGGACGAGCAGCCGATGCCGGAGACCACGACCACGTTCTCCCGTGGCACCTGGAGCTCGGGAAGGAACGCCTGGAACGCGGCGAGGATGGCGTAGTCACCGCAGCCCGGGCACCAGCGGACCTCTTGGTCGGACTTAAAGTCCTTGGCCGACAGTCCCTCAGCACGAGGGACCAGGGTGAGGGACCGCAGACGGTCGCTGCCGTTCTGAATATCACTCATGAGAGAGCACTTCCTCGATCGCCTCGGCGAGTTCGGCCGCACGGAACGGCAAGCCGCGCACGCGGTTGTAGGAGATCACGTCGACCAGGTACTTGCCACGCAGCAGCAGGGCGAGCTGCCCCAGGTTGATCTCGGGGACGAGCACCTTGTCGTACCTGTGCAGCACCTCGCCGAGGTTGGCGGGGAACGGGTTCAGGTGCCGCAGGTGCGCCTGCGCTACGTTGTGGCCCTCGCGGCGGGCGCGGCGGACCGCGGCGCCGATCGAGCCGTAGGTGGAGCCCCAGCCGAGGACGAGCAGCTTGGCCCCGCCCGACGGGTCGTCGACCTCGAGCGGCGGGATCGAGTTCGCGATGCCCTCGATCTTGGCTGCGCGGGTGCGGACCATGAGGTCGTGGTTGTCCGGGTCGTAGGAGATGTTCCCGGAGCCGTCGGCCTTCTCGATGCCGCCGATCCGGTGTTCCAGGCCGGGCGTCCCGGGGATCGCCCACGGGCGGGCGAGGGTCTGCGGGTCGCGGACGAACGGCATGAAGTCGCCGTCCGCCGGCTTGTCCTCAGGACTGGCGAAGGAGAAGTCAGCCGACAGGTCCGGCAGCTCTGAAACTTCGGGGATCCGCCACGGCTCCGAGCCGTTGCCCAGGTACCCGTCGGACAGCAGGATGACCGGCGTCCGGTAGGTGACGGCGATCCGCGCGGCCTCGATCGCTGCGAAGAAGCAGTCCGACGGGCTCTGCGCCGCGACGACCGGGACCGGCGACTCGCCGTTGCGCCCGTAGAGCGCCATCAGCAGGTCGGTCTGCTCGGTCTTCGTCGGCATGCCGGTCGAGGGGCCCGCCCGCTGCACGTCGACGACGACCAGCGGGAGCTCCACCGAGACCGCGAGGTTGACGGACTCCGCCTTCAGCAGCATGCCGGGGCCAGACGTGGTGGTCACCGCGAGGGACCCGCCGAACGACGCGCCAAGCGCCGCGCTGGCCGCGCTGATCTCGTCCTCGGCCTGGAAGGTCCTGACGCCGAACCGCTTGTGCTTGGCGAGCTCGTGCAGGATGTCCGAGGCCGGGGTGATCGGGTAAGAGCCGAGGAACAGCGGCAGCTTCGCGAGCTGCCCCGCCGCGA
>Ga0310811_10007084_pt1 | contig 14342 bp, 13 predicted proteins | sample YCmetagenome_FD_207642 | JGI IMG/M metagenome (GOLD analysis project Ga0310811, IMG submission 207642) | Soil microbial communities from experimental microcosm in Duke University, North Carolina, United States - YC | ecosystem: Engineered > Artificial ecosystem > Soil microcosm > Unclassified ...
GGCCGACGTCCGGCGTGAGGTTGCCGTTCGAGTCCGTCAACGGCGTGACGCCGTCGCTCTGGAACAGCTGCACGATCGAGCCGGCGGGGAACGAGTTGCCGCCGGTGCTGATGTCGAACACGTCGCTGCCGTTGCCGGTGTTCGTGAGCACGTTCGTGAAGGACACCACCGCGCCCTGCACCGCGCTCGGCACGGTGGCGCCGATGAACGTCACCGACGTCGACTGGGTCACCGTGAACGGCGCCGTGTTCGTGAACAGCGGCCCGACGTTGCCGGCGCCGTCGAAGAACGCAAAGCGCGCCGTGTTCCCGATCACCTGGGGTGCCAGGCCGGAGCTGACGTTGACGTCGAAGGTCACGGTCCCGCTCTGGCCCGGGGGCACCTGGTTCACGATCGCCGTGACCGCGCCGGGCGTGGCGACGTTGTAGTCCCAGCGGATGGTGTTGGCCCCGGCGCCGTGCGTATCGGAGGAGTCGGCGTCGGACAGCACCGTGGCGCCGGTGCTGCTCCAGCGCGCGCTGCCGGCCACGTACGTCATGCCCGCGGGGATCATGTCGGTCAAGCGCACGCTGCCGGCGGTGGCGTTGCCGGAGTTCGTATAGGTCAGCGTGTAGGTGTAGGGACCGCTCGGCGAGGCGCCGCTCGGCGCGCTGATCGACTTGGTGACGTTGACCACGGCGTTCGCGGTCACGTTCACCTGGTCGGTGTTCGACGCCGTCTGCGTGCCGTCGAACACGCTCACGGCGTTGACCGTGATGCGCGACACGTCGCCCGCGAGGCGCGTGCCCGGCACCGAGCCGACCGCGACGAAGCGGAACGTGGCGCCGGCCGCGAGCGGGCCGGTGGTGGTGACCGGCGTGAAGTTGTCGGGCACGCCGTTGCCATCGGCGTCGGCGTAGAGCACGAGTCCGGTCAGGTCGAAGTCGTCGCCGCCGTTGTTCGACGCCGAGAGCGTGAACGAGTCGGTGCCGTTGCCATTGTTCGTGATCACGTGCGGGAACACGGCCTGGCCGCCCGGCGCGGAGACGCGCGTGCCGTTCGCGGTGAGCGTGAGCCCCGCGACCTGCTGCACGACCGTGGTGACCGGGTTCGACGTCACCGTGTAGCTGTTCGAGGCGGCGTCGGTGTACGTGGCGGTGGCCTGGTTGCCGATCGTCGTCCCGGCGGGCGGGGCGGCGAGGGCCACGGCGCCGAGCCCGGCGCACGCGGCGACCGCGAGTGCGGCCAGCGTGATGCCGAGCGGCGACGAGACCCAGCGGCGGATCCGGCCGGCGAGCGGGGATGCGTTCATGGGGAGGCTCCGGGGATGAGGTCGACCCGTCGCGTGACGGGCAGGTGCAGTCGTGGCGATGGGCCGGGAACGCCGATCAGTGCGCGTTCTCGGCGACGTTCGTGGTCTCGACGCGGACGCGTGCGCTCACCGTGCGCTGGTCGCGCGACGGCAGGGCACCCAGCGGCCAGCGCAGGGCGCGGTACTCGGCGACCGGCACCTCCTGCACCACCGTGCGTCCGTCCGGCGTCTTCACCGTGCGCTTGAGCGGCACCGGCGCGAACGTGTGACCGTCGACGCTCGCCTGGACACCGCGCGGCAGCGCCGAGCCCGCCACGTACTGCGTGCCGCGGGGGATCGGCAGCGTCGCCATCAGGCCCTTCGCTTCGGTGGCGCCATCGTTGCGATAGAGCGCGCGGTACTCGAGCAGCTCGCCGGGCTTGGCCTCATCGGCGGCGACGAGCACTTCCCTGCCCTGGTCCTTGGTGACGCGCTTCGCGGTGAGCTCCACGGCGACGGCGCCGGCGGCCGGCTTGGCGGCGGTGGGGGGAACGGCTCCAGCCGCGTGCGCGGGCCGAGACACGGCTCCGGCAGCCGCCGCGATCGCGATCGCAAGCGTGAGACGGACGAAACGGTGCATCGCCTGACCTCCCTGGTCGGTCCGCGCGCAGCGGACTTCATGGACGCATCGCGGCGCGACGTCCGCCCCCGAGAGAAAGGCGGAATGACGCGGCCGGGCGAGGATCCGTCCCTGGATTTCGGCGACGGCGAACGACGTGCATCCCGGGGCCGCATGGCATGCGTGTGCGCACCGGGAAGGCGGAGCCTGCCGAGGGTCGTATCGGCAGCCGCGAGAAGGCGCTTTAGGCGGCGCGTTGCCGGCGGTAGACCCGCAGCGTGCACTCCACCGGGCCCAGCCGGACCGGGAGCGAGGCGCTCTCGGAGTCACCGCTCGAGCGGATCGGGTTGGCGACGAACATGGGCAGCCCGAGATGGAGCTGGCCGTCGCGCCCGGCCATGGTCGCCTTCACCTTGCCGGCGAGGATGTTCATCACCTCGGAGAGCCCGTCCACCACGTCGCTCTCGCTCACGGGCTGGGTGTGGTGCAGGTGCAGGAGCGCGCGCGCCAGCGCCCGGCAGCGTGCGGGCGAGGCCGAGAGCCCGAGGTGCACGGCGTTGTGCGCGGAATGGACCGCGATGTAGGCGCCCGGCTCGCCGGGCCCGTCCGCGGCAGCGGCTCCCGCCTGATCGTCGAAGCGGAGCGAGTGCTTCGCCAGCTCGTTGGAGGCAGCGTGGAGCGTCGACAACCACTCCTCGATCGGGATCACGCTCCGCGGGTCGGCCATCGGTCCCCTCTAGATCCCATCGCGCCGGCGGTAGACCACCGTGCGCGCGAGCGGGACGGCCTCGAACGAGTCGTCCATGGTGAGCGTGGTCTCGCCGGCGCCGAGCACGAGCACGCCGTCCGGCCGCAGCAGACGCGCGAGCTGCCGCAGCACGCGCCGTCGCAGCTCGGGCTCGAAGTAGATGAGGACGTTCCTCAGCAGCACCAGGTCCATCGGCGGCAGCTCGGGCCAGCCCTGAACCAGGTTCAGCTCGCGGAACTCGACGCGGCCCCGCACCTCGGACCGCAGCTCCCAAGCGTCGGGCATCTTGCGGAAGTGGCGCACGAGCTGGGACGCCGGCAGCCCGCGGTTCATCTCCAGCTGGCTGTAGCTCGCGGCCTGGGCGCGCTTCAGGATCCCCTGGGAGAAGTCGGTGGCGAGCGTGCGCACCTGCCAGCCCGAGAGCCGGTCGCCGTACTCGTGCAGGATCATGGCGAGGCTGTAGGGCTCCTGGCCGGTCGCGCACGCGGCGCTCCACAGCGACAGCGAGCGCGTCGCCTTCCGGCGCTCGAGCAGGCCGGGCAGGATCGTCTGCCGCAGCTCCACCCACACGTGCGCATCGCGGAACCACGACGTCTCCGAGATCGCAAGTGCCTCCACCACCAGCCGGTGGAGGATGCCCCAGTGCTCCTCGGTGCGCACCGCGTCGAGCACGTCGGGCAGCGAGTCGAAGCCGAGGTCGTTGGCGAGGCCCCCGAGGCGCATCTCCGCGAACTGCTCGCGGCCCGGGTCGAGCTGGATGCCGGTGCGCTGGTGGAGCAGCGTGCGCAGGAACTCGTGGTCGGCGTGCGTGAGCGCGTTCGGGCGTCGCTCGGGCCGTGCGCTCATGCTCACGCGGCCTCCGCCTGCCTGGGCGGCGGCGTGCGCGTTGCGCGCGCGAGCAGCTCGCCGCCGAGCTGCGACAGCGGCAGCACTCGATCCGCGAGGCCCGCGCGCGCGATCGCGCCGGGCATGCCCCAGACCACGCTCGAAGCCTCGTCCTGCACCAGCACGCGGCCGCCGGCCGTGTGCACGGCGCGCGCGCCGGCGGCGCCGTCCTGTCCCATGCCGGTCAAGACCAGCGCCAGCGTGCCGGCGCCGAACACGCGCGCCGCGGAGCGGAACAGCGGGTCCACCGCCGGCCGGCAGCCGTTCTCCTCGGGTCCGTGATCGAGCCGGAAGCACGCACGCGCGCCTTCTCCAGCGATCGTCAGGTGCGCGCCACCGGGCGCCAGCCACAGCACGCCGGGCTCGACCACGTTGCCATCTCCCGCGAGTCGAACGCGCATGCGGCAGTTGGCGGCGAGGCCGCTGGCGAGGAATTCGCTCATCTCCGCGGGCATGTGCTGGACCGCGGCGATCGGGAGCGGGAAGTCGGGCGGCAGCTCGCCGAGTGCGGCCGCGAGCGCGCGCGGGCCGCCGGTGGAAGCCCCGACCACGAGCAGCTCCGGTGCGGGATCGCCGCCGCGGCCGGGCGCGGGCCGCGGCGCCGGCACGAGCGCGAGGTGGGCCGCGGCCGAGGTCGCGGGTGCCGCGCGCTCCACCGGCACGCGCGCGATCGCGCGCAGCCGCGGGAACATCTCCGCGCGCAGGAACGCCTCCATCTCCTCCGCGGCGAGGGCGTGCGGCTTCAGGAGGTAGTCGCTCGCGCCGCGCCACAGCGCCTCGAGCGTGGCCTCGTTCGCGTGCCCCGCGGTGCCGCTGAACACCAGCACCGGCAGCCGCGGGTGCTGCGGCCGGAGACGGGTGAGGAAGTCGAGGCCGTCCAGGACCGGCATCTCGAGGTCGAGCACGACCACGTCCGGGCGCGAGCGCTCCACCAGCTCGAGCCCCAGCGCGCCGTTCGGCGCCGCGCCGCACACGGTGAAGCCGGGCTCGCGCTCGAGGGCATCGCTGAGGACACGCCGCACGGCGACGCTGTCGTCGACGACGAGGACGCGAAGCTCGCTCATCAGGCCGCCCTGCTCTCCGGATCGAAGCCCAGCAGCAGCAGCTTCTCGAGCAATGCCTGGCGGTCGAACGGCTTCATCAGGTACTCGCTCGCGCCCGCGTTCAGCGCCACCTCCACCTGCTCCATCTCGCTCTCGGTGGTGACCATCATCACCGGCAGGTCGGCGAAGCGTTCGTCCGCGCGCAGGCGCTCGAGCACCTGGCGCCCGTCCAACTCCGGCATGTTCCAGTCGAGCAGCACGAGCGACAGCCCGTCCAGCTTGTCGGCGAGCTGCAGCGCTTCGAGCCCGGAGGCAGCCTCGTGCACCTCGAATCCCAGCTCGACGAGCAGCTTGGCGATGATGCGGCGCATGGCGCGCGAGTCATCCACGACCAGTGCCTTCACGGCGTCCCTCCCATGGGCAGAAGCGGTTCGTTCGCGGCTGCGGGTGTTCCCTCCAGGCGTGTGGCCAGGCTCCCGAGCGTGGTGGACAGGCGCGCGAGGTCGACGGCCACGCGCTGCGCGGCGTCGGCCTGGGCGCGGATGCGGCGCGCGCCCTCGGCGACCGCGCCGCTCTGCTCGCTGATCGTGATCACGCCGGTCGCGGCGTCGTTCAGGTTGCGGCTGATCTCGTCGGCGGTCCGGAGCTGCTGCGCCACCGCCTCGGCGATCGTGCGCGAGATCATGGCGATGTCGTGGATCGTGCCGCGGATGCCGGTGATCGCGGCAGCGGCCTCGTGGCCGTCGGCGCGCACCTCCTCGAGCGTGCGCGTCACCTCCTCGGCCGCGGCCGAGGTCTGGCGCGCCAGCGAGCGCACCTCGGTGGCCACCACCTGGAACGCACGCCCGGCCTCGCCGGCGCGCGCCGCCTCGATCGCCGCATTGAGTGCCAGCAGGTGCGTGCGGCGGGCGACCGCGGAGATCGACTTCACCACGCCCCCGGCCCGCCCGCTCACGTCGCCCAGGCGCTGGACACGCTCGACGGCCGCCTGCGCCTCGCGCTCCGCCGAAGCGGCGATCGCCGCCGCCTCCGAGGTGTTGCGCGAGATCTCCTGGATGCTCACGCCCATCTGCTCCACCGCCACCGCCACGCTGGCGACGTTCTCCGAGGTCTGCTCCGCGACGACGGACAACGACTCGGCCTGGGCCGCGGTGCGCTCGGCCTCGGTGTCGGTCTCCCAGCCGCACTCGGAGAGACGCTGGGACAGCGACGTGAACTGGTGCACGTGGCGGTGGAGACCCGCGCCGGCGGTGCCCTCCGGGGTGGTGCGCGCTTCCGCGCCGCGCTCGCTCATGCCGCGAGGTCCTCCGCCGGCGCCGGCTTCCGGGCCGCGCTGGTACCCGGCGCGATGCGACCGACGACGCGACCCGGCGTGCGCGGCTCGGCGCGCTTCGCCTCCGCGCCGCGCGCGCCGAAGCGGAACTGGCTCACCGTGCGCTGCAGCTCGGTCGCCATCATCGCCAGCTCGCTCGCCGCGCGCAGCGTCTCGTGCGCCGCCGTGGACGTGTTCTCGGTGGCGCGCGCCACCTGGCCCACCGTGGCGGCGATCTCGTCGGTGCCGCGGGCGGCCTCGCCCATGTTGCGCGTGATCTCGGCGGTGGCGGCGCTCTGCTCCTGCACCGAAGCCGCGATCGCCGACTGCGTGGTGCTGATCTGCTCGATGATGCGGGTGATCTCGGCGATGGCGGTGACCGCGCCGCCGCGGTCGTCGCGGATCGCGCTCACGCGCCGCGCGATGTCGTCGGTGGCGCGCGCCGTCTCCTTGGCCAGCTCCTTGACCTCGTTCGCGACCACGGCGAAACCCTTGCCCGCCTCGCCCGCGCGCGCCGCCTCGATCTCGGCGTTCAGGGCAAGGATGTTCGTCTGCTCGGCGATGGCGCTGATGACGCGGACGACGTTGTCGATCTGCTCGCTGCTCTCGCCCAGCTCGCGGATCGCGGCGTTCGCCGCGGTGGCCGCGCGCACCGCGGCCGCCGCCACGTCGGCCGCTTCCTTGGCGTTCTGCGCGACGCTGCGGATGCCGGCGCCCACCTGCTGGGCCGAGGCCGCGACCAGCCGCACCGAGGTGTTGGTCTCCTTGCTCGCGCGCGTGGCGACGCTCATCTGCTCGGTGGTCTCCACCGCGCTCGCCTGGAGCTGGCTGCTCACCGACGCCAGCTCCTCGGAGGCATTGCCCACCGCGACCGCGCTGTCGGCGATGCGTGCGAGCGCGCCGGAGAGGCTTTCCACGGCGCGGTTGACGTCGCGTCCGAGACGTCCCAGCTCGTCGTCGCGGGTCGAGGTGACGCGAGCGTCCAGGTCACCGCCCGCGATCGCGTCCATGACGCGTGAGGCTGCATCCAGCGGCTCGACGATGCCCTGGCGCACGGCGTGCGCGGCGAACAGCATCGCCAGGAGCGCGATCGAGGCGATCACCACCATGAGCAGGCCGCCGGCGCCGCCCGCCTGGTCCAGGTCGTGTGCCGCGGTGGTGGTGAGCGTCTCCAGCCGGTCGCTCACGCGCGCGGCGACCGGCTCCAACTGCCCCCACTCCGCGCGCAGCTCGGGGAGCAGCCGCTCGATCGCGGCGGCGTCGCCCTTCTGGTGACGGTGTGCCAGGTCCAGCGCCAGGTCCGCGACGCGACGCGAGCCGTCGCGCGCGTCCTTGAGGAGCGCCGCGGTCTGCGCATCGAACTCCTCGTCGGCGGCGCGGCCGGAGAAGTGCGATAGCCTGCCGACCTGCTGCTCGAGCGCGGCCACCTCCTCGTTCCGCTCCGCCGGCGTGCGCGCCGCGAGCACCGCGAGCACGTCGGCGCGGATCGCCGCGTTCAGGAGATTGAGCTCGAGCTGGTCACGCACGGTGAACACGCAGCGCTGCATCGTGCGGCTGGTCTCGCTCGCGCGCCGCAGGTTCCAGGTGCCGGTGCCCGCCACGGCGAGGAGCAGCACGAGGCCCAGGAGCGAGAGCGCGAGGAGCCGCTTGCGGATACTCCAGGTCATGAGCGCGGCTCCCCGGCCGGAGGCCGGAAGGTGGGAACGTCCGCTGCGAACGCGCGCGCGAGCACGCGATCGAGGTCGAGTATCGAGAGCAGATGTCCGGGGAGCGCGATCGTCTGGGAGATGGCGTCGCGATCGCCGTCCGCGGTCGAGCCGGCGAGCGCAGGCGGCGGCTCCGTCGGGTCCGCTCGCCGCACGTCACCGATCGCGTCCACGTGCAACGCCACCGCGCCCTCCGTGCCGTGCACGACCACGAGCCCGCCCGAGGCGGCGGGCGCGGCTTCGACGCCGAGCACCACGCGCGGATCCACGACGGTCACGATGCGCCCGCGCAGGTTGACGAGGCCCGCGATCGCCGGCGGCGCCAGCGGGACGCGCGTGAGCGGGAGCGGCCGGAGCACCTCCTGCACGCGGGCGAGCTCGACGCCGTAGTGGCCTTCCGCGAGCCGGAACGTGCACCACGCCTGCGGACTCGCCGCCGCGCGGGCGCTCACGCCGCCGCCCCTTCGAGCGTCACCAGGTCGGTGACGTGGTCGTCGAGCACGATCCGGAGCGGCGCGCCCGTGGCCGCCGCGGGAGCGGTCGCGGCGCCCTCCCAGCCGACGATGTCCACGACCTCGTCCACGACGAGCCCGACGCGCCGGCCGGAGGCCTCGGCGTGCACCAGCACCGGCCAGGTCCGCGGCTCGGCGAACGCACCGGGTGCCGCGAGCGATGGGTCGCCCGCGAACGCGGCCACAGGCAGCACCTCGCCTTCCAGGCGCACCACGGGATGCTCGTCCAGCCGCTCGAACGCGCCCGACTCGAACTCCACCACGCGGTCGATCTCCTCCAGCCGCACCGCGGCGCGGATGCCGCGGCGAGCGCGAACGACCAGCAGCGGCACGCGCGTGATCGCTTCATCACCCCTCGCCTGCGGCGCGGCGGTCCGTTGCGCGACACCCGAGGAGGCGAGGCCGGCGCGGAGCGCCAGGGCGTGTGCGTCGAGGATCAACGCCACGCGGCCGTCGCCGAGCACGGTGGCGCCCGCGAACGCGCCGCCCTCGCGCAGCCGGTGGTCGATCGGTTTCACCACGATGTCTTCCGTGTCGCAGACGCGGTCCACCGCGAGCCCGTAGCGCCGGCCGTCGGACGTGAGCACGAGCAGGTGGCGCGGCGCCGGGGACCCATCCGCGAGGATGGGTGCACCGTCCGCGTCCATGCCGAGCCAGCGGCCCAGCTCCAGGACCGGCAGCAGCTCGCCGCGGAGCCGGAACAGCGGCCGGTCGGACCCGGCTCCGCCGGGTGCCCCGCGCTCGATGCGCGCGTGTCCTTCGCCGCAGCGCAGCATCTCGAGCACGTTCGCCTGGGGTAATGCGAAAGTCTCGCCCGATTGCTCCAACATGAGCGCGGGCAGGATCGCGAGCGTGAGCGGGAGCCGGATGGTGAACGTGGTGCCGGACCCGGCCCGGCCCGGCTCCGAGCGCACGCTGCGCACGCCGATCGTGCCGCCCACCGACTCGATCGATGCGCGTGCGGCATCCAGCCCCACGCCGCGGCCGGAGAGGCTCGTGACCTGCGACGCGGTGGAGAACCCGGGGACGAACACGAACTCGAGCCACTCCTCGTCGGTGAGCCGCCGCGAGCGCTCGCCGTCCACGAGCCCGCGGGCGATGGCCTGCTCGCGGATGCGCTCGACGCTCATGCCGGCGCCGTCGTCGGCCAGCTCGAGCCGCACGCTGCCGCCCTCCTCGAACGCGTGGAGCCGCAGCAGGCCCTCCTCGGACTTGCCGGCGCGCGCGCGCCCGGCCGCGTCCTCGATGCCATGGTCGATGGCGTTCCGCACCAGGTGCGTGAGCGGGTCCTTCAGCGCTTCGACGAGCGCGCGGTCGAGCTCGGTTCCGTCGCCGCGTGTCTCCAGCCGCACCCGCTTGCCGCACGCGGTCGCCGCGTCGTGCACGAGCCGGGGCAGCCGCGCCCAGGATGCCGAGACGGGCTGCATGCGCGTGCGCATGACCTCGTCCTGGAGCCGCGCGGTGACGTGGTCGAGCCGCAACGCGGCGGCATCGAGCCCCGAGGCGTACGACCGGGCCTCGCTCCGGGCGAGCGAGCGCTGGAGCTGGTTGCGTGCGAGCACCAGCTCGCCGACCAGGTCCATGACCGCGTCGAGACGGCGCACGTCCACGCGCACGTGCCGCTGCTGGAGCGCGCTCGCGGGCGCGGTCGTCGCCGGCGCGGCGTCCGCTGCGGGCGCGGGTGCCCGCGTCACGGTCGCACCGCACACGGCGAGCTCGTCCAGGAGCGCGCGATCGTCGCCCTCGGGCTCGAGCGGGGCCTCGGGGCCGCACCCATCCTGACGGATGGGTTCCCGGCGCCTCGCCTCGATCCCGGCGAGGATCGCGCGCACCCGGTCGGCGGTGGCGAGCAGCGCGTCGGCGATCTCGCGCGACCATGGCCTGCGGCCCGCGCGCACCGCGGCGAGCAGCGACTCCCCGGCGTGCGCCACGCGCTCGAGCCGCCGGAGCCCGAGGAACGAGCACGTGCCCTTGATCGTATGCAGCGCGCGGAACGCGCTGGCGACGGCCTCGCTCGCGGCGGGATCGCGCTCGAGCGCGAGCAGGTCCTGGTCCAGGCGGTCGAGTCCCTCGTGCGAGTCGACGAGGAAGTCGTCGAGGATGCTGTCGTCGATCGGTTCCATCACCGCGCCGCCGTGAGCGTGACGTGGGTCTCGAACGTCGCACCGGAGAGCTCAACGCCGCGCGTCACCGCCTGGAAGCCGGCCGCATCGACCAGGAACGTGCGCTCGCCGGCCGGCAGGGCGACGCAGAAGCGGCCGCGCTTGTCGGTGCGGATCGTGAGCGCGGGCACCATCACCTGCACGCGCGCGCCCTCGATGGGAGCGCCGGACTCGTCCACGACCTCGCCGCAAAGCAGCGGCAGCGACGGGTCGCCCGCCGTGTCCGCCGCGGGCGCCGGCGGCGATGAAGCCTGCGACGACGACAGCCTCACCTCGGTCTTCACGCTCACCGGCACGAACGTCGTCGAGTGCTCGACGCCCGCCGCGGTGCCGCCTTCGTCCTCGGACTCCGGATCGGGCGATACCCGCGGGCGGATGCGGGCGGGAGCGTGCGCCTTCGCGCTCCCCGCCGGCTTCGGCGGCGCGGCGACGACGGCCGGCGGCTCGAGCGCGCTGTCCGAGTGCTCGACCTGCGGCACCTCGGCCGGGGTGCTCTGAGCGGCGGCGCTGTCGGCGGGGAGCGCGCGGTAGGGCACCAGCGGCGGCTCGCTCGAGGTGCGCTCGGCGAGGCGCTGCTGCTGCTCGGGTGCCAGGGTCGGCGCGTCGCGGTGCACGAGCTCCACGGTCGGGCTCGCGTCGCGGCCCTCCGGAACGCGGATGCGGATCACGTCCGGCAGGAACGTGGAGAGGAGCAGGAGCACGCCGAGCACCGCGGCGCCGATCAGGAGCGCACGGCCCCAGTGACTCTGGCTCGGCGGCACCGGCGTGCTCGCCCACCGCGAAGCGTGCGGCACTCCGTGCGCGCGCAGGTCCTCGTGCGCGGAGATGGGCGGCGTGTAGCCCGCGGGCGGTGGCGGCGCATACCACTGCGCGGCTCCTGCGGGAGGCGCGGGCGGCGGATACCACGGCGTGGCTCCGGCGGGAGGCGCGGGCGGCGGATACCACGGCGCCGCGCCAGCAGGTGGGGGGGGCGGTGCATACCACTGCGGGGGCGCGGGCGCGGGTGGCGCGACCGGGGCCATGTAGGGCGCCGGAGGCGCGGGGGGTGGCGCGAACTCCGGCGGGTCGAGCGGGTACGAGTTCGCCGACGGCGTGATGTGGATGTTCACCGGCGCGGGCGGCGGCGCGGGCACCGGGGGAGCCGGTGGCGCGGCCGCGACCGGCCTGTGCATGGCGCCCTGGAGCGGGGTGAGCGGCGGCAGCGCGGGGAACATGCCCGAGGTACTCGGAGAAGTCGGGCCCGCCGCCGTCACCGGGTTCAGCACCGACGTGAACTCGGGTAGTGCCAGGCCGCGGCGCTCCGCGGTGAGCGCCAGCTCCACGCGCGCGCTCGCCTGCTCCATCGTGTGCTCGTCCGGCTCCCACGACAGCACGCGCTGCAGCACCTCGTCGTAGATGTGCCACAGCGCGTGCCGCTCGCGGCAGTCCGCGCAGGCCGCGAGATGGCGGGTGACGAGCTCGCGCGAGACGCCCGAGAGCGCGCCGTCCAGGAACGCCGAGAGCTGCTGCGCGGTCACGTGCCTCACGCCGCCTCCTCGCGCGCGATCCGCGCCCGGATCAGGGCGACCTGGTTCATGATCACCGGGACCTCGCGCTTCGCGATCACCGCCAGCTCCGGATAGGAGATGTGCTCGATGGTGTCGAGCGCGAGCAGCAGTCGCTCGCCCTCGGGGAGGGCTGCGAACGCCTCGAGCACGGGGCGCTCCATCTCGGTGAGCCCGGTGCCGAGCGCCTCCGGCGAGAACGGCTCCGCGCCCGGCGCCTGCGTCCCGCTCTTCGCCGCCGCGGTGGCGAGGTGCGCGGCGAGCCGCACCAGCCACGGCAACATCGAGCTGCCGGTGGGGAGCGAGCGCAGGTTCTTGGCCGCGCGCAGCAGCGTGTCGTGCACGAGCCGTTCGGCGCGCTGGCGGTCGAGCGTCAGCGCGAAGCACACCCGCCACAGCTCGCGCCGGTACTTGCGCAGCAGCGTGAACAACGCGCCCAGGTCACCGCGCTGGGCGGCGAGCGCCAGCTCCGGATCGCGTCCGGGCTCGGTCCACGAGTAGTGAGCGTTAGAGTTATCGTGCACTGTGCGGGCTCCGTTGGGGGTCAGTTCACCGGGACGAGCGTGAACCGTGTCTCCAGCTTGGTGCTTCCCATCTGCACGGTGCGCGTCACCGGCGCGCGCCCCGTGGCCTCGATGCGGATCGTGCGCTTGCCCTGAGGGCAGGAGATGCAGAAGCGGCCGCTCTTGTCGGTGCGTACCATCCGCGGCGGCGAGGTGAGGTAGACGCGCGCGCCCTCGACCGGCTGGCCCTGCGGGTTGTGCACCTCGCCGCAGAGCGTGGGGCCGCTGCGCGCCGGAGTGTCGCGATCCGCCGGCTTGCCCGGACGCGTGGGCGCGGCGTCGGTCGCACCTGCGTCGGGTTCGCCGTCCTCGGGCTCGAGCGCCGGGAGGTCGAAGAGCACCGAGGCGTCGGGATCGTCCTGGGCGCCCTTCCGCGCCTTGGCGCTCCCCTTTCGCGCCGGCGCCGCGTCATCCGCGCCAGCGGTGTTCTCATCCCCGGCCGGCTTCACGTCGGCATCGCGCTCGTGCCCGGACTTGAAGCCGAACTTGATCACCGGGATCCCGAAGCGCGCCACGCCGAGCGGGAACGCCCCGGCGAGCACGGCCACGAGCGCGAGCGCGATCCACACGCCGGGCCGGCTCACGAACGCGGCGAATCCCTTGCGCGGCGGCCTCGGCATGCGCGCATATCCGGGTGGAGGCGCGGAGGGATTCGCCGCCGCCGCGACCGGCGGCTGCGCCGGCTGGCGCGCCGCGCGCGGGGCTGCGGGCGGGGGTGCGCTCGAGACGCTTGCGCGTTGGGCGGGCGCGGGGGACGCGAGGATCGGCGGGTTGAGCACCGGCCGCTTGAGCGGCTCGGGCGTGGTTCGTGGCGCGGGGTCGGCGAAGCCCGGTGCGCGTCCGGGCGGGAACACCTGCACGGGTGGCGGCGCCGGCAGCTGCGGAGGAAGCGCGATGCGCAGCACCGCGAACTCGGGCGCGGGAAGCCCCTTGCGCTCGGCCGTCACCACGATCTGCACCCAGCTCATGCGCTGTTCCATGGCGTGCTCGTCGGGGTCCTGGCCGAGAAGCTCGCGCAGGCTGTCGTCCACGTGGCACCACGTCTCGTAGCGTGCGCGGCAGATCGTGCACGTGGCGAGGTGGCGCGCGGTCCCGTCGTCGGGCGTGCCCACCAGCACGTCGTCGAGGAACGCGCAGAGCTGGAGCGAGGACAGGTGCTTCATGCCGCCACCTCGCCCGCGAGCTGCTCTCTGAGCTCGGTCAGTCGCCGCACCACCTCGCCGGCGTCGCGCTTGGTCACACGCGCCACCTCGCCGTAGGAGAGTCGCTCCACCACGGTGAGCAGGAGCAGCAGGCGGTCCGGCTCAGGGAATCGCTCCAGCGTCGCGAGCAGCCGCGGGTCGTGCGAGAACAACGGCGCCTCGCCGTCGGCGACCGGCCACGCGCCCGTGGGCTCGTCGGGCGTGCGCGGGCCCTCGTGCCGGCTCCACGCCACCGCGAGGTGCGTGGCCAGGCGCGCGAGCCAGTGGAGCACGGGCGCGTCGGCGGGAATGGAGCGCAGGCTCTTCGCCGCGCGCACGAGCGTCTCGTGGAACAGCCGCTCCGCCCGCGCCTGGTCGAGCGTCAACGCGACGCACAGGCGCCAGAGCGTGTCGCGGTGAGCGCCCAGCAGCGTGAACAACGCCGCGAGATCGCCGCGCTGTGCGGCGATCACCAGGTCGTGGTCACGCCCGGGTTCCGTCCATGGCCGTAGCGAGTGTGGATGCACGAGCCGAAGGGCCTCGGGGATCGAGAGAAAAGGGCAGCGAGACGTCCTCGCGGTCCCCGATGTGTTCGGCCTTTCCCGGCCCGGGCTAAAGGCCCCGGTTCAGTGCGGCCTGCACGCCCACCCGAAGCTCAGGGCAGGACGATGCGCGCCTCGGGTGCCCCCGAGACGAAGCTCAACCGCACCTGGTGCGCGGTGGTGCCGGTGCCGCGCGGGTCCAGCACCTCCACCAGCTGCACGCCCGCGGGCGCTTCCAGGCAGAAGCGGCCGTCG
>Ga0310811_10007086_pt1 | contig 14341 bp, 13 predicted proteins | sample YCmetagenome_FD_207642 | JGI IMG/M metagenome (GOLD analysis project Ga0310811, IMG submission 207642) | Soil microbial communities from experimental microcosm in Duke University, North Carolina, United States - YC | ecosystem: Engineered > Artificial ecosystem > Soil microcosm > Unclassified ...
TTCGCTTCACCTGCAGGTCGAGCGGGTGGAGGCCTTCGCCGCCGATCACCTGATCCTCGAAATTGCAGCCGACCGCGCCGGTCTCCTTCAGGCGCGCTACATTCGCTCCGCCTTCCTCCGGATCGGTCGAATAGGCACTTTCGAAATCGACGGTCAGCGGCACGTCTATCCCGTCGACGATCCGCTTCGCATTCGCGAGCGCAAAGTCGAGCGGCACGTTCTCCCCATCCGGCCAGCCGTTTGCATCCGCTACCGGGTGGCTGCCCGTCGCAAGCGCCTTGGTGCCGGCAGCGACCACCGCATGGGCGCTTCCCACGTCCCAGATGTTGTAGAGGATGACGGGGTCGCCGGGCACGTGGAGCGCGGCGAAGGTTTCGAACTTGCTGGCCATAATGTCGGCTCGCCTACGCTGGCGCGCCGCTCGCCGCAACCGCCGTCGCGGCTGTCATAAAAGTGCAACGAGACCGTCACACAGACTTCCTCGAAGCGTCGCTAGGGCGAGGGGGATACGATCCCGAACTGGAGTCTTTTCGACATGACCAAGCTGCTTCTCGCGCTTCCTGCGCTGGTGCTCCTTGCCGCGTGCAACAGCAACTCGAGCAACCAGGCCGCGCCGTCTTCCGGCGCCCAGATCACGGGCGCGGGATCGACCTTCGTCTATCCGGTGCTGTCCGCATGGGCCGCCGACTATCAGAAGCAGTCGGGCACGGGGATTAACTATCAGTCGATCGGATCCGGCGGTGGAATCTCGCAGGTCGAGGCCGGCACCGTCGATTTCGGCGCGACCGATCAGCCGCTGGCTTCGGACGAGCTCGCGAAGAACAACCTTGTGCAATTCCCGGTCGTGATCGGCGGGATCGTCGCGGTGGTGAACATCCCGGGCCTCAACGCGGGCCAGCTCAAGCTCACCGGGCCCGTGCTCGCCGACATTTTCGCGGGCAAGGTCAAGACGTGGAACGATCCCGTCATCACCAAGCTCAATCCTGGCCTGGCGCTGCCTGGAGCCAACATCGCGGTCGTCCACCGGTCCGACGGCTCGGGGACCACTTTCAACTTCACCCATTACCTCAGCCAGGTCAGCCCGGCGTGGAAGAGCGGGGCCGGTGAGGGCAAAACCGTCAATTGGCCCGGCGGCGTCGGCGGCAAGGGCAATGAGGGCGTGGCCACCTACGTCAAGCAGATCCCCAATTCGATCGGCTATGTCGAATATGCCTACGTGGTCCAGAACCACATGATCTTCGCGCAGCTGCAGAATGCTGCCGGCGCGTTCGTATCCCCGAGCGCCGCGACCTTCTCCAACGCCGCCGAGACGGCGGATTGGAAGAACGCCAGGGACTTCAACCTGGTGATGACCGATGCTGCCGGCCCGAACGCTTATCCGATCACCGCGACGACCTTCATCCTGATGCCCAAGCAGCCGAAGGACAAGGCCAAGTCGGACGCTACGCTGGCCTTCTTCAAATATGCGCTCGAGCATGGTCAGGATCAGGCGAACAAGCTCGATTACGTCCCGCTGCCGTCCGCCCTGGTTCAGCAGATCGAGAGCTACATCGGCGCCAATATCAAGTGAACGCGACGCTTGCCCGAGAGTCTGAAGTCGCACCCAGCCCGCTCCAAAAGAGCGGCGCAGGCGCCGATAAGCTCTTCCAACTGATCACAGCCGGCGCTGCTTGGCTGGTGCTGGTGCTGCTGGTCGGGATCGCCCTCTCGATGGCCTGGGGCGGGCGCCTCGCTTTCCAGACCTTCGGGTGGCATTTCATCACCGGCAAGGATTGGGACGTCGGCGCTTCGAAGTTCGGCGCGCTGGTTCCGATCTACGGCACGCTCGTCACCTCCGCGATCGCGCTCATCATCGCGGTTCCGGTGAGCATCGGCATTGCCTTGTTCCTGACCGACATCGCCCCGCGCTGGAGTCGCGCTCCAATCGCGATCGCAATTGAGCTGCTGGCCGCCATTCCCAGCATCATCTACGGCATGTGGGGCCTGTTCCTGTTCGCGCCCTTCATGGCGACGCACATCGAGCCGTGGCTCAGCGAACACCTCGGCAACAAACCCGTCATCGGCGCCCTCTTTTCCGGACCGCCCATCGGCATCGGCATGCTGACGGCGGGGATCGTCCTCGGGATCATGGTCCTCCCATTCATCGCGTCTGTGGCCCGCGAGGTGTTCAACGCCGTTCCCGCGCCGCTCCGGGAATCGGCAGTGGCGCTTGGTTCGACACGCTGGGAAGTGCTGCGGAACGTGACGCTGCCGTACACGCGCTCGGCGGTGATCGGCGCGATCTTCCTCGGGCTCGGCCGAGCGCTCGGCGAGACGATGGCCGTGACCTTCGTCCTTGGAAATGCGCACGATCTTTCGGCGTCGCTGCTGATGCCGAGCAACTCGATCGCCGCAGCCATCGCCAACGAGTTCACCGAGGCGGACACAGACCTCTATCGCTCGTCGCTCATCGCGCTCGGCTTCTTGCTGTTCGTGGTCACCTTTATCGTTTTGACGATCGCCAAGCTGATGCTGCTGCGCATGAACCGGCAATATGGAAGGACCAGCTGATGGCGATTCCGATCCGCCGTAGAGCAGCCGACATCACCGCCTTCGCCTTTGCCACTGCCGCAACGGTCTTTGGGCTCGTGTGGCTGTTCTGGATCCTGTGGACGACGTTGATGCATGGCGCGGAGGCGCTGACGCCGACGCTGTTCAAGGAAATGACGCCGCCGCCCGGGGTGTCAGGCGGAGGATTGCTCAACGCCTTTTATGGAAGCGCCGTGATGATCCTCGTCGGGCTGGTCATCGGCGCTCCGCTCGGCGTCGCTGCAGGCACCTTCCTTGCAGAGCATGGGCGTAACACGCGGCTCGCCTCGCTCGTCAGCTTCGTCAATGACATCCTCTTGAGCGCCCCGTCGATCATCGTCGGCCTGTTCTTCTACGAGCTGGTGGTCAGGCCGATGGGTCATTTCTCGGGATTTGCGGGCGCTCTTGCACTGGCGATGATCCTTTTGCCCATCGTTGTGAGGACGACCGAAGAATCGCTGCGGCTCATCCCCGACACGATGCGCGAGGCAGGGTTCGCGCTTGGCCTGCCGCGGTGGCGCGTCACCCGGCAGATCCTCTACAAGGCGGGCCTCAGCGCGATCCTCACCGGCATCCTGCTCGGGGTTGCTCGGATTGCCGGAGAGACTGCTCCGCTGCTCTTCACCGCCCTCAACAACCAGTTCTGGAGCGCCAGCCTGAATGCGCCGCTCGCGAACGTGCCGGTCGTGATCTGGCAGTTCGCGATGAGCCCCTACGACGACTGGCAAAAGCTCGCCTGGGCCGGCGCCTTCGTGCTGACGGTGGTGGTGTTGGTGCTCAACATTCTGGTCCGCCTGCTCGCCCGCAAAGGCAAACAACGATGAACGACACCGCCATGGCCCTTCGAATCACACCCGCCGGCGTCAGCTCCGCGCCGGTCTCGACGAAGGTCGCGATCGATATCCGCGACCTCGATTTCTACTACGGCAAGGCCCACGCCTTAAAGGACGTGAGCATGGCGATCCCGGCCGGCAGCGTCACTGCGATCATCGGCCCGTCGGGCTGCGGCAAGTCGACGCTGCTGCGGACGATCAACCGCATCTTCGAACTCTATCCCGACCAATATGCCGCAGGCTCGATCGCGATCGATGGCCGCAACGTCCTCGATCGGCGATATCCATTGTCGGAGCTTCGTCGCCGCGTTGGGATGGTATTCCAGAAACCGACGCCTTTCCCATCGTCGATCCGCGCCAACGTTGCGTTTGCCTTGTCCTACTACGAGCGCTTCTCGAAGTCCGAGCTCAACGACCGTATCGAGGATGCGCTTCGGCAGGCGGCGTTGTGGGACGAGGTCAAGGACAAGCTGAACCAGAGCGCGCTGAGTTTGTCTGGCGGCCAGCAGCAACGGCTCTGCATCGCGCGGACCCTCGCGGTACGGCCCGAGATCATCCTTCTTGACGAGCCGACCTCCGCGCTCGATCCCATCTCGACCGCGAAGCTCGAGGAGTTGATCCACGAGCTTCGCGAACGCTTCACGATCGTCATCGTGACCCACAACATGCAGCAGGCCGCGCGCGTGTCGCAGCGCACCGCTTTCTTTCACTTGGGCGAGCTGGTCGAGTTCGGGAAGACGAGCGACATCTTCACGAACCCGCGCGAACAGCGGACCAAGGACTATATTACCGGCCGCTTCGGCTGATCGGAGACATTTGAGATGCAGCAAAGCCGCGAACATACGCTCAAGGCGTTCGATGAGGATCTCGACCGGCTGCGCGCGCTCATCAGCCAGATGGGCGGTCTCGCCGAGCATGCCATCGGGGAAGCGATGCGCTGCCTCGTTCAGCGCGACGTCGAAGGCGCGCAAAGGGTCGTTGCCGACGACAAGAAGCTCGACGTTCTGGAAATCGAAACCGAGCGGCGCGCGGTCCAGCTCATCGCGCTCCGAGCGCCGATGGCGAGCGACCTTCGCGACGTCGTCGCCGCGCTCAAGATTTCGGGCGTCGTCGAGCGCATCGGCGATTACGCCAAGAACATCGCCAAGCGAGTCCCGCAGCTCGAGAATGTCGGCAAGATCGAGCCTTTGTCGCTCCTGCCCGAAATGGCGCGGATCGCGACGGGCATGGTGCACGACGTCCTCGACGCCTTCCTCGAACGTGATGCGCAGGCCGCAGTCCAGGTGTGTGAACGCGACGATGCGGTCGACGATTTCTACGACTCGATCTTCCGGACCCTCCTCACGCACATGATGGAAAATCCCCAGTCGATCGGGCCGTCCGCGCACCTTCTGTTCGTTGCCAAGAACCTCGAACGCGTCGGCGATCACGCGACGAACATCGCCGAGATGGTCTATTATGCCGCGACGGGCGAACACATGACCGACCGGCCGGGGAAGTCGGGGAGCTAAAGCATGGGGGCCAAGCGCCTACTCCTGGTCGAAGACGATCGAGCGCTCGCGGACCTCGTCGCGTTTCACTTCGAGCGCGCGGGTTACGACGTCACTCGCACCGGCGACGGTGAGGAGGCGCTGATCCTGGTCGATGAAGTGAAGCCCGATATCGTTCTCCTCGACTGGATGATCGAAGGCATCAGCGGGATCGAGGTTTGCCGGCGGCTGCGGCGGCGCACCGGCAGCGCCAACATGCCGATCATGATGCTGACTGCGCGCGGCGAGGAAAGCGACCGAATCCGGGGGCTCGAGACCGGCGCCGACGATTATGTGACAAAGCCGTTCAGTCCGCGTGAGCTGGTCGCGCGGGCTGGGGCGGTGCTTCGGCGGGTTCGGCCGGCGCTTGCCGGAGAGCAGCTTGCTTATGCCGATCTCGAAATGGACGTCACCGCGCACCGCGTGCGCAGGGGAGGGCAGCAGGTCGCTCTCGGCCCGACGGAGTTCCGGCTGCTTCGCCATTTCCTCGAGCACCCGGGGCGCGTCTTCTCGCGCGAGCGGCTGCTCGACGCCGTCTGGTCGCACGATCCTGACATCGACACGCGTACCGTCGACGTGCATGTCCGCCGGCTTCGGCAGGCGCTCAACGCGGGCGATCGGGCTGATCTCATTCGCACGGTCCGCTCCGCCGGCTACTCACTCGACAGCGACGGATGAGGCAAAAAGAAACGGCCCGCCGTGAAGGCGAGCCGTTCCCTTTTGATCAGCTTGGGGCCGCCTATTTTATGCTCGACCCGACGTAGCCCTGGATCTGCTTCACCAGCGGCGCCGGCAGCGGGACGTAGTCGAGGCTGAGCGCCTGCGGCTGGCCCTTGGCCAAAGCCCAGCCGAAGAACTTGCGCGCGGATGCGCTTGATGCCGCGTTTTTCGGCTGCTTGTACATCAGCACGAAGGTCGTCGCCGCGATTGGGTAAGAGGCCGCGCCGGGCGCGTTGGTCATCACCAGGTTGAAATCCCTGGCGTGCTTCCAGTCCGCCGTGGCGGCGGCGGCAGCAAACGTCTTGGCATTGGGCGCAACGAACTTGCCGGCGGCGTTCTGCATCAACGTATAGGCCATCTTGTTCTGGACGACGTAGGCATATTCCACGTAGCCGATCGAATAGGGGATCTGCTTCACGTAGCCGGCGACGCCTTCATTGCCCTTGCCGCCAATGCCCCCGTTCCAGGCGATGGTCTTGCCTTCGCCGAACTTCGACTTCCAGCCGGGGCTGACCTGGCTGAGATAGTGGCTGAAGTTGAAGGTCGTGCCTGAATCATCGGCACGGTGAACGGGCGTGATCGCCTTCGCCGGGAAGTGAAGGCCAGGATTGATCTTGGTGATCCGCGGATCGTTCCAGTTCTTGATTTCGCCCGCGTAGATCGCCGCGAGCACGGGGCCGCTCATCTTCACCTGGCCGGGATGTGCGCCGGGGATGTTGATCACGGGCACGATTCCGCCGATTACGACCGGAAATTGCGCGAGGCCCGCCGCCTGGAGCTCCTCTGGCGAAAGCGGCTTGTCGGTTGCTCCGAAATCGACCGTCCCGGCCTTGATCTGGGCGATGCCTCCGCCCGAGCCGATCGACTGATAATTGATCTCGTCGCCGCCAGCTTTCTTGAAGTCCGACGCCCAGCGCGACAGCACCGGATAGACGAAGGTCGAGCCGGCGCCGGTGATGGTTCCCGCCTGCGCGGTTCCTGCGAGCCCGAGCGAGGCGCTCGCAATCAGGTAGGTGATCGAACGTGTGTACATCGTCATTTGAAGGTCCCCCGAGGGTGTAAATGCGGGCGCTGGCACCTCCGCCATCGCTCGGGTCCGGGGCTACGCCCGGCCGTTGACCGACAGATGACGGCAATGTTGCCGTTCTGTTGCAACAACTATGTGAGCGGTGCTCAGGCGACACAGATCGTGGATAAGTCCGTCCCCGAAACGGCTGTCACAAAAGTGTCCGACAACCGTCACGAAACCATCTGTGACCCCCGACTAGCGCGGACCTCAGTTCAACACTGATTCCAGCCAATTTCGGGGGGTTTCCGATGATGTCTCGTTTCTCAAGAGTCCTGCTCGCGTGCACCGTTTTGACCGCGACTCCGGCCTTCGCTCAGGCGGCGCCATCGGCGGATGACATCGCTCAGCTGCGCGCCCAGATTCAGGCCCTGCAGGCGCAGCTCAACGCCCTTCAGGCGGCGCAGCAGGCGCAGGCGGCCGAGGTGGCCAAGGTTGCTGCGGCCCCGCCGCCCGTGCCCGTTCCGCCCGCGAAAAAGGAAGCGCCGGGCTGGTGGGGCAGCACCACGATCAGCGGAAAGGCGTTCTTCAACGTCAGCAACATCGACCAGACGACAACCAATCTCGCCGGCGACACTTCGGACGATGTGCTCAACCACGGCTCACCCAACGGTGTCGAAACCGAATTGAAGCGCTTCTACGTCGGCGTGGACCACAAGTTTAACGACACCTTCTCGGCAAACATCACAACCGACTTCCGGTACAACGCGAACGGGACCAGCAACGACGTTCTGGTCTATGTAAAGAAGGCCTATCTCCAGGCGAAGCTGAACCCAGCGCTCAACGTGCGTGTCGGCGCCGCGGACTTGCCATGGGTGCCTTTCGCTGAAGGCGTGTACGGCTATCGGTTCGTCGAGAATACGCTCGCCGACCGCACGAAATTCGGGACGTCCACCGACTGGGGCGTCCATGTCTTCGGCGGGTTCGGGAAGGGTCTGGTCAATTACCAGGTCTCCGCGATCGACGGTAACGGTTACAAGACGCTCGCGCGCAACTCGAATACCATCGACCTGGAAGGCCGCATCGACGTCCATCCGATCAAGCCGATCACGCTCGCGATCGGCGGCTACACGGGCAAGCGCGGGAAGAGCAACGATGCGGTGGACGTCAATCACACCGCGACGCGGTTCAATGCGCTTGCCGCGTACACCGACAAGCGAGTCCGCGCCGGAGTCGAATATTTCCGCGCGAAGAACTGGTTCAACGTCACGACCGCCGTGGAACCTGCGCCGGCCCCCAAGACTCCGAACGACACGGCCCATGGCTGGTCCGCTTTCGGGTCCTTCGCCTTTACGCCGGCGATTTCCGCTTTCGCCCGTTATGATTGGGTGAAGCCGACCGAGATCCGCGTGGCTGGCGTCAGCGGCGATCCGAAAGACAATTATTTCAACTTGGGCGTCGATTATAAACCGATCGCTCCGCTCGATTTCGCCCTCGTCTGGAAGCACGAACGGGTGAACAACACGATCTTCGACACGACCAACGGGAAGATCGGCGGTCTCGATCACGGCAAGTATGACGAGATCGGGCTGTTCGGACAGCTCGTCTTCTAATTGCCTTTCGGCCCTCTTCTCCCCTTTACCGAAAGGCCGGCCCCCTCGCTTCACGGCGAGGGGGTCATCGCAATGGCGTTTGCCGGTAACATTCCGCTACTGATGGGCGGATGGCTCAGTACGGCCGAGACATGCGCAGGCTGATCGACGCATTCGACGAGCCGGCGCTGATCGTGGAGCGTGGTGTTGTAACGCTTGCAAACGCGCCGGCTCGAACGCTGCTCGGCGCCCGTTTGGAAGGGCGCGACGTGCGCCTCGCCATCCGTCATCCGCAAGCGCTGGAGCAGATATTCGCGCACCAACCTGGCGATCTCGACGTCACTGGCCTCGTCGAGCCGGGCCGGACTTGGCGGTTGGCAATTCGTGAGCTCGACGAAGGCGCCGTCTTAGTCCGGATGGTCGACCGGTCGGCGACTGTCGCCGCGGAACGGATGCGCGTGGATTTTGTCGCCAACGCCAGTCACGAGTTGCGCACGCCACTGTCCACCATCAGCGGCTATGCGGAGACGCTCGCCGAGGACACGGATCTTTCCCAGCAGACGTGCTCGACGTTCGGCGGCATCATCCGCGACGAGGCGCGGCGGATGCTGAGGATCATCGAGGATTTGATGAGCCTTTCGCGGATCGAGGCGGACCGTTTCGTCGCGCCGTCCGAGCGCGTGTCGATCGAGGAAGTGGTCCAGGCCGCTGTCGGAACCGCCGGTGTTGGCCGCTCCTCGTCACCATGCCGGATCGAAGTCGACTTGCCGGCCGACCTCCCGCTGGTGCGCGGCGATCGCGCGCAACTGACGCAGCTCTTCGATAATCTGGTCAACAACGCGCTTCGCTACGGCTGCGACAAGCCCGATTCCGTCATCGAGATTTCTGCCGCCAGGTCCGACCAATGGGTGACGGTGGATGTCACGGATCACGGACCCGGAATTGCCCGCGAGCACCTCCCGCGAGTGACGGAGCGCTTCTACCGCGTGGACGATGCTCGTAGCCGCGAAAGCGGAGGCACCGGTCTCGGGCTCGCGATCGTCAAGCACATCGTCGAGCGGCACAAAGGCGCGCTGGATATCCGTAGCACGATCGGCGTCGGCACGACCGTCAGCGTCCGCTTGCCCGTCGCGTCCTAGCGATTCCCGCCAAGCACGGCGCGCAGAGCCTCCTGCACCTGATCGATCGTGTAGGGCTTCTGCAGGCGCGGCCGGTCGCGTAGCTTGTCGGGCATCTGCCAGTCGGCATAGCCGCTGGTCAGGATGAAGGGCACGCCCTTCGCCTCCAGCATCTCGCATAGTCCGAACACACGCTCGCCGCGGATGTGAATATCCACCAGCGCGGCGTCGAAATCCTGCTCTTCGATCAGCTCGCGAGCCGCCGCCAAATTGGGTGCCGGACCGACCACTGCGCAGCCGAGATCCTCCAGCAGGTCGGCGGTGAATGGCCCCACAACCGGCGAGTCCTCGATGACCAGGATTCGCCGCCCCTTGAGCTCGGAAGGCGATGCGCCCGAACTCTGCTGATCAGTGGACGAATCTGGCAACGACATCACGGTATGAACGCGACACCTTCACTTGCGCTCCGGAATCGAGCACCAGGAAGCATTCGCCGTTGGTGTGGGGCTTTACCTGCCGGACGAGGTCGAGGTTGACGATCGTCGAACGGTGGACGCGCTGGAACCGGCGGGGATCGAGCCGCTTTTCGAGGTCCTTCATCGTTTCCCTCAGGATCAGCGTGTTGTCGCCGGTCTGGATGCACATGTAGTCGCCGGCGGCGTCGATCCGCTCGATGCTGTCTACATCGACCCTGAAGATTTGCCCCTGGTCCTTGATGTTGATCATCTTCTCGTAGCGGGTCGGCGAGGGCGTCTCTGGCGCTGCTTCGGCCATCTCCTCGGCCGCCTCCGGCGCGTGCTCGGCGAGCGCCTCCTTGAACCGCTCCGCTTCACCAGCGCTACGGCGTTCCGAAAGACGCTGGCGGATCCGGTCCATCGTCGCCGCCAGCCGATCCTCGTCGACGGGCTTCATCAGGTAATCCACCGCCTGCGCATCGAAGGCTCGCAGGGCATGGTCGCCATATGCGGTGACGAACACGAACAGCGGCGGATCGACGTCCATCAGTCCCTGGATCACGGAAAAACCGTCAAATCCCGGCATCTGGATGTCGAGAAACACGAGGTCCGGCTTGTGGGTCTTGATCTGGCGGATCGCTTCGCGCCCGTTCGCGGCCGTTGCGACGACCTCCACATCCTCGTGCGCTTGCAGCCTCAGCTGCAGCCCTTGCGTCGCGAGGGGTTCGTCGTCGACCAAAATGGTCCGGATGGTCATCAGGCCTTTTCTCCGGTTTCGTAGGGAATTTCGACAATAACGCTAAAGCCCCCGCGATCGTTCTGTCTGGTCTCTAAACGGTGTGCTCCGCCATAGGCCTGCGACAGCCTGTCGCGAATGTTCGCCAGGCCGACGCCGGTCGAAGGACTGGCGGCGATATCCGTCCCGTCGCTTTTGCCATTGTCGGCAACCTCGATCCTCACCGCCTGGCCCTCCCGGGCGGCGGTGATCCAGATGTCCGCGCCGTTTTCCGCGGGCGTAACCGCATATTTGATCGCATTTTCGATCAGCGGCTGGAGGAGGAGGGAGGGCAGGCGCGCGCCGATCGTTTCCGGCTCGACCCGGAAATGCGGCCGCAAACGCTCCTCGAAGCGCATTTTCTCGATCTCGAGATAGAGTTTCAGGGTCTCGACTTCCTGGGCGAGCGTGACCTTCGCGGTCGGCTCGTTGGCGAGGGTGTAACGCAGGAAGGAGGACAAGCGGGCCAACATCGCATTCGCCCGCTCGGTCTGCTTCAGGAGCACGAGCGTGGAGATCGAGTTCAGCGTGTTGAACAGGAAGTGCGGGTTGAGCTGATACCGAAGCATCGCCAGCTGGGCGCTCGATGCCGCGCTTTCCAGGCGCTCGCGCTGCCGGATCTGCTCTTCGAGCAGGAGGAAATAGTTGATCCCGTAATAAAGCGCGGTCCAGGCCGCGAGCAGCGAGAAATTGAGCAGGATCGCGCCGAAATACTCCACGCCCACCGGCTTGAACGCGGGCTTCAGGAAAGTCGCGACGCTCCAGGTCTCGATGACCGAGAAGGTTCCCGAGGCGATGACCACGCTCCCAAACGACAAGGCGAGCGTCCAGATCGGGCTCATCCGGATCAGCCGCCGGTAGAGCGAAGCCATCAGCAATGTGAGCGAATAGCCGGTCGCGGTGAGCAGCAAGGTGTGGACCAGCCACATCCAGCCCATCGAGTTCGCGAAGCCGGAAAGCGAACGCAGGAAGAAATAGCCGCTCCAGCCGATCGACTGGAGGATCCAGAAAGCCCTGTTCTTGTCGTCGAAAAACGGGCGATCAAGCCCGATTCCGCGGGCGATCGGGTCCGCAGGGGAGTGGATCTTGGGGGCATCGGAGGCACGCCGAGGCGGCGCCGACCGCCGATCGAGTGTCGCACTGTCCGTCGCCATCAGGGACGATATAGAGGGGGCAATCGTCCTTTGCGAGCGCCCCGCTTTCCCCTTCGAAATAACGGCGGTCCTTAACCGGCCTTCAACTCTCTTTGTCTAATCCGCTCTTCGTACGGGAAACGGCGGGCGGATGTACGAGGCTCCAGATCGTTATAAGCGCTTGATTTCGGCCCGACTTCCCGGCGGGGAGTCTGCGGGTTTGACGACCCGCGAAGCCGAATCGGAAAGCTCTCCGCTGCGCGACGTGCAGCTCATTTCGCGCGCCCAGCTCGCGCCCTTCTTCGCGTTCGCCAATGTCATGGCCGCGCTGATGATGCTTGCGAACCTCTGGAGTTCCGTCTCGTCGACGTGGCTGCTGCCCTGGGCCGGGGCCGTCGCTGTGATCAATCTCGCCGCGATGCAGCTTGCCCGGACCCAGTCGATCACCTGCGTCGGCAGGTCGGGACGCCGAGTGCCGGTCTGGCTGCTCGTCGGCGAGGTGGCAGCGCGCGCAATCGTCTGGCTAAGCCTTCCACTTTACCTGTTCCCAACGCTCGATCCGGCAACGCAGGTCATTGCCGCATCGGTGATGGCGGGCCTCGGGATCGGTGCGCTCGGGCTCGTGGTCATTCCGCCTTGCGCCACGGCGTGGATGATCGCCTTCACCTGCGGCGTCGGCGGCGCCTTGCTGCTCGGCAGGCACAGCGTTCCCTTCCAGCACATGCTGTCCATCGTCTTCACGCTTGGCGTTTCCATTTTTGGCGTGCTGACCGTCGCTCGCTGGGCCTTCCACCAGCTGAAGACGAACGCCGATGTCGGTTCGCAGAGCGAGAGCGCGAGCCTCCTCCTGCAGGAATATGAGCAGCGCGGCGTGGGCTGGCTCTGGTCGGTCGATGCCGAAAACCGGGTCACCTACATCAGCGCCCGAATGAGCATGATGCTTGGCAAGCCCGCCGGCCAGCTGCTCGGCCACTCGCTCCCTTCGTTGCTCGGCGGCCATGCGGAACTCGGCCGGGTATTGCTCGAGAAGCAGCCGTTCAATTCGCTCGAAATGGAGCTGAAGACTGCGCGTGGGACGCGCTGGATCTCGATCGCGGGCGACCCCATCGTCGATCCGGCCGGCCGCTTCGAAGGCTTCCGCGGCGTCGGCTCCGACATCACCGAGATCCGCCAGACGCAGGAGCGGCTGACCCATCTCGCGAACGTCGACGTGCTTTCGGGCCTTCCCAACCGCGGCCGCGTCCGCCAGCTGCTGGGTGAGGCGCTGCGCGCCGCGACCACGGGCAATGTGCCGTGCGCGATCATGTTCCTCGATCTGGACGGCTTCAAGCCCGTGAACGACACTTTCGGCCACCCCAAGGGCGACGCAGTCCTCCGCGCGGTCGCCAAGCGTCTCGTCGACGAAGTGGGCGCCGATGGCCACGTCGGCCGCATGGGCGGCGACGAGTTCGCGATCGTCGTCGCGGACGCGCAAAGCCGCCGCAAGGTCGAGACGCTCGCCGACCGCATCATCCACGCGATCAAGGAACCGTACCTCATCGACCAGACCGAGATTCGGATCGGCGTGTCGATCGGCTGCGCGTTCGGCCCGATTGACGGCGCCACCGTCGATGACCTGATCCTCAAGGCCGACCTTGCCCTCTATCAAGCGAAGGACGCCGGCCGCGGCTGCGCGCGCTATTTCTCGTCCGAGCTTCAGTCGGAGCAAGACGACCGGGTACGGCTCGAGGCCGATCTCCGCAGTGCAATCGCGTCGAAGCAATTCCACCTGGTCTTCCAGCCTCTCATCAACGCGAAAACCCAGAAGCTCGTCGGCTTCGAGGCGCTGATCCGGTGGAATCACCCGCAGCGCGGTTTCGTGCCGCCCAATGTCTTCATCCCCGTCGCCGAAGAGTCCGGACTGATGGCGCCGATCGGCGAATGGGTGATCGACGAGGCCTGCCGCGCCTGCGCGACCTGGCCCGAGCCGATCACGGTCGCGCTGAACATCTCGCCCAAGCAGATCGTGCTTCCGGCGCTTCCGAACATCGTCAGCGAGGCGCTCGCTCGCCACAAGCTGCCCGGCAACCGCATCGAGCTCGAAGTCACCGAGGGCGTGTTCCTCGGCGACAACGGTTCGACGCTCGACGTGCTGAAACGCCTGCGCGCGCTCGGCGTCGGGATCGCGCTCGACGACTTCGGCACCGGCTATTCCTCGATCGGCTATTTGAACAAGGCGGTGTTCCACAAGCTGAAGATCGACGGAAGCTTCGTGCGCGAAGCCGGTACGCGCCCGGAAAACGTCGCGATCATCCAGTCGATCGTCCAGCTCGCCAAGAGCTTCCGGATGAACGTCACCGCCGAGGGCGTCGAAACCGCCGAAGATTTCGAGCGGATGCGCGACCTCGGCTGCGATACGATCCAGGGCTACCTCTTCGGCAAGCCGCTCGCCTACGATCGCGCGAACGAAATGGTCGTGGGTCTCGGCGCCAAGCGCATGGCGGGCTGACCCGCTGCCTCAGCCGCGCAGGTAGCTTTCGGCCAGGAATTCATCGGCGCGGATCGCCAGCTCGGTCCGGTTCTTTACGCCGAGCTTGTCGAATACCGCATGCAAGTAGACCTTGACCGTGCCC
>Ga0310811_10007087_pt1 | contig 14341 bp, 11 predicted proteins | sample YCmetagenome_FD_207642 | JGI IMG/M metagenome (GOLD analysis project Ga0310811, IMG submission 207642) | Soil microbial communities from experimental microcosm in Duke University, North Carolina, United States - YC | ecosystem: Engineered > Artificial ecosystem > Soil microcosm > Unclassified ...
GGTTGCGGGGCGCTGGGACCTGCTGGTATACTTCGACATGCCGCGCTGGGAGGCTCAGTTGAGGTTCAGGCGAAACGAGATTGCGAATCTGGGGTTGACTGATAAGACGGTGAAGGCTTCATTACAGTACAAGCAGGCGTTCTTTGTGGACTGGCGGGTGGGGGACAAACTTAAGAAGGAGTTGATGTACCGGTGGGACTTTGTGGTCGATAGTACTGTCGCGGGTCAGCCTTCTATTGTGGTGGGGAACGTGTTGAACGATGCATATGCGCTTGCTGTGCAGAGGCCGTTCAGGCTGGTGCCTTTCTTCGATCCGGGGCCGTGGGGCGGCCAGTGGATGAAGGATGTCTGTGGGCTGGACCGGTCGCAGCCGAATTATGCCTGGTGTTTTGACTGTGTGCCGGAGGAGAACAGTCTGCTGATAAGATTTGGGGATATTCTTTTCGAGACGCCGGCGATCAATCTGGTGTTTGCGCAATCGCGGGCGTTGCTGGGTGAAGCGGTGCAGGCCCGGTTCGGAGACGAGTTTCCTATCCGGTTCGATTTTCTGGATACGATGGGAGGGGGGAATCTGAGTCTTCAGGTTCATCCGACGACTGAATATATCCGGGAGCATTTTGGAATGGATTACACGCAGGATGAAAGCTATTATATTCTGGATGCGGAGGAAGATGCGGTTGTTTATCTGGGATTGAGTCAGGGGGCTGCGCCCGGGGCGATGATCAGGGAGTTGTCTGCGGCGCAGGAAGAGGGGAAGCCGTTCGATGCCGAAAAGTTTGTGGGGAAGTGGCCGATAAAGAAGCATGACCATGTGCTGATACCGGCGGGGACCGTACACTGTTCGGGGAAGAACAGCATGGTGCTGGAGATCAGTGCGACGCCGTATATCTTCACTTTCAAGCTGTGGGACTGGGGCCGGATGGGGCTCGACGGCAAGCCGAGGCCGATCAATATCGGGCATGGGCAGAAGGTGATCGACTGGGGTCTTGGGCCTGAGCGGACGAAGAAGGAGCTGATCAATACGATCTCAGTGGTAGACGAGGGGCCGGGCTGGCGGGAGGAGCGTACGGGGTTGCACGAGCGGGAATTTATCGAGACGCGCAGGCACTGGTTTACGGGAAAGGTAACGCATCATACGGGGGGCAGCGTAAATGTACTGAATCTGGTGGAGGGGAGAGAGGCGATAGTGGAGAGTCCTTCGGGCGCGTTTGAGGCATTCGTCGTTCATTATGCGGAGACCTTTGTAATACCGTCTGCGGTCGGAGCGTATACGATCCGTCCTTATGGGGAGGGCGAGGGGCAGCTGTGTGCGACGATGAAGGCGTTTGTACGAAAGAATGCATAAATTATTTCTATGTCTAGTTATGCCAGCAAACCTATCCCGGCGGAAAAGCCGGATGTGGCGGTTGTCGGGAGGCCCTGGGGTTCTTTCAGACAATTTGCGAACAATGAAGACTGTACGGTGAGTCTGATGACGGTGCTGCCAGGACAGCGGCTCAGTCTTCAGTCGCATACCGGGCGTGCGGAGCTGTGGATCGTGATCGATGACGGCGCAGTGGTGCAGGTGGGAGATGCCGTGCGGGAATGCCGGGCCGGGGAGGAGATCTGGATCCCTGTGAATGAGCGGCACCGGCTGGGCTGCAGCGGGGACAGCCCTGTCCGCGTGCTCGAGGTGGCATTTGGCAACTGGCAACAAAACGATATCTGCCGATATGACGACGACTACCAACGCTGATAAGCGTACCAATTTTATCTGTCTGACGGTGGCCCTTGGCGGTCTGCTGTTTGGGTTCGACACTGCTGTTATCTCCGGCGCGGTCGGGTTGATCAAGGAGCAGTATGTTCTCGATACGACCCGGGAGGGGTGGTTTGTGAGCAGTGGTCTCGTGGGTTGTATTGCGGGGGTGCTGGTCACGGGGATGTTGAGCGACCGTATCGGGAGGAAGCGGACAATATTGCTTTCGGCGCTGGCATTTTTCGTATCCGGTATCGGGTGTGGTTTTGCCGGCGGGTTCGGGGGGCTGGTGGCGGCCCGTATCGTTGGGGGTGTGGGAGTGGGTATGGCGTCGGTCATCTCTCCGATGCTGATCGCCGAGTTTGCGCCGGCGGACCGGAGGGGGAGGATGATCGCCTATTATCAGCTGGCCATTACCGTTGGGATCCTGCTTGCTTACTGCTCGGATGCTTATTTTGTGGCGACGGTAGTCAAGGAGGCCTGGCGGCCGATGTTCCTGGCGATGGCGGCGCCGTCGGTGGTGTTTGTGCTGTTATTGCTGAGGGTTCCCGAGAGTCCGCGGTGGCTGGTTGCCAAAGGACAGAAGGAGAAGGCGCAGGAGGTATTGAATCATTTGCGTCCGGCGACGGTTGCGGCGACGGAGTTCTCGCAGATAGTGGGTGCGGCTGTGCGGGATGGGGACAGGCGGGTATCTCTTGCGATGGTGCGGGTGCCGTTGCTGATCGGGATCCTGCTGGCGGTCTTCCAGCAGTTCTCGGGGATCAATGCGATCATTTATTACGGGCCGAGTATTTTCGCGGCGGCGGGCATCGGGGGGAGCAATGCGCTGATCTTTCAGGTGATCATCGGGGTTATCAATATGCTGTTTACGATAGTGGCCATCCGGTGGTGCGACAAATACGGGCGGAAATTTCTTTTGACCACGGGGTTGAGCGGGATCGTGCTTTCGCTGGTGCTCTGCGGGATTTTGTTCTATACGGGACACACGCAGGGTATTTTTTTGCTCGTGTTGCTGCTGCTGTATATTGCCTGTTTTGCGTTTTCGCTGGGTCCTGTGACCTGGATCATCATCAACGAGATCTTTCCGACGCCGGTGCGGGTGCGGGCGGTTGCCGTCTGTACGATGGCACTCTGGGGCGCGGTTTGGGTGGTGGGGCAGTTCTTTCCGTGGATGCTGGCGAAGGCGGGGGCGGCGGTGACCTTTTGGATCTTTGCGGGATTTAGCCTGGCGAACTTTGTTTTTAGCTGGAGGGTGGTGAAGGAGACGAGTGGAAAGACGCTCGAAGAGATGGAAGAGATATTTGTATCGCCCCACTAGGGGGCGATACGATTGTATAGTTAGTTGAGATGAATCGTTGGGCTGTCGTCGGACTGTTTGAAAACTTTTGTCTGATAGATCGATTCGCCATCCGAGGTTTTAATATTCAGCTGATAGGTTCCGGGGATGAGGAGCTGGAGGTCGTTGAGGGGAATTCTGTTGATGCCGTTCCTGAGTCCTGCGCCGAGCATCCGGACTATCCTTCCTTCTGTTATGTCGGCGAGCAGGATGATGCAGTCAATTTCTTCGTCGCAAGTAATTTCGAGAATAATGTAATAGTCGAACGGATTCGGATAAACCGAAATTTCTTTTGCCATAACCATAATCCTGTAGTTTATCTGTGGTGATTGGAAACCCTGGTCACGACCCTTATGGGGATCAGTGCAGGCATTTTTTCTTTTGAAAACGCAGGAGTAAGGAGGATGGTAATTTGATTGATTAGAGTTTTCATACCGTGCGGTTTAGGGATATAAAGTCCAATTTGCTGCCAAAAAATAATGGGTTGGTTATGTGCGGGTTGCATGTTGGCAGGGTGGGATGGCAGTCCCGCGATGGGAAGATTTGCGGTTTTTTGGGAAAGTCCTCGTAATACTACTAAGTGGCATTGCGGAAAATACTAAGTGAAAGGCATTAGAAGCGGCCGACGAGTTTGAGGTTGAGGAGCCTGGGGGTGAGGCGGTTGGGGATCGCGTAGGTGGTGTTGGAAAAGTCTTTTATGAGCATGTAGGAGATGGTATTGGCGCGGTCGATGAGGTTGAATACCTCGAGGGTAGCCCAGATGTTCTCGAAGTTGCGGAATGGGCTGTGGCTGCGCCGGTTGCTTTTTTCGCTGTCGAGGAGGAGGGCGCTGAAGCCGACGTCGATACGGATATAGGGGTCGATGGTGAGGGCGTTGCGATAGCGCAGGTTGCCGGGAATATTGAACGGGAGGTCGCTGCCGTAAAGAAAATTCAGATAGGCTTTCAGGTTCTTGTTGGTAGCAAGGTAGTCCTGGAGGAAGAGTCCGAGGGTGAAGAGGCGGTCGGTGGGGCGGCGAACCCAGCCGGCTTCGGTCTTCACGCTGTCGGTGGGGCGGCCCTGTGCGTCGAGGGTATAGTTATAGTATGACGTGTCGATCTTCTCCCTCGATCGCATAAATCCGATGCTCAGCCAGCTGTCTGCGTCTTTTACCAGTTCGCCGAAGAGGCGGAACTCGACACCCGTCGTATAAGCCTTAGCGTCATTCTGTCCGAAATACTGGATGTGTACATTGTTGATGTCGTAGGGGTCGACCCTTGTCATTTGTTTGTAGTAGGCTTCGGTGGTGAAGCGGAAGGGGCGGTCTCCCAGTTTGAAATTCCGGTCAAAGCCGGCCACTACCTGCCAGCTGCGTTGTGCTTTGAGGGCGGTGTTGAGTGTGCCGTCGGGGCGGAGCATCTCCCGGAAGAAGGGGGGCTGGTCGTAGATGCCTAACGATGCCTTATATACGATATCTTTTTTTGCATTTTTGGGACGCCATGAGGCGCCGACGCGGGGAGAGATCAGGAGCTCTTTGTTGAGTGTATTGTAGTTGTAGCGAACTCCGCCCTGAAGGGTAAAGTCGCCGTTCTTTTGCAGGAGCAGGTTGTCCTGTATGAAGCCGGTCAGGCGGGTGATGCCGGGATTATCGGTGGAGTGGATCACGCCTGTGATGCTGGGCACGCCAGGGTTATTGGGAAGCGAGTAGCCGGCGGAGTCCTGGTATTGCCATTCGTTGAGCTTCGACGTGACGAGCTGGCGCTCGGCGCTGACTCCCCACTGGAGGAAGTGCTGGTTAACGGTGAAGTAGCCTTTGTGGGTGGCGTTATAGACCTGGATATTGAGCTGATCGCGGGCGAAGTTCTGGTAGGTGCCGGCGCCGAGGGGATTGGTGATCTGGCCGAAGGTGGCGCTGGTCTTGTCGAAGTCGCGGTCGCCGAAGAGGTATGCGCCGGTGATATCGTAGTCTTGTTGTTCCTTGTCTTCGAAGCGGGAGGCCATCCACTTGAGCCGCAGGTTGCGGTTGATCTGCTGGGTGAGGGAGAGGCCGGCCATATTGGTCTGGTACCGGTCTTTTTCCTGGCCGTCGAAGAAAATGTCGAGACCGAGGTTGGCGGTATAGTAGGGAGAGAAGATGGAAGAGGTCAGCTGGCTGGATTCGGGGATCAGGTGGAATCTTGTCTGGGAAAAATTGCCGAGGAATTCCAGTTGATTAGCCTTGTTCAGCTGCCATGTGAGGAGGGCCTGTATGTCGGAGGAGGAGGGGGCGTATGTGCCTTTGGTCTCCTGGCTGCCGAGCAGGGTGTTGTTGGTGCGGTTGCGGGCGCCGACGAGCCAGGTGAACCGTTGGGTTGCTCCCTCGAGGTGGATCCCCTGTTCGAGGAGGCCTGCGTAGGCGGAGCCTCCGAAGCTGGTTGGTTTGCGGTATTGGATATCCAGGGCGGAGGACATTTTGTCTCCGTAGCGGGCCTGGAAGCCTCCGGTATAAAAGTTGACGCTGCGGGTGAGTTCGGGGTTGATGAAGCTCAGTCCTTCCTGTTGTGCGTTGTTGACGAGGTAGGGGCGAAAGACTTCGAAGTCGTTCACGTAGACGAGGTTTTCGTCGTAGTTGCCGCCGCGTACGGAATATTGGGAGGTCAGTTCGTTGTTGGAGCCGACGATTATTTTGAGCAGGCTTTCGATGCCGCCGACGGGGGCGGGGATATTGATCGCATTTTTTGGGTTGATGCGGACCAGTCCGGTCTCGCGGCTTTCGCGCTGATCGGAGACGACTACTTCCTGGAGGGTTTTCTGGCCTTTCTCCATGCGGATGACGACGTGTTCTTCTTCCTGTTCGTTCAGCAGGAAGTTGCGTTGTTCCGTCTTATAGCCGGTGAAGGAGAAGACGAGGGCGAAGGCGTGTTCGGCGGATACTTTGAGGCGGAAGGTGCCGGAGTCGGAGGTCATGAGGCCGGACTGTCTGCCTAAGACGGTGACGGATACGCCGGAGAGGGGTTTTTCATTCTCGTCGAGGACTTTGCCTGAGACGACGGCAAGCTTTTTCTGCGCGCTCGCAGGCAGGAAGATGAGGAGGAGTATGGTGACGGCAATGAGGGATCTCAAGCAGTTTACAGTTTAACGATCAATTACAGTTTTTAAGTGTATGGATAGTCGCTTTCGGGTCGCTGGAATGGAAGACGGTAGTTCCTGCTACCAGGACGTCTGCTCCGGCTTTGGAGAGGCTGGTTGAGTTTTCGACGGTGACGCCGCCGTCGATCTCGATCAGGGTGTCGAGGCCGCGATCGTGGATCATGCGACGGAGGTTGCGTATTTTCTGAAATGTGTGGGGAATGAATTGCTGGCCGCCGAAGCCGGGGTTGACGCTCATGATGAGTACCAGGTCGATATCCTGCAGGAGGTCGGAGAGCAGGTCGACGGGGGTTGCGGGGTTGAGGGCTACGCCGGCTTTCATGCCCAGGGCTTTTATCTGCTGGACGTTGCGGTGGAGGTGGCGGCAGGCTTCGTAGTGGACGGTGAGGCGGTCGGCGCCGGCTTTTTTGAAGTCTTCGGCATAGCGTTCGGGCTGCTCGATCATCAGATGTACGTCAAAGACCTTTGTGGTCGCTTTACGGAGCTGTGCGATAACGGGGAGGCCAAAGCTGATATTGGGGACGAACATTCCGTCCATAACGTCCAGGTGGAACCAGTCTGCCTTGCTTTCGTTGAGCATTTTGCATTCGTCTTCCAGCCGGAGGAAATTCGATGCCAGTAAGGAGGGGGCTATGATGGGCATGCGTATTTAGCTTTTAGCCTTAAAGATAGTGATTACTGGAGTCTTTTGATCCTTTCGGAGGCCTCGGTAAAATCCTTGTCGAGGGCGAGGGCCTGGCGATAATAGCGGACGGCCTCGTCTTTTTGTCCTTTTACCTCATAGCAGCGGCCGGCCCAGTAGTAGCCGTCGGGGTAGGTATTGGATACCTGGATGGTCATACGGAATGTGGTAAGGGCGGTATCGTAGGCTTTTTGCTGGTAGAGGGCGATGCCTTTTTCAAGGTAGGCGTCGGTAAATTTCCAGTCTCTGCGGATGCAGGAGTCGAACTGTACGATGGCTTTCTTGTACTGCGTCATGTTGGCGTAGTAGATGCCTTTTATAAAGAAGGGGTCGAGCAGTTCGTGGGTGCTGTCTTTGCCGAGGATCCTGTCGCAGATGGAAAGGGCGGCGGCGTTGCGGTGTTCGGCGTAAAGGTGGGCGAGTTCCAGCGCATAGGTATTAACGGGCTGGAGCTGGTAGGCTTTTTCGAGTGCCCGGATGGCGGCGGCGGTATCTTTTTGTTTTTCCAGCAGCAGGCCTTTTTCGTACCAGGCTTCGAAGTCCGATGTGTCTCTCTTCAGGAGGCCGTCGTATATGCCGAGGGCTTCGGATACCCGTCCCGTCTGCTGGTAGATATCGCCGAGCATGTCGGGAAAGGAAGGATTGTTGGGGAAGCGTTGCTGGCAGTCGGTGAGCAGGCGGATCGCCTGGCTTGTTTGTCCAAGTATGGCGAGAGTCGAGGCATAGCGCGTGGCGGTATATTCGTCCGGCGTTATTTCCCATGATCTCTGGTAGTCTTTGAGGGCGAGTTCGTGGAGGTTGTTGCGGGACAGTAGTTCGCCTCTTCTGAAATAGATGCCGGCCTTGTCTGCGGCTTTGTCGGCCGAGAGGCTGTCGGTCAGCGCTGAGTAAGGGGGGTGCGAGAGAATTGCCGCCTGTTGGTTGTCTTCGCCGGTCTTGTTGTTGTGACAAGCTGTGATTCCGCATCCGATAAGGCCCAACAGCAGGCAAAGGGTCCGCAATGGTAACTTCATCCTGCAAAGCTAAGAAAAACCGGCTGATAGCCCTTTTGTCGTAGCTTTGGGCCCTAAAATTTTTTTGCATGTATACGGGATTGTTGCATTTACATAGTTTTTTACGATGGGTGATCATCGTGCTGGCGGTAGTAGCCATTTACAAGAGTTATAATGGGATGAGGTCCGGCAGGGCTTTTGGAGCCGGGGACCGGAAGACGGGGTTGTTTCTCATGATCTCGGCGCATACGACGCTGCTGATCGGTCTTTATTTGTGGCTGGCGGGTCCATGGGGGATGGCTAATATTTCCAATCTGGGTTTTGGGGCGGTGATGAAGGAACCGGTATACCGATTTTTTGCTGTCGAGCATATTTTCGGGATGCTTGTTGCGATCGTGCTGATCACGATCGGGAGGGGTGCGGCGAAGAAGGCGATACCGGATGCGGCGAAGTTCAGGCGCTCGTTCTGGCTGTTCCTGGTGGCGCTGGTCATCATTTTGGTGACTGTGCCCTGGCCGTGGCGTTTAGTGGGTGCCGGGAGGCATTGGATATAACTGATGAATTATAGGTGCATATAAAAAGGCCGCCACGGATTCTACTCCGTGGCGGCTAATTTTTTGTCAGGGTCAAACGATCGATTTTCAGGCTCGTCGTCGGTCTTGGATTAGGGGATATAAACCCTGGCACTTCTAAGTTTTTCAGGTTTGGATTTTTGGCTGTTTTCGGGTTCAGATTGAAGTATTTGCACTACAGTCAGTCGGATACCAGTCAACAGGTCTTCATTCGGATGTTAGGATCTAAGTGGGTTTTCAGGGAAAATTTGGACTACGGTTTCTTAGGTTTTTTGGATTTGCGCTACAGTTGGTCTTTTTAGGATTCTGGGATTTGGTCTTTTTTCAGGATGTTGGATCTTAACTGTTTTTGGATTTGGATCGTTGTGGGTTTTTCAGGGATTGGTTTTTTTCGTTTGCTGATACAAAGATGTAAAGGAAATGTTAGGATGGGAAGTTTATTCGACTAAGGTGAGGTTTTGCCCGACGAAATGAAAAATAGCCCGACGAACGGATTGGGGGCGGGGCGGGAGGTCGATGGTTGAACGGTGATTCAAGAGGGATGAGGGACCGAAGGTCTAGAGGATATTGAGGCGGGCGGCTACTTCGTCCTTGTGGCCTTTGCCGATAGGGACTTGATTCCCAAGTAAGTAAATGGTATTGCCGCGGATATCGTCGATTTTATTGATGTTTACGATATAGGACCGGTGTACTTTGACGAAGATGGGGCCGATGAGTTTTTCTTCCATATTCTTCAGCGTGCTGTAGGTGATATAGCTTTTGCCCTGGGTGACGAATTTGACGTAGTCGCGCATGCTTTCGAGGAAGAGGATATCGTCCTTTTTAAGTTTGATCAGCTTGTCTTCAGATTTGATAAAGAGGAAGTCGGTATCGGGGGTGGTTGTGGCGGACTGTTGCGTGGTCGGGATGGGTGTGGGTTCGGGGAACTGGGCCTGGGCCTGCTGTTGCTGGGTTAGTTTTTGAATGGCTTCCAGAAAGCGTTTGTAGGTGAAAGGTTTTTTTAGATAGTCGTTGACGTGGTACTGGAAGGCGTCGAAGGCGTATTCGGTCTTGGAGGTGGTGAGGATGATCTTGGGGGAGTAGGTGAGGCTATCCAGCAGGTCGAAGCCTGTGGCTCCCGGCATTTCCACGTCGAGGAAGAGCAGGTCGACTCTTTCCCGGTCGAGGAATTCCAGGGCATCCGCTACGTTGAGGAAATGCCCTTTCACTTCGACCAGGTCGCTCTTCTCACAGAACTTGCGTAGGAAGTCCGCGGCGATCTGAATGTCTTCTACTATGATACAAGTGATCTTCATCCAAAAACAGTGAGTGAATCCGCTGGTCCTGAACTTCGATCCTCAACACTGTTGAGAATCTCGTTAGAGCTTCGACCTTGCCACTGGCAAGATCTCGCTCGCAGCCTTTTGGCTGCCTTCGCTACACTCGGTCATCCAGTGCCGCAACCTTTCGGGGTTGCGGCTGATCAGGCTTTCGGCCTGTTAGCAAACGATGTTGGGACTGCCCCGATCCGGGGGCTGCCCCTTATTCTCTCCCTTCGTTGTAAAGTCCTAGTCTATCGTATTCCTTTTCAATTATATGCTGAGCTCGTTCTTTGCGTTGTATGAGGAGAATGTAGTCAACCCGCAGTTCTTCCGCAGTATTAACGGAACATTTGTTCTCGAATTGTTGGCAGAGTTCCTGAAGATCGGTAAAACCGACGTAGCCGAACAGGGTTTTGCAGGTATGGACTGCGGTTCCCAAAGCTGGAAGATTTTTGCTATCGTAGGCGTGTTCTACGCGTTGCCAGTAAATTGGAAGGTCTTTAAGAAAATCTTCAAAAACGGTTTCCGCGTATATGGTATCGCCTTCGAATAGTTCGGCTAAGAATGTGGCATTCAAGCTTTCATCAAAAGCAAAGGCTGTACGGATTTTTTGCATATTAGCTGCAATTTTTTTTCCTTTTATACGTTAAGATTATATATGTATAATGAACATGTAATCCTTAACGGGATACGGGAACATTATCCAGACGGGAAAAGTTCCTAATTATTGTCCAAAATCCAAATTTATGAAAAAAATTAGACCCTTACTCCTTCTGCTGATCTCCGTAGGAATCGTTGCATCGACGTCTACTCCCAGTTATTCTCAGTCTCAGTGTAATCTATTGCAGGTGAACAACGCGGCCGCCGATACGCATTCTTACAATGCGGGTTATTGGTTTGGCGTCATGGAGCTGCCCTTTCTTTTCATCTCGGTATTTTTTGCTTTCCTTACGGCCTATTCGCTGAGGGGTGGAAAGTTTGGGAAGGGTATGAAGTTCATGGCATGGGGCTTTCTGGTGATGGCCGTAGGGCATCTGCATATGCAGATAGAGCACTACTACGGGTTCAACCTTTTCAGAACAGTATTGGGTTCACTGAGTGGAAGTATTGCCTGGTTTGCGGCGCTGATCCTCACCTGGGGGTTATCCGGACTCGGCTTTTTTTCCATCTATAAAGCCAGCAAAGGGGCTTAGGATCTTTCATGCTGAAAAAATTATTGTGGAACAGGGACAGGTCCCGCTCTATGAAGGGGCGTAGCGACCAGTCTGCGTTGTACCGATCTTTATTTGACTTTCTTATCGCCTGTATATCTGTGTCCGGGAATGCGGAGCAGCTGATACAGCTGGGTCATAAAGCAGCCGGAAAGGACGCGGAGGAGGTCTTTCATACCTATCTTCTGTTCGAAAAATATCTGACGTCGTTCGAGCTGATCGAACAGCATACGAGAAAGTCGCTGCGCGAAAGGGTCCGCCAGCGATTTCCTGCGTTATTGCACGACGGCTCAATTTTCAATATACTTTTTGTTTCCGAGGCTGAGCAGAAGAATACGCTGGCCATTCAATTCCTTCAGTCATTCCTTACGAATGTCCACGAGAAGCTGGGCAGGGCGGGGGATGGCTATATCGACAAGAAGTTAAAAGAACTTTCTGTCCTGGAGGTCGATATCCAGGAGCCGGAAATATTCAGGAAGCTGCAGTTCCTGAGTTTCGAGGCGTTCAAGTTCGTAAGCAACAACTACGGTGATTCGTTGGCGGGGAAGATCTTCGAGAAGAATTATGAAGCGTACTCCGCCAGATATAAAGAGCTGGAAGTTTTTCCCTATATGGTCTCTCTCATTCCGAAAGAGATCGTGGACCGGGAGCATTTGGGCATTTTTACGCAGTCGCAGATAGAGCAGATCTTTCTGGATAAGCTGGCCGAGTCGGAGCAGCTGAATATTGCGCTGGACCAGAAGATCAGGGAGAATGAGCGGACGCAGCGCCTGCTGCGAAAGAACGAGATCATGCTCAGCGGTGTGATCTCTTCGGCGCTCGATGCGATCGTCATTGTCGGGGATGCCGGGCATATCTTGCACTGGAACCAGGCGGCGACGGAGATCTTCGGTTATGCGGAGAGTGAGGTGCGGGGACGAACGCTGATGGAAACGATCATTCCTTTTTCCTATCAGTATTCTTCGTGGAACGGTTTCAAGGGTTTTTTAGGGGAGACGAACGATACGTTCGTCAATCAGCGGGTCGAGATGACGGCCATCCGGAAGAACCGGGAGGTGTTTCCAATCGAGCTGACCATTACGGGGATAAGGGACGAGAATGAATTTTATTACAGTGCATTTATACGCGATATCTCGAGCCGCCGTCAGCGGGAGGAAGAGCTGATGCAGATGAAGGAAAAGGCCGAGCAGGCGGCCAAGGCCAAGTCACAGTTCCTTAGCGTCATGAGCCACGAACTTCGTACGCCGTTGAATGCGGTCATCGGGATCACGCATCTGCTGCTGCAGAGCGATCCGAGGGAAGATCAGCAGGAAGACCTGCGGACCCTCCAGTTCTCGGGCGAGAGTCTGCTGAATATCATCAACGATATTCTCGATTTTACCAAGCTGGACTCGGGCAAGATCGAGCTTTCGGCGGTCGACTTCAATCTGCGCGATCTGACGCAGAGTCTGTATCAGTCGTTCAGTTTTAAGGCGAAGGAGAAGAATATCGTCTTCGACGTCGAGTACGACGAACGGATGCCTTTCTATGTGAAAGGGGATAGCTTCCGTCTTTCCCAGGTGCTGAACAACCTGATCAGCAATGCTATTAAATTTACGCAGGAGGGGTCGGTGAAGCTGAGGGTGGAGATGACCGAAAGCAACGAAAGCTCGTTCGTGACGCATTTTGCGGTCGTCGACTCGGGTATCGGTATTGCAAGGGACAAACAGGAAAAGATATTCGAGCAGTTCACCCAGGCTGACAGCGATACGACCCGGCTCTATGGGGGTACGGGTCTGGGGCTTTCCATCTCGGGCCGGCTGGTCGAGCTGATGGGGGGCAGGCTGCTGGTCGAGAGTGTTCAGGGTCAGGGGTCTACTTTTTATTTCAGGATCGTGCTGCAGCGGGGCGAGATGCCATCCATGGCTGCGGCGGCGCCGAAGGTGGTGACGAAGAGCAATGACCAGTTCAGGAACAAACAGATACTGCTGGCGGAGGACAATGCGTTCAATGCGAATATCGCCCGTAGGTTTATAACGGGGTGGGGTGGCCAGCTGGATATCGTCGTGGATGGGCGGCAGGCGCTGGAGTTCGTAGCCCGCAAGAAATACGACCTGATACTGATGGACGTGCAGATGCCGGTGCTGGATGGGTTTGCCTGTACCCGGAAGATACGCAAGCATTTCAAGGATGTTCCGATCATAGCTATTACGGCTTCGCCGAAGAATGAGATCATCAATGAGATCATCGAGTGCGGGATGGATGATTTTGTCAGTAAGCCTTTTAAGCCTAATGAATTAAGGAGTAAATTGCTGGAATGGTTGTAGGTGGACAGTGATTGTATCGGAAACGGACAGGTGATTTTGGGGATTGAGCCGCAACTAATTGATTAGTAGTTTGTCGCCGATCCGGCATCTTAATGGTGGGATTTGTGCTATAAATCCTGCTTATGACTCCTCACTATTTCAAGACTGCGTTTCGCAACTGGTGGAAGAACAAGACGTTCGGCCTTATCAACGTGATCGGGCTGGCAGCGGGCACACTGTGCTGTTTGTATATCCTGCTGTATGTGGAGGATCAGTATGGTTATGACCGGCATCAGCGGCGGGCGGATGATCTGTACCGTGTGGACAGCTATATCGATCTGGCGGGGAATGTCTATAAGCAGGCTACGGCCTCGCCTCCCATCGCGCCCGCGATGAAAAAGGATTTTCCGGAAGTGGAGCAGTATACCCGGGTGATGGACCCGATGGGAGTGGGAGTCGTTTCTCATCTGCTGTGCTGGAAGGATAAGTCGTTCTATGAGGAGGGACTTTGTTTCGCCGATTCGACTTTCTTCGACGTGTTCAGCTACCGCTGGGTCAGCGGGTCTGCGGCGGCCGCGCTCGATGAGCCGTATAGCGCAGTCCTGACGCAGCGGGTGGCGGGGAAATTATTCGGCGGCACGGAGCCGGTGGGTCAGGTGATCTCGATCGATAATTCTTTCGGGAAGCATGATTTTAAAGTTACGGGGGTGATTGCCGATGATCAGGGGCGGTCGCATCTTCGGGGGAATGTCTTTGTCTCCATGAACAGCAACGGGATCGGCGCATATGTCTACGGGGCGGACGCCTGGGCGGGGGAGAATATCGCCTATTCATATGTTCGGCTCAGACCTGGGGCGGATGCCTCCGCGTTGCAGCGCAAACTGCCCGCGTTTCTGGAGAAGCATGGCGGGCAGCAGCTGAAAGCGACGGGCATCCATAAGAACCTGACTCTTCAGCCGGTGAGGTCGATTCATGTGTCTCCCGGTCTCGGGCATGAGCCGACGCCGACGGTCAGCCCCGGGTTTCTGAAGGTGTTGTTGTCTATCGCTGTGCTGATCCAGCTGATAGCCTGTATCAATTTTATGAACCTTTCGACTGCGCGGGCTTCCCAGCGGGCGA
>Ga0310811_10007088_pt1 | contig 14341 bp, 14 predicted proteins | sample YCmetagenome_FD_207642 | JGI IMG/M metagenome (GOLD analysis project Ga0310811, IMG submission 207642) | Soil microbial communities from experimental microcosm in Duke University, North Carolina, United States - YC | ecosystem: Engineered > Artificial ecosystem > Soil microcosm > Unclassified ...
GGTCGCGGCTCTCGTGGCCGTATCGAGCTGGAGAGCCAGCTTCATCACCTTCGGTGCTTGCAGCCTCATCTGGACATTGCTCTGGGTCACCATCTACCGGACGGACAAGGGTGTGGACGAGCGCGACTCCGAGCGCGTATCAGCCGAGGGTAAGGTTGCCTTCCTGACCGTGGCCCAACGCGTGCTGCCGATCACTCTGGTCGACTTTTGTTACGGCTGGGTGCTGTGGACCTATCTGAACTGGACGCCGCTGTTCCTGTCGCACCAGTACAAGCTCGATCTCAAGCATACAGCGGTCTTTGCGACCGGCATCTTCCTTGCCGGCGTCGTCGGCGATACGCTTGGCGGGCTCATTAGCGACTATCTGTACAAGCGCTATCGCAGCCTTGGCATTTCGCGGCTCGGCGTCATCGCCGCTGGGTTTGCGCTGTCGCTGTTGTTCATCGTTCCGATGGTCTATACGTCCGATCTTCTGACGGCGGCCCTGCTGCTCAGCGCCGCCTTCTTTTTCCTCGAGCTCATCGTGTCTCCGATATGGTCGTTGCCAATGGACCTGATGCCGCAGCAATCCGGGACTGCGAGCGGCATCATGAATTTCGGTTTCGGAATGGCCGGGATTATATCGCCGGTCGTGATCGGCGGCCTCGTCAACTGGACGGGAAACTGGTCGCTTGCGTTCTCGACCTCGATTGCCGTGCTCGTATTAGGCCTTGCCGCAACCGTCATGCTCGGCAGGCGGATGGCATCAGGTACGCTTGCCAGGGTTGAAATTGTGAGCACCTGAATTGCGCGCCCGCCCATTGTGACCAACCCCGCCGCCGCGTTAGGTTCGGCGAACAACAAGAACGGCAGGGAGAAAACATGGGCAACAAGATCGTCATCGTGGGGGCAGGCGCGGTCGGCGGTTATGCCGGTGCGCATATGGTGCAGGCAGGCGAGGACGTCACCTTCATCGATCCCTGGCCCGAGCATGTGGAATACATGCGAAAGCACGGCCTGCGCGTGACGCATGCGCGCGACGTGCCGGAATTCACGGTGCCCGTGCGCGCGCTGCACGTGACGGACGCGCAGCAGCTCGCCAAGGAAAAGCCGGTCGACATCGCCTTTGTCTGCATGAAATCCTATGACACGGCGTGGGCGACCATGATGATCCGGCAGTATCTCGCGCCGGACGGCTTCGTCGTGTCGCTGCAGAACTGCATGAACGAGGAGACCATCGCCGGTGTCGTCGGCTGGGGCAAAACGCTCGGCTGCATCGCGAGCAGTATTTCCGTGAACCTGCCCGAGCCCGGTCACATCCATCGCGGCGCCGGCAAGGGCGGGGCGGCGCACACCGTCTTCCGCGCCGGCGAGGTACACGGCCGCATCACGGAGCGCGCCAAGGAGATCGGCCGCCTGGTCGGCTTTTCCGACAGCGCGCTTGTTACCAACAATCTCTGGGGCGAGCGCTGGTCGAAACTCGTCGCCAACGCCATGCAAAACGGGCTTTCGGCCTCGACGGGACTCTCCGGCGGCGAGATGCTGCAGAGCGAGCCGATCCGCCGCTTTGCGGCGCGGATCGGCAGCGAGGCGATCCGGGTCGGGCAGGCGCATGGCTATGCGCTTGAGGACATCCTGCATCTTGCGCCCGAGACCATCGCACGCGCGGGCGAGGGCGACGAGGCCGCGATCAAGGCCTATGATGCGCAGCGCTTTGCCGACGGCAAAAAGACCGCGTCCGAGCAGCGTCCCTCGATGGGCCAGGACATGGCGAAGGGAAGGCGCACCGAGATCGAATTCATCAACGGCCATATCGTGCGCGAGGGCCAGAAGCTCGGCATGACCTGCCGTGCCAACGCGATCCTGACAGACATCGTCAAGCGCGTGGAACGCGGCGAGCTGAAGCAGGACCCGAAGCACATCACGGAACTGCGGCTGAACTAGTTACGCGTTGATCCGTTCTAAAGTGACTTTCGGATGTCCGCGCTGGAGTTCCCTTAAAGCTCCAGCGCGACGTCTTGTGCCGAAATGAACCGCAACGAAGGCGGGGGAACGCAAATTGCCCAGATGCGTTCACATTTAAACTCGCCTTGTCGGGTTACGCTTCCTGGTCAGGGGCATTTCAAGCCGGAGCGGCAATTTGAATCGTACGGTCATTTCAACCGCCGGACACGCCTCGCGTCTGCCACTCTCGATATTGCGATGTCCCCGATGCCGGTCGGAGCTTTCCGTCGGACCGGATCAGGTTTCCTGCCTCAATCAGAGATGCATCTATTCGGGGCAGAAATTTCCTGTGCTTCACGGTCAGCCTGTCCTGATCGATTTTGCCGACAGCATCTTCGAAAGGTCGAGCTACCGAAAAGGAAACGGCAGCGCGCTCCCGCGAGATATCACTTCCAATACGATAAGGTCGCGCCTGCATCTGCTGGTGGATGGAACCAATCCCGTAGCGGCGAGGAACTGCGATTCCTTCCTTTCATTGATCAGAGCGCAAGCCAGGCGTCCGCGAGTGCTGGTCATCGGCGCCGGCGTGATCGGGCTCGGCGCGGATCGGCTCTACGGCAATGGCGATCTCGAATTGATCAGCACCGACGTTTACGCATCGCCTGCGACGGGGCTGCTGTGTGACGCCCATAAATTGCCGTTCGAGTCACAGACTTTTGACGGGGTCTGGATCCAGGCGGTGCTGGAGCACGTGCTCGATCCGTCCGTCGTCGTCGCGGAAATTCATCGCGTGCTCAAGCCGAACGGACATGTCTACGCCGAGACGCCGTTCATGCAGCAGGTCCATGAACGGGCCTACGATTTCTCCCGCTTCACACGGAGTGGCCACCGCTGGCTGTTCCGGCAATTTGACGAGATCGATGCGGGCCCGATCACCGGCCCCGCCATCGCCTTCCTTTGGTCCATGCGTTACCTGCTTCGCGCGCTCGGAGCCGGAGAAAAGCTCTCCCGGGTGATCCCGCTGCTGTTTTTCTGGATCAGGTTTCTCGATCGCTTCTGCAAGCCGCAGAAGGCCACGGACGCTGCGGGAGGCGTGTTCTTCCTCGGACGCCGATCAGAGGGGGGGATCTCTGCGGCATCCATGGTGGGGTACTATGAACGGCAGTCCTGACGAGTGCATCGGCTCGCGCTCGTCCCAGCCGCAGTTTCTGCGGGCCTACCAAACCGGCAGGACCGCATTGCCCGCTTATGACTGAATTCGTCGCGATGACGGCGTATACTCTTAGGCCATAAGATAAGAATAGCGACGGAGGAAACATCGATGCAGTTGCGGGTCTTTGGACGCAGTGGGATGCGGGTCTCGGTGTTGGGCTTTGGCTGCGGCGCCGTCGGCGGATTGATGGTGCGCGGCGATCATGCCGATCAGGAGCGCACCGTGGCGCGGGCGCTCGAAGCCGGCGTGAATTATTTCGACACCGCGGTGCAGTATGGCGATGGGGAATCAGAAAAGAACCTCGGCCGCGTCCTGCAAAAGCTGAAGCCGGCGAATGCCATCGTCGGCACCAAGGTTCGCATTCCTCCGAGCGACTATGGCCGCATTGGCGAAGCCGTGGCGACGTCGCTCGAAGGCAGCCTCGGAAGGCTGCGCCTAGGCCATGTCGACATTTTCCATCTGCACAATCCGATCACCGAGAAGGAAGGCGGCACCGCGCTCAGCGCCAGCCAAGTGCTCGGTGAGGTGGTGCCGGCGTTCGAGCGGCTGCGCCAGCAGGGCAAGGTCCGCTTCCTTGGGCTCACGGCTGTCGGCGATACTGCAGCGCTGCATCAGGTCATCGACTCCCGCGCCTTCGACAGCGCCCAGGTCGTCTACAACATGCTCAACCCTTCGGCCGCCGAAGCATTGCCGAAAAATTATCCGGCGCAGGATTACGGACGGCTGTTCGATCACACCCAAGCGGCGGGTGTCGGCGTCGTCGGCATTCGCGTGCTCGCCGGCGGCGCGCTGTCGGGCTCGGCCGAGCGTCACCCGATCGCAAGTCCGCCGCCCGAGCCGATCGGCTCGGCGATGAGCTACGATGGCGATATCGAACGCGCGCAGCGTTTGATAGCGTTGGTGAAGGACGGCTTCGCCGCGAGCCTCACCGAAGCCGCGACACGGTTTTCGCTGTCTCATCCGGCGATGGGCACGATCCTGGTCGGCATCGCGACGCCCGGCCAGTTCGACGATGCATTGGCCGCGGTTGAAAAGGGGCCGCTGCCAGCGGCGGCGCTGGAGCGCCTTGCAGCGCTGCGGCAGGCCTTCTCGGGCGAGGCGCGGTGAGCGGGCGTTGCCGGAATTATGTCGAAATTCGTTGCACCTGCTTGACATCGACGGTGCGGGATCGGATCGACTGTCGTTGATCTCGCGAAAGGAAGGAATGCTGATTTGACATCTGCCGCACGCTCAGTCGGTGTTGCGCCGGGAGCTTTTGTCGCCGTCGACTGGGGTACCAGCAGTTTTCGCTCCTGGCTGATGTCGGCTGGCGGCGAGGCAATCGCGGAGAGCCGCGGCGCTGAAGGCATGCTGCATTGTGTGGGAAACGGCTTTGCGCCGGTGCTGCGCCATCATCTAGCCAGGCTTGGTGCGCCGGATGGATTGCCGGTGTTGATTTGCGGCATGGCCGGCGCGCGGCAGGGCTGGCGCGAGGCTCCCTATTTGAAGACACCGACGCGTCTGGAGGCCTTGCATGAGGGCGCCATACGAGTAGACGCGCCCGGCGACATCCGTATCCTGCCCGGTATCGCGCAGGCGCGAGCCGATCGGCCTGACGTCATGCGCGGGGAGGAAACGCAGCTTCTCGGCGTTACCGAGCCTGACTTTACGGGGCTGGTCTGCATTCCCGGCACGCACAGCAAATGGATCGGGATCGAACAAGGTCACGTCGTTGAGTTCTCGACTTACATGACGGGCGAGTTGTTCTCCGTGGTCTCGCAGCATAGCATCCTTGCGCATGCGGTCGAGAAGGACAGTCCGTCTGCGGTAGACAGCGGGCCGTTTCGTGAGGGCTTTGCGGCGGCGCTCGCCTCGCCTTCGGGACTGACCGCATCGCTGTTCCGGTTGCGCGCCTCACAACTTCTGGGTTTCGAGCAGCGCGCTGACGGCGCGGCGCGACTGTCAGGCCTTTTGATCGGAACCGAGATCGCCGACGTGCTTCACCGTTACGGAGTGGCATCGCTGCGGCTGATCGGAGCAGGGCCGCTTGGGCGCCTTTACGAGGCCGCGCTGAAGGCGCAAGACTTTGACGTAGCGGCGGTCGATGCAGAAGAGGCGTCACGTCTTGGACTAGCCAAGGCCGCCATTAACATCTGGGGAGCTCAGTTCTGACATGACGCAGGTAGTTGCGCAGCCGGTTCCTTGGCCGAAGGTGAAGCGTTCGCTGGTGGCGATCCTGCGCGGTGTCCGTCCCGATGAGGTGGAGGCGATTGTCGAAACGCTGATCGACAGTGGCTTTGAACTGATCGAGGTGCCGCTAAATTCGCCCGATCCTTTCGTCTCGATCGAACGCTTATCCAAGCGCTTCGGCAAGGACTGCTGGATCGGAGCGGGCACGGTACTCACAGCGAGCGACTGCGCGCGCGTTGCCGATATCGGCGGGCGGTTGATGGTCAGCCCGAACGTCGACGCCGATGTGCTTGCGGTGGCGCGGATACGGCAGATGGTGACCATGCCCGGCGTGTTCTCACCCACCGAGGCCTTTCTGGCGTTGCGCTGTGGCGCCTCGGCGCTGAAATTCTTTCCCGCGTCCGTTCTGGGGCCATCCGGTGTCGCTGCGCAGCTTGCCGTGCTGCCGAAGGAGACGATGGTTGGGGCGGTCGGCGGCGTCTCGGACAAAAACCTTGCCACCTATGTCGCCGCGGGCGTCCGCGCGTTTGGACTCGGCAGCAGCCTCTACCGGCCGGGCATGACCGCGGCCGCGGTGCGCGATACAGCGCAGGCCTCGGTCGGGGCCTATGACCAAGCGTTGGGTGAGGCGCAACGGACCTGAAGGCTCGGGGCTCGCGCCAACAGGGCTCCTTGGCCGGATTTGTTGATTTATATCAAGAAGCATATCGCCATGCCGCCCACGCTCGTTCGTCATGATCAGCCGTCTGACGCGCGTTGCACCCGGAGTGACAAGGCTCCTGTCCTACAGCATGGCCGAAGACTTTCGGCACGATCTGTTGGCGGGATTATCAGTCGCGGCCGTGGCTCTGCCGGTTGCCGTCGCTTATGCGCAACTGGCTGGCTTTGATCCGGCCGTGGGTCTTTACTCGAGCATCCTGCCGCTGGTGGCCTACGCTCTGTTCGGGACGTCGCGGCAATTGATCGTGAATCCCGATGCTGCCGTGTGCGCGATGATCGCAGCCGCGGTCGCTCCGCTCGCCGGCGGCAACAGTCAATTGTACTGGTCGCTTGCGGTGACCATTACGTTCCTTGCCGGCCTGTTCTGCATCGCTGCGAGCTTGCTGCGGCTCGGCGCGATGGCGGACTTTTTGTCAAAACCCATTCTCATCGGATTCCTGAATGGCGTGGCGATCAGCATCGTCAGCGGACAGGTCAGCAAGCTCCTGGGTTTTCCCATCGAAGCCAAGCGCATCATTCCGCAGCTGATCGAGATCATCACCAAGCTGGCCCAGATCCATCTTCCGACGCTTGCGGTAGGAGCGGCCTGCCTGGTGATGCTGTTTGCGATGGCGCGCCTCTCGCCGCGTTCGCCCGCGGCGCTGATCACCTTGATTGCTGCCGGCAGTGTGGTCGCGCTGTTCGGGCTCGACCGATATGGAGTGGCCATGCTGGGACCCATCCCCGCCGGCTTGCCGCCGCTTCGCTTTCCGACATTTCCGCTTGACGACGCGCCGTCTTTGCTCGGCAGCGCAGCGGGACTGGCGCTTGTCATGTTTTCGAGCGGCATGCTTTCGGGGCGTAGCTTTGCGGCGAAAGGTGGCTATGAGATCGATGCCGACCGTGAGCTCGCCGCGTTCGGTGCGGCTAATCTGGCTTCCGCTCTGTCACAGGGCTTTGCCGTCACCGGTGCCGATTCCCGCACAGCCGTTGCTGCTTCAGCCGGCGGCCGTACGCAAGTAACCGGCCTTGTGACGGCCGCCACGATTGCCATTGTCCTCCTGTTCCTCACGGGGCCGCTGCGATACATCCCGATCGCCGCGCTGGGCGCACTGCTGGTGTATGCGTCGTTGTCGCTCTTCGACATACAAGCCCTGAAGGAAATCTGGCGCATCGATCGCATCGAGGTGGGACTGGCTGTTATCACCACCTTGGGAGTGGTGGCCCTCGGCGCCATCAACGGCATCCTGATCGCCGTCGGCCTCGCGCTGATCCGCTTTGTCCAGATGACGGCCCGACCCAAGGATGAAATCCTGGGTGCGGTGCACGGGTTATCCGGGTTGCATTCGATCGATCGACATCCGACTGCCCGAACATTCCCGGGAGTGATGCTTTACCGCTTCGACGCGCCTCTCACCTTTTTCAATGCCGATTATTTCAAAACGCGGGTGCTGGCTCTTGCCGAGACTGCTGGTCCCGGACTTCGATGGTTTGTGGTGGATGCAATTCCCATCAGCCGAATTGATCTCACGGGGCTCTATGCCCTGCGCGATTTACGGCAAAGGCTCGAAGCCCGCGGTACGGTGCTGATTCTGGCCGGACGCAGAACCGAACTCCTGATCTGGTTTCGAGAGGCTGGCCTCTATCGGCCGGAGCATGAGAATTGGTTCTTTCCGACGCTGCGTCAGGCCTTGAAGGCCTCTCAGCGGACAACAGAGGCTCTTGTGGCTGATGAGCCGAGCCCGGAGATCGATGCGCCGGTACAACACAGGGAACCGCGCGGTCGCCGACCGTCTCCTAACCCTTGTTAATGCGCCAATGCCTGCGTCCGGCAAAATGCCAGTTCGCGGTGACGTAGCGTTGGGGGTTATATGTCACATGCCATCAAGCTGATCGTGGACGGGTATGTCCGTCTCAACGACCATCAAGCACTCAGGGATGTTCTCGGACATCGTCAGCAGCTCGGCAAACAGCTCAGGGAAACGCCCAAGAGCTGGGTCGATCTGAGCGGCTCGATCAAGCAGATCGATGAGGAAATCGCTGTGATCGAAGCTGGGCTTGAGACGCTGAAGAACACAGGCCCGAATTGAGCACGCATTCTTTTTTGAACCGGCGGTGGACGTATTCTCAACGTCCGCGCGCGATCCGATGCGCGCTGGCCGACACCCCTGACCAGATGTGAAGCGCGAACAGCGCGTTGGCGAGGACCGCAAGCAGGCCGATGATATCGATGAGGATGCTCATGATTGCCTCCGTGTTGGAGGGGATTTAGAGCGCCATCCTGCAAGCCTCTGTGATCTACATCACAAGGGGCCGGCGATCACGCCGAGTTTATTCTTCGTCCGCGCCAGTCGCCTGCGGCAGCATGAAATGCCCGAGGGCCGAGGCGATGGGTTTTGCAGGATCGTCCTGCCAGGCCTGCGCCTCGAAGGCGACGATGCGCCTTCCCTGCTTGACGATCGAGACGCGGGCAAAGCTATCGAGCGCGCGCCCCGAGCGCAGATAGTTGATGGTGAGGCCGATTGGCTTGGGACGCACCGGTGTGCCAAGCTCGCGCGTGACGCCGATGATCGCCGCCGTTTCCAGGAAGGCGCCGGTCATGCCGCCATGGATCGCGGGCAGGATCGGGTTGCCGATGATTTTTTGCGAGAACGGCATCACAAGACCGCCATCCTCGCCGACACGGATGCCGAGGAAGCGCGCGAACGGGCTGCTGGCGAAGGGGCCGGTTGGATCCTCCGGCGCCTCGCAGGCCGGCAGCGCGCCGGTATGCAGCCTGGTGTCAGCCAGCATGTTGGTGCGGTTGGCGCCGATCATGAAGCAGGCAGTCGCAGTGGCGACGGGATCATCCTCGGATTCCTGGTAAGCTGTTGAACGCACAAAAGCGATGGAGCGGGTGACGCGATAGCACAGCGAATGCGCCCGGATGGCGAGGCCCGGCGTTGCCGGTTTCTGGTAATCGATGCGCAAATCCAACGTCGCGATCGCGCTTGTGCCGTCGAGGGCGAGCTGGACAGCCATGCCGCAGCTCTCGTCCAGCATCGCCGTGACCACGCCGCCATGCAGGACGCCAGTTCCGGCATCGCCGACAAAGGCCGGACGGTAGGGCAGGCTCGACCAGGCTTCCGCGGGCGCTGCGCGATCGAGCTGAAGTCCGCTGATATGGCCATAGGTGGAGCGGCGTCGCTGGATCGCCGCGGCAAGTTCGTCGAACGGCAGCGGGGAGTTAGGGGGCACGGGCTTGGACATGGGGACCTTGTAAACCAGGAGCCGGCCCATGCGCAAAAAGCGTGTGCGGAAGGGTTTTGCAAAGCTAAAATCCGGTCAGCCAGGGAAATCAGGCTGGGCAGTAATGGGAGGGGATCAATGGCGCACATCAAAGTCGGTAATTTCCTCATCGATTGCGTTATCGATCTCGAGCGGCCATTCCTCGAGGCCAAAACCTTCTTTCCAGATATGACCGACGACATGCTTGCGCATTGCAGACATGTGTTGCCGAAGAGCGATCTCACGCCCGAAGGCAGGTTGCAGATGCGCTTCCAGTCCTTCCTGCTGCGGACCGGGCGGCACAATATCCTGATCGACACCTGCTGCGGCAATGACAAGCACAGGCCAGGCCGGGACGATTTCGACCATCTCAACACCGACTATATCGGTGCGCTCGGGAGAGCCGGAATCAAGCCGGAGCAGGTCGATTTCGTGATGTGCACGCATCTGCACTGGGACCATGTCGGCTGGAACACAAGGCTGCTGGACGGCAAATGGGTGCCGACCTTTCCCAATGCGCGCTACATCGTCGGCCGCACCGAATATGATTATTGGCACACGCGCTTTCAGCGCGGCGACGAAGGCATCCATCTGATCTCGTTCGAAGACAGCGTGCTGCCGGTGGTGCGCGAAGGTCGCGCGGTGGTGGTCGATGACGACTATGAGCTCGAGAAAGGGGTCTGGCTCGAGCCGTGCCCGGGCCATTCGCCGGGGCATGTGCTGATCAATCTCGCGTCGAACGGCGCCGAGGCGCTGGCCAGCGGCGACGTCATCCATCACCGCATCCAGCTTGCCTTTCCCGAGCTATCAACCATTGCCGATACCGACCGGGCGCTCGCGCGTCGTACCCGCACGGCCCTGATCGAACGCCTTGCCGATAGTCCGACCGTCCTGTTGCCGGCGCATTTCCCGCCGCCGGTATTCGGCCGCGTGATCAGGAGTGAGCAGGGTTTTGCCTATGCCGCGGTTGACGGCTAGGTCGCTTCGTCACTCCAGAAGCGTCGTGAGCTGCGCGCCTTCGTCAGCCACAAAGACGGCAATCAATTCGGCAGGTTCGGTGTTGCTGGCATTTGCCGAGACCACATGGGTCGAGCCCGGCGGTTCGAAGAAGGTCTGTCCGACCGTGAACGTCTCGACCGGGCCGCCGCCAAGCTGCGAGCGGATCGCCCCTTTGGTGATGTAGGCGGTGACCGAGCCGGAATGGCGGTGCGGCGGCGTAAACCCGCCGGGACCATAAGTCACGCGCACGATCGTGACTCGCTTGCCCGGAACATTCGGCAAGGCCTCCGACGAGATCAGCTCGACCTTGCCGGAGGGCGATCCAGCCGCGCTGTCCGTCATGCACAGGGGAATCGCAGACGCGGCGTTCATCGCCATCGGCAATGTCTTTCCGATCGCCAGAGCGCAAAAGAGGCCGGCAACGACCGCGAATGACAGATGAAAGCGGTCATGCCTGGCGAATGGTCTTGTAATGATTGCCGCGATCATCGAAGCCTCCCCTTCATGGTTTTCCAAAGAAAGTAAAATCATCGGCTTGCCCGTGCAACTTGTTTCGGCGCCAGCGCTCATGGCGCGTCGGCGACATCAGGCTTGAATACAGAAAGTGGGGAGGGATCGCGGCTCGGCGGCGGCGGAATCTTCCCGTCGACATCGGTGAAGCCGTATTCGGTGGCGAGTTCCGATGCGAGCAGGATCTGCCCTGACTTGGCCATGACGGCCGGATCGGCCGCAAGTGCCGCGACGGCGCGGCCGACGAACAGCGGCGTTTCACCGCGCTTGGCAATCAGCCTGGCGAGCGCGGGCGGGACGCGATCAGGCTGCGCAGCCAGTTTCTCGCTCTTGATATAGCCGGGCCAGATCGACACGGCGGCAATGCCGTAAGGCCTGAGCTCATGCGCCATGTCGCGCGCCATCCGGTCCACGCCTGCCTTTTGCACGCCGAAGGGAACGTTGAACGTGTAGCGGACGCCGCCGCCGGAGGAGGTATTGACGATCAGCCCGCGCTTTCGTTGCAGCATCAGCGGCAGCGCGAGCTGGCTTGCAACGAAGTGCGAACGCAGGCCGACGTTATGCATCGCGTCCCACACCGAGACCGGTATCTTCCAGAACGGTACATTGACCGGCATGACATTCGGTGCTGCGAATACGTTGTTCACCAGCACGTCGAGGCGGCCATATTCGCGCGCGATCTGTTCGAATGCTTCCCGGACCGAACGATCGTCGGCATGATCGCAGATCAGCGCAGCCCCGCTGCCGCCGGCCTCGTTGATGGCTGCGATGGTCTCGTCCAGCGAACCCGGCCATTCCGATCCGCCGCGGCTTTGCGTTCGCGCGGTCACGATGACGGTGGCTCGGGCTTCACCAAGCCCGACTGCCACTCCCTTGCCAACGCCGCGGCTGCCGCCGGTGACGAGCGCAACACAACCCTGCAATCGTTTGTTCGTCATGGTCAATTCACCTGCGACTGGTCGGTGGTTGGCGTCGAGCTCAGCGACCCGGTTGACAATAAATCTTCCTAGGAAGATAATATGAGCAAATTGAGGTTCACGTCAACCGGGAGGTTTCGGATGGTCACGAGGGAAGAAAATGAATTGCTGTGCCGTGTCACCGGCGATGCCCCGATGGGAAAGATGCTGCGCCAGCACTATTGGCTGCCTGCGGTGCTGTCGGTGCGGGTCCGCAAGGGCGAGGCGCCGGTTCGCGTCAAACTGTTCGGCCGCAACTTCGTGGCGTTCAGAGGCGGCAATGGCGAGGTCGGATTTCTCGACGAAGCCTGTCCGCATCGCGGCGCCTCGCTGGCGCTGGCGCGTGTCGACGATTGCGCGCTGACCTGCCTGTTTCATGGCTGGCGGATCAGCGCCCGCGGCGAAGTGCTCGACGTTCCGAACGAGCCGAATAACCCGAAGGAATTCGCCAAGACCGTCAAGGTAAAGTCCTATCCGGTGCGCGAGGGCGCGGGTCTGATCTGGGTCTGGCTCGGCGAAGGCACCGCGCCTCCGCCGCCCGACTTCGAATGGATGGATTTGCCGCCGGACCAGGTCTATGCGGCCGGCATCGAACTCAACGCCAACTGGCTGCAGGGCGTCGAAGCCACCATCGACTCCTCCCACGTCGCGCTGCTGCACCAGAGCTGGACTACAAGCTCGGCCACCGATTTCGCCGCCACGCGGCAAAACACGGCCGTGAGCTACGAGTTTGACAGGAAATCGTACGGCTTTCGTGCCGCTGCGCTGAGGTCCGCGGCGGACGGATCGTGTCTGGCGCGGGTCACGGAGTTCGTGATGCCCTATTACGGGCTGATCGCGCCGATCTATTCGGGGCCGCAGCAGGATCGCACCGTCATCATCGCCGTGCCGATCGACGATGAGAACCTGATCCAGTGGTACATCTACTACAACGCCGAAAAGCCGGTGGATTCCTGGCGCCGCACCCAGCGCGCCAATCAGTGGCCGATGGCCGGCGGGATGCCCGGCGACAAGAACAACAATTGGGGACAGAACCGGCAGATCATGGATGCCGGCAACAGCACCGGCTTCTATGAAATCGTGATCGAGGATTTCGTGGTGATGGTCAGCATGGGCCCGATCGTCGATCGCTCGCAGGAATATCTGTGCTCGGCCGATCAGGCGATCGTCCGGGTGCGCCGGCAATTGCTGGAAGAAGTCCGCGGCTTCATCAATGGCAAGCCACCGAAGAGCGGGCAGGGCGAGGGCATGTCGTACAAGGATATCCGCGCGGTCGGTGGCAGGCTCGCCTCGGCTTCCGAGGATTGGCGGCAAATTCCCCGATGATTGAGCGAAGAAGGGCGGCGCGGGGTCCGCGCTGCGCCTGACGAAGGTCGGAGAGGACCATGACCGATAACTGGAAACATGTCTGCGCCGTCTCGAAGCTTTCGGACGGCGAGCCGCTCGGCATCAAGCTCGGCGAGCAGCGGATCGCTCTTTACAAGGTCGATGACGATATCTTTGCAACCGACGATGTCTGCTCCCACGCCTTTGCGTTGCTCTCCACCGGCTTTCTCGAAGCGCATGTCATTGAATGTCCGCTTCATGGCGGAATGTTCGACGTGCGTGACGGCAAATGCCGGGCAGGGGGATACAAGGATATCAGGGCGTTTCCCGTCGAAATCCGCGACGGCGAGGTCTTCGTGAGGATGGACGTTCCCGAGGTTGCCTCATGAGCAGACTGGTCGTGATCGGAGCATCCTATGCCGGCATCCAGGCCGCGCTCACCGCGCGCGAAGCAGGTTATCTCGAGCCGATCACGGTCGTCAGCGACGAAAACTGCCTGCCGTATGAGCGGCCTCCGCTGTCCAAGGATTTCCTGACAGGGGAGACCGGCGACCAGAAGCTGATCTTGCGGGATCGAGCTTTTTTCGAGAGCAGCCGGATCGATCTGAGACCTGGACTGCGGGCCATCGCGATCGACCGCTACGCAAGACGCGTCACGCTGGCCGGCAACAGCATGCTCGGCTTCGACAAGCTGGTGATCGCCACCGGGTCGCGCGCGCGGCGCTTGGTCGTTCCCGGCGCCGATCTCGATGGTGTCTGCTATCTACGATCAGTTGCGGACGCTGTCGACTTGAGGGCGCGGCTTGCTCGGGCAGCCGAGGTCGTCATCATCGGCGGCGGATTTATCGGGCTTGAAGTCGCGTCGTCCGCAGTAAAGCTCGGCAAGAAGGTGACGGTGGTCGAAAGCGCCTCGCGCCTGCTCGAGCGCGCGATCTCCCCCGTCGTCTCACGCTTCCTGCTCGAGACCCATGTTACGGCCGGTATCGATGTGAGGCTGAACGCGATGGTGTCGTCGCTGCGAGAGCGAGGCGGGCGGGTCGCAGGGGTTCGTCTTGCCGATGGCAGCACGCTGGCGGCCGAACTTGTCGTGGTCGGCATTGGCGGCATCGCCAATGCCGAGCTTGCGGTCGCAGCAGGCATTAAATGCGGCGACGGTGTCGTGGTCGACGCGCACGGCCGAACGGACGCGCCGGACATCTATGCGGCGGGCGACTGCGCCAATCACTATAACCGCCACGCCGACGGCTGGATCCGGCTGGAGTCGGTGCAGAACGCGCAA
>Ga0310811_10007089_pt1 | contig 14340 bp, 12 predicted proteins | sample YCmetagenome_FD_207642 | JGI IMG/M metagenome (GOLD analysis project Ga0310811, IMG submission 207642) | Soil microbial communities from experimental microcosm in Duke University, North Carolina, United States - YC | ecosystem: Engineered > Artificial ecosystem > Soil microcosm > Unclassified ...
GGCGATCTTCCTGGTGCCGCTGACCGGCTACCTGTCCGACCGCTTCGGCCGCAAGCCGGTGTTCCTGATCCAGGTCGCGCTCACCGGGGTGATCGCGTTCCCCTACTTCGCGATACTCAACACCGGCGACGTCGCCCTGCTCTACATAGCCTCGCTGCTGTTCATCGCGCCGACCAACATGGCGCTGACCGGCTCCCAGGCCGGTTACCTGCCCGAGCTGTTCGCCTCGGCCTACCGCTACTCGGGGGTGGCCATGTCCCGCGAGCTGACTACGGCCGGCCTCACTTCGTTCACTCCCATCGTCGGCCTGGGGCTGGTCTCGCTGCTCGACGGCCAGCCGTGGGCGCTCGCGGGGGCCTGCCTGTTCGTCAGCCTGCTCAGCTTCACCGCGGTGTGCTTCCTGCCGGAGACCCGCGGCATCGTCATGACCCCTGACGCGGCGGACACCAGCGCGGCTTCCGTGGTCCCGGTTGGCGGGACCGACGACCCCGCCCCGGTGGTGGCCTGATGGCCCTGCCGGACCGGGTACCCAGCTACGACGAGCTGCTCGCCGGCTTCGGCGGGGCGCCGCCGGGCGCGTCCTGGAAGGTGTTCGGCGACGGCGACCAGGTCGGCACGCTGAACTTCCTCACCCCGGCCAGGGTGGCCCACGCGGCCACCCTGGCCGGGGCGGGCAAGGTCTTCAGCCTCGACTACCCTGTCAACTCCTTCGAGCCGTTCCCGTCTGGGACCAGGCACGCGGCCGAGCACCATACGTTCGCCAACAACGTGTTCCACCGCGACGACTACCTGGACAACTTCTACCTGCAGGCCACCTCGCAGCTGGACGCGCTGCGGCACATCGGGCACCCGTCTTACGGGTTCTACCAAGGTTTTTCAACTGGGGACGTCACCGGCTCCAGCGCAGTGCTCGGCATTCACCAGCTCGCGGCGCACGGGATCGCCGGCCGGGGCGTGCTGCTTGACGTTTCCCGGTTCATGGCGGGCTGGGGCACGCCGCTCAGTCCCTACCGCAACGACCGGATCACCGCTTCCGTCCTTGACGACGTGGCCAAGGAGCAGGGCGTGCAGGTGCTGCCCGGCGACATCGTGCTGGTCCGCACCGGGTGGGCCGGGCACTACGTCAGCCTGACCGCGGCGGAGCGCGCCGCGTACAACCAGGTCCGCAAGTGCGCCGGGCTCGCCCAGGAGGAGGCCACCGTGCGGTGGCTGTGGGACCACCAGGTCGCCGTGGTCGCGGCCGACAACCTCGGCGTCGAGGCGTCGCCGCGGAACCGTCTTGTGGATCGTGACTTCGAGCTGCCTGACCAGGAGGTGCCCGCCAAGGGCGTGGACCACAACGGCATGCTGCACCGTCCGCTGATCCCGCTGCTCGGCATGCCGATGGGCGAACTGTGGGCCCTCGACGACCTGGCCGATGACTGCGCCGCCGACCACGTGTACGAGTTCCTGCTGGTCTGCAAGCCGCTCGCCGTGACCGGCGGGGCCGGCTCGCCGCCCAATGCCACCGCCATCAAGTGACGCTATCAAGTGAGGAGCACGCACCTGTGACTGCCGACCCCGCGCTCAAGCGGATCTTCGAGGACATCATCATCGGCATCTGGTACGACATCGATCACCAGGACGGCTCCGGTGTCTCCCGGTGCTTCTGGCCGGACGGCAGCATCCTGTTCAGCGAGCGTCTGGTGCGCGGCCGTGACGCGATCGACGCCACGTACGCGGCCCGGGTCGCGCGCGGGCCGCGGCTGTCCCGGCACATCGTCAGCAACGTGCACCTGGCCGCGCTAACCGCGGACACCGCCCGGGTCGTGTCGACGTTCCGGCTGTACGCGGCGGACGGTCACCCGGTCGCCCCGAACACCGAGCCGCTGAGCATCAACGACTGCATCGACGACTTCCGCCGCACCGCCGAGGGCGAGTGGCTGATCGAGCACCGGGCGATGGTGCACCTGTTCGCCCGGCCGGATGCCGTGTTCGCGGTACCAACGAAGGCCGCTGATGCCTGACCTCTGGGCCGACGTGCCGACTTACAAGGAGCTGCTGGCGCGCACCGACGCGCCGCCCGGCTCGTCCTGGGGGCTGTTCGGCGCGGATGACCAGCTGGGCACGCTGAACTTCCTCACCGCGCGGACGGCCCGCCGGGCCGCGGGCCTGGTCTCGACCGGCCGCGTCTACAACCTGGACTACCCGCTCAACACGTTCGTGCCGAGCATCGCCGGCACCCGCCCCGCCGCTTCGCATCACATGTTTTCCAACAACCCCAACCACCGGGACGACTGGCTCGACTCGTTCTACCTGCAGTCCACCACCCAGATCGACGGCCTGCGGCACATGCGGCACCCGCAGTACGGCTTCTACGGCGGGGTCGAGGACACGGCGATCGAGGAGGGCCGCCCCGAACTCGGCATCCAGCTCGTGGCGGAGAAGGGCATCGTGGGGCGCGGGGTGCTGATCGACTTGCCCCGTTACTTCAGCGCGGCCGGCCGGGAGTACGACATCACCGTGAACCAGATGATCTGGCCGTCGGACCTGGACGCCGCGCTGGCGGCGCAGGGGGTGGCGCTGGAGTCCGGCGACATCGTGCTGCTGCGGACCGGCTGGTCGGGCTACTACCTGGGGCTAAGCCCCGAGGAGCAGGAGCGGGTCAGACGTGATTTGAAGGCGCCTGGCCTGGGCCAGTCACCCGAGATGGTGGGGTACCTGTGGGACCACCAGGTCGCCATGGTGGCGAGCGACAACGGCGGAGTCGAGGCCCACCCGGTGAACCCCGACTCCGGCTTCGTGATCCCTGGCGAGGAGATCCCGTCACGCGGGCCATCACATAACGGGATGCTCCACCGCCCGCTGATCGCGCTGCTCGGCCTGTTCCTCGGCGAGTGCTGGAAGCTGGACGAGCTGGCTGAGGCATGCGCCGCGGACGGTCGCTATGAGTTCCTGCTTACCGCCAAGCCGCTCAACTTGATCGGCGGCGTCGGCTCGCCGGCCAACGCGATGGCGGTCAAGTAGCGGCGGCGTCCGGTGCCGGCGGCTGCTGGGTTCCAGCGGTTGCCGCCGGTACCGGGGCTACCGGCGGTAGCGGCGGCGACCGGGCTCCGCGTTGGCCAGGCGCAGGATGAGCAGCAGCACGATCGCGCCGATGATCGAGCCGAGAATGCCGGTGGTGTGGAAGCTGTGCACGCTCAGCGTGTGGTACTCGATCAGGTTCTGCAGGAACCCGCCGACGAACGACCCGATGATGCCCAGGAGGATGGTGCCCAAGATCCCGATCGGGTCACGGCCGGGCACCAGCAGGCGGGCGATCGCGCCGGCGATGAACCCGATGATTATTAGCACGATAATGAAAGTAAGCATGCAGTAAAGACTTCCCCGCTCACGCGGAATATGCCTTTGCGGCCGGGTTTGCGGCGCTGCCAGCGTAGTCCGCGGCCTCAGCCAACTGGTGGATGCGGGCGCCATTCGGCTGATCCCCCGGGTTAGGCCGTGGCCGCGGTTTATCTGGCTGCCCGGGCGATGTGCCGGGCAGTATGCAGCGGCGATGCTGGCGTCATGAGTCCGGTCATAGAAGTGCGAAACCTGCGCAAGGCCTACGGAGACACTGTCGCGGTAGCCGACATCTCTTTCACGGTGGCCGAAGGAGAGATCTTCGGCATCCTCGGGCCGAACGGCGCGGGAAAGACCACCACGGTGGAATGCGTCGAGGGGTTGCGCAAGCCGGACAGCGGCGAGATCAGCGTGCTGGGACTCGATCCGATCCGGGACCGCGCCGAGCTGACCCAGGTGCTCGGTGCTCAGCTGCAGGAAAGCCAGCTGCCCGCGAAGCTGCGGGTCGCCGAGGCGCTGGACCTGTACAGCTCCTTCTACCGGGCGCCCGCCGACTGGCGGGCGCTGCTTGAGGTACTAGGGCTCGCGGACAAGGGCAGCACGCCGTTCCGGAAGCTGTCCGGCGGGCAGAAGCAGCGGCTGTCCATCGCATTGGCCCTGGCCGGGGGCCCGCGGATCGCGGTGCTCGACGAGCTCACCACCGGCCTTGACCCGCAGGCCCGGCGGGATACCTGGGAACTCATCGAGGGCGTCAGGGACCGCGGTGTCACGGTCGTGCTGGTCAGCCACTTCATGGAGGAGGCGGAGCGGCTCTGCGACCGGGTCGCGCTGATCGACAAGGGCCGCGTGGTTGAGCTGGACACGCCCGCGGCGCTCGCCGAGCGAGTCGCGGTGGCACAGCGGATCCAGTTCCGCCCGTCCGGCCCGGTGGACGACGCTCTGCTCGCAGACCTGCCAGAGGTCAGCGGCATCGTCCGCAAGGGCGATGTCGTGGTGGTCACCGGCACCGGGAACGTGCTGAACGCCGTCATCTCCGTGCTGGCCCGCAACCAGATCGTGGCCCAGCAGCTCCGCGTGGACCAGGCGAACCTGGAGGACGCGTACCTCGAGCTGACCGGCGAGCACGACGCTCGCCTGGCCGGGCAGGGGGAATAGCTGATGTCCGTCGCGACCCAAGCCTCCGCCGTCCGGCGCTCCCCGCTGGCCCGGCTCACGATCACCGAGCTCAGGTTGCTGCTGCGCGAGCCGATGCTGGTCTTCTGGGGATTCGCGTTCCCGGTGCTGCTGCTGATCGTCTTCGGCCTCATTCCTAGCTTCAAGCAGACCCACGCCGGTTACCAGGGCCAGACGGTTCTCGACACGTACGTGCCGATCCTGATCGTGATGATGCTGGCCATGCTCTCCTACTTCGCCCTGCCGACCGTGCTGGCCAGCTACCGGGAACAGGGCGTCCTGCGTCGCCTTAAGACCACGCCGGCCGGCGCGCTCCGGGTGCTGGCCGCTCAGTTGCTGGTCAACTTCGGGTCTGCGGTCGTCATGACAGCTTTGATCCTGGCCGTGGGCAGGCTGGCGTTCGGTGTCCCGTTGCCGCTGGCCCCTGGCATCTGGGTAGTCGTCGCGCTGCTCACCGCGGCCGGCACGTTGACCGTTGGCCTGCTCGTCGCCGCGGTCGCGCCGACCGGGCGAGTGGCCTCGACGATCGGCTCGATCATGTTCTACCCGCTGATGTTCTTCTCCGGCCTGTGGCTGCCGATCCCGTCGATGCCGCCAGTGCTCCAGCACATCTGCCACGCCACGCCGCTCGGCGCAGCCTGGGAGTCGTTTCAGAGCGCGGCCCTGGGGCACTGGCCGCCCGCGCTGGCGCTGCTGACCATGATCGCTTACCCGGTGGCCTTCGGCCTCGCGGCGGCCAGGTTCTTCCGCTGGGAGTAGCCAGGCGGGACGGTAGATTCGACCCAGTCAGTGGACAAGCGGAGGATGCCAGTGAGCGGCCCGTGGAATCGCATCTTTCCCGAGCAGTGGCACGACGGGCAGCTGCGCGTGGCCCGCGCCCTGGTGGACGTGGTGCCCTACGTGATGCTGGCGTTCTGCGCGATACTGACGCCGGTCCTCTACCGCGCCCATTGGGAGACCGGATCACCGCTCGTGCCGCTGGCCTTGTGCGTACTGGCCGCCGCGTGGACGCTGTGGATGTACACGCTGCACCCCGGGTGGCGCGACCGGCCACGGCTGATGGGCGTGTTCGTCGCGGTGCTGCTCGCGATCATGACCGTGATGGTGGCCCGTTATGCATGGCTCGGGTTCTACACCTTCACCGGGTACTACTACGTCTACTGCCTGGTCGAGTCCTGGCCCCGGCGGATGGCCGGCATCACTGTCGTCGCCTGCCTCACGGGCATCTCCCAGGGCTCCGGCTTGCAGGGAGCGTTCGACCTGCCGCGGGTGCTCGTTCTCGTGGGCACCATCGCGGTCAACGTCCTTGCCGGGTGCGCTTTCGCTTGGTTCAGCTGGGCCAGCTACAAGGAGGGCGAGCTGCGCCGCCGCCTCTTCGCCGAGCTGGCTGAGACCAACAGCAGGCTGGAGGCGACCCTCGCCGAGAACACCGGCCTGCACCGCCAGCTGCTGGCCCAGGCACGCGAGGCCGGGGTCCTCGACGAGCGGCAGCGGATGGCCGGGGAGATCCACGACACGCTGGCGCAGGGCCTGACCGGGATCATCACCCAGTTGCAGGCGGCCGCGGAAGCGGCGGGCGATCCTGCCGAGCAGCAAAGGCACTACGACACCGCGACCAGGCTCGCCAGGGAGAGCCTGTCCGAGGCCAGGCGCTCGGTGCACGCGCTGCGTCCCGAGCCGCTGGAACAGGCCCGGCTCGGTGAGGCGCTGGCCGGGGTCGCCCGGCGGTGGTCCGCGCTGCACGGCGTCCCCGTGCACGTCGCGACGGCGGGTCCCGCCCGGCCCGTGCGCCCGGAAGCCGAGCTCGCGCTGCTGCGCACCGCCCAGGAGGCGCTGGCCAACGTGGCCAAGCACGCGGCGGCGACCCGCGTGGACCTGACCCTGTCCTTCCTGACGGGGGAGGTCGTCCTCGACGTGCGGGACGACGGCCAGGGCTTCAACCCGGCTTCCGTCGGAAGCCGGGAACCGGCCTATGCCGTTTCCCTGGCCGCCCGCGACCCGCATGACAGCACGCCCGACGGCGACCCGACGGCCGACGGCAGCGGCCATGCGCCGTCCGGGGGGTTCGGCCTCGTGGCGATGCGGCAGCGCATCGAGGGTGTGTCCGGTACGCTCCGGGTGGAATCTGAACCAGGCGCGGGAACGACGATCTCGGTCAGCGTGCCGGCCCAGTCCACGGAAGCAGCGGGAGAAACCGCATGAGCGACCCGATCCGCCTGCTCATCGTCGATGATCATCCGGTCGTCAGAGACGGGTTGAGCGGCATGTTCGCGTCGGCGTCCGAGTTCAACGTCGTGGGCGAGGCTAGCGACGGCGCCGCGGCGCTCCAGCTAGCCGAGCTGCTCCACCCGGACGTCATCCTGATGGACCTGCGGATGCCGGGCCTGGACGGCGTAGCGGCGATAACCGAGCTGGCCAGCCGGGGCGTCGCCGCACGGGTACTCGTGCTGACGACCTACGACACCGACAGCTACGTACTGCCTGCGATCGAGGCGGGCGCGACAGGCTACCTGCTCAAAGACGCGCCGCGCGCCGAGCTGCTGCGGGCGGTCCAGGCGGCGGCGCGCGGCGAGGCGGTCCTCGCCCCGTCGGTGGCCGCCCGGTTGATGAGCCGGGTCAGGACCGCGGGAGCACAGCCAGGCGGAGGCCGCGGCCCCAGCGGGCCGGATGCCAGCCCGCTCAGCGAACGGGAGCGGGAGGTCCTCGAACTGGTGGCCGCTGGTGCCACCAACCGGGAGGCCGGCACCCTGCTGAGCATCAGCGAAGCCACCGTCAAAACCCACCTGCTGCACATCTACGCGAAGCTGGACGTCAGCGACCGCACCGCTGCGGTCACGGAAGGCTTCAGCCGCGGCATCCTCAAGCCAAGAAGCCCCAGAGGCTGACCCATGATCGTCTATTCGCCTTGTCGCGACGTGATCGCCTGCACCACAATGTGGGCGTGTCGCACGCTGATCTGAGCGCAGCCAGGTGGCAAGAACTCTCCGATGAGTCGGCGCTAGACGTCGCGCGCGTGATCGCGCGAGAGAACCAGTTGGCCCTGGTGGACGTCCGCGGCCATGACTACGCGGGCCGGCGTCAGCGCATCGCCCTGTTCGAGCGGGACGGCAGACGGTTCTCGCTGGTTCCGGCCGACCGCGCGGCACTTGGTTACGACGGCTCCAGGTTCGTCCCCTCACCGCAACAGGCCGACAGCTACGCCGAGAGCGCCGACGAGTTCGGGCTGCCCGCGATCACGGAGTTCGTCGATTCCATGACCTCACCGCAGCGCGTGGTGGAACTTCCGGCCATGCTGGTCGCGGTCGACGCACTGGACACCTGCGTCACCACGGCGGCGGCCGACGATCCCCTGGTCCAAGGGCTGATGGCCGGCGCCCGTCCCGGCGGCGGGGCTATGACGTTCGGCCCCAACGGGAACGTGAAGGTCGAGTTCGACGAGGCAGGACAGGTACGCAGGGCGCGGGTGGTGGAGCAGATCTCCTACTCCGAGGCGCTGGAAGAAGCGGCCGCGCTGGGAGTACGGCCAGCCAGCCCCGACGAATGGGAGTACGCCTGCGGCGCAGGCGTCCCCACGCTGTTTCGGTGGGGCGACGACAACCCGGACGATGGCTATCCGTACGACCACCGGTCGGGGCCGCACCGCGAGCCGAACCAGTGGGGCCTGCTAATCGGGCAGGACCCCTACAAGCATGAGTGGACCACGGAGCCGGGCATCGTCTGCGGCGGTGACGGCGGCGGCGCGACTTGCGGCGGAAGCGGGTACTTCGTCGGCTGGCTGACACTGGCCACGGCGTACCGCGACGAGGACTTCGGCGCCTGGCTGAATTCCCCGGACGGCTACATCGACGAACTCCTTATTCGGCCGGTTATCGACATTGCCTGATTTTATGAAATGTCCGAAATTTCGAGCCGCGTTTTTTGCGGCCGAAATTTCGGGTGCGCTCAAGCTAGGTGCGCGAGTGCCACAGGGACAGAACGTTCTGGCCCTGTGGCACACAAGGGCAAGGCTTATCGCACGCAACGGGCAATCTGTTGCCCACTTCCAGTGGCAGCCTTCGACGCGCGGCGCGTTCCAGCCCGGCGGTCAACCTGCCTCGATGATCGTGTCGGTGTCGCCGGAAAGCAGCAGTTGCGGAACCTGGTCGAAGGAGTATTCGTCGTCGGTGACGAGTGTGAACGCCCAGATCACGTCGTAGCGGTCGTCCGGCCATGACTTCGGGATGACGGTGCCCTCGACCAATGGCAGTGCGGACGCCAGCGCGGGTATATGGGCATGATCCCAGCAGATCAGGACGGCTCCTGGCCCGCTTTTCGTCAGTGCCGCAGCCAGTTGCGCCACATGCCCCTTGGCGAAGTCGCTGGCTATCGCGATCCCGAGCCGGTCTGAGACACCCCTGATCGTCTGGTGGGTTCGGTGCAGGGCAGTCTTGTCTGTGTCACCGTACGAGGGCGAGATCAACGTCCTAGGGACTTGCAATCCCGCCCGCAGCACACCTTGGGACGGATCGAAAAGCGCCGCCAGCGCTCCCGAACGCTGCCAGCCACGGGGAAGCAGCGAATGCTCGTTTTGATTGCCGTGGAAGTCAACGCCGCGGTGCGCAGGGGCGGCCCACTCGGGCGCCGCCTCCGCAGGCTTCTCGCCATGCCGGATGATGTAAATGACGTCCGCCGGCGTGGGGTGATGACTCATGTGCCCTCCGCGCGCCGCCACCGCGAGCAGCCTGCTGACCTCGGCTCGCTGCGCCGCCCGCCTTCACTGCCAATCTTCCTGCAATCACTCACTATCCAATTCCATCATCTCCTGCCCCGCCAGTGCCGCCTACCGCCCGAGGTGACCTCCTTTGGCCCGCCGGCCCATGCCGCCGGCGCGTGCGTATGGCGCCCACTGCCGGACGGAGCCGTCCTTCCCCACAGCCAAGCCTTACGGTAACGTAACCTACGCTATCGTAACTTGGAGGGTTCATGACTGTGCCTGATGCAAGCTCACTGCCCTCGGTCATCCAGGGCGGCATGGGCGTGGCGGTCTCGTCCTGGCCCCTGGCCCGCGCCGTGGCCGCCACTGGCCAACTCGGCGTCGTGTCAGGTACCGCGCTCGACGCCGTGCTCGCCCGGCGGCTGCAGGACGGCGACCCTGACGGCCAGCTGCGGGCAGCGCTGGCCGCGTTTCCCGTCCCTGAAGTCGCGGAGCGCGTCTTGGGCCGCTACTTCCACGTGGGCGGCCGTGAGCCAGGGGCATCGTATGACCCGGTCCCCAGGCTCAGGCTGCGCCAGGACCGCCACGCCCAAGAGCTTGCGGTGGTGGCCAGCTTCGCTGAAGTGTGGCTGGCCAAGCAGGGGCATCACGGCCCCGTTGGCGTGAACTTTCTGGAGAAGATCCAGATGGCCATGCCCGCAGCCGCCTACGGCGCCATGCTCGCCGGCGTCGATGTAGTCCTGGTGGGCGCCGGCATCCCACGGGAGCTGCCCAGGCTGCTGCGCTCGCTGGCCCGGCACGAGCCGGTCAGCTACCCAGTCGACGTCATCGGCGCAGCCGACGGTCAGCGGCACGCCGTCGCCCTTGATCCCCGTGCCTTGCTCGGAAAGGACCTGCCGCCGCTGCAGCGTCCGCTCTTCCTGGCCATCGTCTCCGCCCACGTCCTAGCGGAGTACCTCGCCCGAGACCCTGGCATCCGCCCCGACGGGTTCGTCATCGAGGGACCGGCGGCGGGCGGGCACAACGCGCCGCCGCGGGGCCGGGCCGCACTGGACCACGACGGCCAGCCTTGCTACGGCCCGCGCGACCACGCGGATCTCACCCGGGTAGCAGGTACCGGCTTGCCATTCTGGCTCGCCGGGGGCTACAGCACCCCCGCAAGACTGCAGGAAGCCCGTGCCGCCGGCGCCGCCGGCGTGCAGACGGGAACGCTGTTCGCGCTCAGTCACGAGTCCGGGCTAAGCCAGCACCTGCGCTCGGCCGTGCTCGATGAGCTACGCGACGGCACCCTGCGCGTACGCACCAACCCGACGGCCTCGCCCACGGGGTTCCCGTTCAAGGTCGTGCAGCTGCAAGGCACCATTGCCGACCCGGAGCGCTACCGCGCGCGGCCACGGCTATGCGACCTGGGTCACCTGCGGGTGCCCTTCCTGCGGCCAGACGGTGCGGTGGGGTACCGCTGCCCAGGCGAGCCGGTGGCGATGTACGTCCGCAAGGGCGGCGACGCCGCAGACACAGCCGGCAGGTCGTGCCTCTGCAACGGGCTGATGGCCACCATCGGGCTCGGCCAGACCCGCCGCGCCACCGGTTACTTTGAAGACCCGCTCGTCACGCTCGGGTCCGACCTCGACGGCGTGCGCGCGATGCTCCAACTCCACCCCGGCGGCTGGTCGGCCGCCCAGGCCATGACATGGCTCCTCGACAGCGGCCTGGCAGCAGAACCAGCCACTCGGCGCTCGCTGCACAGTCACATGTTGTAGGTGGTTGGGGTGGTGGTGTGGGTGCGGCCTGCGGGGGTGGTCCAGGTGGCGGTGCCGGGGGCGGGCTGGGTGGCGTTCCAGCCGGGGGCTTGCTTGGTTCTGTGGTGGCGGCGGCATTTGGGGTTGAGGTTGCACTCGTCGGTAGGGCCGTCGGGGTAGGGGACGGTGTGGTCGAGGTCGCAGTACTGGGCCTGGGCGTTGCAGGCGGGCGCGGTGCAGGTCTGGTTGCGGGCGTGGATGAGGTGCCTGAGCCTGCGGCTCGGGACGTAATGGTCTTCGGCGTGCGTGTGGTCGCAGGGGCCGGCGGCGATGGGTTCGAGGGTGATGTTGAGGCGGCGCAGGAGGCGGAGCAGCTGGGCGGCCTGAGCGGCTTGAGCGGCCTGCTGCGGGGGCTGGACGTGGCCTGTTCCGGCTGAGGCTTCGGATGGTCCGCTTGGTGCGTCGCGTCTTCCGGCTGGGGCGTCGCCTAGCCCGCCGGGTCCGCCTGGTGCGTCGGGGGCCTGGTGGGGTGGCGGGCCTGGTCTGGGCCGGGAGCCGGCTGGCTTTCCGGGGGGCGGTGGCGGGTTTCCGGATGACGGTGGCGGCAGGCTGTCTAGGGGCCAGGGGTGCTGGCCGGTGGCGCAGCCGTGGGCGAGGGCGGTGCCGTCGGGGGCGATGATGGTCATGCACCAGCGGGTCCTGGGGTGCTGGGAGGCGGCCTGGACGAGGGCCTGGGTTTCGTCGGCGTCCAGCAGGCCCCAGCCGGCGGCCTGGGCGGGGGCGGTGCCCCAGCCGAGCATGGTCCCGGCGGGGACCAGGAGGTTGACCAGGGCGGGCAGCGGCACCGGGTCCCCGGAGGCCGGGCCGGGCCAAGGACCGTCGCTGAGATGGTCTTCCTCGTCGTCGCGGCGGGCGAGCGGGCCGCGGGCAGTGACCGGCGTGGCGGCTTTCCAGTCCTCGCGGCCGACGGGCGGATGACCGTCTGCGCTAGGCGTGGTGCCGGGCGGGTCGGCTGGCTGGTTGTCGTGGCTGGTGACGGAGGTGCCGCCGGCTTCGGCGTCGTCGTCGGGAGGTGCGCTGCCAGGCTGCCCGCCAGTGCGGTCGCCATCAGCCGCTCCGCGGGCCCGCCGCGTGGCACCCGGCCCATCGTTGCCAGGCGGAGCATGGCCCGACTGCCCGGAAGCCGGGCCGCTGGCGCCGACGCTGGCTTGCCTCCCGAAGGCCGGTCCGTCACTGTCGGACGGGGCACTGCCCGGCTGACCAGCTGCCGGGACACAGCCACCGCTGGCCTGCCATCCGGGGGCGTGCCCGTCGCCGGTGACGCCGGGGGCCAGCTCGTCGCTGCCGGGTTGGGTGCCGGGCGGGGCCGGGGTGGGGCGGACGGTGAGGCGGTCCAGGGGGTTGCGGCCCTGGGTCAGGTCGGTCAGCACCAGGGCGCGCAGGCGGCCGATCGGGCCGGTGAACAGGCCCGAGCTGCGGAGCCTGGCCGCGAGCGCGTCGATGTAGGCCTTAGAGGCGATGACGTCGGCGGTGTCGAGTTCACGGCCCGCGAGGCTGGCGTTGCCGGAGTCCTCGCGGCGGGCCTCGACCCGCTGGCCCAGCTGCCTGGCCAGTTCCCGGCGGGCCTTAACCGCGTCGGGGGCGAGCTTCTTCTCCAGGGCCTCGGCCCTGCGGGCCAGCTGGTCCAGCCGCAGCCCCGGCGCCGCCGCGGCCAGCACCCGGTCGGCGTACGCGGCGCCGGCGTCGCTCATGGCCTGGGTGCGGGCCGCGATCGCGCAGGCCCGCCCCAGGTCGATCAGGCCCGCCTCCATCCCGGCCAGGGTCAGCGGCAGCCGGGCGGTCAGCTCGACCGCGGTGTCGATCCGGCCGCTGGTGTACGGGCCGGTGGCGACCAGCTCCATCGCCAGTTCCTCGCCGGGGAACTCCCCGTCCCGGCAGCCGGCCGGGGCCCCGGCGGCTTTGGCCGCCTCGAACCGGGCCTGGCGGCGGCGGGCGAACTCCGCGATCGCCACCGTCTGCTGCCAGGCGGCCAGGTTCTCCAGCCGCCGCGCCGCCTGCAGCACCCCCACTAGCTCATCGTCCGACAACGGGCCTGGCTGCACCACCGGCCGGGGATCCGGGTGCGGGCCAGGCGGGAGGCCCGTCTGAAGGTCGCGCTGCGGACCGGGCGCTCCTGCGGGGACGGCCGCGTGCGGGGCCGGCCCGGGGACGACCCGGGACACGGCCTGGGCGGTCAGCGCGGCGAGGACCGGGCCCGGGCCGAGCACGTCCGCGGCCTCGCCCTGCCCGAACACGGCGCTCAGCGCCTGCCCGCCGAGCCCGTCCGGGCCGCACACCGCCGCCAGCAGCCCCGGGTCCACGTCGCACGCGTCGCCCAGGCTCACCGACACCGCCGGGCCCTCGGCCGCGGACTCCGGGGGCGGCAGCAGGCGTCCGGCCTCCATCTCCCGCACCAGCCACTCGAAGTGCCCGTCGCCGGGGTCGTTTCCTGGAACGGCACCACGTGCACCGGCGGCGGGGCCGCGCCTGTCGCCGGGGCCGGGGCCGGGGCCGTCGTCAAGGGCGGCAGCCGGATCGCCGGGGGCAGGACCGGGCCGGGAGGCACGCCCGGCTTCCGCGTCGTCGTCCGGAAGCCGCGAACCCGGGCATGCCCACCCGCCCATATCGCACCTCATTCCGGATGATCATCATAAGTAACCTGCTGATACGAACATTCTAGCCAATCAATATTCGGCCAGCAAAGCTAAGCGGCTAGATTTCCAAGATCTTTTCGAGAGGAACCTATTGTCCTATTTAATCCGGATATTGAGGACCACTAACCGAAGCCACGCTGCCCAATGCCGTTTAGCCGAAATTGATCTAGGCCGCCACCGCTCGCAGGCAAGATATCCCGCGTTGTAACTGGATAGATTCCGGATCGACCCGGGTGCCTGGCGCTCTATTGCTGGGTGTTTTATCCGATCCGGGGATCCAGGAGTGCTTGCGGCGGCCTGTGTGGAGGTGTCCGTGACGGCCGACGGCGGCGAGGCAGGAGCGGATGGCGCAGATTGCCTCAGTGCCGCGCATGGAGCGCAGGCATCCGGAGACTTCGATGCGCAGTGAACGCGCGCCGACTGGCCGCGACTGCTGGTGTCACAGCCCTGCCGGGTGAGCGGACAGCCAGTCGCTGTGCGCGCAGCGGAGCTGATCGCGGTGGCCCGCGGTCGTGGCGATCACGTCGGCGCCGCCGTCGTAGGGATGGTAGAGCCAGCCCATTTCGGCTGTGCTGATGATGACGCCCGCAGTCCCGTCGTCGGCGACCAGTCGCAGGAGCCGGGAGAGTTCGCTGCTGTGCAGGCGGGTTACAGAAACCCACAGGTGCGTCCAGGTCTCCTCCCCCGGCAAGCTGTCGTCGGTGAAAATGCTGGTCCAGTG
>Ga0310811_10007090_pt1 | contig 14339 bp, 27 predicted proteins | sample YCmetagenome_FD_207642 | JGI IMG/M metagenome (GOLD analysis project Ga0310811, IMG submission 207642) | Soil microbial communities from experimental microcosm in Duke University, North Carolina, United States - YC | ecosystem: Engineered > Artificial ecosystem > Soil microcosm > Unclassified ...
CACGCCGACAAGGACGCGCGCGACCAGTTCGAGCTGCGCACGCACAAGCGCCTCATGGACATCGTCAACCCGACCGATAAGACGGTGGATGCGCTCATGAAGCTCGAGCTGCCGGCGGGCGTGGACGTGCAGATCAAGCTGAACTGAGCCGGCCCCGCGCGCGAGGCGGGTTGCCGCCGGGCGGAAAGCTGGCGCGTCCAGGGTTGATCGGCGGTTCGGTCGCGCCTATACTGCGCGCCCTTTTTGGGCCCCCTGCAAAAGGCGGGCCGGTCGCGTAAAGCGGCATCGGGCGAGGTTGGGGCAGGCTCTGGGCCTTGCGCCCCAAGACCACTCGAGACTTTAGCGCACTCCCGAATCGCGTGCGCAAATCTCCTGTTGTCTCAGCTACTTAGCTCGATGCCATCGGTTCCCCAGGGCACCCGCGCAGTGCCCGGGCAGTGGAAGGACGCAAATGGCTATCGGACTCGTCGGCCGCAAGGCCGGCATGACACGTGTGTTTACCGAGGGCGGGGAGACCGTTCCGGTGACCGTGATCGAGGTTCTTCCGAACCGGGTCGCGCAGGTCAAGACGCAAGAGAAGGACGGCTATCGCGCGGTGCAGGTCACTTACGGTACCCGCCGGCCGCAGCTGTACTCCAAGGCAGTGAACGGTCATTACGCGCGCGCCAACGTCGCCCCGGGCCGCGCGCTGGTGGAGTTTCGGCTGAGCGCTTCCGAGCAGACGGATGTGGCGGCGGGCGCTGAGATCAAGGCGGACCTGTTCAAGGAAGGCGAGGCGGTCGATGTCACTGGCACGACGATCGGCAAGGGCTTCGCCGGCACCATGAAGCGCCACAACTTCGCCGGCGGCTATGCGAGCCATGGCAATTCGGTGTCGCATCGCGCGCCGGGCTCCATCGGCCAGCGTCAGACTCCGGGTCGCGTGTTCAAGGGCCGGCGCATGTCCGGCCACATGGGGGTCGTGCGGCGCACCACCGAGAACCTGCGCGTGGTGCAGATCGATCTCGAGCGGAATCTCCTGCTCATCAGCGGCGCGGTGCCGGGCGCGGAGGGCGGCCAGGTAATCGTGCGTTCATCGCTCAAGGCGGCCCGGCGCGCGCACCGCAAGACGACCGCCCCGAGCAAGGGCAGCTCAACGGGCGCGAAAGCGGCAAAGAAGTAATCCGTCATGAAACTGAAGTCAGTGAGCGGCGACAGCACGCTGCAGGTGTCGGAAGCCGCCTTCGGCCACAAGTTCAACGAGGCGCTCGTGCACCAGGTGCTGACCGCCTATCGCAACGCCGGCCGTGCAGGCACCAAGGCGCAGAAATCGCGCGCCGAGGTGCGCGGTGGCGGCCGCAAGCCGTATGCACAGAAAGGCACCGGCCAGGCGCGCGCGGGATCCAGCCGGTCACCCATCTGGGTCGGCGGCGGCAAGACCTTCGCCGCAAAGCCACGCGATTTTGCGCAGAAGGTAAATCGCAAGATGTACCGGGGTGCGATCCGCGCGATGCTCTCCGAGCTCGCACGCACCGAGCGGCTGTTGGTTACCGACGCTATCCCGCTGGAAAGTCCAAAGACCAAGCTGCTCGCGAGCCAGCTGAAAGCCTGGTCGCTTCCTTCCGTGCTGATCGTGGTGGAGGCAACCGATGAGAAGCTCGCGCTCGCCGCGCGCAATCTGCCGCACGTCGAGGTCATCGAAGTGCCGGCTCTCAATCCACTGTCGCTGGTCGCGTACGACAAAGTGCTGATGACCGTGGCGGCCGTGAAGTTGATCGAGGAGCGCCTGCAGTGAATCGCGAGCAGCTGATGAGCGTACTGATTGCTCCACACGTGACCGAGAAGACCTCGCTCGCCATGCAGAACCACAATCAATACACCTTCCGGGTGCGGCGCGAGGCCACCAAGACGGACGTCAGAAAAGCGGTGGAGCTGATGTTCGATGTGAAGGTCACGGGTGTGCAGGTGGTGAACGAGCCCGGCAAGGCACGTCGCTTCGGGCGCACGAGCGGGCGCACGCAGGACTGGAAAAAGGCTTACGTCAGCCTCAGCCCCGGTCAGACCATCGATTACGAGGCCCGCGCCAAGACCTGACAGGAACGCCCATGGCTCTCATCAAGTACAAGCCAAGAACTCCCGGTACCCGCGCGGTGGTCAAGGTCGACCGCTCGCACCTGTACAAGGGCGGTCCGCGCATCGATCTCACCGCCCACCAGAGCAAGACCGGCGGGCGCAACCACGCCGGCCGCATCACCACGCGCCATCACGGCGGCGGCACGCGTCAGAAGTACCGCATCATCGACTTCAAGCGCGACAAGGACGGCATCACCGGCATCGTCGAGCGCCTCGAGTACGACCCCAACCGCACCGGCCACATCGCGCTCATCAAGTATCCCGACGGCGAATGGCGCTACATCCTCGCCCCCAAGGGAATGAAGCCCGGCGATGAAGTGCGCTCGGGCGCCGATGCGCCGATCAAGTCGGGCAACGCCATGTCGCTGCGCCACGTCCCGGTGGGCTCGCTCATCCACAACGTGGAGATGAAGCCCGGCCGCGGCGGGCAGCTGGCGCGCAGCGCCGGCTCGTCGGTGTCCTTCACGGCACGCGAGGGCATCTACGCTTACCTGCGGTTGAAGTCCGGCGAGACGCGCAAGGTGCACATCGACTGCCGCGCCACGATCGGTGAGGTGGGGAACGACGAGCACAACCTGCGCAGCTACGGCAAGGCCGGTGCCAAGCGCTGGAAGGGCGTGCGGCCGACGGTGCGTGGACTCGCCATGAATCCGGTCGACCACCCGCACGGTGGCGGTGAGGGCAAGTCCGGCCAGGGCAACCCGCACCCGGTGTCGCCCTGGGGCTGGAACACCAAGGGACTCAAGACCCGTCACAACAAGCGCACGGACAACATGATCGTCCAGCGCCGCAAGAACCGCATCCGCTGATCGGGAGGCGCCGAGATCTTATGCCACGCTCACTGAAGAAAGGCCCGTTCGTCGATCTGCACCTGGCCAAGAAGGTGCAGACGGCTGCCGCCAAGAACGACCGCAAGCCGATCAAGACCTGGTCGCGCCGCTCGATGGTTGTGCCGGAGATGGTGGGGCTCACCATTGCCGTGCACAACGGACGCCAGCACATTCCGGTGCTGATCACCGAGAACATGGTCGGTCACAAGCTCGGCGAGTTCGCTCCGACGCGCACCTTCAAGGCGCACTCCGGCGACCGCAAGGTCGAAGCGGCGACCACCTGAGGCGGGAGAGAGCTGCATGCAGGTGACTTCCAAACTTCGCTACGCGCGCATCTCGCCGCAGAAGTGCCGGCTGGTGGCCGATGTGGTGCGCGGTCAGAGCGTGGGCAACGCGATCGCGACTCTGAAGTTCATGCCGAAGAAGGGCGCCGCGCTGGTGCGCAAGGTGCTCGAGTCCGCGGTCGCCAATGCCGAGCACAATCATGGCGCCGACATCGATGAGCTGAAGGTAGCGCTCATCCACGTCGATGCCGCTCCGGTGCTGAAGCGTTTCGCCGCACGCGCCAAGGGACGCGGCACGCGCATCGTCAAGCGCAACAGTCACATCACCGTCGGCGTAAGCGACGGCAAGAAGGATTAACGCATGGGTCAGAAGGTCAATCCGCTCGGCATGCGGCTCGGTATCACCCGTGACTGGACCAGCCGCTGGTACGCCGGCAAGAAGCAGTTTCCCGTGCACGTACACACCGATTTCCGCGTGCGCGAGTTCCTCAAGGACCGGCTCAAGGATGCCTCCGTGAGCCGCATCCTGATCGAGCGCGCGGCGAAGAAGGTGAATATCACCATCCAGACGGCGCGCCCGGGCATCGTGATCGGCAAGAAGGGTGAGGATATCGAGAAGTTGCGGCAGGAGACCGCGGCGCTGCTCGGCATGAGCGTGAACGATGTGCGCCTCAACATCGCCGAGATCAGAAAGCCCGAGCTCGATGCGCAGCTGGTAGCGGATTCCATCGCGCAGCAGATCGAGAAGCGTGTGATGTTTCGCCGCGCCATGAAGCGCGCGGTGATGAGCACGATGCGCTCGGGTGCGCTCGGTGTGAAGGTGCGCGTGTCCGGGCGTTTGAACGGCTCGGAAATTGCGCGTACCGAGTGGTATCGCGAGGGGCGCATACCGCTGCATACCTTCCGCGCCGACATCGATTACGGCCTTTCCGAGTCGCGCACCACCTACGGGGTGATCGGCGTGAAGGTGTGGATCTTCAAGGGCGAAGTGTTCGACAAGAGCGATCTCGAGAAGGCCGCCGCCGAGGGCGAGAGCGCTGCCGCCCCGGCAACGCCGGCCGCGCCGGCCGCGCCGGCACCCGTGCCCGCGCCCCCGCCCGCCGCAGCGGCTGCGCCGAGTGCCGCGCCGGACGCGAGCGCGCCGGCGTGATGGCAGGGAAGTAAGTAGATGCTGCAGCCCAAACGCACCAAGTACCGCAAGCAGTTCAAGGGTCGCAACGCCGGGTTCGCGACGCGCGGCAGTCACGTTTCCTTCGGTGAGTTCGGCCTCAAGGCCACGAGCCGCGCGCGCATGACGGCGCGCGAGATCGAAGCGGCGCGGCGCGCCATGGCGCGCTACGTAAAGCGCGGCGGGCAGATATGGATCCGGGTCTTTCCGGACGTGCCGATCTCCAAGAAGCCGCTCGAGGTCCGCATGGGCTCCGGCAAGGGCAACGTCGAGTACTACGTGGCGCGTGTGCAGCCCGGCAAGGTGTTGTTCGAGATGGAGGGCGTCGATGAGCCTACCGCGCGCGAGGCCTTCCGGCTCGCCGGCTCGAAGCTCTCCGTCTCCACCTCTTTCGTGAAACGGCAGGTTCGCTAGATGGACGCCAAAGAGCTGCGCAGCCGTGAGGTAGCCGAGCTCGCCGATGAGCTCATCAAGCTTCGCAAGGAGCAGTTCGCGCTGCGCATGCAGCGCGCCACCGGGCAGCAGCCGAAGCCCGATCAGTTCGGCAAGGTGCGCCGCAATATCGCGCGCCTGAAGACCGTGCTGCGTGAGAAGCGCGCAGGCGCCGGCGGAGGTAACCAGAAATGACCGCGACCAAGGCGAAAGCGAAGGCGAAGGCGAAGGCGAAGAAGACCGGCGCGAAAAAGAAGACGCACGCTTCAGTGCCGGCGGAGGTTGCAGCCAGCGTCGAGTCGCAGCCGGCGGAGGCATTGCCGGCCGTGGTGACAAAGGGCACGCGTACGCTCACCGGGCGCGTGGTGAGCAACAAGATGCAGAAGACCATTGCGGTCGAGATCGAGCGGCTCGTGCGTCATCCGACCTACGGCAAGTACATCCGCCGCACCACCAAGCTCCTGGCGCACGATGAGCACGATGCCTCGCGCGAGGGAGATCTGGTGATCATCACGCCGTGCCGCCCGCTCTCGCGGCGCAAGTCGTGGCGGCTGCTCGGGGTGGTGCAGAAGGCCGCCGCGCGTTGAAAGCAGGTTGAATCATGATCCAGTTGCGCACAATGCTGAATGCCGCCGATAACAGCGGCGCGCGCACCCTGATGTGTATCAAGGTGCTCGGCGGCACGCGCCGCCGCTATGCCACGGTCGGCGATGTCATCAAGGTGAGCGTCAAGGACGCGATTCCGCGCGGCAAGGTGAAAAAGGGCGAGGTTTACGACGCGGTGGTGGTGCGCACCACGCGCGGCGTGCGCCGCCCCGATGGTTCGTTGATCCGCTTCGACGGCAACGCTGCGGTGCTGCTCACCAACAAGCTCGAGCCGATCGGCACGCGCATCTTCGGACCGGTGACGCGCGAGCTGCGCAACCAGCAGTTCATGAAGATCATCTCGCTGGCCCCCGAGGTGCTGTGACATGAAGAAGATTCGCAAAGGCGATCACGTGATCGTGCTTTCGGGGCGCGACAAGGGCCGGCGCGGCGCGGTGCTGCAGGTGCTCGCCGATGGCCGCGTGCTCATCGAGAGCGTGAACATGTTGAAGAAGCACACCAAGCCCAATCCGCAAGCCGGCAAGCAGGGCGGCATCATCGAGAAGGAAATGCCGCTCGCCATCTCCAAGGTGGCCATCTGGAATCCGGGCGCGAAGAAGGCCGACCGTATCGGCATCAAGACACTCGCCGACGGCAAGCGTGTGCGTTTCTTCAAATCGAACGGAGAGATGCTCGATGTCTGAGACGCCTCAAGGGAAAGACGCCGGCAAAGCGGGCGGCAAGCAGTCCGGCAAACCGGGCGGCAAGCAAAAGCCCGCGGACAAGCACGCCGAGAAGCCCGCGGAGGGCCACGCTGGCAAGGAGCCGGCACCGGCGCACCGCGTGGCTGACGAGCGGCCCTCGGGACTGCCGCGCCTGCAGCAGTACTACCGCGAGCAGGTCATCCCGCGCCTGCGCTCGGAGTTGAAGATCGACAACCTGATGCAGGTACCGCGCATCAGCAAGATCACGGTCAACATGGGCGTCGGTGAGGCGGTGGCGGACAAGAAAGTGATGGATGCGGCGGTAGCCGATCTCATCAAGATCACCGGACAGAAGCCGTTGATCACCAAATCGCGCAAGGCGATTGCCTCTTTCAAGATACGCGCGGGCTTGGCGGTAGGTGCCAAGGTGACGCTGCGCGGCATGCGCATGTACGAGTTTCTCGATCGCCTGATCAGCATCGCCATGCCGCGCATCCGCGACTTCCGTGGCGTGTCACCGCGCGCTTTCGACGGCCAGGGCAACTATTCCCTCGGCGTCAAGGAGCAGATCATTTTCCCCGAGATCCAGTACGACCAGATCGATCAGGTGAGGGGCATGGACATCACCATCACTACGACGGCTAGGGATGACCGTCACGGCCGAGCGTTGCTCGAGGCATTCAACTTCCCGTTCCGGAAGTAAGCAGGCAGGAACCGTAAAGTCTATGGCGAAGACGAGCATGGTCGAGCGCGAGAAGCGTCGCGCCGGGATCGTGAAGAAATACGCGGCCAAGCGCGCGAAGCTCAAGGAGCTGATCCGCAGCCCCAAGAGCTCGCCCGGCGAGCGCGCCGCTGCGCAGGCGGCGCTGCAGGCGCAGCCGCGCGATGCGAGCCCCTCGCGGCAGCGCAAGCGCTGCGCCATCACGGGCCGCTCGCGCGGCGTGTACCGCAAGTTCGGACTCGCGCGGGTGAAGATCCGCGAGGTCGCAAGCCGTGGCGAGATTCCGGGCCTCGCCAAGGGCAGCTGGTGAGGGCCGCCGCATGAGCATGACCGACCCTATTGCCGACCTTTTGACCCGAATCCGCAATGGTCAGACTGCGGGCAAGAGCGAGGTGCAGCTCGCCTCCTCGCGCCTCAAGACCGCCATTGTGAAAGTGTTGAAAGAGGAGGGCTACATCAACGACTTCCATCTGGATGCCGACGGTGGCAAGCCGCGCCTGACCATCGGGTTGAAATATTTCGAGGGCCGCCCGGTCATCGACCGTCTCGAGCGGGTCAGTCGTCCGGGCCTGCGGATTTATCGCGGCAAGGATGAGTTGCCGAAGATTCTCGGCGGCATGGGCACCGTGATCGTTTCGACTCCGAAGGGTGTGATGACCGACCGCCAGGCGCGCGCCTCCGGGCAGGGCGGCGAGGTGCTGTGCATCGTCGCCTGAGGCGGCGGTGCGGCACGAGTTAGCAGAGAGCGCACTATGTCAAGAATTGCCAAAGCTCCGGTCGAACTGCCGCAGGGCGTGACTGCGACCGTTGCGCCGGACTCGGTCACCATCAAAGGCGCGAAGGGATCGCTGCGCCTGCCGCTCGCCACGGGAGTGTCGGTAGTACAGGGCGAGAAGAAGCTCGAGATCAAATTCTCCGAGCCCGGGCTCGCGCGCACGCGCGCCGGAGCGACGCGCGCGCACCTCGCCAACATGGTGCGTGGCGTCACCAAGGGCTACGAGAAGAAGCTCGAGCTGGTCGGCGTCGGCTTCCGTGCGCAGGTGCAGGGCAAGAGCCTCAACCTGACGCTCGGTTTCTCGCATCCCGTGAACGTAGCGATTCCCGAGGGAATCAGCATCGAGACGCCGAGCCAGACCGAGATCGTGGTGAAGGGTATCGATCGGCAGAAGGTGGGCCAGACGGCCGCCGAGATCCGCGACATCCGCCCGCCCGAGCCCTACAAGGGCAAGGGCGTGCGCTATGCCGGAGAGCAGATCACGCTCAAAGAGGGCAAGAAGAAATGATCGTCACCAAGAAGGCACGGCGGTTGCGCCGCGCGGTGAAGACACGCGCACACATCCGCGATCTCGGCGTGGCGCGTCTCACGGTGCACCGCACCCCGAACCACATCTATGCGCAGGTGACCGATCCAGCGGGCGCCAAGGTGATCGCCGCCGCCTCGACCACGCAGAAAGCCGTGCGCGAGGGGCTCAAGACCACCGGCAACGTCGAGGCCGCCAAGGCCGTAGGCAGGGCGATTGCCACGCGCGCCAAGGCGGCGGGCGTCAGCAAGGTCGCCTTCGACCGCTCCGGTTTCCAGTTCCATGGGCGCGTCAAGGCGCTCGCAGAGGCAGCCCGCGAAGCGGGACTTGAGATCTAGGCAGGACGGACATACATGGCAAGACCAGAGAAGGGCCAGCCGGCGGACGAATTCGTCGAGAAGCTCGTCGCCGTCAACCGCACCGCCAAGGTGGTCAAGGGTGGCCGGCAATTCGGCTTCACCGCGCTCACCGTGGTGGGTGATACCGCCGGCCGCGTGGGCTACGGTTTCGGCAAGGCGCGCGAGGTCCCGGTGGCGATCTCCAAGGCGATGACCCAGGCGCGCAAGAACCTCATCAACGTGGCGCTGCGCAACGATTCGCTGCACTACGCGGTGAGCGGCGCGCACGGCGCCACAAGGGTGTACATGCAGCCGGCTTCGGACGGTACCGGCGTCATCGCCGGTGGCGGCATGCGTGCGGTGCTCGAGTGTGCGGGAGTGCGCAACGTGCTCGCCAAGAGCTACGGCTCGCGTAACCCGATCAACGTGGTGCGCGCGACCATCAATGCGCTCGCCAAGATTCGCTCGCCCGAGGAGATCGCCGCCAAGCGCGGCAAGAGCCTCGAGGAGATCACGGGCTGACGGCCATGGCAGAACAGCAGCTCAAAGTGACGCTGGTGAAGAGCCTCCACGGCCAGCTGAAGAATATCGTCGCCTCCGCGCGTGGCCTGGGCTTGCGGCGCCTGCATCAGACGGTGACGGTGCGCGACACGCGCGAGAACCGCGGCATGATCCAGACGGCGGCGCATCTGCTGCACATCGAGAAGGACGCGTAAACTATGCGACTGAACAGCCTCAAGCCCGCTCCCGGCAGCCGCCGCGCCCGGCTGCGCGTCGGCCGCGGCGCTTCCGCCGGCCAGGGCAAGACTTGCGGTCGCGGTACCAAGGGCCAGCGCGCGCGCAAGGGCGGCTATCACAAGGTCGGGTTCGAGGGCGGCCAGATGCCGCTGCAGCGACGGATGCCGAAGGTCGGCTTCCGCTCGGATATCAAACGCTCGCGCGCCGAGGTGCGCCTGCACGAGCTCGCCAAGGTCGACGCGACCGTCGTGGACCTCGCGGCACTCCTGAAGGCCGGCGTTGTCCCACCGGGCACGGAGCGGGCCAAGGTGGTGCTGTCGGGTGAGATCAAGAAGGCGGTGACGCTCAAGGGCGTGTCCGCCACCAAGGGCGCGCGCACCGCCATCGAGGCGGTGGGCGGCAAGATCGAGGCCTGAGGCTCCTTCACGCAGCACTAAACAGGACGGGCATGGCGAACACGAGCATCAGCAATCCGGCCGCAGCCTTCAGCGAAGCCGCCCGCTTCGGGGAGATTCGCAGCCGGCTGTTGTTCCTGGTCGGTGCACTCATCGTGTACCGCATCGGCACCTTTATACCCGTGCCGGGCGTGAATCCCGCAGAGGTGGCGCGTTTCTTCGCCGACCGTTCCAACACCATCCTCGGTATCGTCAATACCTTCTCGGGCGGAGCGCTATCGCGCCTGTCGATCTTCGCCATGGGCGTGATGCCCTACATCTCCGCCTCGATCATCATCCAGATGATGTCGATGGTGGTGCCGACGCTGATGGAGCTGCGCAAGGAAGGCGAGTCCGGGCGGCGCAAGATCACGCAGTACACGCGTTACGGCACGGTGCTGCTCGCGCTGGTGCAATCCTTCGCCGCCGCCGGCGCGCTCGATAAGGGTGGCCTCACGCTCTATCACGGGTTTCCGTTCCTGTTCACCGCCACGATCACCATGACCACCGGGACGTTGTTCCTCATGTGGCTCGGTGAGCAGATCACCGAACGTGGGGTCGGCAACGGCATCTCCATGATCATCCTCTCGGGCATCGTGGCGGGCCTGCCGGGCGCGGTGGGCGGCACCATCGACCAGGTGAGCTCGGGGGAGATGCAGGGACCGGTGGCGCTCGGCATCCTGTTCCTCGTGGTGGTGGTGACGGCCTTCGTCGTGTACGTCGAGCGGGCACAGCGGCGCATTCCGGTCGACTACGCCAAGCGGCAGGTCGGACGGCGTATGTACGCCGGCCAATCGAGTCACCTGCCCTTCAAGATCAACATGTCGGGTGTTATCCCGCCGATCTTTGCCTCGAGCCTGCTGCTGTTCCCGGCGACGCTCGCCAGCTTCTTCGGCACCAACGCCGAAGGGCCGGTGTCGAACTTCATGCAGAACATGGCCGCCGCGCTCGGCTACGGACAGCCGCTGCACCTGGTGATCTACGCGGTGCTGATCATCTTCTTCTGCTTCTTCTACACCGCGCTGGTCTTCAACGCGCGCGACACCGCGGACAATCTCAAGAAGTCCGGTGCCTTCGTGCGCGGCATCCGCCCTGGCCAGCAGACCGCCGAATATATCGACCAGGTGTTGACGCGCTTGACCTTGTGGGGGGCGCTGTACGTCACCGCGGTGTGCCTGGTACCGGAGATACTCGCTACCTGGGCCGGGGTGCCGTTCCGTTTCGGCGGCACCTCGCTCCTCATCGTGGTGGTGGTCGTTATGGACTTCATGGCGCAGCTGCACGCGCACACGATGTCGCATCACTATCCGGGATTGCTCAAGAAGGCGAACCTGCTCGGCTACGGCCGCAGCGGTTCGGGTGGTTAACCATGAAAGTACGTCCGTCGGTCAAGAAGATCTGCAAGAACTGCAAGATCGTGCGCCGCCGGCGCGTGGTCTACGTCATCTGCTCGGACCCGCGCCACAAGCAGCGCCAGGGTTGAGGTAAGCATCATGGCACGTATCGCCGGTATCAACATTCCGATGAACAAGCACGTGTGGATCGGGCTCACCCACATCTACGGTGTGGGCCGCGCGCGTGCGCACGCCGCCTGCGAAGGTGCGGGCGTCAATCCCACGACCAAGGTGAAGGACCTCACCGAGGCCGAGATCAACGCCATCCGCTCGCAGATCGCGAAATTCGCGGTCGAAGGCGACCTGCGGCGCGAGACCTCGATGAACATCAAGCGCCTGATGGACCTCGGTGCCTGGCGCGGCATCCGTCACCGGCGCGGACTGCCGGTGCGCGGGCAGCGCACGCGCACCAATGCGCGCACCCGCAAGGGCCCGCGCAAGCAGGCGGTGAAGCTGAACGCACCTCCGGGAAAGGCATGACGCATGGCTGAGCAGAAACCGCAAACGGGCGGCGCCGCGGGCGCGGCGTCGAAGAAGCCCAAGAAGGCGCGCAAGAACGTGCTCGATGCGATCGCGCACGTGCATGCGTCCTTCAACAACACCATCATCACGATCACCGATCGTCAGGGCAACACGCTCTCGTGGGCGACCGCAGGCGGCTGCGGCTTCCGTGGCTCGCGCAAGTCGACCCCGTTCGCCGCGCAGGTGGCGGCCGAAAAGGCCGGGGTCGCCGCGCAGGAGCATGGCGTGAAGAACGTCGAGGTGCGCGTCGGCGGGCCCGGTCCGGGGCGCGAGTCCGCGGTGCGGGCACTCAACAATTGTGGCTTGAAGATCACCAGCATCTCCGATGTGACGCCGATCCCGCACAACGGATGCCGTCCGCCGAAAAAGCGGCGCGTGTAAAGAGAGGTAGACACGATGGCGCGTTACACTGGTCCCGCGTGCAAGCTCTCCCGCCGCGAGGGCACCGACCTATTCCTGAAGAGCGGTGTGAAGCCGCTGGAAAACAAGTGCAAGCTCACGGTGCCGCCGGGCGGACTCAAGAGTGAGCGTCGCCAGCGCCTCTCCGACTACGGGCTGCAGCTGCGCGAGAAGCAGAAGCTGCGGCGCATGTATGGCGTGCTCGAGCGGCAGTTCGGCAACTACTACGAGGAAGCCGCGCGTAAATCCGGTGCCACCGGCGAGAACCTGCTGCGGCTGCTCGAATGCCGCCTGGACAATGTCGTATATCGCATGGGTTTTGCAGCGACGCGAGCTGAAGCGCGCCAGCTCGTGAGCCACAAGGCGATCAACGTGAATGAGAAGCCGGTCAGCATCGCCTCCTATCAGGTGAAGGCGGGCGACATCGTGCAGGTGCGCGAGAAGGCGCGCAAACAGCTGCGTATCCAGAGCGCCCTGAACGTGGCCCAGCAGGTGGGGCTGCCCGAGTGGGTGGAGGTGAACGATAAGGAGTTCCGTGGCGTGTTCAAGTCGGCGCCGGGCCGGGATGACATCCTGCCCGACATCAACGAGAACCTGGTCGTCGAGCTGTATTCGAAGTAATCGCATCCGCTTGAATTTGCGGGGCTGTGCCCCCATATCGGCGGGTTCGCCCGTGTTTCTTTTGCGCCGGTCCAGTGAGCCGGCAAGGTGAGACTGCAATGCAGGGTTCAGTGAGCGAGTTTTTGCGACCCCGGGTGGTGAAGGTGCAGCCGATCGCTCCGCGCCAGGCGCGCGTGGTGATCGAGCCGTTCGAGCGCGGCTTCGGCCATACCCTCGGCAACGCGCTGCGCCGTGTGCTGCTGTCCTCGATGCCCGGTAGCGCCATCACCGAGGTCGAGATCGATGGCGTGCTGCACGAGTACACCAGCGTCGAGGGTGTACAGGAGGATGTGGTCGACATCCTGCTGAATCTCAAGTCGGTCGCGCTACGCATGCATACGCGTGATTCGGCGGAGCTGCGGCTGCACAAGAAGGGCCCAGGTCCCGTCACCGCCGGTGACATCCAGGTCGATCACGACATCGAGGTGGTGAACCCCGAGCTGGTGATCGCCAATCTGACCAAGGTGGGCGAGCTCGCCATGACGCTGCGCATCGAGCGCGGTCGCGGCTATCGTCCGGCGGCCGCGCGCCTGGCCTTCGAGGAGCAGACCCGCCCCATCGGGCGCCTGCAGCTCGATGCCTCGTTCTCGCCGGTGCGGCGCGTCACCTACTCGGTCGATGCCGCACGCGTCGAGCAGCGCACCGATCTCGATAAGTTGGTCATCGACATCGAGACCAATGGCACGATCGATGCGGAGGAGGCGATCCGCCGCGCCGGCAGCATTCTCAAGGATCAGCTGTCAGTGTTCGTGGACCTTCAGGGCGAGGAGGAGGCTGCGACCAAGGTCTCCGAGATGCAGTTCGATCCGATTCTGCTGCGCCCCGTGGACGAGCTCGAGTTGACCGTGCGCAGTGCCAACTGCCTCAAGGCCGAGAACATCCACTACATCGGCGACCTCGTGCAGCGCACCGAGGTGGAGCTGTTGCGCACCCCGAACCTCGGCAAGAAGTCGCTCACCGAGATCAAGGAAGTGCTGCAGAGTCATGGGCTGATGCTCGGCATGCGCCTCGATGGCTGGCCGCCTGCGGGTCTCAAGCACGACGAAGAGCGCGACGTCATCTGAAGATTCGTTAAGGTTGGTTTATGCGTCACCATCTCTCCGGCCGGCAGCTCTCGCGTAACAGCTCGCACCGCCACGCGCTGATGCGCAATCTGTCGGTGTCGTTGCTGCGGCACGAGACGATCCGTACGACGCTCCCGAAAGCCAAGGAGCTGCGTCGCGTGGTCGAGCCGCTGATCACACTCGGCAAGAATGATGGTGAGGCCAACCGCCGCGTGGCCTTCTCGCGGCTGCGCGATGCGGAGGTCGTCGAGAAGCTGTTCGCCGACTTGGGGCCGCGCTTCAAGGCGCGTCCCGGTGGCTACACGCGCATCCTGCGGATGGTGCCCCGTCCCGGTGACTCGGCCCCCATGGCCCTCATGCAGCTCGTGGAGGGTGCGGTGCCCGCCGCGGCTGAGGAGCCGGCCGAGGATAAGAAGAAGCGTACCCGGCGCGCCAAGGCGCCCGCCAAGGCGGCCAAGGGTAAAGCCAAGGCGGAAGCCGCCGAGGCGGCACCCGCCGAGGCGCCGAAGAAGCGCACGCGCAAGAAGAAGACCGCTCCGGCCTGACTGCACTGGGCGTCCCGAGGGCGGTTCTGCCGCAGCCTGGGCGTCTATGCCGCAGCGGTCATGGCGCGCCGAGCCTGGGCAAGTGAGCCGCAGCGCTCATACACCTCC
>Ga0310811_10007091_pt1 | contig 14338 bp, 12 predicted proteins | sample YCmetagenome_FD_207642 | JGI IMG/M metagenome (GOLD analysis project Ga0310811, IMG submission 207642) | Soil microbial communities from experimental microcosm in Duke University, North Carolina, United States - YC | ecosystem: Engineered > Artificial ecosystem > Soil microcosm > Unclassified ...
GACTCGGACGGCACGGACGGGGCCGACGTCGACGGCACCGACGCCTAACCCGGCGCCCGCCCGCAGCGCGCTGGCGCGCTGCGTGGGCGACGTGGGCGCCTTCCTCCAAGGCAGCTGGACCCGCAGGCCGGTCCACCGACCGCGGGCCGACGAGGCGAACTTCGCCGACCTGTTCTCGCTCGACGACGTCGACCGCTTCGTCGCGTCGTCGTCGCCTCGCCTGCCGACGTTCCGCCTGGTCCGCGACGGCACGCCCCTGGATCCGTCGACCTACACCCGTTCGGCCCGGATCGGGAGCCAGCCGGTGTCCGGCATCGGCGATCCCGCCCGCATCTTCGACGAGTTCCGGTCGGGGGCCACCATCGTCTTCCAGGGCCTGCAGCGCTCCCACCCGGCCCTCACCCGGTTCTGCCGCGACCTGGAGCTCGAGTTGTCGCACGCGGTCCAGGCCAACGCCTACGTGACCCCGGCGGGTTCCCGGGGGCTCGGCGTCCATTACGACACCCACGACGTGTTCGTCCTGCAGCTCTCGGGCACGAAGTCGTGGGTGATCTACCCGCCCGTGCTCGAGGACCCCCTGCCGTCGCAGCCCTGGAAGGGAACGGCGGCCGACGCGGGGGAGCCGTGCCTGTCCGTGGAGCTGGCCGCCGGGGACTGCCTCTACGTGCCGCGGGGTTTCCTCCACGCCGCCGAGGCGCAACGGGATCTCTCGGCCCACCTCACAATCGGCATCGTCACCACGACCTGGTACGACATCGTGCACAACCTCGTCGCCGGCCTGGCCGACGAGCGCGAGCTCCGGCGGGCGCTGCCGCCCGGCTGGGCCGACGACCGAGCGGCGCTGGCCGCGGGGGTGGAGGACACGGTGGGCCGCCTGCAGAAGTGGCTCCAGGGCGTGGACGCCGGAGCGGTGGCGGCCGCTGCGACCCGGCGCTTCGTGGACGCCCGCCCGCCAATCCTGGCCGGCCAGCTGGCCCAGCTCGGCCTCGTGCACACCCTGACCGACCACTCTGCCCTCCGCCGGCGACCGGGGTCGGTCTGCCTCCTGGAGGTCGCCGGCGACGTCCTGACCGTCGCCCTCGGGGGCAAGTCGCTCCGGATGCCCGCAGCCCTGGCGCCCGCACTGTCCCGGGTGGCTGCGACCGGCGGGGGCCGCTTCCTCGTCGGTGATCTGGGCGACCTGCTCGACGGGCCGAGCCGGCTGGTCCTGGCCCGGCGGCTGGTCGTCGAGGGGCTGCTCGAGATCGTCGACGTTGGCTGACCCGGTCTGCTCGGCGGTCTCGCTGGCCCTGGGCGAGCCGCTGGAGGCCACCGCCTCGCTGGTGCGGAACTGGGTCCTGGTCGAGCACCCGGGGGCGTGGGGCCCGGTCGCCCTCCACGAGAGCGGGTTGGCGCCGGAGATCGCGTCGGGGCTGGCGGTGCGCGCTCGCATGTACGGCTTCCGGGTCTTGCTCATCCGCCGTCCCGAGCGACCGGAGGACAGCTCGCGCCACTGCTTCGTCGCCCATAGCGGCCGGAATGTGCGCTGGATCGAGGAGCGGGTGGTGGACGACGTCGGCGACCTGCTGGACGTCGATTTCGAGTCCGTCCGGGCCGGCCGCTCGCCCGGTTTCGGCACCCGCCGCTCCCGGCCGCTCTACCTGGTCTGCACCAACGGCCGCCACGACCCCTGCTGCGCCAACCTGGGCCGCCCCGTCGCCCGAGCCCTGCACGCCCGCTCCGACGGCTCGGTGTGGGAGTGCTCCCACTTCGGGGGCGACCGCTTCGCCGGCAACCTGGTGTGCCTACCCCATGGGCTGTACTTCGGCCGGCTGTCCGCCGAGGATGCGGTGTCGGTGGTCGACGGTTACGAGCGGGGGGTGATCGACCTCGATCACTACCGGGGGCAGGCCGGTGAGGCGTTCGCGGCCCAGGCGGCCGAGTACTTCGTCCGCCGCCAGGAGGGACTGCTCGGGGTCGACGACCTGCGGGTGACCGCCTTCGCCCGGGGCGACGGTGAGGCGGTCGCAGTCAGCCTTGACGGGCCGGATGGCCGGGCGTACGACGTCGAGGTCAGGATCCGGCCGGCCGCCACCGCCCGCCCCCTCAGCTGCAGCGCCAGCGGCGAGGAGCGGCCGCCGACGTACGAGCTTCGAGGTCTGCGGGTGCGCTGAGACGCCCGGGCTCTCGAGTGTGACGCGGGGGAGACCGCCCGTCGAACGGCCGATGAACACTGCTCGGCGAGCTTGTGAAATGAATCACGAGCGACGGGAAGGGCTGGTATGGTCGAACCAGGCCCACTCGAACGGGCCGAACCCTCCGGGCGCATCGTGCCGGCGAGCGGCCCCACGGGCCGGACAGCCGGGCGACGGGCGGCGCCGACATCTGACGAAAGGTTTCTTCCATGGACATCTCCGACGGCGCGCCCGACGCGGGCGCCCCTCCACCGCAAACCTCCCGAAAGGCCGCCTTCTTCGGCCTCGACACGCTGATCCCGGGGTCCAGCCTGTACCTGCTGGCCCAGGGCCTGCGCCGCCGCCACTTCTACGCTCGCTCCGATCTGGTGGCCTTCGCCCTGCGGCGGCTCACCTTGGGCGCGGCGCCGGGCCCGTCGCAGACCCGGGCGTCCTCCGACAGCGCCCTGTCGTTCGTGGCCGGGCGCGAGCGCCCTGCCCTGCGGGCCCTGGCGGCCGAGATCGCCGACGAGCGCATCCTGCCCCAGGTCTATCCGGACTTGGCCCGGCTGATCGACCGCCACCGTGACCGTGGTGTGCTCACCTTCGTGGCCACCGCCGGCCCCGCCGAGCTGGCCGAGATCGTCGCCTCCGGGCTCGGGATGACCGGCGGCCTGGGGACCACGGCCGAGGTCGACGAGACCGACCGCTACAGCGGCCGGCTGGTGGGCGCCGTCCTCCAGGGCCCGGCGAAGGCCAGGGCGGTCGAAGCCCACGCCAGCGCCACCGGGATCGACCTGAGCCGCTCCGTCGCCTACTCCGACTCCATCAACGACCTGCCCCTGCTCGAGCTGGTCGGGCGGGCCGAGGTGGTCAATCCCGACCGCCAGCTGCGTCGTGAGGCCGACCGGCGGGGGTGGGCGGTACACGACGTCCGGCCGGCCACCCGCCGCGTCCACCACGTCGGTGGGGTGCACGTCCCCAACCGGGTCGCCGACCTCGGCCTGGCGTCGCCGGTCCAGCCCGCCGGGCCGCCGGTGCGGCGGGGGGCGGCCCACCACTTCACGACCGAGGACCCCGCGGCGTTGCTGAAGGAGCTGGAGGAGAGCGGCCGGTTCCGCCGGGACAGCCGGTTGGGCGCCATGTTCCACCGCGGCAAGGTGTCGATGCGGGAGGTGTCGCCCACCCACAGCCTGCACATCACCGTGGGCAAGGGCAACCACGTCTCGGCCCACGTCGACCGCTACTCGCCCCTTGCCGCCCGCCAGCCCGAGCAGCGAGCCCGCTATGCCCTGCACCGGATCGCGGCCCACAACCTGGCCGGGATCGCCGACGAGCTGGTCCGGCTCATCCCCGGCCGCCGGCGACCCTGTTACCGGCCCCCCCGCCAGGATCGGTCGACGGCCGCCTAACCCGAGGCCCGCTGGGCCACAATTGCCCGTGGCTCCTCCTCTCACTGCTGGCATCGACGGCGTCGTCACCCAGTTGGACGCGGCGGTCGCCCGGGCCCGCGACCGCCGCGACCCCGCCGGTTACTTCGCCGCCCTCTACGGCCAGACCAGCCGGGCGGTGCGGGCCCGGCTGCTGGCCGGGGCGTTCGACGACGGTCCCCGGATGGACGACTTCGTCTCCCGGTTCGCCGCCCGCTACCTGGCGGCGTTGGCCGCGGCGCAGGCGGGCCGGGCGACGACGCGCGCCTGGCAGGTCGCCTTCGACGTGGCCGCCCGGCCGAGGCACGACACCCTCATCCTCCAGCACCTGCTGCTCGGCATAAACGCCCACATCAACCTGGACCTGGCCGTCGCCGCAGCCGATCTCTGCCCCGGCGAGGCCATCAACGGGCTCAAGGAGGACTTCCAGCGCATCAACACCGTGCTCGGCGACCTCCTCGGCCCGGTCCGGGCGTGCCTCGACCGCTTCTCGCCCCTGCTGGACGTGCTGGACCGGGTCGGCGGGCGGGACGACGATCAGGTGCTCAACTTCAGCATCCGGGTGGCCAGGGACGAGGCGTGGAGCGCGGCGGTCACCCTGGCCACTGCCGGCGGGCAACGGCGGGACGAGCTGGTCGACTCCCTGGACCGCCGGGTGGCCGTGCTCGGCCGCCTGGTGGCCAACCCCGGCGGCCTCCTCCAGCGGGCCGTCGACCTCGTCGCCGCCTCCGAGTCCGACGACGTCGTCGCCGTCATCGACGCCCTGGCCCAGGTCGTCCCCCCGCCGGCGTAGGCCGCCCGCCCACGTACCCTCGGGACATGGCCACCGCGCTGGACACGTCGACCACCGCCCTGGCCCGGCGCCTGGCCGAGCTGGGCGGCAAGGAGCGCTCGGGCATCGTGTCGTCGTCGTGGTGGAGCGAGCGGATGCTCGAGTGGGCCATGTCCCACCCGTCGTTCAAGACCCAGCTGTTCCGGTTCGTCGACGTGTTCCCCGCCACCACCGACGACGAGGACGTGGTCCGACACCTCGACGAGTACCTCCACGGCGCCGACGTGCCCCGGGTCCTCGACATGGGCCTGGGCATGGCCGAGCACGTGCCCCTCGGCAAGAGCGCGGCGGCGGGCCTGGCCCGGCGCAGCATCTCCCGGGTGGCCGAGCAGTTCATCGTGGGGCAGACGCCGGCCGACGCGGTGGCGGGCCTGCGCGAGCTGTGGCGGCAGGGTCGGGCCTTCACCGTCGACCTGCTCGGCGAGAAGACCCTCACCTCGGTCGACGCCGACCGATACGCCGCCCGGGTGGGGGAGCTGCTGCGCACCCTGGCCGACGCCTCCCGGTCGTGGCCCAACGACGACCTGCTCGAGACCGACGATCTCGGCCGGCTGCCGAGGGTCAACGTCAGCGTCAAGCCGACCGCCCTGGCCACCCGCTACGCCCCGCTGACGCGTTCCGACGGGCTGGCCGAGGCGGCCGAGCGGCTGCGCCCCCTGCTGGCCGTGGCCCGGGACCTGGGTGCCTACGTCCACTTCGACGCCGAGCATTACGACGTCAAGGATCTGACGCTCGAGCTGTTCCGGAGCCTGCTCGACGAGCCAGAGCTGGCCGGGCTGCACGCCGGGATCGTGGTCCAGGCCTACCTGAAGGAGGCCCGTGACGATCTGGCGGACCTGATCGCCTGGTCGGCCGGTCGGGCCCAGCCGATCACTGTCCGGCTGGTCAAGGGAGCGTACTGGGACACCGAGACCGTCCAGGCCCAGGCCGAGGGGTGGCCGGTCCCGGTGTTCTCCGACAAGGTCGAGACCGACGCCAACTTCGAGCGCTGCACCCGTCTGCTCCACGACCACCACGGCTCGGTCCGGGCCGCGTTCGGCACGCACAACCTGCGTTCCCTGGCCTACGCCGTGGAGTACGCCCGGTCCAAGGGCATCCCCGAGAACGGCTACGAGATCCAGCTGCTGTACGGGATGGCCGAGCCGCTCCACGCCGCCGTCCGCAAGCTCGGCCTGCGTTTGCGGGTCTACGCGCCGGTCGGCGAGCTGGTCCCCGGCATGGCCTACCTCGTCCGTCGGCTGCTGGAGAACACCGCCAACGAGAGCTTCGTCCGGCGCCGCTTCGTGGAAGGCCAGGACATCGGTGCCCTCGTCGCCCCGCCGCGGGTGGATCGGCTGCCCGCGGTCGAACCTCCGGCGCGACGGCCGGCCACTGATCCGGCGGCACCGGGCCGGTACGAGCCCGAACCGGTCGCCGAGTGGCGGCGGACGACAATACGGGCGGCGATGGCGGTTGCCGTCGAGGAGGTGGGGGAGCGGGGGCTCGGTCGAGCCGTGCCCGCCATGATCGGCGGTTCCCGGGTCACGACCGAGGGCGAGATCGTCTCGGTCGATCCCGCGTGCCCGTCCACGGTTGTCGCCCGTTCGGCCCGCTGTGGGCCCGACGAGGCCGAGGCGGCCCTGGACGCGGCCCGCCGGGCGTGGCCGGCGTGGCGGCGGGCGACCGCCGAGCAGCGGGCCGCGGTGCTGTTCGGCGCCGCGGAGTGGATGCGCAGCCGCCGGGCGCAGCTGGCCGCCCTGGAGGTGTTCGAGGCCGGCAAGCCGTGGCGGGACGCCGACGCCGACGTGTGCGAGGCCATCGACTTCTGCGAGTACTACGGGCGTGAGGCCCTGCGCCTGGACGCGGGCGGGCCGGTGCAGTCCCCGCCGGGGGAGCGCAACGAGCTGCGGTACCAGCCCCGCGGCATCGGCGTGGTCATCTCGCCCTGGAACTTTCCCCTGGCCATCCCGACGGGGATGGTGGCGGCCGCCCTGGTCACGGGCAACGCCGTGCTGTTCAAGCCGGCCGAGCAGACGCCGGCGGTGGCCGCCGCCCTGGTCGACGCCCTGACCGCAGGTGGCCTGCCCCCCGGCGTCCTCGGGTTCCTCCCCGGAATGGGCGAGGAGGTGGGCGCCTACCTGGTCGAGCACCCCGACGTGTCCTTCGTCGCCTTCACCGGCTCCAAACCGGTCGGGCTGGGGATCGTCGCCACCGCGGCCGTCGTCCGGCCCGGGCAGCGGCACATCAAGCGGGTGGTGGCCGAGCTGGGGGGGAAGAACCCCCTGATCGTCGACGCCGACGCCGACCTCGATCAGGCCGTCCCCATCGCCGTGGCCTCGGCCTTCGGCTACGGCGGGCAGAAGTGCTCGGCCTGCTCGCGGCTGATCGTGGTGGACGAGGTGCACGACCAGCTGGTGGAACGGCTTGTGGGGGCGGCGCAGCGGCTCCGGGTCGGCCACCCACGGGACATGGCGGTCGATGTCGGCCCCCTTATCGACGCCGATGCCCACGCCCGGGTCCGGTCCTACGTCACCCTCGCGTCCGAGGAGGGCGAGGTCGTGCTGGGCGGGGGCGACGCGCCGGCCGAAGGGTGGTTCGTCGCCCCCACCATCGTCACAGAGGTGAAGCACGGCAGCCGCCTGGCCACCGACGAGATCTTCGGGCCCGTCCTCAGCGTGTTCCGTGCCGGCTCGTTCGACGAGGCCCTGGCCCTGGCCAACGACACCGAGTACGCGCTGACCGCGGGCGTCGTGTCCCGCTCCCCGGCCCACATCCGCCTCGCCACCGGCGAGCTGCGGGCGGGGAACGTGTACGTCAACCGGTCGATCACCGGTGCCGTCGTCGGCCGCCAGCCCTTCGGCGGGTACGGCATGTCCGGTGTAGGGTCCAAGGCCGGCGGCCCCGACTACCTCCTGCAGTTCGTCGAACCCCGCTCGATCAGCGAGAACACGCTTCGGCAAGGCTTCGCCCCCGCCGAGCCGCGGTAGTCTTCTGGCCCGGGGCCGTTAGCTCAGTTGGCAGAGCGCCTGCATGACGCGCAGGAGGTCAGGGGTTCAAATCCCTTACGGCCCACCCCCGCGATGGAAGCCTCGATCGAGGAAAACCGGCGACATCCTTCGACCTCCCGCCTCGCCGCCCAACGGGGGGATGACCGCAGCCAGGGAGCGAACAGCGGTTGGAGGCGCCGCCGGCGGGAACGAACCAGCCATGAGCCACATCATCGGACGGCCTGGCGACGATCTCCTCGACGTCATGCTCGGCCACGGTGCCGAGCCCGAGCAGGCCTTCATCCGCGCTTCCGAGCAGGCCCGGCCGGAAGGCGAAGGCTCGGAGGACGACCTGGCGGGCGACGAGCCCACCCTCCCAAAGCTCTAGGGCTGGCATCCGCCGCCGCGCCCTGCCCGCGCACCATGTCGAGCCAGGGCGACCTAGCGTCGCTCGGGCGCGGCTGCGGGAGGAGTGGCATTGGCACTGCACAAGGGCGACATCCCCAGGCATCCCAGGGGCGGCGAGGCCAACCCGTTCGTCATCGCCGCCAACCCGAGCGTCGACAACGGGGTCGAGCCTCCGCGGGAGCGGCTGGCGGACGATCCGGTCCCACCCGATGTCGCCTACCAGCTCGTCCACGACGAGCTGCTGCTGGACGGGAACGCCCGCCTGAACCTGGCCACCTTCGTCACGACGTGGATGGAGCCGCAGGCCGAGCGGCTGATGGCCGAGTGCGTGTCCAAGAACATGATCGACAAGGACGAGTACCCGCAGACGGCCATGCTCGAGGGTCGCTGCATCCGCATCCTCGCCGACCTGTGGCGGGCCCCCGACCCGGCGTCGGCGATCGGGTGCTCGACCGTGGGCTCCAGCGAGGCGTGCATGCTCGGTGGGCTGGCCCTCAAGCGGCGATGGAGCCGCGGGCGGGGCGCGGGCCGGGCTGGGCGACCCAATCTGGTCATGGGTGCCAACGTCCAGGTGTGCTGGGAGAAGTTCTGCAACTACTGGGAGGTCGAGGCCCGGGTCGTTCCGATGGAGGGCGACCGCTTCCACCTCTCCGCGGCCGAGGCGGTGGCGCAATGCAACGAAGACACCATCGGCGTGGTGGCCATCTTCGGCTCGACCTTCGACGGCAGCTTCGAGCCGGTGGCCGAGATCGCCGCCGGCCTCGACGACCTCCAGGCCCGCACCGGCCTCGACGTCCCCATCCACGTCGACGGGGCCTCGGGCGCCATGATCGCCCCCTTCCTCGACCCCGATCTGGCATGGGACTTCCGCCTGCCCCGGGTGGCGTCCATCAACACGTCGGGCCACAAGTACGGGCTGGTGTACCCCGGCGTCGGCTGGGTGGTCTGGCGGGACACCGAATCGCTGCCCGAGGAGCTGGTGTTCAAGGTGAACTACCTCGGGGGCGAGATGCCGACGTTCGCACTGAACTTCTCCCGGCCGGGAGCCGAGGTGGTGGCCCAGTACTACACGTTCCTCCGCCTGGGCCGCGAGGGCTTCCGAGCCGTGCAGCAGGGGTCCCGGGACGTGGCCACGGCGCTGGCCACCGGTATCGCCGGGCTCGGTCCGTTCCGGCTGCTGACCCGTGGCGACGAGCTGCCGGTGTTCGCGTTCACCACCGATCCCGACGTCCCGTTCAACGTGTTCGACGTATCCCGCCGGCTCAAGGAGCGGGGATGGCTGCTCCCCGCCTACACCTTCCCGGCCAACCGGGAGGATCTGGCCGTGCTCCGGGTGGTGTGCCGCAACGGGTTCAGCCACGACCTGGCGGGGATGCTGCTGGATGACCTCCGCGCCGCCCTCCCCGAGCTGTCGCAGCAGCGGTCACCGGCCACGCCACCGGCCGCCGCCACCGCATTCCACCACTGACCCAGGAGGTCGCCGGGGGCGCGGAAGGCGGCGCTGCCTACTTCCCCTTGCCCATGGACACAGCCACGATCACCCCGACCACCACGATGGCCAGGATCACTATGAACACGATGCCACCGGAAACCTCGGAAATAAGCACGGGCGGGAGCATACTCAACCGCACGTTGGCGTCAAGGTTCCTCGCCGGCGCCAGCCCGTTTAGCGCCGGCGGCGGCGCCCGGCGCCCATGGAGCGGCGCACCGCGGCGCGGGCGGCGGGCGACGGCCCGTCCGTGCCCGTGGCTTCGGTCTCCTCCGCCTCCTCTTCGCTGACCCAGGCCTCGCCGGTGAGGTTTCGCAGCCGGTCGTCGTTCGAGAAGATCTCGACCGGGGCCTGGCGGATGTTGAGGCGCTTGCGCAGCCGGTCGGCGTCGACCATCTGGTCCCACAGGAGCAGGCTGACGGCGACACCGGTCTCGCCGGCCCGCGCCGTGCGTCCGGAGCGGTGCAGGTAGGCCTTGTGGTCCTCGGGCGGGTCGAAGTGCACGACGACGTCCACCCCGTCGATGTCCAGGCCCCGGGCGGCCACGTCGGTGGCGACCAGCAGGCCGACGTCGCCCTTGGTGAAGCGCTGGAGGGCCCGCAGGCGCGCTCCCTGGGTCAGGCCGCCGTGGAGCACCTCGACCTTGACCCCTTCCTTCTTCAGCTGGACGCCGAGGCGGTCGGCCCCCCGCTTCGTGCGGACGAACACGAGGGTCCGGAAGACGCTCTGGGCGATGGTGGCCACCACCTTCACCTTGTCCATCTGGTGGACCTTGAGGAAGCGGTGCTCCATGCTCTCGACGGTCGGCAGTTCGGAAGCGACCTCGTGCCGGGTCGGGTTGGTGACGTAGGTCTGGACCAGGTGGTCGACATCGCGGTCCAGGGTGGCCGAGAACAGCAGGGTCTGGTGCTGCTCGGGCAGGCGGCGCAGCACCCACTCGACCTGGGGCAGGAAGCCCATGTCGACCATCCGGTCGGCCTCGTCGAGGACGAGGATCTCGACGTCGGACATGGAGACCTCACCCCGGTCCCCGAGGTCGATCAGGCGGCCGGGCGTGGCCACCATGATGTCGACGCCCCGCCGCAGCGCCTTGATCTGGCGGTCCATCGGCGCCCCGCCGTACACGGCGCTCATGCGCAGCCCTCGGGACTCGGCCAGGGGGGCCATGACCTCCTGGACCTGGTGGGCCAGCTCGCGGGTGGGGACGAGCACGAGGGCACGGGGCCGCTTGGGCTCGGCGGTCTTGGTGCGCATGATCACGGGCAGGCCGAAGGCGAGGGTCTTGCCCGAACCGGTCTGGGCCTTGCCGCACACGTTCTGGCCGGCCAGGGCGTCGGGGATGGTGAGGGCCTGGATGGGAAAGGGGGAGGTGATCCCGGCGGCGGCGAGGGCCTGGGCGAGGTCGGGCGCCACGCCGAGCGCGGCAAAGGTCTTGGTGGTGATGATCTTCTCCTGAGTTCCGTTGGAAGCGGGGTGGGCCGAACCCGCCATCGCTCAGGAGGAAGGAAAGGCCCCGGGCCGGCACCCAATGCACCGACCGCACCCCGAGCATAGCCGACCGTGTGTTCGCCGGCCACCATCCGCCCGGCGGTTACTCCCACCTCGATTGGGTACGCGATGGGCATGGGCATCGGGGCCAGCATCATTCTCATCGCCGTGGGCGCGGTCCTGGCCTTCGCCGTCCACCTCACCGCCTCGGGGATCGACCTCAACACGGTGGGCGTGATCCTCATGGCTGTCGGCGTGATCGGCCTGGCCACCACCCTGCTGCTGCTCAACGGTGGCGGCGGCGGTTGGTACGGCGGTGCGCCCCGGCGGCGGTCGACCGTCGTCGAGGACCGGTACGTGGCGGATGAGCCCGTCGTCGTGCCCCGGCGCCGCATCGTCCGCCGGCGCGACGTTCTCTGATTCCCCCGGTCCGGCCCAGTTCGCGCCAGAATGGTGAGGAGCCACGGGAGGAGAACGCGATGAAGCTCGGTGTCGTCGGCAAGGGCGGGGTGGGCAAGACCTCGTTGTCCGGACTGCTGTGCCAGGCCTACGTGGCCCGGGGCAAGCGGGTGCTGGCGGTGGACACCGACTCCAACCCCAACCTGGCCATGAGCCTGGGCCTGGACGAGAAGACGGCCAACGAGGCCCCGCTCGTCCCCCGCAAGCTGGTCGTCGGCCTGGGCGACGGCACCCTGTCGCCCGGCGCCCTGCTCAAGGAGTACGGCCTGCCCACGCCGTCGGGCGTCACCCTCCTCCACGCCATGCGGATCGACCAGGCGGGCGCCGGGTGCAGCTGCGCCGACCACTACATGGTCCGCAGCCTGCTCGGCACGGCCATCGAGGAGGAGGCGGACGTCACCCTGGTCGACATGGAGGCCGGGCTCGAGCACCTCAGCCGCTCGGGCGGCACCCTGGCCTACGCGGACGTGCTGCTCATGATCATGGAGCCGACCCACAAGTCGGTGATGACGGCCGGGCGCACCGTCCCCCTGGCCCGGGAGCTGGGCATCCCCCGCATCTACGGGGTGGGGAACAAGGCCAGGGGCGAGGCCGACATCGAGCTGTTCAAGACCCTCTCCGCCGAGTACGGCGTGCCCCTGGCCGCGGTGGTGCCTTGGGACGCCGATGTCCCCAAGGTGGACCGGCGGGGCGGGCCCTTGCTGGCCGGCGAGGCCCAGTCGGTGCGGGACGCAGTCGACCGCATCATCGCCGTCATCGACTCCGACGAGTCCGAGCGGGAGGCCCTGCTGGCCGAGCGCGACCGGATCGACCGCCGCATCGCCGAGCTCCAGCAGAGCTGACCGGCTTCTCCACCCGCGCCATCCACGCGGGACAGGATCCCGAGCCCGCCACGGGGGCGGTCACCACCCCCATCTACCAGACGTCCACGTTCGCCCAGGAGGGCCTGGGCGGCCACAAGGGCTACGAGTACGCCCGCACCGCCAACCCGACACGGGCCGCCCTGGAGACGTGCATCGCCTCCCTGGAGGGCGCGGTGCACGGCCTGGCCTTCGCCAGCGGGATGGCCGCCACCGACGCGGTGCTGCGCCAGCTGGCCCCCGGCGACCATGTCCTGGTCAACGCCGACGGCTACGGCGGCACCCATCGCCTGCTGACCCAGGTCCACCGCGCCTCGTTCGCGGCCGTGGACCTGGGCGACCTGGCCGCAGTCGACGGGGCGTGGACCAAGCGGACCCGACTGGTCTGGGTCGAGTCGCCGACCAACCCGGGCCTGGACGTCGTCGACATCGCCGCCCTGGCGGCCATGGCGCGCGAACGAGGGGCCTGGTGCGCGGTCGACAACACCTTCGCCACGCCGTACCTTCAGCGGCCCCTGGAGCTGGGGGCCGACCTCGTCGTCCACTCGACCAGCAAGTACCTGGGCGGTCATTCGGACGTCATCGGCGGCTTCGTCGCCACCAACGACGACGACCTGGCCAGCGCCGTCCGCCTGGTCCGCAACGCCGCCGGCAGCGTCCCCGGGCCGTTCGACTGCTTCCTCGTCCTGCGGGGGGTCAAGACCCTGGCCGTGCGCATGGACCGCCACTGCGCCAACGCCCTGGCCGTGGCCGAGCTCCTGGCTGCCCACCCCGCCGTGGCCGAGGTGCGCTATCCGGGCCTCGCCGACCATCCGGGCCACGCCCTGGCCCAGCGGCAGATGGGCGGCAAGTTCGGCGGGATGGTGTCCGCGGTGCTGCGGGGTGGCGAGGACGCGGCAGCAGCCTTCGTGGGCCGCACCCGTCTGTTCACCCTGGGGGAGTCGCTCGGGGGGGTCGAGTCCCTGGTCGGTTACCCGGCCCGGATGAGCCACGCCAGCCTGGCGGGCACACCGCTGGCCGCCGACCCTGGCCTGGTCAGGCTGTCGGTCGGCATCGAGGACGTCGACGACCTCCTGGAGGACCTGTCCGAGGCTCTGGGCTAGCCGCTGAAGGCGGCGGCGTCCTCGTCGATCTCGACGTCGAGGTCGTTCTCGCCGGCCTCGGGCTCGGCATCGTCGATGGGAACGTCGACGGCTGCCTCGGCATCGCGCCCACCGCCCCCGTCGGGGCGGGGGCCTCGGGGACCGCCGCGCCCACCGCCGCCCCGCCCGTCGCGCCCGGCCTTGTCGCTCACCGTGCGCTGGGTGTAGGGGAGCAGGGCCAGCTCGCGGGCGGTCTTGATGGCCACGGCCACCTCCCGCTGGTGCTGGGTGCAGGTGCCCGTGGTGCGGCGGGCCTTGATCTTGGCCCGGTCGCTGATGAACCGGCGCAGGACGTTCACGTCCTTGTAGTCCACCCACGTGACGTGGTCACGGCAGAACACACAGACCTTGGGCTTGCCGCGACGGTTCGTATCGCGGATCGGCGTCCGCTTCTTGCCGCGATCGCGGTCGTTGTTCCGTGCCATGGCCGACCAGTGTAGCGGGTGGCCCGTTTTGGCCCGGTTCACGGGACGGGAAGCGTATGGTCGAGGCGTCGCGTCCGGACCACGAGCACGCGGACGAGGGGCAGGGATGGCGAGCTCCACGGCACCCACGGGACGGAACCGGCGACGCTGGTCGGTCGCAGTCGTCGCCACGGTGGCGGCGCTCGGGGCCTCGCCGGCGGCAGCACAGACCGGCGCCACCCTCACGCCGCCCGCCTTCGGGTTCGGGACGGTCGCGGTCGGGGTTCAGAGCCTGGCCCAGATCTTCACCTTCAACTCGCCCGCGGTGGTGACCGTGACCGCAGTCACCGTCACCGGCCAGTTCCTCCTCGTCGACACGAACTGCCTCGCGGGGCGGGGCACTTCGTGCAACAGCTCCGTGGTGTTCGCACCGACCACCGAGGGGGCGCAGACCGGAACGGTCACGGTCGCCTTCTCCGGGACCTCGGTGTCGGCCACGCTGACGGGGACCGGCGGGCCCAAGCCCACCACGACGGCGGCACCCACGACCACCACGGCGGCCCCGTCGACGACCACCACCGCCCGCACGACCACCACCCGGGCGCCCCCGACCACGGCGGCGCCGACGACCACGACCACCGCGCCCGTGGCGGAGTCGCGCCCACCGGAGACGCTGCCCCCGGCCCCCACGACCACGACCACCACCA
>Ga0310811_10007092_pt1 | contig 14337 bp, 19 predicted proteins | sample YCmetagenome_FD_207642 | JGI IMG/M metagenome (GOLD analysis project Ga0310811, IMG submission 207642) | Soil microbial communities from experimental microcosm in Duke University, North Carolina, United States - YC | ecosystem: Engineered > Artificial ecosystem > Soil microcosm > Unclassified ...
GGTAAAGTGCTTGAAAGGCTGTGTGCCAAGACTTTACACTGCCTGAATGCTGTACTTATGGCTGTGTGCCAAGACTTTGCACTGCCTAGTTGCTGTGCTCTAGCCACTAGACCTAAAATAGACATTCTTAGTGCTCTTTTGTTGAATACCTTATTTCTGAGTTTGTTCATATTTACAGATGACATATTACTCAAATGATGTTGTATTTATTTACAATTCTTTAAAGCAAAATTCCCCACATAGACATAACTATGTCTAGATGTTGAGTTGCTAATGTTTAGATGTTGGGATGCTACTGTAAAAGTATCTCAGAAGATGTGAAAATGTGTGAAAAAATTATGAAAGGTGTGGGAAATTGCTGACTAATGAAAGTTAAAGGGTTTTGAAGCTGTTTTCTGATAAGATAAGTATTATTGTGAAGAGATAAGTTGTAAAGTAATGTTTGTAGGCTCAGAAATTATTGAATAAAATTCTCCTTTGATTAGGAAAATTCAGGACAGTATAGTGGACTATTATATAGAGCTTGTATAGGGTAGAAACTTATATGAAAATATGTCTATGACCATGTACAAAGCAGAATTTGTGCATGTCAGTGTGCTTATGCAGAATTCGGTCTGATATCGGTACTGCACTCCCCATGTCCTGTCTATGTCCACTTACCTCCACTGGTGCATTAATTCTCATTGATATTATCACTAAAGCTATTGTCACAGAGCTTATTACATGTATCCTTGTTTTGCACAGCACTAGTGTTCCATTACCTACAGATACAACGTGCCATGCTTACATTGCTACATTTCTTGCCTATGCATTCTGCATGTTCATGCACTACAATCAAAGGACTCAGTAGATAGTTTTTACTTACTTCCCTTCCCGCAGGCAACTGTTGTATAGTGGAGTCACCTAGTAATTTTCCTTAGTCTTGCGCAAATGTCAATTTCCTTGCCAACTCTGTGATTTCGCGTGCTACTTGAGCCCCTTTAGCAGTGCACTACTACTTAGGTTCACTTTTCCTTGAAGTCGCACCTGTTGACAATAAGCCATGCACTTCCATTATCGCATCTTCCACCAGCACACTACTCACCAATAGCCATGCACCTCCATTGTTGCACTTTCTGCTAGCGCACTGCTTGCCAATAGCTGCACACTTCCATTCTCTCATCTTCCACCAGCACACTACTTGCCAATAGTTGTGCACCACTATTGTTGCATCTCCTGCCAGCACACTGCTTGCCAATAGCTGTGCACTTCCATTTCTTGCATCTTCTGCCAGCATACTGCTTGCCAATAGCTGTGCACTTCCATTTCTTGCATCTTCTGCCAGCACACTGCTTGCCAATAGCCGCACACTTTGCCACACTCTTGTATTTTGCATGCTTCAACTACTCAGCACTCTATCTAGTGTTAGTTTTACCTAGAGTGCTATCGCTGTCAGGTTGCTATAAGGTCACTATAGATCATTAAGTCCTTGTGCTCAGCTTCCCTTGCATATAAGGATAAATGGAGCTAGTTGTTTTCAGCTTGGCTAAATTTATCTTTCACATCATGAAATGAACCCAGTATTGAATTTAGATTTTGAGAGCTTTGAGTAGTCGATTTACTGCACCTTTGGTATGACTATCAAAAGGTGAGGACTGTCATATCCTGGACAGTCGTGGTGGATACATGTTTGCGCTACTTGAACAAGGTGAGTCCTGTACTCACAAGGTCTTTTGTGGTCACTTGAGCTCCTTAGCATGGCTAATCCTTGGCCTAAATAGGCCTCCATTTTGGCTTGTGCCATCAGGGCACCTTCAGCTTTCCTGTCTCACTCTCATGATCAGTATATTTGGGCTGAGGGTTAGGAGTGGATGAATCTAGCCCTGTAGATTCATGTTTGTGGGTGGTTGCCACTGTCAGGAGTGGGTTCACTTCACGGGGGTTAGGGGTTTTGGAGAGGGGGGAGTTTACTCAAATACCATTTTACATAATGTGGGGTATGTAGTGTTACAATCACCTTATTCTTTTCTCACAGTACACTTCTCTTCCATTCCACTATGCTTCTATATCGCACTGTTTCCTTTTCACTCACTTCTCTTTCATATTGCTGTTCCCTCATACCTCTCTTATCTTTGACTCATTCTAACTATGCTTCCCATGAACCTTCCTTTCTTGCACTATTACTCTTGGTCCATGCTTGCTTCCTTTACCTATTTAAGCCCCTAGTTATTTCCTGTATTTCTCTAACTTGAATCTACTTGGTTCTCTCTGATACTTGAACTCTAGCTCCTTTGGAAGGTGGCTAGCCTTTGACCTCGAATAAGCTCTAGATCCTGTGGGAGTCCTTAGCCTGATGAAGTCTTACTTCAGTCGGTTCTGATCTTGACTTAGCCTTTATTGGTGTGACTCTATCCAAGTTCATAACAAAAAATTCAAGTTACTTTGAAACCCCTCCATCTGTAGGAACTATTCCTTGGAACCACGAAACCGATTGATTGCCAAAGTAGCACCGAACCCCTTCCCCACAAAAGGACTTAAGAAAGTCCCAAGCTTAAGGAAACAGGCAGCCTTCACAAAAGCCTTCTGCCCTTACCCACTGACTTCTCCTAGGAGATCATCTTCACAAGGAACCTTTGAACCTCCTCACACCCCTACTCGTCCTGCACTTGCTGTTCCAGGCCCATCTTTTTCCCATAGTGTCAGTACCTCCTCTGAAGTACCTGCACCAGCACCTGTAGAAGATAGAGATGAAGATATACCAGACGCATCACCACCTACCTCCAACTCAGACCCTGACTCAGAACCTGAGTCTGAACCCTCTATCACTGAGGACCCCTTCCCCAGATTTTCTCCATCAGAACCAGAACCCTCTGACAGTGAATCCGATGATTCTGACTCAGAAGACGACATGCTGAAACCCATTGAATGAAAGATCTGCACTCTACCTGACTTCAATAGTGACAGAGATGAAACCATGAAATTCCTTTAACTCATTACCCTTTATCTTGATGTGAATTCTAAGATCTACAATACCAATACCCAAAAGGTCACATTTGCTCTTTCATTTATGAAAGGAGGCACTGCTGCAGCATGGATGGAAGATACATGTACCATTGCCCACACACACAAAAGAGACCTGACTTCCCCCTTAGGACTCCCAAATGGCTATGGGACATGGGAATAATTTGTTACCTATTTTGAAGAAGCCTTTAACCCCATTGACTCAGTGTCATATCCCATACATTTGTGCTTCTCATCCAAAGTTCCAGATCCCAGATCTGATCAAATCTATTACACATCTGATACGGTAAGCTTCTTCATTCATATCCTGTTCATATAACGTTAAACACTGCTTATTTCCTCCATTCAATATATCCTCCCCTCCAGTATATCAGTTATACTTACTTCCAGCTATGCTTACTGATTCATTAATCTGTGATTAACTTCCGGCCTGCATTTGACTTGTAATAAGTGTTGCTGTTAAGGTCGTACTCAAGGGATATCGGATCCAAAGGGCTTCGGCCTCAGCTCGTACGCTGTGCCCCTTTCCTGAGTATAGCCCCTTATTTCAGAATACTATACTTAATGTATCTGAAGATCCGGATGGCTATTGTAGCATATCCGAAGGTCCGGACGACTATCGTATGGTATCCAGATGTAGAGACAAGTATCATATACTTATCCGGATGGTGTCCGGATATTGGACGGAAGTATATAGGCTAGTCTAGACAAGTCTAGGACTAGAAACTAACAGAGTATAGACTATCTGAAGATAGAGGCAGATGCGTTTAGACTATCGGATACAATCCTTAAGTCTCGGAGGGTGACAAGAGTTGATAAGACTCGAGTCTGGATAATAGAATGAGGACAATCTAAGATGATATTTGAACTGGGGTGCTATAGGACATACAAGAGTTTATATACAATAGAACTAAGTGAATGGCTATGCACAAAGTATCGCAATGTATAAGCAACGCTTATTAGAAGTCAAACATAAGCCGGAAGTTAATCACAAGTGAACGGATCAGTAAAACATAGCCGGAAGTAAGCATAACCGATATACCGGAAGGGAAGAAATACTAAATGGAGGAAATAAGCAGTGTTTAATGTTATATGAACAGGATATGAATGAAGAAGCTTATCGCAACAGATCCGGTACGGATCTGTGGATCGGATCTGATTGGATCTGACATCCGGAACTTCAGATGAGAGGCGCGAATGTATGGGATATGACAGTTGCTTATACATTGCTTATACTTTGTGCATAGCCTTCAGTTAGTTCTATTGTATGTAAACTCTTGTATATGTCCTGTAGTACCTCAGTTCAAATATTATCTTAGGTTGTTCTCATTCTGTTATCCAGACTCAAGTCTAATAAGCTCTTGTCACCCTCCAAGACTTAAGGATTGTATCCAATAAGTCTAAAGCATCTGCCTCTATCTTTGGATAGTCTACACTCTGTTAGTTTCTAGTCTTAGACTTGTCTAAGACTAGCCTTCATACTTCCATCTGATATCTGGACGTGTTTTGGATAGTAATACAATACTTATGCTTACCTTCAGATATCATACGATAGTTATCCAGACCCTCAGATATGCTACTATAGCCATCCAGATCTTCGGATATGATACATCTACCTTTCAGAAGTACTGGGCTATACTCGGGAAAGGGGCATAGCATACAAGCTGAGGCCAAAGCCCTTTGGATCCGATACCTTTTGAGTACGACCTTAACACTCAGCTGGTACTGCACTTCATAAGTTGCATACCCTTAAACAAGGCAATGACTTAAGCAAGTACATTGCTACCTTCAAGCAGCTCTGCAACCAAGCTGAGATCTATAGCTTTAATGCTCAGAAGGACTACTTTCTCCACGGATTAAAACCCGCCCTCCTATCAAAGCTCTGCAACTCAGGAGAGATTCCCAATGAAATGCAAGGAATGTGTAGGAAAATAATTTCCATTCAGAACACCTACCAGCTTCTCCTTTCCCACAGACCCCAAAACTCTGATTCCCAAAATCAATTCACTGATTGCTGCCCCAAACCACACTTCACCCCACACAAGAATGACCCTGATGCTATGGATGTAGATTGTCTATCAGAGGCTGACAAAAAAGCCTATATGAAAGAAGGACACTGTTTTAAATGTGGTGAGAAAGGCCACAGGGCTAATGACCCTGACAAACATCTGAAGACTAAAGAATGACAAGAAAAAGAAAGGGAAGCAGACGGTGAGGCGTACTGCACCTGATGATTAAGATACTAGCAAGATTGAAGAACTTTCTGACAATGAAGAACTCGATTCCAGAAGAATGGATTTTTGAACCAGAGGCCTACTGCAATGTTAGCCACCTCTTCTCTAGATGTATGTATTATCCAGAATGTAGGAAAACCTAAAGAATTAAGGGTCCTGGTGACCATCTTTTCCTCCATACACCCTGACAAATCGTTGCAAACCACTGCTGTTGTCAATTGCAGCACAGCCGCCACATTCATTCACTAGATGTTCATCCGAAAGCATGGAATCAAAACCCATTGCTTTACCACCCCTTTCCCTATCTGAACTGCCAAAGGAAAGATCTCCAAAACCCCATCACACACTACTGTCATCTTGCAATCAAGATTGATGGAAGACTCATGTTTGAGAAGTTCAATATCATGAATATGAGTGATTAAGATATGATCCTCCTCAGAAAACCTTGGCTATCTGCCATGAATCCTGACATCGATTGGGCCAAAAACACCCTTTGACTACTATCCACTCCCAGATCCCTCCAACTCAAAAAAGCCTTTGAAAAGCTTTGGAGAGAAAACTCCACACCAAATCCCATGCTACCACAGAAACCAAGAAAGAAAGTCTTGATCAAAGAAGAAAAAGATTCAGAGTAATTTGCTCCCCTTCACTCCCCACTTCCCAAAGACAGGACAAGAACCCTTGAATGACGAAAAGAAGAAGAAGAAGAAAGAACCCCTTCCTGCTCTTATCCCAGATCCTGATGATGAACCCCCTCAGGATGACACCATGGAAGACATCTGGGACGACACTTCAATGTTTGCCAGAAAAGTAGAAGATCCAGTAACCTACCTCATCAATGATGATGAGGTCTTGATTAAGTACGCTCAAGATGGATCTTCCATAACCCTTCACAAAAACCTTTCCTTTGACACTCCCCTCACATGTGACGGCACATCTGCCTCTGAGATCCAACAAACCACCACCCTCAGACCCTTAAGAAACTTGTGGATCTACACATGAAAAACTGAAGATGACAAATACCTAAAGATGAGCAATAAGGTGCAAGAATTTGCCCTTAAAGATGCTCAGGAAAAAATAAAGAAGACCTTTGAAGAACTAGTTCCTGACTACCTTTATGACTTCACTGACATTTTTGCCAAAGACAGCTTAAACAAACTCCCAGCATCTCACCCTGGAGTAGATCACAGAATCGAAACAAAACTAGGATTCATTCCGAAGTCTGCAAAGACTTATCCCCTCTCCCCAAAAGAAACCGATGCTGTGAAAGCATTTTTAGATGAGCATATTGCCAAAGACTTCATCCAACCATTGAAATTCCCACAAGCCAGTGGATTTTTCTTTGTAGGAAAGAAAGACAGCTCTCTTTGACCCTGCCAAGGTTACCGCTACATCAACGAATGGACGATCAAGAACACCTATCTCCTTCCTCTGATTTCTCCTCTGATTGCAAAGCTTCACAAAGATGGATGTCCTATCTGGATATAACAACATCTTGATTCACCCTGATGACCACTGGAAAGCAGCATTCACCACCTCTTTTGGTCTCTTTGAACCAAAAGTCATGTTCTTTGGCTTATGCAACTCCCCACCACGTTCCAAGCCTACATGAACCAGACCTTCCAGAAAGAAATTGCTGAAGGATGGATGATGGTCTATATGGATGATATTCTCATAATCTCGAAAACTCTTGAAGAAAACCAGAAATAAACTCACCATGTCCTTGAAATCATCTGAAAAGAAACACTCTTCCTAAAACCTGAAAATGCACCTTCAATGTACAAGAAGTCAACTACCTTGGAATGATCATTCATCCTGGGCAAGTAGCCATGGACCCTGCCAAGCTATCTGGCATTAGCCAATGGCAGATTCCCTCCTCCATTAAAGAAGTCCAATCATTCCTCAGATTCTGCAACTTCTACTGCCACTTCATCTCCCACTACTCTGACCTCGCACAACCCTTGATTAATCTTATGAAGAAAGTCACCATCTTTACATGGACACAAGCATGTACTGATTCATTTGAGAAGCTGAAGTAATGCTTCCTCTCTGAACCTGTTCTCCAAAACCCTGACCCCTCTCAATAATTCGCCCTTGCCACCGATGCATCGCTTGTTGCAACCGGTGCAGTCTTACTCCAGACTGATGAAAACAGAGCATATTACCCATGTGGATATTTGTCCCAATCCTTTAACCCCACCAAATGAAACTACCAGATCTATGATCGAGAACTTCTCACCATTATCCATGCCCTAAAAGCATGGAGACATTACCTTGAAGGGAACCCTCACCCTGCCATTGTATTCACCAACCACAAGAACCTCCTATACTTCTGATCTGCACAGAATCTCACACACTGCCAAGCTAGATGGCAACTAACCTTGAATGATCTAGAACTCCACCATGTCCCAGGAACCAAACTCGCTGCTCCTGACACCCTTTCCCATCACCCTGACCACTCCTCTGATCCTGCTGATAATGCAGATGTCACCCTTCTCCTTGACACACTCTTCGCCTGACTCATCGATATTGACCTTGCCAATGCCTTGCTTGAAATCCACTGATTCTCTCTCTGATCCTGTAATCATTGCTGCACAACAAGCCCTTGATGGGTTGAATGCACCTCCTATGAAATCCGCCCTCTCCGACTGTGTTAAGGTCATACTCAAATAGGTTCGGATCCGAAGGGCTTCGGCCTCAGCTCGTACACTGTGCCCCTTTCCTGAGTATAGCCCAGTATTTCAGAATACTATGAGTATCGTATCCGAAGATCCGGATGGCTATTGTAGCGTATCTGAAGGTCCGGAAGACTATCATATGATATCCGGATGTAGGAACAAGTATTGTTTACCTATCTGAAGGTAAGGATAAGTATTGTATTCCTATCCAAAGATAAGGATTAGTACTGTATACTTATCCAAAGGTGCATCTGGATATCGGACGGAAGTACAAAGGCTAGTCTAGACAAGTCTAAGACTAGAAAATAACAGAGTGTAGACTATCCGAAGATAGAGGCGGATGTGTTAGACTATCAGATACAATCCTTAAGTCTTGGAGGGTGACAAGAGTTGATAAGACTCTAGTCCGGATAGCAGAATGAGGACAATCTAAGATGATATTTGAACTGGGGTGCTATAGGACATATACAAGAGTTTATATACGATAGAACTAAGTGAATGGCTATGCACAAAGTATCTCAATGTATAAGCAACGCTTATTATAAGTCAAACATAGGCCGGAAGTTAATCACAGGTTAACAGATCAGTAAACATAGCTGGAAGTAAGCATAATTGATATACCGGAAAGGAAGATATACTAAATGGAGGAAATAAGCAGTGTTTAATATTATATGAACAGGATATGAATAAAGAAGCTTATTGTAATGGATCCAGTACAGATCTGTGGATTGGATCTGATATCCAGAACTTCGGATGAGAAGCGTGAATATATGGGATATGACAGACTGGCATCTTGATGATGGAACCCTGTTTTATAAAGACCAAGCTTATGTCCAGCTCATCTCTGCCACTGCATCCTCACCCTTCATCATGATCACCCCACTGCCAGACATCCTGGACAATTCAAAACAGAAGAACTAGTTAAGCATGACTACTGGTGGCCCAGAATGGGCACATTCATCAGAAAATACATTGAGGGTTGCATCCTTTGTCAGCAAATGAAATCCAATACTCATCCTTCCACTCCTCCACTGACACCTATCCCTTCATCTGCAACATGCCCCTTCTTGCAAATCCCCATAGATCTGATCACTGATTTACCTGAATCCAGAGGTTTTGACTCAGTCATGGTCATGGTAGACCATGGGCTTATGAAGGGGGTAATTCTCTCACCCTGCAAGAAAATCATCACATCCAAAGGTGTTGCCCAATTATTTTTCAAGAAAGTTTTCTTGAGATTTGGTCTTTATGACAAAATCATCTCTGACAGAGGCCCCCAGTTCGCCTCTAAATTTGCCAAAGAACTTGGAAGACTCCTTGACTACAAAGTTGCCCTCTCCACCACATATCACCCTCAGACTGATAGTCAGACTGAGCATCTGAACCAGGAACTTGAAACATACCTCCACATTTACTGCCACTCCACACTTCTTGATTGGGTAAAGCACCTACCTATGGCAGAATTCATCCACAATCACTGAAAACATGACTCCTGTAATGCCTCCTCATTCTTCCTCATGATGGGTTATGAACCACGAGGCATTCCCCATATTCTCCTGAACTCCATTATCCCTGCCGCAGAAGATTGAATCAGATACCTTCAGAAGGCTAGGGAAGAAGCCATCACCTGTCACAATCTCGCAATGCAACACATGGCTGCTCGATCCTTTGGAAGGAAGTTTGAACCCTGGAAGGTTGGTGAGAAAGTTTGGCTGTCAGCAAAGAATCTCATCTCCGCTCTCCCTTCAAAGAAGCTCGCTCCCAAGTGATATGGCCCTTTCACAGTCGAGGCTGTTCTGTCCTCTATCACATTTAAAATCCGACTCCCCCCCTCCTGGAAATCACATCCAGTCTTCCATGCTTCTGAGTTATCATCCTATCAAGAAACAAAAGTCCATGGTCTGAACAACACTGAACCTCCCCCTGACATCATCAATGGCCAAGAAAAATATGAAATTGAAGCCATTCTCGCTCATAAAGGAAATGTAAAAGGAAAACACCACTTCCTCATGTCATGGAAGGGTTACCCTTCTTCTGATAACTCCTGGATTCTGGAAAAAGAAATGAACAATGCCCAAAACATCCTGAAAACATATAAAGATCGCCTTCAACTCTCTCATCTCTTCTCCAACTAGAACTCAAATTATGCCTTCCTTGCAATCATCCCAATCCTCTCTCAAAAGCCACTGCTTGCAGCTTGAACTTCATCACAAGTGTGCTCTTGTTGAATCAACCCTTCTCTCCCTCCCATGCACTATTCCCCTAGACCATTTCTTTTCTGAATACTCCACTGCCCTCTACCTCATCACTGCCTATCGCAGCACAGACCTGGCATCTAGCTACACTCATACCATTAATACTCTAAAGAGGAAACCACTAAGCACTCCATTATCTATCATATGACCAAGATCAAACTCATCCTTGCTGACCGTCTCCTTGAACAAGGGTTTGAGCAAGCACTCACCCCAGCAATAATTCAGGAAATCACTGAGTCTAGGCATGGATCCTGCAATCCCTTCAGACCAGCCTCATTACAACCCATGCATTCCCCATCTTCAGATGTTCCTGGATCTCCATCAGAAGTCTCTGATGAATGTACCCCAGTCCCACCTTCTTCCTCTCAACTCACTGTCTGCTCTTATGGAGCTCCTCGTCATAGCCATGGAAAAAGAAGGAACACATTGCCTTTGGAGTAGGTCTATCTCGACCTTACACACCTTCTCCTGCCCCTCTCATTAAAGAGGAAGACTCTGAACCCCTTGTTACATCCCCTTCTACTGAGTCCCATGCCCCTTCAGAAGAAACCTTTTATGACTGCAATGGAGTTGACTACTCCAGGATGACCTATCGTTATTGCCAAGGAGATGGACACCACCAAATCCACTGCCCTTGCTATTTTTGCCACATCTGCCATCACCATGCCCCTAAACATCTTACTGCCTACTGCCCCCAACTCCAAGGAACATGTATTATCACAGCCAAGCTGGGATCTTGCCTCTTCCTCAGCCAATTGAAGGCTTATGAAGACTGCAAGGATGCAGAGTATGAAGTGATCAAGAAGAGAACTCTTGCTAATGACACCTACTCCTCTGATGTTTACATGAATTTAGATATCTGAAGTTGGAGACTTCAGATGTTGACAGGGGGGTAATGTTACAATCACCTTATTCATTTCTCACAGTATGCTTCTCTTCCATTTCACTATGCTTCTATATCACTTCACTTCCTTTTCACTCACTTCTCTTTCATATTGCTGTTCCCTCATGCCTCTCTTATCTTTGACTCATTCTAACTATGCTTCCCATGAACCTTCCTTTCTTGCACTATTACTCTTGGTCCATGCTTGCTTCCTTTACCTATTTAAGACCCTAGTTATTGCCTGTATTTCTCTAACTTGAATCTACTTGGTTCTCTCTGATACTTGAACTCTAGTTCCTTGGGAAGGAGGCTAGCCTTTGACCTCAAATAAGCTCTAGATCCTATGGGAGTCTAGACGATCAGATCCTGCGGGAGTCCTTAGCTTGATGAAGTCTTACTTCAGTCAGTCCTGATCTTGACCTAGCCTTTATTGGTGTAACTCTATCCGAGTTTGTAACACATAGACTATGTTATAGCATGGAAGAAGGATTTCTCCACTAACCATAAAGCCAAGATGCTCTACCCATAGTCAGTTAATAAAGTCCCACACTGTGGTGTGGACTTTTCCTTCCAGGATGTTGCTTTCAGACAGGATGTCACAGATGTCCCACTTGGTGACATCTTCTGACCAGACTTTGTGTACAGTAGTCTTGACAGTTGTGGTGTCTGTTATGGAGAAGCCATGTAGACAGAGGAGGAGTAAGGGGGGGAGTTAACCTTGAAGGGGTGTGTGGTGAATGAGATTTTGGGTGAGGACCAAATGCATTGGTCTAAGATGAGTGACTTGGTTTCATCAGAGATGTTATATACTAAGAAGTTGAGGAGGAAGTTTGCCTCTTCTTTACTGACATCAGGGCATGGTGGGGATACCTTCATGTCCTGGCCGTCTTGGTGGATGAAGTGGGCGATGTCCAAGACAGCTTTCTGCAGACATTCTATGAGAATGGAGTCTTTGACAGAGAGTTCTTTCCGTTATGGTCAAAGACTCTCGCTAGGATTTTCAGGTGAGGGACTTTGAGCCAGGCTGTGATGACCTTAGCTGCCTGGTAGTCGAAGAGTTGGGCTGCATGGGCGAGGTGGATATGGGGGAAGCCACCAATTGGGATGGGGATGAACTGAGGAATGACAGTGAGGGAGTTAGTGCTGTTTGATTTAATGATGGACTGATTTGTTTCAGCAATAGCTAGGTGGGCTCGGAGTAGATCCTCCTCCAATGCCTGTGTGGTTGTGGCGGGTTTGGTGGGGGTGGACTGGAGACAAGTAGGTCTGTCATTTCATCATCATCCACAGGTGCAGAAGTCTGTGCAGGTGAGGAGTGGAGGGTGTCAAGGGGCATCTCAACCATTGTGTGTTTCACAAAGATGAGAGAGTTGATTGTTAGGGTGGTCATGTTCTCTTCTGATTCAGAGGGGGGCATTTGGGAGATGGTAGTGCAGGGTTTGGGTGAGGGGGTTGTGGGGGTGGAGGTGTGATCATCTGTGCAAACCCCTTCATCTTGTAAGACATGGTCTTTTTATGGCCTGTTTTTATCGTTACATGGCTTGTTTTGGTTTGGGTGGACTTTTGGTATTGACATTGGTTGTTTTGTTGGGCATGGATTTCTGATGTTCTGATGTTTGTTGGTAGCAGGTGGGTTCTGGTTCATGGCATGTGTATGTGGGTGTTTCTTGGTTTGTTTTTGAGGTTTATTTGTTAAGAAGGTCTGTTTATTTGAGGCCAGTGGGTTACTGTGAGCAAGAGTCATTCAAGCTTGCCTGCATATAGCATGGGAAAAAACCCTCCATGGTCATGGTACAGGTTCAAGTGCCTCATGTCTTAAATATTGCAGACCCTGTAGTGACAGGAGCAGAGTTGCATCATTCTATAGTTCACACAGTTACAAAATCAAGCATTCATCAATTTACTGATGACATTAGCTAGCTCCAGGTATATCAGGCACTAGTCAGACTGCAGGTGATATATCATAGTACATCATTTGAACTTCATTATGACAGCTGACTTAACATGTACTCGTCAGCCTGAACATCCTCCATCTGTTACGAACTCGGATGGAGTTGCGCCAATAAAGGCTGGTCAAGATCTGGACCGACTGAAGCTATGTTTCGTTAGGCTATGGACTCCTGCAGGATCTAGAGCTTATTCGAGGACAAAGGCTAGCCTCCTTCCCAAGGAGCTAGAGTCAAGTATTCAGAGAGAACCGAGTAGATTCAAGTTAGAGAAATACAGACAGTAACTATGGTCTTAAATAGGTAAAGGAAGCAAGCACGGACCAAGGGGTAAAAGTACAAGAAGGAAAGGTTCATGGGAATGAGTCAAGGTGAGTCAGAGATAAGGAAGACATGAGGAAATAGCAAGGTGAAAGAGAAGTAAGTGAAAAGGAAGTGAAGTGATATAGAAGCATAGTGAAATGGAAGAGAAGCATACTGTGAGAAGAGAATAGGGTGATTGTAACATTACCCCCCTGTCAACATCTAAAGTCTCCGACTTTAGTTATACAAATTCAAGTATATGTCAGCAGAGTAGGTGTCATCAGCAAGAGTCCTCTTCTCAATCACTTCATACTCCTTGTCCATGTGATCTTTGTATGCTTTTAGTTGGGAGAGGAATAGCCAGGATCCAGGTCTGGCTGCAATAACATGCATTCCTTTGAGTTGGGGTGGAAAGTGGTAAGATGGTTAGGGGCATGGTTGTGGCAAATATGACAGAAGTAGCGGGGATAATGGATCTGGCAATGGCTGTCTCCTCCGCAATAATGGCAGGTCATCTTGGAGTAATCAACTCCATTGCGGTCATAAAAGGTTTCTTTGGACAGAGCATGAGAGTCTGTAGGGGATGGTGCACAGGATGGTTTGGAGTCTTCTTCTTTGATGAGAGGGGCAGGAGACAGTGTGTAAGGTTGCGATAGACCTAATCCGAAGGCGACAATATTCCTTCTTTTTCCACGACTCTTGCAAGGAGCTCCAGAGGAGCAGATAGTGAGTTGGGAGGATGGTGGTGGGACTGGAGTGCTTTCATCCGAAGCTCTAGATGGGGAATTAGGAACATCTAGTGATGGGGAATGCATGGGTTGCATAGGGGTAGGTCTGAAAGGATCACAGGATCCATGCCTGGATTCTGTCATATCCCATACATTCGCACTTCTCATCTGAAGTTCTGGATGTCAGATCCGATCAGATCCGATCCACAGATCTGTACTGGATCCGTCACGATAAGCTTCTTCATTCATATCCTGTTCATATAACATTAAACACTGCTTATTTCCTCCATTTAGTATATCTTCCCTTCCG
>Ga0310811_10007095_pt1 | contig 14333 bp, 10 predicted proteins | sample YCmetagenome_FD_207642 | JGI IMG/M metagenome (GOLD analysis project Ga0310811, IMG submission 207642) | Soil microbial communities from experimental microcosm in Duke University, North Carolina, United States - YC | ecosystem: Engineered > Artificial ecosystem > Soil microcosm > Unclassified ...
GCGCGACTATCTGCGCACGCTGTTCGGCGACTCGTTCCTCGCCAAGGGACCCCAGCTCTACGGCGACTCGAAATCAAAGAACACTCAAGACGCCCACGAGGGCATTCGTCCCACCGATCCCACGCGGCGGCCGGAAACGGTCAAGCGGTATCTGAGCCCGGACCAGTTCAAGCTCTATCAGCTCATCTGGCAGCGCTTCATGGCGTCGCAAATGGCGCCCGCGGTGTTCGACACGACCACCGTCGATTTCGACATCCCGTCCACCACGCAGCCCGACATCGGTCGCCGCAGCTATCTGTTCCGGGCGACTGGATCGATCGTGAAGTTCCAGGGCTTCCTGACGCTTTATCGCGAAGCACACGAGGAAGGGGAGCACCGGACGCTCGAGGACGAGCAGGCGTTGCCGTCGGTGGAAGTGGGCGAGAAGGTGCCGTGCAAGGGCATCACGCCGAGTCAGCACTTCACCGAGCCACCGCCGCGCTTCTCCGAGGCCAGCCTCGTGAAGGAGCTCGAGCGATTGGGCATCGGGCGGCCATCGACGTACGCGTCGATCATCTCGGTGCTGGCCGACCGCCGCTACGTCGAGCTGACTCAGCGACGCTTTTTCCCGACCGAGTTGGGAGAGAGCGTGGAGAAAGTCATGGTCAAGCAGTTCCCGGACATCTTCAACGTTGACTTCACGTCGGAGATGGAGGGAGAGCTCGACAAGGTGGAAGAGGGCGATCTCGGCTGGCAGAAGGTTCTCAAGGACTTCTACTCGCCGTTCGCCGCGCGGCTGAACAAGGTCGACGCCGGCGCGCTCATCGCCGAGGCGTACGATCTCTCCGGCGTGCCGGCGCTGCGCTGTCCGGAGTGCGGTGGCAAGCTCGAGCCGCGCGGAGGATTCTTCGGCCCGTTCCTCGCCTGTGAGAACCATCCCAAGAAGTGCAAGTACACGCGGCCCATCAAAGGCGAAAAGGCCAAGCCGGTGATGACGGAGCACAAATGTCATCTCTGCGGCGAGCCGATGGTCATTCGCACGGGCCGGAGCGGTCAGTTCCTGGGCTGCAGCACGTTCCCCAAGTGCCGCGGCACACGCTCGCTGCCAACGGGCATCATGTGCCCCAAGGACGGCGGCGAGCTGGTGGAGCGTCGCTCACGCAAGCGCGGGACGGCGTTCTATGCGTGCTCCAACGAGGACTGCGATTTCGTGGCGTGGAACAAGCCCGTCGCCGAGAAGTGTCCAGAGTGCGGGTACATCGGCGCGGAAATGAAGTTCACCAAGGCGCGCGGTGACTTTAGAAAGTGCCTCAAGTGCGGCAACGAATGGGACGCGCCCAAGACCGAGGAGCCGGCGGGCGAGGAAGCGCTGGCGGTGTAGCGCTTAGCCGAGCGCGTCCTCGAAGAATTCGGGGATGGAAAGCACGAACGGCTCGGGCATTCCGGCGGGCTGCCACTCGAGGCGCGCAGCGAGCAGCTCGCCGGGATCCACAACGCCGCGCCAGCGCGCGAAGGTGTGTGCCACTGGATTCGCGATCCAGTATTCGGGAATTCCATTCCGGAGATACAGCTCGCGTTTCGTTTGGTAGTCGTATTCCGGATTCGTGGGGGATTCGACTTCGACCGCGAGCAGCAGATCGGAGAAATCGAATGGATAGGCAGGCCGCTTGCCGTCGACGAGACGAACGACGAACACGTCGGGTTGGACGCGATTGCGCCGCCGGTCGCCCCGTCGAACGTCTGACGGGGAACTGAACGCGCGCCCGACGCTGGACGGGCGCATGTACGCGCGGAGTCGCGCGTGCAGCGCACCCACGACGAGCTGGTGGACATCCGACGGAGCGGGCGTCACGAACAGCTCGCCGTCGAGGAGCTCGTAGCGCTGGCCGTCGTCTGGCAGCGCGTCCAGCATCTCCACCGTCCACTGCACCTGCTCCGCGGGCATGGCCATAGAATAGTCTCGGATCTGGGAGACGGGCAACTCGGCATGCGCCGATGTTGGGTGTCCGCCGTCCAGCAGTCGTCATCAATCTGCGTCGACGGAAATCAATTCGGCTTGGCTGTCGACCGCTCCAGCACAGGAGCTGCGGTCACCGTGCCGCTCGACGCAGCGACCTGGATCACTGCCACGTTGTGTATCGGGTTTGCGCGCGATCCCCCGCGATGCATTATCCAGCATCGCCGTCGCACGGAAGGCACCTCAGGGTTTGGCCCGGGAGAGCTCCATGGCATCACTTCGCTTGCTTCGCTGGTCGGTGCTGGTCGCGATCGCCCCCGCGATCGTGTCGAGCGTTACGCTGGCGCAGGGGACCATCCCGGCGCGCCTCTCCGACGCGGAGCTCTGGAGTTTGAGCGCGGAGCTGTCCGAGCCGGGCGGCTACTTCCGTTCCGAGAACCTGCTCTCCAACGAGACCGGTTTTCAGGCCGTGATCCCGGCGCTTCGCGAGCGGATCAAGCCGGGCGGCGTGTACATGGGCGTCGGCCCCGAGCAGAACTTCACGTACATCGTTGCCCTCCAGCCGAAGATCGCCTTCATCGTCGACATCCGGCGCGGCAACCTGATCGAGCACCTGATGTACAAGGCGCTCATCGAGACGTCGACCGACCGAGCGGACTTCCTCTCCAAGCTCTTCTCGCGCGCCAGGCCGGCGGCACTCGATACCGCCTCTACGGCCGAACGACTGTTCGAGGCCTACGACGCGGCAGCGCCCGACTCCGCACTCTACCGCCGCAACTTCGCGGCAATGAAGACCTTCCTCACCAAAACGCACGGCTTCGCGCTCGGCGACAGCGACAGCTATTCCCTGGAGCACATCTATTCGGCGTTCTTCGACGCCGGGCCGCGCATCAACTACAGTTTCCCCTACGGCGGCGGCTTTGGCCGCGGCATGCCGACGTACGCCACGCTGCAAACAGCCACTGACACGGTGGGAAAGAATTGGGCGTATCTGGCGACCGAAGCCAATTTCCGCTGGCTCAAGGAATTCGAGTCGAAGAATCTGCTCGTCCCTGTGGTCGGCGACTTCGGCGGACCCAAGGCGATTCGCGCGGTGGGCCGGTATCTTGCGGGCCATCACGCGACGGTCTCGGCATTCTATACCTCGAACGTCGAGCAGTATCTCTTTCAATCCGACAGTGCCTGGGTGCGCTACTACAAGAGCGTGGCGACGTTGCCACTCGACAGTACGAGTGCTTTCATTCGATCGGTCGGCGGCGGCTTTCGGTCGATCTCGTCTTCGGGCGCGGCTCGTTACGGCGGACGACTCGCTTCCGTAACCTGCTCGATTCAGGATTTGCTGAAGGCGTTCGACGAAGGCCGCATTCGATTTTACGGCGACGTTATCGCCATGTCGCGCTGAGCTGACCGGATCGTGGATCCGACGACGCTGCCGCCGATCTCCGGCCATGCCATCCTCCTGCTGCTGCTGCAACTGGCCGGGGTTCTGGCTCTCGCCCGCACGCTGTCGGAGGTCATGCGCCGTCTTCGGCAACCGGCGGTCATAGGTGAGCTGCTAGCCGGGATTCTGCTCGGACCGACGATCCTCGGCCACTACGTCCCGGGCCTCGAGCAGGTCTTCTTTCCGCCGACGACCCGACAGTTCCATCTGCTCGAGGCCATCTCGTGGATCGGGATGGTGCTGCTGCTTCTCCTGACGGGCCTGGAGACCGACATCCGCGTCATGCGCTCGCTCGGCCGAGCAGCGCTGTTCGCGTCGCTCGGCGGTATGCTGACGAACTTCACGCTCGGTGGGACGCTCGGCTGGCTGCTGCCGGCGCATTATCTCGTGCCCGGCGGAAGTCGCCCGATCTTCGCGGCCTTCCTCGCGACGGCGCTGGCGATCACGGCGATGCCTGTCGTTGCGAAGATTCTCATCGACCTCGGGCTCGTGCGGCGCAACATCGGCGTGCTGATTCTGTCGGCGGGCGTTCTCGACGACACGACGGGATGGCTCGTGCTGTCGGTGATCGCCGGAATCGCCGCGGCAGGCGGCTTCTCCGTCACTCGATTCGGACTCACGCTGGTCGGACTCGTTGCGTACGTCGCGGCGATGCGGTGGGTGATCTACCCGCTCTTCGTTCGCCTGCTGAGGTACGTGAACGAGCGAGTCAAACTCGGCGGCGCCGACGTCACGCTGATACTCGTCTTCACGTTCCTCAGCGCGGCCGCGACGGAGGCAATCGGCATTCACGCGGTGTTCGGCGCGTTCGCCATGGGGTTGCTCATCCGGCAGGTGCCGCGAGTCCGCGATGCGTCGCTGCACGCCATCGAGACGTTCGTGTTGTCGGCTCTGTCGCCGGTCTTCTTTGCCTTCGTCGGCCTCAAGGTCAATCTCTGGGCGTTGACGAATTGGCAGCTGCCGGCGCTCGTGATCGGAGTCGCTGTCGTCGGAAAGCTCGTCGGATGCTATAGCGGAGCGCGATTCGGGGGGCTCTCGCACTGGGAGTCGGTGGCCGTCGGATTTGGCATGAACGCTCGGGGCGCGATGGAGCTGGTCGTCGCGCTGATCGGGTTATCCCTCGGTCTGCTCACGGCGGAGATGTACTCGACCATCGTTCTCGTCGCGGTCGTGACGTCGTTCATGGCGCCGCTGCTGCTTCGGCTTGTCATTCCGAAGCTGGTCATGACGGACGAAGAACGCAGACGTGTGGTGGATGACGGCCGTTCACGACTCCTGCCGGCGGGGCCGGTACGCATCCTCGCGCCAACGGCCGGCGGTCCCAACGCGGCGGCGATGCTGGCGATCGCGGCGCCGGTCGTGGCCGCGACTGGCGGCTCGCTCGTCGCGCTCTACGTCGAACGCGTGAAGCACCGGGGCCGCTTCACCCGCTTCGCCCGGCTCGTGCGTCGATCGAACTCACTCGCCGGCCGCGGCATCGACGAGCATCTCGCACGCGCGGCCGAGCGCATGGACGGGCAGGGAAAGCTGTTCGCGGCCAAGCGTGCGACGAGCGCCGATCCCGCGGGTACGATACTGTCAGAGGCGTCGCGCGACTACGACCTGTTGATGTTGGGCGCCGCCCCGCAGCATGTGGCCGAGTCGTCGATGACGGGCAGAATCCTGAAGGATGCGAAGCTGCCGGCGGTCGTCGTGCGGGCAGGTGACGGCGCGCTGCCGCCCATATTCTGCCGGCTGCTCGTGCCCCTCGACGGAAGCGTGTTCTCGCACGCCGCTGCGGAGTTCGCCTTTACCTACGCGGGCGCCGCGCGCGCGCACGTCACGCTGTTGCACGTGCTGAACGAGGCCAGAGTCACGATTGGCACGGTCGCGCTTCCGGAATCGCACGAGTCTCATCCGATCGCTGCCGTCGAGCGAAGCGCGCTCGAGCGCGGGATACGAACCGAGTACGATCCCCTCGCCGCGGACGGAAACACGCCTTACGAGGTGCGAGTACTGGTGAGCGGCGATCCGAGCGGGACGATCGTGGAAGTGATGGGAACGGGTGAGTTCGACCTGCTCGTGCTCGGCGCCGAGAACAAACTGATCGCTCAGCCGCTCTTCTTTGGCCAAGGCACGGCATCTATCGTCGATCGCGTGGACTGCACCGCCGCGGTAGTCGTGCCCTGGGTGCGGTGAGCGCCGCGCAGGGCGAAAGATCGAGCGTTATCTTCCCGGCATGCCCGCTCCCTCGAGCCCCGGACCCGTACACGTGATCGGAGGCGGCCTCGCGGGCAGCGAGGCCGCGTGGCAGCTCGCCGAACGAGGCCACGACGTGGTCGTACACGAGATGCGCGGTGTGCGTGGAACCCCGGCGCACAAGACCGACCGCCTCGCCGAGCTCGTGTGCTCGAACACGTTCAAAAGCACCGAGACGTCAAACGCGCACGGCTTGCTCAAGGCCGAAATGCGACTCCTCGGTTCCGTCGTGCTCTGGGCCGCCGACCAGGCGCGCGTGCCGGGCGGGAGCGCGCTCACCGTCGATCGGGACGTGTTCTCATCGGCGGTGCACGAGCGAGTGTCGTCGCATGCACGCATCACGCTCGTTCGCGAAGAAGCCACGGACCTGCCGAGCCCCGGGATCATCGCTACCGGGCCGCTCACGTCCGACGCACTGGCAGAGGCGATTCGGCGGCGGCTTGGCGTCGAGTCGCTCGCGTTCTACGACGCCATCGCGCCGATCGTATCGCGAGACTCGATCGATGACGCGATCGTGTTTCGCGCCTCGCGGTATGGCAAGGAGACGATGGATGGTGCGGACGAGGGGGGCGCGTACCTGAACTGCCCGTTCACACGCGAGCAATACGAAGCCTTTATCGATGCGATCACCGCGGCCGATCAGCATCATGGCCACGAGTTCGACGAGGTCCCGTACTTCGAAGGCTGCATGCCGGTCGAGGAAATGGCCGGGCGCGGGCGAGATACGCTGCGCTTCGGACCGATGAAGCCCGTCGGCCTGCGCGATCCACGCACGGGGCGCGAAGCTTTCGCCATCGCGCAGCTGCGCATGGAGGACCGGGGCGGCCGAATGTGGAATCTGGTGGGGTTCCAGACTCGACTTCGCATCCCCGAACAGCAGCGCGTGTTCCGGATGATTCCCGGATTAGAGAACGCTGAATTCCTGCGTTACGGATCGATTCACCGGAACTCGTACGTGAATTCACCGGCGAGCTTGACCGCGCATCTGTCGCTGCGCGACGATTCGCTCGTGCTGTTCGCGGGACAGCTCACCGGCGTCGAAGGCTATACGGAGAGCACGGCGACCGGACTCCTTGCCGGCATCAACGTCGCGCGCATGCTGGCGGGCGAGCCGCCGGTCGTGCCGCCTCCCACCACGATGCTCGGCGCACTGTACCGCTATCTGCGCGAAGCCGATCCGGCGCACTTCCAGCCGATGAACGCGAACTTCGGTCTGGTCGACGACCTGCCGGCGCGGGTGAAGGACAAGCGCGTGAAGCGGGAGCAGCTCGCCGAGCGCGCGCTCGCCGACATGTCGGTTTGGCGCGACGTGCACACGCTCAGCGGCGTGGCGCTGTGAGCGCTCGCGCGGCCGGTGCCGAGCCGGCGCGGGAGAAGGACGACACGGCCGAGTCGCCGCTGCCGGAGCTCGTGTCGGAGTACCTCGAGCATCTGGCCAAGGAGCGCAACGTGTCGCCGAATACGGTGCGCGCGTACCGCCGCGACCTGCGCGATCTCGTCGGTTTTCTGGGGCGCTACTACGGCGCCGCCGATTGGAGCTGGCAGGGTGTCGACCGTCTCGCGATGCGATCGTTCCTCGCGAGCCTCGCCAAACGCGGACTCGGGAAGCGCTCGATGGCGCGTACGCTCTCGGCGGTGCGCAGCTTTTACCGGTACTTGCATCGCAACGAGATCGTCGAAGCGAACCCGGCGCGAGCCGTGGGCGCGCCGAAACTGGACAAGCATCTCCCGGGCTACCTGGACCGTGCGCAGATCGATCTGCTGTTCCAGATGGCGGAAGTGCGCGCCTGGGAAGGGAAGTTCGTCGACGTGCGCAACCTGGCGATCCTCGAGCTGTTCTACTCGACCGGCATGCGCCTTTCGGAGTTGCAGGGTCTGAGCCGGTCAGACCTCGACATGGTGACGCAGCAGGTCAAGGTGCGCGGCAAAGGGCGCAAGGAACGGATCGTGCCAATCGGAGACCATGCGGTCCTTGCGCTGCGGAACTACGAAGCCAAGAGGGACGAGCTGCTACGCGCGATTGGACCAAAGGCGGACCGCACGGCCGTATTCCTGACCGGCACGGGCAGGCGCATCGGCGTGCGATCGGTGCAGATGATCGTGACCAAGTTTCTACGGCAGATCGATGAGGACGCCGGGCTGAGCGTCCACTCGCTCCGGCACACGTTTGCCACGCATCTGCTGGATGCCGGGGCCGACCTCCGCGCGGTGCAAGAGTTGCTTGGACACTCGTCGATATCGACCACGCAGATCTACACGCACACCAGCATCGAGCGGCTCAAGCAAGTGTACCAGAAAGCGCACCCGCGAGCGTAGCGACAACCCACCCGCATCTATGCGTCTCGAGACGATTCCGCTCATCATTGGCGTCCTGGTGTGCTTGATCGGCCTGGCGCTGGTCTTCGACGCGTGGACCCCCGACGAGATCATCGTCAAGCGAGAGCGGCGGCGCCGTCCGCGCATCGAGCGAAGCCGGGGTGGGGAAGCGTCGATCGGCTTCGGCATCATCTGCATGGGGGCGGCGTTCATCGGGCGCGATACGTGGCGTTACTCGGTCGTCGCCGTCATCGTGGGTGCGGTGCTGCTTCTCTTCGGAACGCTGAGCAACCGTCACTACCTGGGGCAGGCGATCTCCAATCGCGGGGCCCTGCGCCGACGCCCGCGTTAAGTTTCCCGGCATGTCAGATCGGAATTCGGGTTCGTTGCCGCGCGTGCGCGCCACGACGGTTCTCGCCGTGCGCCGCAACGGCAAGGTCGCGATCGGCGGCGATGGCCAGGTGACCGTCGGCGAAACCGTGATGAAGTCGCATGCGCAAAAGGTGCGGCTCATTCGCGGCGGAAAGATCGTCGCCGGTTTCGCCGGCGCGGTCGCCGACGCGATGACCTTGTTCGACAAGTTCGAGGAGAAGCTGGAGCGGTATCCCGGCAACCTGCCGCGTGCCGCGGTGGAACTGGCCAAGGATTGGCGCAGCGACCGTGTGCTGCGCCGGCTCGAGGCGCTCCTCATCGTGGCCGACAAGGACAACGGCTTCATCGTGTCCGGCACCGGCGAGCTGATCGAGCCCGACGACGGCATTCTCGCCATCGGGTCCGGGGGGTCGTACGCGCTTGCCGCCGCCCGCGCACTGGCCGACAACACGCAGCTCGACGCGATGGAAGTCGTGAAACGCGCCATGCACATTGCCGGCGAGATCTGTATCTACACCAACACCAACATCACGGTGTTGGAGACCAGCTGATCACGACCTCGTCACCCGCGCTCCCAGGCCTTCCGTAGCATGCCGTCATCGAGAACTCAACAAGCCCTCGCCCGTCTGGCGGACCTGACCCCTCGTCAGGTCGCGTCGGAGCTCGATCGCTACATCGTCGGTCAGGCGGAGGCCAAGAAGGCGGTGGCGATCGCGCTGCGCAACCGCTGGCGACGCCAGCGTGCGCCCGAATCGATCCGCGAGGAGATCTCGCCGAACAACATCATCCTCATCGGGCCGACCGGCGTCGGTAAAACCGAAATCGCGCGCCGCCTCGCCAAACTGGCGGGCGCGCCGTTCATCAAGGTCGAGGCGTCCAAGTTCACCGAGGTCGGGTACGTTGGCCGCGACGTGGAATCGATGGTCCGCGATCTGGTCGAGAGCGCGATCGACATGGTGCGCAGCGAGCGCGAGTCCGAGGTCGAAGATCTCGCGCACGAGCGCGTCGACGAGCGGATGCTCGACCTGCTGCTCCCACCGCCCGACGCCAGCGCGGCGAAGAACGAGCCGGGAGCCACGCCCAGGGAGACACCGCCCGGCGCGACCGACGGCGTGGGCTCACAGCCGCGGGGCGAGGACGACGCGCTCGGCGTGTTCCTCGTGTCCGGCAGCGGCTCCGTCGTGAAGGAGAAGGTCGATCAGGCGCAGGAGCGCTACAAGCGCACGCGCGACAAGCTCCGGCAACTTCTGCTCGACGGCAAGCTCGAGGATCGCGAGGTGGAAGTCGAAGTGCCGCAGAACGCACCGATGTTCGACGTCCTCGCGTCGCAGGGTGCGCCAGAAGGCATGGACAACATCTCCGAGATGCTGAAGGAGATGCTGCCCAAGCGGAAGAAAAGGCGCACCGTGAAGGTGTCGGAGGCGCGGCGAATCCTCTTCGAGCAGGAGATCGAGAAGCTGATCGACCTCGAGGACGTGACCGCCGACGCGCTCGAGCGCGTGGAGAAGCTCGGCATCATCTTCCTCGACGAGATCGACAAGATCGCCGGCGAGCGCTCGCAGATGGGCGGCCCGGACGTATCGCGCGAAGGTGTGCAGCGCGATCTGTTGCCGATCGTCGAAGGCTCCAACGTGCAGACGAAGTACGGCATGGTGAAGACCGATCACATCCTGTTCATCGCCGCCGGCGCCTTCCACGTCTCCAAGCCGAGCGACCTGATTCCCGAGCTGCAGGGCCGTTTTCCGATCCGTGTGGAGCTCAAGCCGCTCACCGAGCAGGACTTCGTGCGCATCATGACCGAACCCGAGAACGCGCTCACCAAGCAGTATGCGGCGCTCGTCGAGGCCGAAGGGGCACGACTCGAGTTCAGCCCGGACGGCATCGCCGAAATCGCGCGCATTGCCGCCCAGGTCAACGAGCGCATGGAGAACATCGGCGCACGGCGACTGCACACGGTGATGACGAGCCTCCTCGAGGAGGCGCTGTTCGAGCTGCCCGACCGCGGCACCGACACGATCTACGTGAACCAGGGCGTGGTCCGCGACCGCCTCAAGGCAATCGTCGAAGATGAGGATTTGAGGAAGTACATCCTCTAGGCTGGCGCGCCGCCGTTCGATCCCGCATTTTCGTTCACCGGACGGCTCCCTCCACGTCCGGTTGCCAAACCCCTCCCTCCACGAGGCCTGCGTGCATCGCATCGCGCCGTGGATCCCGTTCGAGCCCACATCGAGCAACGGCGGAATCCTCGGATCGCTGCCGTTGAACCCTGGATCGGTGACGTTCTCGATCCCGGGCTCCGTCGTGCCCTCCGGCGCGGGCGGCGTTCTCGTGTTCGCGTGGGCTCGCCTTGTCGGCCCGAATCCCAAGATCGCGTACTGGCACGTTGGCGCGAGCGTCACCGGCGGCGCCGAGGACTGGTTTTCGCTGCTCGTCGCTGGTGATCCCGTCAATCAGACCTTCGTCTGCAATTCTCAGGCGTTCTGGCTTCCGATGCCCATCGACGGGCAACTGACGGTCACGCTATTCGTCCCCGAGCCGAGGCCGATCAAACGACCGGGCGAATCGGAGATCCAGGGATACGGCGAAGTCGAGATCCACGGCTACTATCCCGGTGCAGCGGCGCCGTGACGGATTCGGGCGCCGATCGGGCTTCTCCGCTTCACATATCCGACCGATACCGCGTCGTTCGACAACTCGGTCGTGGCGGCATGGCGGTCGTGTTCCTCGCCCACGACGACCGCTACGATCGCGACGTCGCGATCAAAGTCATGCACTCCGAGATCGCGAGTGGCGTCGGCGCCGATCGCTTTCTGCGCGAAATCTCCGTCGCGGCCAAGCTCACGCACCCACACATCGTCCCGTTGCTCGACTCCGGCGCCGTCGACGATACGCTCTGGTTCGCGATGCCGGTCGTCGAGGGCCAATCGCTTCGCGAACGGTTGGACCGCGAACACCAGTTGCCAATCGCCGAGGCCGTGCGGATCGCGGTCCAGATTTGTGGCGCGCTTTCGTATGCGCACGCGCGCGGTGTGGTGCATCGCGACATCAAACCCGAAAACGTGCTGCTGAGCAGCGGCAGCGCGGTCGTCGCCGACTTTGGCCTCGCCAAAGGACTGGAAGCGGCGGGCGCCACGTCGCTGACCCACACGGGCATGGCCGTGGGAACGGCGCTGTACATGAGCCCAGAGCAGGCGACGGGCGCCGATAGCGTCGACGGCAGGAGCGACATCTACAGCCTCGGCTGCATGCTCTACGAGATGCTCGCCGGTGAGCCGCCTTACGTGGGCAAGTCGGTACAGGCAGTGATCGCGAAGCGATTCTCCGATCCGGTGCCGAGCGCCAGACGGCTGCGCGAGACGATCCCGCCCGCGCTCGATGACGTCGTGGTCCGCGCGCTCGCCAAGTCGCCCGCTGATCGATTCGCGACTGCCGACGAATTCGCCGATGCTCTGACCTCGGCGATGCAGACGGCTGGCCCGATCGGCGTGTCGAATCCGTCGGCTGCCGCGACCTCGGCGAGCATATCGGCCGCTTCGCCGGCGGCGCGTGCGGGCTGGTCCCCGGCCAAGCATGCCGGCGTGATCGCGGCAGCGCTCGTTGTTGTGCTACTCGTGGCGGGCGTTGTCCTTTGGCGCGTCCTCGCCCCGGGGGGCGCCGCCGCCGATCCCCACCACCCGCGGTCCATCGCGGTGCTGCCGTTCGCGAACGCGAGCGACGACAAGGACCAGGAGTACTTCAGCGCCGGCATGACCGATGAGCTGCTCGGCGCGCTCTCGGCGATCAAGGAGTTGCGGGTCGCGGCTCGGGCATCGTCGTACGCGGCGCGCGCGCAGGCGAGCGACGTTCGGGCGATCGGCAGGAAGCTCAACGTCGAATCGGTGCTCGAGGGGAGCGTGCGCAAGCAGGGCGATCACGTGCGCGTAACCGTCGAGCTGGTGAGTACCGCCGACGGCTTCCGCATCTGGGGCGAGACCTACGACAAGGACCTGCGCGACGTGTTCGCGATGCAGGAGCAAATCGCGCAGGCGGTCGTCTCGGCGATCAAGCTGCAGCTCGCCGAGCAGCGCACGATCGTTCGGCGTGCGACGGAGGACGTCGAAGCCTATCAGATGTATCTGCGCGGCCGTCACGCGGTGGACACGAGGACGGCCGCGTCGCTCGAAACCGCGGCCGAGTGGTTCCGAAAAGCGACGGATCGCGATCCAATCTACGCGCGGGCGTGGGCTGGACTCGCCGACGTGTACATCCTCCAGGGCCTGAACTTCTACGCACTGCCAAAGGATGCGTACCCCAAGGGCGAGGCTGCCGCGCGCCGCGCGCTCTCGTTGGATTCGACACTTGCCGAGGCACACGCTTCGCTCGCCACCGCGCGCTTCCTCTACGATCGGGATTTCCCTGGCGCCAACGCGGAGTACCAGCGTGCCATTGCACTCGATCCAAAGTACCCGGCGACGCACTACTTCTATGCGCTGTTTTTGATCAGGTTCGACACGGCGCTCGCCCAGGGCGAAGCGAGCCTCGCCAAGGACCTGGATCCCTTGTCGCCGCCGATGGCCCAGGGTCTCGGCATCGTCCGTGTTGGCATGGCGCACTACGCCGAGGCGATCGAACCGCTGCGCGCCGCCATCGCCCTCGATCCACAGTACTACTTTCCGCACGCCTGGCTTGCGCTCGCGCTCGCGCACGGCGGCGATTCTGCCGGCGCGGTGGCCGAAGCACGTCGTGCCGTGCAGTTGAATCCGAAGAATACGCTCTCACTGAGCATGCTTGGTGAAACGTTGGCACTCAGCGGCGATCGCGCGGCCGCGCTCCGCATCGCGGCGCAGTTCGACTCGATCTCCAAACGCGAGCCGGTGTGTGGGACGTATGTCGCACGGATCTACGACCGACTCGGCGACGCCGATCACGCGATGACGTGGCTCGAGTATGCCGTGAATGCGCGCGAAGGCCAGGTATCTCAGATCCTGTACCCTGATGCATTCCCCCGTGTGTCTCGTGATCCGCGATTCCAGCAGTTGCTGAAGCGGCTCGGCATCACACCCAACCACTCACCGGCTTCCAGATAGGGAGGGCCGCAATGGCCATTCGACACACAGGACTCTCTGCGCGATGCGTCGGGACACTGTCGCTCGCCGTGGCGGCGATCGTGGCGTGCGATCGAGCGGGCCCAAAGGACGCGTCAGTGCAGCAGTCCGGAACGCTCGTCGACACAATTCCGCTGAACTACGCATACGCACCACCGCAACCGGTCGGCAGCTATCCGGCATCGTACGCGAGAATTCAGAGCTGGATCAATTCGGCGAACATGGACTCGATTCGGGCCCACGGCTGGAACATCTGGGCCTCAATGACTGCCACAACGCCGGACGGGCTCCCCACCTGGCAAACGTGGTTCTCGGGATACGAACTTTTTTCCGACACGGCGAGTGTTGGCATCACCGCGCGGCCGCGCAATGGGGTCGTGCAGTTCGGGGTCGGGCGCAAGCTGATCCATCCGTCCACGATCTCCCTTCCGGCGAATGGCAATATGCCGGAGGATCGCGCCGAGCGCGTGTTCGCATTCAACCGGTTCACGAAATCGACCGCTGAATTCATCTGGAACAACAAGCTGAACAAAGGCAACACGCTCCGCGACACCGGGCTGGCGTTCGAGAAACGCCGGACGCCGCTGGCCCAGCGCGGAATCCTCGCCTCGAGGGACTCGACGGACTCGATGTCGTTCGTCCTGAAGCCCGTCTACCAGTTCATCTCGGACACGGGCGTGACGGCGGTACCGTATTGGGCGGGCGACAGCAGCGCCGTGACGACCGATTCACTCAATCCGGTTGCCAATACCTGGAAGCAGGCGGTCGCCGTCAGTCCAACCGGCAAGGTGAAGCCGGGCGACAGCGTGTTCATGTCGGTGAACAACCAGCCGAAACGTTGGCTCAAGGTCGTTCCGCTGTCGGCATTCTATCACGTGAAGATCACCAAAGACGATTCGATCCACTTCTCACAGTTCGGGGCCGAGAACGGCGATTTCATCGGCAA
>Ga0310811_10007097_pt1 | contig 14332 bp, 12 predicted proteins | sample YCmetagenome_FD_207642 | JGI IMG/M metagenome (GOLD analysis project Ga0310811, IMG submission 207642) | Soil microbial communities from experimental microcosm in Duke University, North Carolina, United States - YC | ecosystem: Engineered > Artificial ecosystem > Soil microcosm > Unclassified ...
TGCTCATCGTAGCCAAAACCCTCCTGAAGGACCCGCGCAATTCCATCGCGGAAGTGGCGAGGCGGCTTACCTATGACCCGTCCAATTTCACCAAATGGTTCAAGGTCTATGCCGGTATCAGTCCTAAAGAGTACCGGAAGCAGCTGGATGAGGCGGATCGTGATGGCGGACGACTGCAGCCGGGAACACTAGCTACAGCGTAAGTTTAGCGGTGGCCGTGACATAGAACAGGTTGGCTCCTCTTTCGGAAAGAGCAGGCTGACCTGTGACCGTTATCAGATTCTGCGGAAGCACGTAGGCCGGTGTAAGGATCAGATTCAACTTTTTGTAAGCGTACACGACGGGCATGTTCAGCTCGTAAGACAGTAGGTTGAACTTTCGGGTGCTGGTAGTCACCTGCTCTTCGGCCACTGGGAAGAGGAGGAAATTCTTTTGCTGGTATGCCGTCTTTGTAAAATTCTGTGTCCCCCCGAAGGCGTTGACACCCGGGTCGAGGACGATGACTCCGCCGAGTACGTTCCCGAACCGGATGATATGATCGAGACCCGCCTGGACGCCGATATCCGTATAGCCGCTGAATTTGACGTTAGCGCTGATGGTGATATTGACGACCTTGTTCAGATGGGTCAGGCTTCCTGAAACCAATTCCTTTACCGCGGACTGTACCAGCGATACGTCGGCCTTATAGAAATACTTTGAGGCGGAGAGGCTGCCGGCCCAGGTGTTATTTCTGTTGCTGAAATTATATCCCCCCTCTATCAGCGTGGCGGCGTACTCGTTGACCATGCTGTTCCGAATAAAGACAAATGTCGAAGTGGCGTAGAGCCCATTCTTCATGGTGAACCCGAGACTCGGATAGAAGCCTTTGCTGCGGAGGCTGTCGACCCGTCCGTAGTAGTTCATGGCGGAATTATAGGTGGCAGCTATGATGAAGTGGGCGGAAGAGTCGCTTTGTGCAATGGCCGTAGTGGAGAGGATGATCGCGAGGATGGTAAGGATCTTTTTCATGGTGTGGTGGTTTTGGGAAAAAAGCGACCGCCTTTCGGCGGCCGCGTTAACATAGGGATCTTATTGTTTGCCCGCGGCTACAGCGCCCCCGGCACTGGCATTGGCCCCTGCACCGGCACTGGCTCCGGCACCGCCCCCTGCGCCGGCACTGGCAGACACGCCGGCATTGACTTTTGTTGCCTCGGCCATCGAAGTGGTTTTATTTGCAGTGGAAACAGCGGCCTTAGTGGTGGTACGGGCGGTCGCCGCAGCCGCATGTGTGGTCGTAGCGGCAGCGGCATGAGTCGTAGCGGCCGTGGCGTGAGTCGTCGCGGCAGTGGCATGCGTCGTTGCGGCAGAAGCCCGCAGGGCGGTATTCACAGAAGGAGTGCTGACGGACGCAGCTGAGCTGAGGCGCGCCGAGTTGGAAAGGCCGAGGCGCACCTGGGCAGAAGCATTGCCGGAGATAGCGAGCGAAGCGATGACGATGGATGCAAAAACAAATAAGCGTTTCATAATTCCTGATTTTAGTTGTTAGATGATCGGGATTGTTTACCCCTCTCCCTTACAGATCAAACAACCTCAGGAATTGTTACCCCTCTTTTTTGATTTTTTTATTTGAGCTTGTCCCTCAGCTGGTTAGCCCGGGATGAGACGGGGGTGCCTTCGGGTATCCTGTCCAGCCATTCCCTTGCCGACCCATCCTTCTTTTCACCGGCGTAGGTCAGGGAGATATAAAATGCCGCTTCGTACCGGAGCAGGGACTCTCCATTATATACTTTGGTCAGATCATTCCGCGCCTGGTCGACGGAGCCCGTATGCCACTCCGTTATCCCCCGGTAGAAGAGGGCCAGCTGGCTGCTGGTGTCGGAGGCGACGGCTTTGTCGAGCAGGGGCAGGGCTTTGTCGAATTGCTGGTTGTTGAAGAAGACGGCGGCCTGTTGAAGCAATGTATCGGTATTGGCGCCCCGCGACGAAGTGCCGACCATTTCGGTGCGTCCCAGCTGATCCAGCCCACGATCGCCGGAAGGCAGAAGAAATAAGCCGATGACGACGATAATGCAGGCGGCCGCCGCGGAATAAGCGATCCACCGGATGCGGGTGGATCTTCTGTCATGCCGCTGACCAGCGCTGGTGTCAGGGGCCGTAAAATATTGTTTGTTGAGGTCCGATAACGTCGAGCGTAGCGCATCGCCCGTCGCATCCTGTGGCAGTCGCTGTTGCAGCGTGCGCCTGAGCTGGAGATAGAGGGATAGCTCGGCGGCCAGGGAAGGGTCCGTCGACAGGTCAGCCTCGAACTGCCTCCTTTCTTCTTCGGAGAGCTCGTTGTCCGCATAACGGATGATAAACTCTTTGTCGTAAGCTGCCATAGACTAGATTTTCTGTGCTTGTATATAGGATAAAAGGGTTGCCATACACTCCGATTTCTTCTTTCGCAGATAGCCATAGGTAACGCCCAGCTGGGCGGCGATTTTTTCCTGCGGGTCGCCGCCGAGGACCAGACGCAGTATCTCCCGGCATTTTTCGCCGAGGCGCTGAAACTGCTCCATGAAAATACGGGCCTTGTCCTCCTCCCGGGCAACGCCTTCGGCCGCGGCGAAACTGTCTTCTCCAAATTCAGATAAATCGTCCAACATTTTTGTTACCGGGCTATGTCCTCTTTTCTTTAGCTCGTTGAGCCATTTTCTTTTACACACCAGCAACAAAAAGGGCTCGAAGGGGCAGGATAGCTGCAGGCCGTTGTGTTTTGCCTGGTTGTAGATATCGATCAGCGACTCCTGGAAGATGTCGGCAGCGTCGTCGGCTGTCCCGCGATGGCTGAGGATATGCGATCGGATGGTCGGAGCAAATCGCCGGTAGATGTCCCCTATCAGCTGTTGGTCGTTTTCCAGTAGAGCGGTTATATATCGCTGGTCGGCGTGGACTAACATTCCTGGTACAATAGATTTACGGCGAAGGTAACAATTCCGGCATCTGGTTGATATACAAAATGGGTCGGGTTACTTATCTTTATCAATCTTACCTCCAGTATGAGAACAAAGGCTCTGACATTGGTTTTGTTGCTTATTGCCGGGACTTCCTGTCTTGCACAGGACTCGATACCGCCTGAGATCCGGGTTGACGACCGGGGTGACAGTCTCCATTTCTCCGCCCGGCTGCGGGCATTGAGACAGATCGCCGGCGCACCCGCCGCCTTCTATACGTATTTCTGGGAGCTGGGCGACGGCCATTTCAGCTTTGAGAAAGATCCGGTATATGCCTATCGCGATACCGGCGAATATCAGGTGAGATTTTATGCCACCAACAACTACGACGACGGCAAGGCGCCGCCTACCAGGCCAAGGCCGGTAAAGGTCAAAAAGAAAATTGCCGGAGCAGACGGCTGGGCCTCGCATTTCTTCCGCGGACGGGGCGGGATCGAAATGAAGATCAACCGGTATCCAAAACCGGGAGAGGATTTTGTGACCATCGTCGGATACCGCAACCGCAACGGCGCCCCCTTCAGCGGTTCGGTCGTCCTGTTCTATAACGAACGACAGATCGGCCGGGATGGGTTCGCGCTGGCAGAACAGCGCTGCTATAATAAGGAGAGCAATGGTTCTCTGGACGAGCTGATGGCGCGGCTGGAGACTCCTGTAATAAAAGGGAGGGCCTCGTTGTGGGGAGAGGCCGGCGCCGACCGGGGGAATGACGAACCCGGGGTTGACGAAGCAGCCAGCTCGATGCTGCACCAACTGGAAGAAGAATATACCAAACACACCGTCCTGCATTTTGCGGCGATGAAACCCGGCGAAGAACGATTCGTATTCCTCGACATGAATACCCTGCCCGGAATGCTGCAGGATACCAATGCCACGGTAGATTTCACGGCCATGCTGGTTCCGGACGACAGGGCGCTTGCGCCGGAGCAGTTTCAGATGGACATGCAGATAGTGGCTTCCCATGATCCCAACCGGATGCGGCTGGTAGGCCGGAGGATCAATTACCGGTTCATGCGCAAAGACAAGCAGCTTACCTACCGGGTAGAGTGGCAAAACACCGGCAAGGGGCCTACCAGAAAAATATCCGTCGGGGTCGCCATCCCCCGGCAGCTGGATCCCGGAAGTTTGCAGGTGAAAGCCATCAGCCCGGCCTGTGTATGGTGCGACTCCGCCTACAACAGGCAGAGTTGTTTCGATACCGTCAGAAGAGGCGACAGTATATATTTTGTGTTCAACAATATTTATCTCCCAGGGCTTGAACAGGAAGGAGTGAAGGATCAGGATTCCACGACGGGATCTATAGAATATACGGTCCGGTTCAAAAAGAAGCCGAAGAAGATACCTTTTGCCAGCCAGGCGAATATCGTTTTCGACCGGAATCCACCCGTGACGACCAACAGGGCGATGGCGAGGTTCATCAAGGGCATCTCGCCGGGGATCATGGTTGGTTATAGCGCCCTTCCGTCGAACGGAGCCTATTCCGCAAGGGGTCCGCTGCAGTTCGGATACGTACTGGCGCCCTACAAGCCTTACCGGCCCTACTTCCAGGCGGAGGTCTTTGTGGGGCTGCTGCATCAGAATGATTTTACCGGCACCGTGGTGAAGGACAATAGCGATACGCTGATCGGCGGGCTGCCCGTCCTGATCACCGGGAGACAAACGGTAACCACTACCCGCCGGAACAGTTTCGAGATCACGCCGCTACACTACCGCTATAACATTAACAACTGGCTCGGCGTGGGGCTGGGCGCCATGGCCCAGGTAAATATCTCGGAGCAGACCACGGTTGAGAACAAGGTCTATTTCGTGTCCAAAGCACTTCCGCTGAATACAATGATCTCCAATACCTCGCAAAAGTCTTCCGTCACCTGGCTGGGCAACTGGAATGCGGCGCCTTTTGCCGATCTGCAAATTGGAAGGGTGAGGACGGGGCCGGTCCTTGGGATCCGGTATATAAGATTGCTGAAGGGGGATATTACCGACAGATTCTTCCTCTACGCGGGATTCAAATTATAGCTATCTTCAGGGCCTCCCGCGGGAACATGAAGGTAAAGTTATTTACAGCAGTACTATTATTGATCGGTCAGCTTTGCCTGGCACAGGCGCCATCACTCGCAAAATATCGCGCAGCGGATGATCTTTCCGGCTGGATATATGCGCAGCTGCAGTGGGTGGCGCAGGATCCCGCGGGCCGGAGTGCATTGCTGACCGGGGCCGTCGCGAATGCGTGGCGCCGTCCCCGAACCGACGCCGAAGACCAGGCCTGGCTGGACCTGCTGACCAACGAGGGTTATGCATTCCTGCTGAAGGGCGCCATCGTCACTTCCACCGATGCCTATACGGCGGCCTACAACTGGGCCCGCCAGCACCGCGGGATCGCGGATGAACAACAGGTTCTGGAGACCATACTAAAGCCGCTGGGCAACAACTACACCCGTCTGGGCGACTACGAGCAGGCGCTTTTTATCCATCGGAAGGCGCTCGCTATCGCAGTCGCGGGCACGGACAGACAGCAGCTGGCGGGTGTATATGGCAATCTCGCCAATACGTCCAGCAATATGGGAAGGCCGCTGCAGTCGCTGGACTACTGCAGACAGGGTCTCGAAGTGGTCGACGTCCGGTCGGCGCAGGCGGGTCTGTTGCTGTCGGAACGCGCAGATGCGGCGATGCAGCTGGGCAACTCATCCCTTGCGCGGGAAAGCATTACAAAGAGCATTGCGGTCCTTGAAGGGGCGCGGAAAAACCCGTCGGCCGCCTACTGGCTGCTCATGGCCTATCAGCAGGGCGGCGATATCTATTCCAGCGAACCGGGCAAAGCGCTGGGGCTATACAAAAAAGCCTTCGCACTGGGATCCGGCTTCGGCAGCGGCATCCGGCAGCGCGAGCGGGCCAAGCTGTTGTTGCGATTGGGCGGCTTTTATCTGCGCACCGGGCAGCCGGGCGAGGCGACGGTGTGGCTGGACAAATGTCTTGCCGTACTTCTTCCCGGAAACAGCTGGGGTTCTCTAAGTGAGAAGGACCTCTATGCGGAGAATACACTCGCAGACCTGCTATTCGTCCGGGCCGGGCTCGCAAAGCAGCAGAAGAATGCCGGCGAGGCATTGCGGCTGTATGCGCTGAGCTTTGCCGCGGGGACAAAGTTGCGGCACGAGCTGGTCAGCAACTCGTCGGGGGAAGAGGCCATTTCGGACACCCGGAGCCGCTATGAGGAGGCGATCGGTTTTGCGTGGGACGTATGGAATAGCAGCCATGAAAAGAAATACCAGGCCGTGATGCTGCAACTGATGGAAAGCAGCAGGGCGCAGCTGTTGCTGGAAGAGCTGCAGCGGCAGCAACTGTACCGGGCCCAATTCGCCGGTGACAGTCTCACTATGCGGATAAGGCTGCTGCAAAAGGCCCTCACCTATTATCAGAAAGAGGCGATAGGCAGGGACGACAGCGCCATCGCGGGCCAGGAGAAACAGCTGAGCTGGGAGCTCGCCCAGCTGTATAAAAAAGCGCCGCGGGTGGATGTGTTGTCGGGGCAGCCGTTATCCGATCCTGAACCCTACAGCGTTCTTCGAAAAGGGCAGGCCGCCCGGTCCTTCTTTTGCGGGTCGGCTGCGATCTACACGCTGGAATGTACTCCTGCCGGTGTTAGTTTTGCAGAACGACTACCCCTGAATAATGTGTGGCAGGATAGCCTGCGGGCATGGGTTCGCCTGTGGTTCGCGAATGGAGAGGGCGCGATGATCGATCATCCCCTCACATGGTATCACCAGGCCTATGGGCTCTACCGGCAGCTGTTCGGAAACCATCCTTTACAACCTGGCACAGACTATATATTTCTTACGGACGGGGCGCTGAGCCTGCTGCCTGTAGACGCACTGGTCACGTCTCCGGAGCCCCTCCCCTCTCCTGCGGACTGGCCTTTTTTGATCAGACAGGCGCAGGTCTCCTATGCCTGGTCGCTGCGAACCCTTTTGGGAGAGAAGCATTCGGCGGGCGGGAATGGCTTTTCGGGGTTGTTCCTTTCGGGCAACTACCGGAGCATGCCCCTGCTGAAAGCGATCGCCGCTGAACGCGGGGGGCTGCAGCGGCTGATACCCAACGGCGGCTGGTACTCCGATGAAAAGGCGACTACGGCGGCATTCCGGAAGGCTCTTGCGTCCTCGGCCGTTGTACATATCAGTTCGCACGCCTTTGCGAAAAACGATAGTCTGTTCATACCGCGTATCGAACTGTATGATTCTTCCTTCTATCTCTTCGAGTTGAAGACGATGCAGCATCAGCCCGACCTCGTCGTTCTCAGCGCCTGTCGGACGGGAGACGGCCGGATGGTCAGCGGAGAAGGCGTGCAGAGTCTCGCCCGCGCCTTTATCGGTGGTGGGACGGGCGCCGTGGTGGCGGGATGGTGGGATGTCAATGATGAGACGGCGGGCCGGCTGGTACAGGGTTTCTATTCTCAGCTGAAGCAGCAGGGCGCAAACCCGGAGCAGGAGGCCGGAAAAGAAGATGCCGCCCGGGCACTGCGGGCGGCAAAACTGAATTGGCTGAAAGACCCGGCCGTCAACTATCTGCACAAACTTCCCTGGTATTGGGCGGTACTGAACTACCAGGGCGATCCGCAACCGTTGAAAGAAGATCCCTTTGCGGCTGAGAGATACAGTTCTGTGCTTGTTTACATACTGCCGGTGCTCGCAGTGGTTATAATTTTGGCTTTATATCGTGTCCGAAGATCATATAAGCGAGCGTGAAATTCCAGAAGGAATTACCGGCGTTCACATAGTTGGTGTGATAGAGCCGGGTAAAGCCGCGGCTGTAGTTGAGCCAGAACTGGAATTTCTTATACTGGGCGCCTACCTGCGCGTCCATGCCGATGTCATAGGGGGCGATATTTGTGACGCCCTGGGTCGAGTTTGACTTGCCGCTGTTAAATTCGACCTTGTTGTCGATCCTCGGCTTGACCGTTACATAATCACCGCTGCCATCGAGGTAGTAGGCCTCGTAGTATCCTTTTTCGGTACCCGACAGGTTCTTCGCGATATAGGGTCCGAGGCCGGCGAGTATCCTCACCTTGTTGAAATCCCATTTGTACAGCAGGTTGATGGGGACGCGTACGGAATTGATCCGGAGCTCCGTGTTGGAAAATCCGATCGTCGTGCCCGGAGAGGAAGGAAAGCCCTGGCGGTTGCCGAGGTGTGAGCCGTTCTCCGCATACAATACAGCGGGCTGGAGGATCATTCCGGTATGACCCAGATCATATTCCACTACCACGCCGCCCTGAAAGCCGTTCATCGCCCAGGTATTGACACCCGAAGGGAGGCCTGAATATCCCTGGCTTTGCCAGAAATTAAAAGAAGTAAAAGAACCTTCGACCCCAACGCGCACCTGCGCGTAGCCTTGTGTTACCGCAAAACATAAAATACAGATCAACAATTTTTTCATACGTTCCCGAGTTTTAGTTGCCCAACAAAGGACCGGCATGTCAGACTAATTGCTGCAAACTGCTGGGGCTTTAACATTATGATAACCAGTTAAAGCGGAATCAATTGGCCCTGTTGAACGGGCCGCAAAATATCCATTTTTCCCATAATGCCGGCGAAAGTTGAGAAACTTAATTCCCGTTTAATTCGGCTGAAGGTCGTCCCGGTTCATAAAGATCCCGGTGCCGGTCATGGTCACGGGGCCGAAGTAGAAGCCGACGCCGGGGCTCTCGAGATACTTCTTTTTATATTTTTCATGTATAGGGGTTGGCTGGCTTTGTCCGTTGATCGTCAGCGATTCATCGGTGAGGGCGAAGCTGATGACGTTGTCCTGGCTGCCGACTAGTTTGTCCTCCACGAACGACGCGATTATGGCGCGCAGCAGCTGGCGCTGGTGTGAAACATTCCCGGAAAGGGGGACGGGTTTGAGGGCGGCGGTTCCGGGTTTAATGGCGTTGGCCCCGGGTTTTACGGGTGCGGTCGGCTTTGGCGCGGTGGTTGGCTTTGGTCCGGTGGTTGGCTTTGGTCCGGTGGTTGGCTTCGGTCCGGTGGCTGGCTTCGGTCCGGTGGCTGGCTTCGGTCCGGTGGCTGGCTTCGGTCCGGTGGCTGGCTTCGACGTGGTGGACTGCGCGGCGACAGGCTTCGGAGTTGCCGGCTTTGGCTTAACCGGCGCGGCGGTATCGGCGTCCTTTACCCAGAAACTATCCGTAATGAGCAGTCTTTCCCCGGCCTTCAGAGGGAGGTCGAACCGGGGGCTGGTCACCTGTATCAGGCCGGAATGGACACGGATCACGGTCTGAACGTAGTCGCTAATGACGGTAAATGAAGTCCCGAGGACGGTGATCCGAATATCCTTTACCGCGACTATGAATGGCTTCAGAGCGTTGGGGGCGATGGTGAACTGCGCTGCTCCGCGAAGCCCGACCCTGCGCTGGCTGTCGGGGAATCCAGCCGGATAGGAAAGGCTGGAATTGCTATACAGTCGCACGACGGATCCGTCGGGAAGGGTGTTGGAGGATGGTGAGTTGGCCTCGTTGGCGACCAACCGGACGACCGCCGGGCCTTCAGCGGCAGGCGTGGCCTTGCGGAGCTTAAGGGTCAGCAGGAAGCTGGTCACCACCAGGATGAAGACCGTCGCGGCAACCGCCCACCAGGTGCGGGAGACGGGGTGGGACAAGGGGCGGGCGGTCTGTATCCGGGTCTGCAGTCTCATCCATGCGTCCTGTGTATCGACCTCCGGGATCGATACCCTGTCGGTAAATTCGACGAGCCGGAGGATATCCTCGTATCGGGTTACTGGTGCCATAAGAATAATATTAATATTGGAAGGAATTCGGCCAGTGACCGGCGCAGCCTTTTGAGGGCTTTTGCCATCTGGCTTTCGACGGTCTTTAGCGAAATGTTCAGCTGACGGGCGATCTCGGGATATTTCATACCGGTGAAACGGTGGAGCTGAAAGACCAGCCGGCACTGGCCGGGCAGCTGCTCAAGCGCCTGATAAAAGCGTCTTTCCAGCTCCTTCTGTTGCAGCCGTTCGGAGGACGGATCGCCCGCCAACGCGTTCTTTTCCTGCATTGCCATGTGGGACTGATAGCGGGACTGATGTCTCTTCCTCCGCAGCTGCTGCAGACACTCGTTGTGTACCGCCCTATAGAGGTAGGCATTGAACGATGTGTGAACGGCTATCGTCGACCATTTTTCCCAGAGCCGGCAAAACACCTGCTGGACGATCTCCTCCGCCAGCTGCCCGTCTCTTACCGTGAGAAAAGCATAGGCGTACAGGCTTTGGAAATAAGTCCTGAACAGGTCTTCAAAACTTACGATCGCCTTGTCCTTTGGCGAAGCCATTGTGATCGTTGTCGGTAACACGTTGCTGTTTATGAATAAGATGACCGAAGTTCGGTTTACCCTTACTCCGCGACAAAAAAATAGGCCGGCCCAACGAAAAAACAGGCCGGCTCAACCAGGCGACTAACCAGCCTGCCAACCAGGGCCAAATGGGTCCGCGAACTAGTGATTTATTGAAATATATGCATAAACCGTTGGGTAATTTGATTTGACCCATATTAAAAATTTATATACATTTCTAAAAAATTACTGACTATGGACGTTCAAAACACCACCCGCCGGGAGTTTTTCGGTAAACTCGCCGGTACGGCTGCGCTCGCCGGCGTGGGCGCAGTAGCCTTGCCGTTAGCTGCAACGGCCGAAACCGCAGATCATGCCCGCTTAGCCGGTGCCGGGCTGACGGACGCATACGCCGATCCCGATGCCTGGTTCAGTAAGCTCAAGGGCAAGCATCGTATGGTATTCGACTGCCCCGCTCCAAGAGAACTCTTCACCTTTGCCTGGCCGAAGGTATTCCTGCTGACCAACAGCGGCACGGGCACGCCGGAGACAGACTGTAATGTAGTCGTCGTATTGCGGCATGAGGCGATCCCCTACGCGATGGGAGACGACCTCTGGGCAAAATACAAATTCGGGGAGATGTTCAAGATCAATGACGTCCGGACCAAGGCTCCGGCTACCCGCAATCCTTTCTGGAAGTGCAAGCCCGATGACTACAAGATACCGGGCATCGGCGCGGTAGACATCGGCATTGACAATCTGCAGTCCAGCGGGGTCATGTTCTGTGTCTGCGATATGGCTATGACAGTCTATTCGGCCGTAGCCGGCATGAACAGCAATCAGGATCCACAGGCCGTCAAGAAGGAATGGCTGGCGGGTGTGCTTCCGGGCGTACAACCGATGCCGTCAGGCGTATGGGCCGTGGGCCGCGCGCAGGAGCATGGGTGTACGTATTGCTTCGCCGGGTAATTCCATCTTATGTTTCGCAAATGGATTGTGCTGGGTTCGTGCCTGCTGGCTTTCTGCGGGCGCGAATCCAGGCCAGTCGTCAGCGCCTGGACCGCCCCTGACTCTTCTTCTATTCCTTCTACCGAAGAGGGTGATCTTATCCGGTACGGGCAGCGGCTGATCGCATATACCTCCGCATTCTTCGGTCCGCGGGGTACGCTCGACAGGACCTCCAATGGCATGACCTGTCAGAACTGCCACCTGAAAGCGGGGACGCAGCCCTGGGGGAATAATTTTGGAGCCGTCTACTCCACCTATCCGAGGTTCAGGGAGAGGCGTGGAGCGGTAGAGAGCATCCCTCAGCGGGTCATCGACTGTTTCGAACGGAGTCTCAACGGCCGGTCGCCCGACAGCAATTCCGTAGAGATGAAGGCTTTTGTCGCCTATTTCCAGTGGCTGGGGCGAGGGGTTCCAAGGGGAAAGAAGCCCGAAGGCAGCGGTCTTCCAACGCTGCCCTTCCCTGACCGCGCCGCTGATACGGCCAGGGGGAGAGCGATCTATATATCGACCTGTCAGCGTTGTCATGGCCCCAACGGCGCGGGGCAGGCCGTCGCCGACAGTACCGGCTATCTCTACCCGCCGCTATGGGGCGAACACAGTTATAACACGGGTGCGGGACTATACCGGCTGTCCCGTTTCGCGGGTTTTGTGAGGAACAATATGCCGTTCGGCGCCGACTACAGGGCTGCAACGCTGACGGACGAGCAGGCCTGGGACGTCGCGGCCTTTGTCAACTCGCAGCCCAGACCGCAGAAGTCTTTTACCGGAGACTGGCCCAATATCAGGCTGAAGCCGTTCGACCACCCCTTTGGACCATACGCCGACAATTTTTCCGAAGCACAGCATAAATACGGCCCGTTCGGTCCGATGCAGAAGGGGAAGAAATGATAAAGGGGCGGCGACTGCCGCAGCACTTGCCGCAGCGCGTGCCGCCCTTTGAAGTTATTCTGTTATGAACGGTTTGTAGACGCCGCGGTCGATCGAGATATTCAGCCGCTTCAGCATTCCGGGCATGTCGAAGTTCTCTCTTTTGTACTCCGCCTGCACGGCCTCTTTGGCCTTGTTGATGAAGTCCATGTTCCGCCAGCGGGCAATCGTCACGCAGATCAGGTTGTCGTTCTCGTCCGTGTAGGTGTATGCGTCATCCCCGATAAAGCCGGGCAGCTTCTTTATAAATTCCCGGTTGATCCTCATGCGTTCGTAGAACTCTTCCTTTCCGGCTGCGGGGACAAAGAATTTATCGATAAAGCAGGTCTGTTCGCTCGCGGGAGCAGCTACCTGCTGGACAAATCCCTGTCTGTCGGTCTGAAGCTGTCCTTCGGTGATCCTGCCGTCTTTGAGGGTAAAGGTGGCCATTCCGCCGTTGGTGATGTGTTTTCCCGTCGCCGGATAGACGCTGAATGTGTCCTGGTGTGTGCCGTCCCAGTGAAACCGGATGACGACCTTATCGTCCTCTCCAAAGAGGTCGTCGATCCTCCACTGCATATCCGGGAATGCCTTAACGAGAGGAATGATCGCGGCAGTGAAGCCTTCTCCGCCCGTTATCCCGCGCACTCCTTCGTATTCGGGTGCGATCAGCTCGTTGACGAGTTGCCAGTTTCTTTTGTTGAGTCCATCGGTGTAGAGCCTGGCGACTGTTGCCTTGTTCTTTTGATTTGCTGACATATACCTGTTGTTTTGACAAAGGTATCCAGGGGCGGACTGCAGGAATTGTAAAAAATCATTTATCTGGCAGCAGCGGAGGGATCGGCGGAATATGCCGGACCAGCGGTGGCGTGGGTCGCGCCGGCGGGGTTTTACCAGAACCGCGCAGACCGGAAGAAATCCTTCGGCGACTCGCCGGTAAAGGTCCGGAAGTCCTTTATAAAATGTGACTGGTCGAAGTAGCCGGCTTCGTACGAGGCGCTGGTCAGCGAGGGGTAGGATGACCAGGTATCGATGATATTTCTGAGGCGAATGATGGAGGAATATTGTTTGGGGGTGGAGCCTATCTGTGTCCGGAACCTTTTCTCCAGCGGGTCCTGACTTATATACAGGGCGTGGGCGAGGTCTTTGATCTTTATGAGTCCTTTGCTTTCCCTGATGAGCCTGACCGCTTCGTTGACGATGGGGTCGGGGCCATTGCCTCTTAGCTGCTGTGTCAGGAATGCCTCAGTCCTGCGGATGCGGGTGTCGCTGTCCTTTGCTTCGGACAGGACGTCGACGAGGTCCTGTATCGCGGCTTTTGCGAAGAAGTTCTCTGCGGGTATGGTCATATCGAAGAGCTCGTTGGCCGGAATGCGGGTGAATGCCGCCAGACCGCCTTCTTTGAACAGGACGAGCAGATTGCCTGTGTCCGGGGAATAGCGCATGAGGCGGTATGATCTTCGCAATCCTGTGATGACGCCGGGGGCCACGGCGGCGACCGACGCTTCAACCCTCTGCACAATCCCCTTGTAACGAAGCGCCATGACCAGCGAAGTATCCGGCAATATCCTGCTGTCCATCATCCCATCGCTCTCGATGATGAAGAACTCCTTTATATATGGAGCCAGCAGTGCAGAAGGATGGTAACGCCGGATATTCATGGATCGGGTATAAAGCTACGGGAAACTCGCCGCAATGGCATAATTTTGGAAAAGCTGTTTTTTGATGAGTTCCACTTCCACATCCTCTGAAGCATTCCACAGGCGTGTAACCGCCGCCGGTATACTGATCGCCACGGGTATCGTTTTTGGCGATATCGGCACGTCGCCTCTGTACACGCTGAACGCCGTTTTTCACAACAGGGTGATCACCGCCGATGTAGCGCTCGGTTCGTTGTCCGCGATCTTCTGGACGCTGACTTTTCAGACAACGCTGAAATATGTCATTATCACCCTTCAGGCCGATAACAAGGGGGAGGGCGGCATTTTTTCTCTGTATGCCCTGATCCGCCGGTTCTCCGGTAAATGGCTATTGCTCCCGGCAATGGCAGGCGGCGCCTTTCTTATGGCGGATGGCATCATCACCCCGCCCATCTCCGTGGCTTCGGCCGTGGAGGGCCTGCAGGAGCTGTATCCG
>Ga0310811_10007098_pt1 | contig 14329 bp, 13 predicted proteins | sample YCmetagenome_FD_207642 | JGI IMG/M metagenome (GOLD analysis project Ga0310811, IMG submission 207642) | Soil microbial communities from experimental microcosm in Duke University, North Carolina, United States - YC | ecosystem: Engineered > Artificial ecosystem > Soil microcosm > Unclassified ...
GCGCGCACCGCGGCGCTGAAGGGGCTGAAGGTCGCCGTCATCGACGGCAAGGACGAGCCGGGCGCGCGGGTACGCACCACCGGCATCGTGGTAAAAGAAGCGAGCGACGATTTCGACCTGCCGTCGCATCTGATGCGCAAAGTGCGCGGCGTGCGCCTCTATGCGCCGAACGACAAATCCGTCGATCTCTCCGCACCGGGCTATTTCTTCCAGGCGACCGACACCGCCGGCGTGCTGCGCTGGATGGCGGGTGAGGCGGAGCGAGCCGGCGCGACGCTCCTCTTCGGGCGCAAATTCGAGAGCGCCATCGAATATGCGCGTGGCGTCGCGCTGACCGGTCTCGATCTCCACGCCAGCTATCTCATCGGCGCCGACGGCGCGCGTTCCAAGGTCGCCGAACACTTCGGACTTAGTCGCAACACCCGCTTCCTCGCCGGGCTCGAGATCGAGTGCGAGCCGATGGAAGAGCTGGACCGCCGCTTCCTGCACTGCTTCGCCGACAGCAGGATCGCGCCGGGTTATATCGCCTGGGCCGTGCCGGGCGTGGGCGTGACGCAGATCGGCGTCGCGGCGCGTCGGCCGGAGAAGCCAGATCTCGGCGAGCTTCTGCTGCGTCTGAAGACCGTGTTCGACATCCGCAACATCCGGGTCAATGCGCGACGCAGTGGGCTGATCCCGACCGGCGGCACACTTCAGCATCTGGGTACCAACCGCGTCCTCCTGGTCGGCGACGCGGCCGGCATGGTTTCGCCGGTGACGGGGGGCGGTATCCACACCGCGCTCCACTTCGGGCGGCGCGCGGCGCAGCTCGTCTCCGACTATCTCGGCGACCGCGGCCCGCATCCGGTGGCGCAGATGGTGCGCGAGGCGCCACGCTTCCGCGCCAAGATGCTGATGCGCCGCCTGCTCGACCTTTCGCCGCCGAACATGCTGATCAACGCCTTCCTGATGAGCGCGCCGGCCAAGGCGGTGGCGCAGCGGCTTTACTTCCATGCCCGCGCCGGGAGCCAGCAATCCTTCGAGCAATGGTGCGAGGAGTTCGAGCGCGAGGCTATCGAGCCGGCGCCGCCCGAGCTGGGCGGCCCGCGCCTGCGGGTTATCTAAGAAGCACGCTTGCGCAGGTCAGGCGACGCGGCGATGGTGCGCCCATGCATCGCCGCCATTTCCTCGCCGGCCTCGGCGCCGCCACACTCGCGCCCACCATCGCCCGCGCCATCGATTATGGCTCCGATATCGGCTGGCTGATCGATGTCATGGCGAAGCGCTATGCCTATCTGCCGGATCGCCATGTCGATCTCGACAAGCTGCGCGACATCTACGTGCCGAAGGCGCAGGCCGTGAGCGACGACCGTGCCTTCCTCGGCGTGCTGGAGAGCGTCCTGGCCGAATTCCACGATCACCACATCGAAGCCAACACCAATAATGCGGACTCGCCGCAGCTGGTGCCGACGAGCGCCGAGATTTGGGCCGGTTTCAGGGACAGCGAGGCCATCGTCGAAGACGTGCGTCCGGGCAGTTCGCTCGCGGCCGCAGGCCTTCGCGCAGGCCATCGCATCTTGACCATCGGCGGCGTTCCCGTCCGCAACGCCGTTGCGGCCGCCGCACCCCAGGCGCTCGCATCGCCCGATCCGGAAGCCGACGACTACACGCTGCGCGTCCTGCTTGCCGGCACGCACCGTGCGCGGCGCGTCTTCAGCTTCGGGGGCCGCGACGGCATCGAGCACAGGGTCGATCTGCCGCCGCATGAGCGCCCCGCCGATGCGCCGCTGCTGACGCTCAGGCATGTCGATCTCGAGATCGCCTGGCTGCGCATCGGCAACAGCCTGGGCGACACGGCGCTGGTCGCGGCGTTCGACAAGGCGCTCGACGACGTGCGCGACACGCGCGGGCTCATTCTCGACCTGCGCGATACGCCGAGCGGCGGCAACACCGACGTCGCGGAGCCGATCCTCGGCCGTTTCGTCAATAAGAAGACTTATTATCAACGCCAGTTCGCGCCCGGACCCGGCAAGGTGTTTCCGCAGAACTCAACTCAGCGCTGGGTGCGGCCGCGCGGGCCATTCGAGGCGAAGAACAATCTCGTCGTGCTCTGCGACCGCTGGACCGGGAGCATGGGCGAAGGCATGACCATCGGCTTCGATGCGATGGGCCGTGCGGCGATCGTCGGCACGCGGATGGCAGGTCTGTGCGGCGCGACCGAGGGTGTGACGCTGCCGGCGAGCGGTATCGGCGTGCATTTCCCGACGCTGCGGCTCTATCATCTAAACGGAACACCGCGGGAGCGCTTCGTGCCGCATTACAATATCGACCTGGCGAGCGCCGAGGGTGAGGATCCGATCCTGGCGCGCGGCATCGCCGTGCTTCGCGAGATGCCCCGCTGATTTGTCTGGTCGCGGTTCCGGACGGAAAACCGCTGCACGTTTGCACGCTGACGCTACAAACTCCTGGAACCGCTCCATGACCCAACAATTCGACAAACGCAGCGCCACCGCCTTCATCGTCGCTTTCGGCATCGTGAGCCTCTTCGCCGACATGGCCTATGAAGGGATGCGCGGATTGAACGGCCCGTTCCTCGGGTTGCTGGGTGCAAGCGGCGCGGTGGTCGGTATCGTCGCCGGCGGCGGCGAGCTCGCGGGATATGCGCTGCGCCTGCTCTCTGGACGGCTCGTCCAGCGCACAGGCGCCTATTGGCCGATCGCCATCGGCGGCTATGCGCTCACCATGATATCGGTGCCGCTGATGGCCTTCGCCTTCGACTGGCGTGTCGCAGCGCTGTTCGTGGTGCTCGAGCGCACCGGCAAGGCGATCCGCAATCCCGCGACCAGCACGATGCAGGCGCGCGCCGGCGATCATATCGGTCAGGGCTGGGCCTTCGGATTGCAGGAAGCGCTGGACCAGACTGGCGCGATCATCGGCCCGCTGATCACCGCCTTCGTGCTGGCGCGGCATGGCGATTACCGCAGCGCGTATATGTGGCTCGGCATTCCCGCGGTCCTGACCATGCTCACGCTGGCCTATCTGGTCGTTCGCTACAATTACGCCGGACATATCGAGCCACCGGCGAGCGGCGGCGCGCTGCCTACGCTGTCGCGCGGCTTCTGGCTCTATACCGCGAGCGCAGGCCTGCTCGGCTTCGGCTTCGCGGATTTCTCGCTGATCGCCTATCACTTCGCACATGCCGGCGTGGTTGCGCCCGAGGTGGTGCAGATCACTTATGCGGCGGCGATGGGCGCATCCGGCCTCGGTGCACTCGTTTTCGGTCTCCTGTTCGACCGCAGGGGCCTTATCGTGCTGGTGCCAGTGATCCTCATCGCAACGGCGGCAACACCACTGGTGTTCCTGGGAAACACGGTGCCGGCCATCGCGGGTACGCTGCTTTGGGGCCTCGCCATCGGCACGCTGACGGCACTGATGTCGGCCTCGGTCGCCAAGCTCGTCGCAAAAGAGATCCGCGCCCGGGCTTATGGCATGTTCTCGGCGATATACGGCACAGCGTGGTTCGCGGGCAGCGCGCTGCTCGGCGCGCTCTACGATCTGTCGCTGAACGCGCTGGTCGGCGTCGCCGTCGCGGCGCAGGTGATCGCCATCGTGCCGCTGCTTCTGGCGATCCGGGAGATCAGACGGACAGCCTGAGCAGCGACGGCGCGGCGCCCATTTCGGCGGACAACTTCTCGAACTCGGCACGCGCCTGTGGATTCGAGCGCTGATGCCGCTCGGCGAAGATGAACTCGTTCTTCAGCGAGTGCTCGAGCCCGGTGAGCTCGGTCACCCGCACTTTGTAGCCGTGCGCCTCTAGGAACAGCCCACGCAGCACATTGGTGAGATGCGCGCCGAATTCGCGGCGCTGGATCGGATGACGCCAGAGCTGGCGCATCGCGCCTTGCGATCCTTCGAGGGTAGCCGCCACTTCGGCCTGGCAGCACGGCACCAGGGCAATGAATTTCGCGTCGTGGCGGAGCGCGAACAGGATCGCCTCATCGGTCGCCGTATCGCAGGCGTGAAGCGCCGTCACGATGTCGGCCACGCCGCCGGGCAGCACCGCCTTGGCGATGCTGCTTTCGACAAAGCGCATGCGGTCGAAGCCGCTCTCCTCCGCGATGCGCCGCGCGGTGGCGACGAGATCGGGCCGCGCCTCTACGCCGTAGACGATGCCTTTCCCGGCCTTGGCGAAATAGAGATCGTAGAGGATGAAGCCGAGATAGGATTTGCCTGCGCCGAGATCGGCAAGCACCGGCTCCCCGCGTTCTGCCAGTGCCCAGTCGAGCGCCGGCTTGATCAGCTGGGCGAGATGCAGCACCTGCTTCAATTTACGCCGCGAATCCGCGTTAAGTGCGCCGTCGCGGGTCAGGATATGCAGCGCCTTGAGCAGCGCCACGGACTGACCGGGCCACAGATCGGCAAAGGCAGTTCGCGGGTTGGCACCCCGGCGTTCGAATTTGGGCTTGGGCATCGGAAGAAAATAGCGGGCGGGCCGGACAAAAGAAAACGGCGGCCCCGGTTTCCCGAGGCCGCCGCATCCCCCCTCTAACCCGGGCGCGTTACTGCCGGAGCCAATAGGTCATCGGCGGATTGGGCCGCGCGACGAAGCACTGACGATTGAGGTTATAGGTGTTGATGATCGACATCGCCTGGTTCGCCTCGGCTGCGTCGGAGCCGAAATCGGCGATCCAGTGCGAGCCATCGACGATCTTCCAAGCGCCGCCGACATGGGCGACATGGGTGGTCGCCGGATCGAAGGCGATGCAATCGTCGCCCGGCATGCCGCTGGCCGGAATGCCGCCCGCGGTGTTCTTCCAGTAGGTCATCGACGGGTTCGGGCGGCCGACGAAGCACTGCTGGCTGAAGTGGTAGTGATGGACGATGTCCTCGGCCTGGTGCGCCGCAACGGCATTGCTGCCGAAATCGGCGATCCAGTGCGAGCCATCGACCAGCTTCCACGCGCCGCCGGCGAAGGCGGCATGGGTCGTGGCCGGGTTGAAGTTAACGCAATCTTCCGCAAGACCGCCGCCGCCCGGGCCACCCGAACCCCCACGGGGGCCTCCCGGACCGCCGGGGCCGCCGCCCCAACCACCACCGGGGCCGCCCGGTCCACCGCCCCAGCCACCGCCGGGGCCACCACCCCAACCGCCACCCCAGCCACCGGAGGGCGCCGGACGCAGGCGGCCAGTCATGTCGTAGTCACGCCGGCCGGAGCCATCGGTGAAATCGGTCAGGATCTCGAAGGAGAGCCGATCGCCGGCGCGCTCGCGCAGCACGATCACGCGCTTGGCAAACCCCTGGTCGAAGGTCGCCATGACACTGCGCACATGGCTGGAACCGGGATCGTCGAAATAGCTGTGCGCCACGACCTCACCCCAGTCGCAATCGACCGGATGACACTGGCCGAAGACGCGGATGCGCACACGATTGGGCCCGGCCGGGCTCACCTGCATACGCGTCACCCCGGTGGTCGAAGCGTCGGGATTGGTCCAGTTGCCGAGGAAATCCGAGACGTCGGCGGACGCCGCGCTCGCGACGGCCAGCGCGCCGCACAGGGTCGCGGCGAACAGGCCGATCCGTTTGCTGATGCCTTGCATGGGTGTTCCATCCTCTCGTGGCGGCGTGGCGCTCCATGTGCCTGCCGGATGGGCGGGGAGTTGAACGGCGGACGGCTGAACCGCGCATGAACTGCCCTTGGCGCGAGCCTGCCAGCTGGCCGCAAGCCCTTGAACCGGAAAGAAATCTGCTGTGATCCTCTGCGGGGTGGACCCCGCCAGACGGCCCCGCTATACCCCGCGCCGTCATGACCGAACTGTCCAAAATCCGCAATTTCTCCATCGTCGCGCATATCGACCATGGCAAGTCGACACTGGCCGACCGGCTGATCCAGTACACCGGCGCGCTGTCGAGCCGCGAGATGAAGGACCAGATCCTCGATTCGATGGATATCGAGCGTGAGCGCGGCATCACCATCAAGGCGCAGACCGTGCGCCTGCAATACAAAGCCAAGGACGGCGAGACCTATACGCTGAACCTGATGGACACGCCGGGCCATGTCGACTTCGGCTATGAGGTCAGCCGCTGTCTCGCCGCCTGTGAAGGTGCACTGCTCGTCGTCGACGCGAGCCAGGGCGTCGAGGCGCAGACCCTTGCCAACGTCTATCAGGCGATGGACGCCAACCTCGAGATCGTGCCGGTCCTCAACAAGATCGACCTGCCGGCCGCCGAGCCAGAGCGCATACGCCAGCAGATCGAGGACGTGATCGGCATCGATGCCTCGGAAGCGGTTCCGATCTCGGCCAAGACCGGTCTCAACATCGATCAGGTGCTCGAAGCCGTCGTCAACCGCCTGCCGGCGCCCAAGGGCGACATCAACGCGCCGCTGAAGGCCTTGCTGGTCGACAGCTGGTACGACGCCTATCTCGGCGTGGTCGTTCTGGTCCGCATCATCGATGGCGAGCTGAAGAAGGGCCAGAAGATCCGCATGATGAATGCGGACGCCTATTACCAGGTCGAGCAGGTCGGCGTGTTCACACCGAAGAAGGTGAACGTCGAGTCGCTGAAGCCCGGCGAAGTCGGCTTCCTGACCGCGCAGATCAAGCAGGTGGCCGACACGCAGGTCGGCGACACCATCACCGACGAGAAGCGCGGCACGGCGACGGCGCTTCCGGGCTTCAAGCCGGCGCAGCAGGTCGTGTTCTGCGGCCTCTTTCCGGTCGATGCGGCGCAGTTCGAAGACCTGCGCAACGGCCTCGGCAAGCTGCATCTCAACGACGCCAGCTTCACCTATGAGATGGAAACGAGCGCCGCGCTCGGCTTCGGTTTCCGCTGCGGGTTCCTCGGCCTGCTCCATCTGGAGATCATCCAGGAACGGCTGGAACGCGAATTCAATCTCGAGCTGATCGCGACGGCGCCGAGCGTCATCTATCACATCCATCTGACCGACGGCTCGCTGATGGAGCTGCACAACCCGGCCGACATGCCGGATGTGATGAAGATCGAGAAGATCGAGGAGCCCTGGATCAAGGCGACGATCCTGGTGCCCGACGATTACCTCGGCGCCGTACTCAAGCTCTGCGAAGACCGCCGCGGCCGCCAGGTCGAGCTCACCTATGCCGGCAACCGCGCCATGGTGGTCTATCACCTGCCGCTGAACGAGGTGGTGTTCGACTTCTACGACCGGCTGAAATCCGTCTCGCGCGGCTATGCGAGCTTCGACTATCATATCGAAGGCTATGAGGAGGGCGACCTCGTCAAGATGTCGATCCTCGTCAACGGTGATCCTGTCGATGCGCTGTCGATGATCGTGAACAAGCAGCGCGCCGAAGGCCGCGGCAGGGCGATGTGCGAGAAGCTGAAGGAGCTGATCCCGCGCCATATGTTCGTGATCCCGATCCAGGCGGCCATCGGCGGCAAGATCATCGCCCGCGAGACGCTCTCGGCCCTGCGCAAGGACGTGACGGCCAAATGCTATGGCGGCGATATCAGCCGCAAGCGCAAGCTCCTCGACAAGCAGAAAGAGGGCAAGAAGAAGATGCGCCAGTTCGGCAAGGTCGACATCCCGCAGGAAGCGTTCATCGCCGCGCTGAAGATGGATCAGGACTGAGGTGGCTGCGCCGCTGATCCACCTGATCTGCGGCTCGACCGGCGCCGGGAAATCGACTGACGCCCGCAGGCTCCCCGCCGAGATCGGTGCGGTGCATTTCTCGCTCGATCAGTGGACGGCGGCGCCTTATTGGACCGGCAATCCCCTGCCCTTCGCGATCACGCGCGCGACGTTCGACTATGTCGAAGCCACCTGGGAACCGCCCGGCGGCGCCGAGATGGCGATGCGCGACGGCCTGTGCCTCAGGGCGTGATGAGGCAGTGCGCGTAGGGCGGCGGGCCGTCCGGACCGGTGGAGCGCAGCAGCAGCGTATCGCGCAACCAGACGAGACCGTCTTCGGTCTGCGAATAATTCGGATCTTCGCCGCCGTTGAGATTGTATTGCGTCCAGGGCGTGCGCTTGACCGCACCATTGGGATTGTTCATCGCCGCGAGCCAGACCTGGTCGGTTACCGGTCCATCGAACATCGACGGATCGAGCACATAGACCTTCTCGCCGCCCGATGACGACCGCACCGCCACCGTCGGCGCGACATGGTAGAACCAGAACAGCTTGCAATTTGGGTTGTTCGGCGTCGTGACGTTCAGCCCGCCCGAGATCCAGATCTTGGCCGGCTCGACCCCTGCGGCGACCACGCGCCGGCACATCTCATGCGCCCGCACCCAGCAGCCATCATCCGGATAAAGGAACGGGATGCAGGGCGGCGGCACGGCGAGCGGATCGCAGCTCGCGAGCGCGACCATCTCAAACAAGGCCTTGGCCTGGCCGAGCGAAACAGACGCCGCCGCCTTCGCACGGCGGGTGCGGGCGCTCGTCTTCGGAGCGGCCCGTTTTCCGCGGAACGGACGTACATCGACGATCTCGTGCGCGTCGGTCTCGGTGACGAGCAGCGAGCCGGGCCTGGCCAACGCCTTGCGTAGGGCTTCGAAGTCCGGGTTCGAGCGGCGGAGTATGTGCAACAGATTCGAGGGATCGAGCACGACGCCGAGATCGCCTGCCGGCGTCTCTGCCACGCTCACCACTTTCACAGCGCGCGGCAATAGCAGCCGCCGGACCTGGCCGCGGCCATCGAGCTCGAGATAGACCGGCCGCTTGCCGTTCTTCAGGCCGGTCAGAAGCGCCAGCAATGCACCGCCAGCCTTGTCCCTGCCCAGCTTCGCCTGCCGCCCGCTAGAAAGACCGATCGTGACCGGACCGCGTCCCGCAAGCGTCGGCACTGATATAACGAGGCCGACGACTTTGGTTATCTTCGCCATTTACTGTGCTCCCGCTCGCGAACACAGTGAATCATTCCAGCGCACAAAGACAAGGGGACGCTTGAAGCCGCGAGCCTGGCCGTTCAAGCTGGTTCCATGACCGAACTCGACCTTCTGGCCCTCGCCCGCGCCGCGACACAAAACGAGATCGGCTATTTCTCGCAGATGATCACCATCACTTTCGCGATGGTGGTGGCGATCTATTATTTCCTGAACCAGGCGCATATCGCGATGAAAATCTTCGCCTATATCGCCTTCCTGATCGGCACGCTGCTGATGTTCGGCCAAATGCTGATCGAGACCAATGTCCGGGTTGCGACCCTGCGCGCCCTCGCGGCCCTGCCTCACCCCCATCCGGTGACCGAGGCCTATCTTGCGCTGTCGAAAAGCTGGCTTTCCGGGGTCAACGCCGTGCTGTTCAACGGCGCGGTGTGGGTGCTGTGCCTCGGTGCCTTCTATCTGCTGTTCATCTGGAAGAAGCGCCCCGAATAGCGCCCGCGCCACGATCACCCTAGATCGGCCTCAATTGCGGCTAGTCTGATCCGGCCTTGGAGGGGCGTGACATGAGCGAAGCCGAGCCACCCGTCGCCGAGCCGGACGAAGCCCCGCAGTCGGGCATTCCAAGTCAAACCGGCCAGATCCGCCTGATCGCCGGCGCGATCCAGGGTCTCGTCCTCTACCTGCTCTATCTCTCCATCGACACGCATAGCTGGCCCTCGACCGATCCCTATTGGCTGACGCCGCTGCTGATGATCGGCGTCTTCGTACCGCTGTTGTTCGTGCAGGCCTGCGGCGACTGGCAACGGCGCACGCTCGTCCTATGGTGCGTGAGCGCGACAGCGATCCTCGCCGCCCTCGCCTGGCACGACATCTGGCGCCAGTGGGAACCGGGCGGCCCGATGCGCAGCGGCGGCGATACGGCAATGACCTTCGCGCTGGTCGCCTTCACCATCGTCGGCCTGTTCATCGCCCAATCGCTGATCGCGGCGGCGGATCACGAGCGCAAATGGATCGCGAGCTATGGCGCCTATTTCGACGCGGCGTGGAAGCTCGGCGTGCAGCTCGCGCTCGCTGTCGCCTTCGTCGCGGTATTCTGGGGCGTTCTGTGGCTGGGCGCTGTGCTGTTCGGGCTGATCGGGCTCAAATTCCTCGAGACGCTCATCCAGAAGGCGTGGTTTGCGATCCCCGCCACCACGCTCGCCGTGGCGGTCGCGATCCATGTCACCGATGTGCGCGCGCGGCTGGTCGCCGGCATCCGCACCGTGGCGCTCACCTTGCTCGCCTGGCTTTTGCCGCTGATGACGCTGATCGGCGCCGGCTTCACGCTCAGTCTGCCCTTCACCGGGCTTGCGCCGCTCTGGGCAACACGCTCCGCAGCGGGATTGCTGCTGACGGCGGCGGCCGTGCTGGTCGTGCTGATCAACACCGCCTTCCAGGATGGCGATCCGGCGCATAACCGGCCGCGCATCTTGCGCATAGCCGAAGGCGCGGCGGCGGTTGTACTGGTGCCGCTGGTACTGATCGCAAGCTACGCGCTGTGGCTACGCGTGCAGCAATATGGCTGGACGGTGGAGCGCATCGTCACCGCCGCGACCATCCTCGTCGCCCTGCTCTACGCCTTCGGCTACGCCGCATCGGTCGCGTTGTCGCTGATGGGCGGCGCCTGGATGGCGCTGGCCGCGCGGGTGAATGTTGTAACGGCCTTCGTGGTGCTGGCGGTGCTGCTGGCGCTGTTCTCGCCGCTGGGCGATCCGGCGCGGCTTTCGGTGGCGAGTCAGATGGACCGGCTCAAGAGCGGCAAGGTCGATCCGGTGAAGTTCGACTACGCCTATCTGCGCTTCCAGGGTGGCCGCTATGGCCACGCCGCGCTCGAGGAGCTACAGCGGCTCATGCTCGGCCGGAACGACGACGCGATGCATCATTTCGCAAAGGCGGCGCTCACCGGGACCGAGATCACACCCGGCCGGCTCAGCCGGCTCGACATCGTGCACAACGTCACGGTCTATCCCAACACTCGCGCCCTCCCACGCACCTTCCTGGAGCAGGATTGGTTGAAGACCGGTGGCGGCCCGGAATGCGTCAGCCGCGCGGGTGCACTGTGCGACGCGTTCTTTGCCGATTTCGACGGGGACGGGAATGACGAGATCGTGCTGGTGAACGGCTCCGATACCTACTGGTACGGAAACATCCTGAAGATCGGGCCGGACAACATCTGGCGGCCGCTTGCGACGATCAACGGAAGCTGCCGCGGCTCGCTCGACGCGCTGCGCCGGGGCGAGGCCCAGATGGCGCCGCCGAGCCAGCTGCGCGACTGGGTCGTGCAGGGCGTGCGGATCCGGCCCGAGCGCGGATACATCGCTGCGCCCCCCTGCCCCAACTAGTTTCGCGCCCGGCGCAGTTCCTTTGGGGGGATTTTCGTATGTCCCGGAAGCGCGAAAATCCCCCACGTCATTTTTGGTCGCAGACGGAAAACCGCTGCACACTTTTCCTGGAACTGCTCTAAGAGGTCCCGAGCATCCGTTGGATCCTGCATGAAGCCCGTCGTGGCGTTGATCGATTATGGCTCCGGCAATCTGCGCTCGGCCGAGAAGGCGCTGGCGCGGGTCGCGCACGAGCATGCCACGGGCCAGGAGATTGTCGTCACCTCCGATGCCGCCGTCGTGGCGAAGGCCGAGCGCATCGTGCTGCCCGGCGTGGGTGCGTTCGCCGATTGCATGAGCGGTCTGCTCGCCGTGCCCGGGATGGCAGAGACATTGAAAGTCGCGGTGCTCACGCGCGGCGTGCCGTTCCTGGGCATCTGCGTCGGCATGCAGCTGATGGCGAGTGTCGGACGGGAGTTTGGCGATCACGCCGGGCTCGGCTGGATCAATGGTGAGGTGGTGAAGATGACGCCGGACGATCCCGCGTTGAAGATCCCACAAATCGGCTGGAACGAGCTTTCCATAACGCGGCCGCATCCGGTCTTCACGGGGCTACCGGACGGCGCGCATGCCTATTTCGTGCATTCCTATGCGATGAAGACGAAGCGGCGCGAAGATCTTCTCGCGCAGACCGATTACGGCGGGCCGGTCACGGCGGCGGTCGGGCGCGATAACATCGTCGGCGTGCAATTCCATCCCGAGAAGAGCCAGGCTGTCGGTCTCGCACTGCTCGGCAATTTCCTGACGTGGCGGCCGTGATCGACGAGGGCGATTTCGTATCGATTAGGGGCCCACTCGAGCGGCGCGATGGCAAGTTCGTGCTGCTGATCCCGCTTACGCTCGGCGGCGACAAGCTGGCGAAGCACGCCGGCACGCTGGGCCATGTCGAAGGAGGCGTCCTCAGGATCGATATCTCCGCGCCGCTCGCTGCCGAGCTGGACTGGAAAGAGGGCGATATCGTCAGCATCGACAATGCCGGCGGGCTTTTGAGCATCGAGTTGTGGGACGGAACCGAATGATCCTCTTTCCGGCGATCGATCTGAAGGACGGACGCTGCGTGCGGCTGAAGCGCGGGCTGATGGATCAGGCGACCGTGTTCAACGACGATCCGGCGGCGCAGGCGAAGGCCTTCGAGCAGGCGGGGTTCAAGTGGCTGCACTGCGTCGATCTCAACGGTGCTTTCGACGGGCGCTCGGTGAATGCGGATGCGATCCGCGCCATCCGCGCCGCCATCGACCTGCCGCTCCAGCTGGGCGGCGGCATCCGCGATATGGCGGCGGTCGAGGGCTGGCTGGCGGCAGGGATCGCCCGTGTGATCCTCGGGACAGCGGCGCTCAGGAACCCGGCTTTCGTACGCGAGGCCGCCAGGGCCTTTCCGGGCAAGATCGTGGTCGGGGCCGACGCGGTCGGCGGCAGGGTCGCGACCGACGGTTGGGCGAGGGTCTCGGAGCTGACCCCGGCGGAGCTGGGACGGAAGTTCGAGGATGCAGGCGTCGCAGCAATCCTGTTCACCGATGTCGATGGCGACGGGCTGCTGGGCGGGGTGAACGTCGAAGCGACAGCGGCGCTGGCGCGGGCGGTCCGGATCCCGGTGATCGCCTCCGGCGGGGTGGGCGGGATCGGCGATATCGAGAAACTGATCGCTGTTCGGGAAGCCAATATCGAGGGCGTTGTGATCGGGCGCGCCCTCTATGACGGGCGCATTGAGGCTGCTGCGGCCCTCAAGCTGGCGAACAGCGTTTAGTGCATCGGCCTTGTGGATAGAACGATGAGTAATTGACAGGCGAGGCAGATGCTTATCGGCCTTTGCTCAGACACCTTTCGATTTCGTCGAGCTGTTCCAGGCTCTTGTAAGAGATGCGGACCTCACCGCCCTTCTCGCCCCTGTGAATAACTTGAACTTTCAGCCCCAAGGCGTTGGAAATCCTAGCTTCCAGGTCCGCGATGTTCGGGTCGACCACCGCCCTACACGGCTTCTTCGTCTTTTTTCTTGCTGAACGCTGTTCGGCCTGCCGCACACTCAGCGATCCGGAGACGATATCGTTCGCCAGCGCCTCGGCGTCCGGGTTGCCGACCAAGGTGCGGGCATGGCCGGCGGTCAGCTTGCCCTCGCGCAGCATTGCCTTCACCGGCTCGGGCAAGGTGAGGAGGCGCAGCGTGTTGGCGATGTGCGGCCGGCTCTTGCCGACCTCCTGCGCCATGCGCTCCTGGGTGTAGCCGTAGCGCTCCATCAGCTCATGATATCCGGCCGCCTCCTCGATGGCGTTCAGGTCGGCGCGCTGGACGTTCTCGATGATCGCGATCTCGAGCGACTCGGAATCGCCCATCTCGCGCACCACGACCGGAACCTCGTGGAGCTTGGCCATCTGGGCGGCGCGCCAGCGGCGCTCGCCAGCCACGATCTCATAGGCGTTGGTCTCACCCTTCACCGGCCGGACCAGGATCGGCTGGAGCACGCCTTTGGCACGGATCGAGTCGGCGAGATCATTCAGATCCGCGGCCGCGAAGCGCTTGCGCGGCTGCATCTTGTTGGCGCGGATGAAGGCGATCGGCAGGCGATGCGTCGCGCGCACGGTCTCGCCGCGGGTCGGCGCCTTCTCCTCGCCGATGAGCGCCGACAGGCCGCGGCCGAGACCGCGATGACGTTCTTCGGGTGCCATCACGCCGCCGCCTTCATCCGGTCGCGCTCACGCGCGATCAGCTCGCCGGCGAGCTTGATATAGGCCTGGCTGCCGGGACAGCGCAGATCGTAGACAAGCGCGGGAAGCCCATGGCTCGGCGCTTCGGAGATGCGCACATTGCGCGGGATCGTGGTGCGATAGACCTTGTCGCCCATCGTGTCGCGCACATCGGATTCGACCTGCTCGGAGAGCTTGTTGCGCTTGTCGAACATGGTGAGGACGATGCCCTGGATGTCGAGCTCCGGGTTCAGGTTCACGCGCACCAGCTCGATCGTCTTCAAGAGCTGCGACAAACCTTCGAGCGCGAAGAACTCGCATTGCAGCGGCACGATCACCGCATCGGCCGCGGCCATCGCATTGACGGTGAGCAGCGTGAGCGAAGGCGGA
>Ga0310811_10007099_pt1 | contig 14328 bp, 12 predicted proteins | sample YCmetagenome_FD_207642 | JGI IMG/M metagenome (GOLD analysis project Ga0310811, IMG submission 207642) | Soil microbial communities from experimental microcosm in Duke University, North Carolina, United States - YC | ecosystem: Engineered > Artificial ecosystem > Soil microcosm > Unclassified ...
GGAGGTTCAAATCCTCTCGCCCCGACCAAGGAAAATAAGGACTTACGGTGAACGCCGTAAGTCCTTTTTCGTTTCTGGCGTCTGTCCTGGCCGCCCGTTGCAGACGATCGCAAGAGTTCCTGAGCGTGCGCTGGGCGTTGAACGCGGACTACCGCATCACGATTGCACGCAGTTCATTGTCCCCGTTGCCGCATGGCGGCATGCCTTCCGTTTTCCGCGCTAGTCAGCCATCCGTCGAGACCGTGACAGCCTCCCACTCCCGGATCTCGTCTTCGAGCGCCGACAACTTGCCTCGCACGAGGCCGAGTGCATCGCTGCCGAGCAAAAGATGAACGGGCGGGTTGTCCGCAGCGATCACACCAAGCATTGCGCGTGCTGCTTTGCGGGGATCTCCCGGCTGCGTGCCGCTTTTCTGCTGGCGTGCCTTGCGGATGGGATCAAAGAGGCCGTCATATTCCGCGATGCGCCGGGGCGTTCGCGTCATTGAGCGGCCCGCCCAGTCGGTCCGGAAAGAGCCGGGCGCCACGGCTGTCACGGCGATACCAAGGTGCTTGACCTCTTTGGAAAGGACTTCCGAAATGCCCTCAAGCGCGAACTTGCTTCCGCAGTAATACGCGATTCCGGGCATCGTGATGAATCCGCCCATCGACGTAATGTTCAGAATGTGCCCGCGTCGGCGCGAACGCATAAAAGGCAATACCGCCTTCATCATCGCGACTGCGCCAAAGACGTTCACATCGAACTGCCGACGCATTTCCGACAGAGGCGATTCGTCCATGATGCCTTCGTGCCCGTAGCCGGCATTGTTCACTAACACATCGATCGGACCCACGCTCGTCTCGATTTCCGACACCACGCCGTCGATGGCGTCGAAATCCGTCACGTCAAGAATGTGTCCGAACGCGCCGTGCGCGGAAAGGGATTCGAAATCGCGCCTGGCCTGCGCGCTTCTCACCGTACCGACAACCTTGTGGCCGGTCGCGAGGGCCTCTTCTGCGAGCGCTCGGCCGAACCCGCTACTGACGCCCGTGATAAGCAGAGTTTTGCTGGATTGCATTGAAGCAGGCTCCATCATGTCGACTGAAAGTTGCATGCTAATCTTGCCGCCAAGGCCCAGGAAGGCTGATTTCGCTAATCTTCTTGCACAAAGCTATGATCGCAAAACCTGCCTGCACGGACCGCTCCGAACGTTCCCGTCAACGCCAGAGCCGCATCGTTGCCCTTTTGCGCGGGTTGGCGCCGGACGAGGGCTACAACCTGACGGCACTGCCGAGCGTCCGCATCCTGCGTTCGGACCGGGCGTTGTCGCGCACGCCTGTTCTATATGATCCCGGCATCGTAATCGTGGGCCAGGGCCGCAAGCGAGGCTATTTCGGTGATCAGCTCTATCTCTACGACGAGTATCACTACCTCGCGGTGTCCGTGCCCGTGCCGTTCACGATGGAAACCGACGCAACGCCGGAGCGCCCGCTGCTTGCGCTGTACCTGCATCTCGATTTCACGATGGCCGCGGAACTCGCGGCGCAGATCGATCACGAAGGCGTCACGGAACGAATAGACGCGCCTCGGAGCATGATGTCGACGCCGATGGACGACGCGATGCAGTCGTCCGTGTTGCGTTTCCTGGAAGCGATGCACCGGCCGCTCGAGGCCGCCGTTTTGGGCCAGGGCCTGCTGCGCGAACTATATTTCCGTGTGCTGACCGGACCACAGGGACGCTCGATGAGAGAGGCCCTTGCGATGCGCGGGCAGTTCGGCCGGATCGCCCGATCCTTGCGCGTCATCCACGCCGCCTATGCTCAGCCGCTCAACGTGACGCAGCTTGCTGAAGAAGCGGGCATGAGCGTCCCGAGCTTCCACAGCCACTTCAAGGCGATCACGCAGGTATCGCCCATGCAGTACGTCAAGTCGACGCGTTTGCATCAGGCCCGTCTGTTGATGGTGCGCCAAGGCCTGAGCGCGGATGCAGCCGGTCACGCCGTGGGCTACACGAGCGCTTCCCAGTTCAGCCGGGAGTTCAAGCGCCTGTTCGGTTCGACGCCAGCAGCGGAGACGAGGCGCATGCGCGAGAGTTTCGCCGTGCCTGCGTTTGCCGATGCGACGTATGTCTCGTCGCACTGAACGACATACCGAATAACCCACGTCCGCTGGACGGCTGTATGCAGCCGCTTACAGCATTTGGTGCGAGGCCGCTGGCGGCCGATTGCCGGCCGATTGCCGGCCGACGCAGCTGGCCAATAACGGACCTTCACCGCCCGAATGCCGTCGCCTGGCCGTCCGACGATCCGTCGCTCACCATCGCTATCACGAACCCATCCCAGCCTTTGCACCCGACCGTTTGCAGCGCGGTGGCGGTCAGTCGGGGTTCGTCCGCAATCAAATCGAAGAAGCGACGAACGCCCTGCACCCGAGGATCGGTGCTCCCGGGATCGGTGACGGCTCCGTCTCGAACCACATTGTCTCCAATGATGATCGTTCCGGGACGCGACAGATTCAGTGCGTACTCGAGATAGGCCGGATTATTTTCTTTGTCGGCGTCGAAAAAGACGAGATCGAAGGGCTGTGTCGAACGGAGTGTTGCCAGACTCTCCAATGCCGGACCCACCCGCAGTTCCACCCTGTCGCCAAGCCCGGCGCGTTCAATGTTCGATCGCGCCACTTTGGCGTGCCCGGCATCCGCTTCCAGCGTGACGACCTTGCCGTCCCGAGGCAGCGCGCGAGCGAGCCAGATGGTGCTGTATCCGCCGAGCGTCCCGATTTCGAGCACGCGGCGCGCGCCTATCATGCGCGCGAAGATATGCAGCAGTTTTCCCTGGTTGGGCGCGACGTCGTGCGGCGGCAGATTCGCAGCGGCGTTCGCGCCAAGCGCATCTTCCAGACCAGCGTCGAAGGCACGAGCCGGTCAACGATGTATTCATCGACGCGAGTCCATTCAGCTTGCACTTTGTTGCTCCTGACAAAGGTCATTCGGCGTGGCTGATCGACCGGTCACGCCGCGTCAGCCACGTTTTCCGCTTTCCGCGCGCGCATAGGCGGCAAGAAACAGATCCGCCGTCGACGCAGCAAGTTTCTTCTGTTCCGCTTCGGAGAGACGCGGCTGCCCCATCGTCACCTGCGGCCAGAAAGCAAACGCCTTGACGAGCCCTTGCAACTGCTGCGCGGCCAGCATGGGATCCGAGGTGCTGAGACGTCCATCGGCAGCGGCCGCACGGACCCACACGGTCAAGTCTTCTTCGCGCTCGCCGAGGCGCGCCACCATGTCCCGCGCGCGCTCCGGCGAATGAATGCCTGCCGCGATGCCAACGCGCGCGAGCGACAGGAACGCATCGTCATTGATCAACTTCAGCTTTCGCGACAGCAACCGGAGCAACTGCGTTCGCAACGGCCGGTCGCCGCGATAAGCCGGCGCCTCGGCGATATGACTGGCGTCCCAAAGCTGCCGCAGAATCTCCGCAAACAGCGCTTCCTTGCTGGGGAAATGGTTGTAGACCGTGCGCTTCGACACGCTCGCGCGAGCCGCGATGCGATCCATGCTGGTTCCGTCGAAGCCGGCCGCGAGAAATTCCTCGATGGCCGCACGGATGACGGCCACGCGCTTGCGATCCGTTAGACGTTGAGGGGTGGAATTCGGGTCCATCGCGGAATCTTACACCGTGTAGTTTACTTCTATCGAAAACAAACTACACTAGGCAGTCTACTTTTCTGAGCAAGGACGTCTCCCATGACATCGCTCGTCGATTCCATCGGCCGTGCTTTGGGTCTCGCTGCAGCGAAACGCGGGCGCGAATTGTCCCGCTCGTCCGCGCAGCATGATGGCAAGCGCTTTCAAAACGTGAAGCCGCGGCCGATCCAGGGGTTGGGCAAGACGCTGAGGATCATCTGGAACGTGATGTTCAACAAGCCGGCGGACACGGTGCCGGCCGGTGCGTTGCCGGTCGACACGTTGACCCGCGAGCAGCTCGACGCCGCGCCTGACCGCAGTCTGTACCGTCTCGGCCATTCGACGATGCTGCTGAAACTGCGAGGGCAGTTCTGGCTGACTGATCCGGTGTTCGCCGAACGGGCGTCGCCGTTCCGGCGCGTCGGTCCGAAGCGCTTTCACGCGCCGCCGATCGCGCTCGCCGATTTGCCGCCGTTGCGCGGCGTGATTCTGTCTCACGACCACTACGACCACCTCGACCGGGACACGGTGCTCGCGCTAGCGGATACGACAGGTGTGTTTCTGACGCCGCTGGGCGTGGGCGACCGGCTGATCGAGTGGGGCATCGATGCCGGCAAGGTACGGCAGTTCGACTGGTGGCAGAGCGTGGAAATCGATGGGCTCGAATTGACGGCGGCGCCCGCGCAGCATTTCTCCGGGCGCAGCCTTTTCGACGGCAACAGTACGCTGTGGGCGTCGTGGGTCATCGTCGACGGCGATCTGCGTGTGTTTTTCAGCGGCGACACCGGCTACTTCGACGGTTTCAGGACGATCGGCGAACGCCTCGGTCCGTTCAATGTGACGCTCATCGAAACAGGCGCGTACGACGCGCAGTGGCCGTACGTCCACATGCAGCCTGACGACACGGTAGAAGCACATGCCGACCTTCGGGGCCACTGGCTGATACCGATTCACAACGGAACGTTCGATCTCGCGATGCATCGGTGGCACGAGCCGTTCGAACGCGTGATGGGGCTCGCGGCGGCGAAGGGCATCGCGCTCGCTACGCCGCGAATGGGAGAGCGGCTCGATCTCGCCGCGCCGCATCGCGGCGAGCGCTGGTGGCGCGATGTCGCCGAGGCTGTCGACGCACCGGGCGCGCCGCGGCGCTGGTTCTCCTGCCGCGGTGTCGGGCAGGCGAATCGCTAGCGGCACCGGTCGACGCCGCGAGCGGCGAACAGTCGACTGGCGTTCGCTGTCAGTCGTACCGCGCGTCGAACTTCTTTCGCGGATTCTTTCGTTTTCGCCGCAACGGCTGCTTCCCGGAACGTTTCTGGCGCCGGCTACAGCCAGCGCCAGATGCCTGCGCGCCAACCGGTGAGCGGAATATGAGCCCAGGTCGCGAGGAGCCAGACAACGACGCCGCCCGCCAGCGCGTGCATGCCGAACCCGCCCAGTCGCGCGCGGCCGGCGGCGATCGCGGCGAACGGCAGATAGCTCGTCTTCGACTCCCACACGGGCCACAGATCCGGTTGCAGTCGCTGCTTCTTGCGGTCCTGTAACGCGGCGCCGACAAGCGCGAGAACGATGATCGCGATCGCGAGCACGATGTTCCGGGTGACCGGGAACACGGCGATATGGCACAGCCCCCATAGCGCGAGTGACCACATCATCGGGTGACGCGTGACTGCATACACGCCGCGCGCCGTCTGCGGAAACGCGGCGGCGCCGCTCCCCGCGGGCAGCGCCGGGTTGCGGATCAGGGAGCCCATCAGCAGGATCGACGCGATCAGCATGACCGCGGTGACGACCGCCCACAGCGCATCGCCGGCCGGCCACAGCGGCGTCGACATCGGCGCCCTGCTGTAAGCCATGGTCAGCCACCCGAAGGTCAGGATCGCAATGAGCGAATAGACGGCGAGGAACCCCTTCTCGCCGATCGCATGGACCATTGCGCGTCGTAGCGGATGGGACAGAAGAAAGTGGCTGCCGACAAACGCGACTGCTGCCACCACAAGTGCGTCGATGCTTCCCATTCGCTCAACTCCTCAAGTCAGATCGTCGGTCGACCGTGTGCACTGGCGAATAGTACAGTCGGTTCGGCGGGGAGAGCGCTTCTGGCACGTTAGCCGTCCGGCCGGATTTTCCCCCCCGCGCTGCGTCTGTATCGTCGTGACAGGTTCTCTATCGAGCAACCGGGTCCGCACAGGAGCAACGCAATGCAACCGTCCCCCGATCCCGACTATTGCTGCAGCAAGCCGCTTCACGTCTATACGCGGGCGCAGGCCGTCGCGGACGGTCATCTGATCGACGTGACGGACGCGGCGCGCGAGGCCGGATTCCGCACGCCGGTTGCGATCACGGCGGCGGCGTGGGCCGACTGCGTCGCGTGGAGCGAAGCGGACAGCCGGCGCCAAACCGCGCAGGACGAAGCGGGCCGGCTGTGGGACGTGCTCTGGATGGCCTCGTTCATCGCACGCCGCGCGCCATCGGGCAATCCGCGCGTGCTGATTCCGCTCTATCGGATCCCGCGCGGCGGGCACGGCGTGCGGCCGCGACGCACGCAGTTGTGCATGACCATCGGTCCCGGCGACGCCGCCGCCCCGGTCATCACGATCCTGCTGCCCGACGAAGACTGACGCCGGCGCGGGCAGCCGCGCTCGCGCTCTGAAGGCATCGCCGCGATTTAAAGGGGAATTTGGACTCTTTTGTCGGCTTTGACGTTGCATGCCACCCCCTATGATGGGCGTCATGCGGCCATGCATCCGCGGCGATCACGCTGCCACCATTGTCAGAACCGGGGTAACCAATGAGCATTGAAGGTATCAAGAGAAGCGCTGTGCTGCTGATGGCGCTCGGCCAGCAGGAGGCCGTCGAGATATTCAAGTTCCTTGGCCCCCGCGAAGTGCAGAAGATCGGCGCGGCGATGGCCGGCCTGAAGTCGGTCACGCGCGAGCAGGTGAGCGAGACGCTCGACCTTTTCATGCGGGAGGCGGAGTTGCAGACCGGCCTCGCACTCGATTCCGGCGATTACCTGCGCTCGGTGCTGATCTCGGCGCTCGGCGAGGACAAGGGCGGCCAGGTGCTCGAACGGATCCTCGGCGGCAACGACACGACGGGTATCGAAGGCCTGAAGTGGATGGACGCCGAATCGGTCGCCGAACTCGTGAAGAAAGAGCATCCGCAGATCATCGCGACGATCATGGTCCACCTCGACCCGGACCAGGCGTGCGAAGTCGTGTCGGGTTTCCCGGAGCGCCTGCGCAACGACGTGCTGCTGCGGATCGCGACGCTCGACGGCATTCAGCCGATCGCGCTGCGCGAGCTGGACGACGTGCTGAAGAATCTGCTGTCCGGCGGCGAGAACATCAAGCGCAGCCCGATGGGCGGCGCGGGAGCGGCGGCCGAAATCATCAACTTCATGCAGACGCCTTACGAGCAGAGCGTGCTCGAAACCGTCCGCGAATACGACCCGGATCTCGCGCAGCAGATCGTCGACAAGATGTTCACGTTCGAGAACCTGATCGATCTCGACAACACGGCGATCCAGTTGCTGCTGAAGGAAGTCGACGCGGAAACGATGATCATCGCGGTCAAGGGCGCCGACAACGAACTGCGGCAGAGATTCCTGCAGAACATGTCGAAGCGGGCGGCCGAGCTGTTCGTCGAAGACCTCGATTCGCGCGGGCCGGTCCGCGTGTCCGATGTCGAAGAAAAGCAGCGCACGGTCATTCAGGTCGTGCGCAAGCTCGCCGAAAGCGGGCAGATCGTGATCGGCAGGAAGCAGGAGGACGCGTATATCGCGTAAGCATCCACCCAGTCGCGGCAGCGCGTGTCGCGCGCGGGTCCCCTCGATGGGACCGCCGCGCCTGGCTAGACGTCGGCGTCAGCGTTCGCGTCGACTTGCGGCGGCGTCGGCACCGATGTCGCCAGCACCTTGATCGCTTCCCAGTGCGGATGCAGCAGTCTCAGCGTCGAAAGCACCGCGCGATCGGTATGTTCATCCACCGTGACGAGATCGTTCCCCGTCTGGACCGCTTTCTTCCCGTGCTGACAGTACTGATACTGGACTTGAAGCGTCACCGACATCACCTACCTCCATTCTGGAACTGACGCTGGTCGTGCCGGTCGCTTGTCGGTGCGCCACGGCCTGTCCGGCGTCGGGCATCACGCTTCGCCGGCGGCGTTTCAGGTCGTGACGCATGAATGCGATATCGGCAGACGCGGGCCGATCTTGAGGGGCAAGTGCGACAATCTGCCTCATTCCCGTCCCGTGCGGCCCCGGCGTTGCGCGTGCGCACCGCAAGCGGCGAACCGCGTGCCCGCATGTGGGACGCGGCCCGCGCCCGGCCGTCGTGTCGCGAATATCGCTAAAATCGGGCGTCAGCCTAAGGGCCGGAAGGCCGCGAGGGCTGAGTCATCTGAAAATCAGGCGATAGCCGCTCCAGCGGCGCCCGGCCTTCGGACATCCACGAACGGCTTCCCCATCTCGCCGTCGATCGTGCTGGAGCCTGCCTGCATCGTTTGAAGCATTGCATTCGCAGCACCCCACGTGGAGCGAGCGATGAACGACGCAAAGAGGGCGAAAGCGCCGGCCGGCGCCGCGGCCTGGCACTCGGTGGCCTCAGACGAAGCGCTGACGCGGCTCGACGCGAACGTCGCGTCCGGCCTCGCCGCGCAGCAAGTCGACGCGCGGCGTCGCGAGTACGGCGCGAACCGCCTGCCGGAAGCCCGCAAGCCGGGCGTGCTGCGCCGGTTTCTCGGCCAGTTCCACAACATTCTCGTCTACGTGCTGCTCGGTTCCGGCTTCGTGAAGCTGATGCTCGGGCTGTGGGTCGACGCATCGGTGATCTTCGGCGTCGTCGTGATCAATTCGGTGCTCGGCTTTCTTCAGGAAGGCAAGGCCGAAAAGGCGCTCGATTCGATCCGCAACATGCTGTCGGCCGAGGCGCGCACGCTGCGCGACGGTCAGACGCGAATGATTCCGTCTGAAGATCTCGTGCCTGGCGACATCGTGCTGCTCGAATCGGGCGACAAGGTGCCTGCCGATCTGCGGATCATCGACGCGAAGAACCTGCGCGCGGAGGAGGCGGCGCTGACCGGCGAGTCGGTGCCGACCGACAAGTCGGCCGAACCGGTCTCCGCTGCGGCGACGGTCGGCGACCGGCACAGCATGGCGTACTCGGGCACGCTGATCGTGTCGGGCCGCGCGACCGGGCTCGTCGTCGAGACCGGCAGCCACACCGAACTCGGCCGCATCAACCAGATGCTCGCGAGCGTCGCCGCCCTGGAGACGCCGCTGCTGCGCCAGATCCGCAAGTTCGGCTACGCGATCACGGCGGCGATTTTCGTGATCAGCGCGATCGTCTTCGCGTATGGGCACTGGGTCGAGCGGCTGCCGTTCGTGCAGCTCTTTCAGGCGGTCGTCGGCATTGCCGTGTCGATCATCCCCGAGGGGCTGCCCGCGCTGATCACGATCACGCTCGCGATCGGCGTGCAGCGGATGGCGGAGCGCCACGCGATCATCCGCCAGTTGCCGGCCGTCGAGACGCTCGGTTCGGTGTCGCGCATCTGTTCGGACAAGACGGGCACGCTGACGTTGATGGAGATGATGGTCGTCTCCGCGGTGACCGCCGACGCCGCGTACGACATCGACGGCGCCGGCTACGCGCCGGCGGGCCGCGTGCTGCGCGACGGCGCGCCGGCCGCGCCGGACCCGGTGCTCGATCTGCTGGGCCGCGTGTCGATGCTGTGCAACGACGCGGTGCTGCGCGAGCAGGACGGCGTGTGGAAGGTCGACGGCGATCCGACCGAAGGCGCGCTCTATCCGTTCGCGATGAAGATCGGGCTCTCGCTCGACGCGCTGCGCGCGCAGTTCCGGCGCGTCGACGTGATTCCGTTCGAGTCCGAGCATCGCTTCATGGCGACGCTCAATGAGGACGCGCAGGGCCGCCAGTGTCTGCTCGTGAAGGGCGCCCCCGAGGTGATTCTCGAACACTGCAGCCGGCAACAGACGCGCGACGGTGCGAAGCCGCTCGACCTCGACCGGTTCCGCGACGCGTCGGACCGGCTCGCCGCGCAGGGCGAGCGCGTGCTGGCGCTCGCGTGGCTCGACGAGCCGAATCTCGGCAGCGCGAGCCTGAACCCGGCCGACCTGCCGGCGACGCTCGTGCTGCTCGGGCTGATCGGCCTGCTCGATCCGCCGCGCAAGGAAGCGGTCGAATCGGTCGCGGAGTGCCATGCGGGCGGCATCCGCGTGACGATGATCACCGGCGATCACCGGATCACGGCGGCGGCGGTCGCGCGGATGATCGGCATCGGCGACGGCAGCACCGCGCTCACGGGCGCCGAAATCGAGGAGATGGACACCGCCGCGTTGCAGCAGGCGGTGCAGCGCGTCGACGTGTTCGCCCGCGCGAGTCCCGAGCACAAGCTGCGGCTCGTGAAAGCGATGCAGGCGAACCATCAGATCGTCGCGATGACCGGCGACGGCGTGAACGACGCGCCCGCGCTGAAGAAAGCGGACATCGGCGTCGCGATGGGGATCAAGGGCACCGAGGTCACGCGCGAAGCCGCGGCGATGGTGCTCGCCGACGACAACTTCGCGTCGATCACGGCGGCCGTCCGCGAGGGGCGCACGGTCTACAACAACATCGAGAAGGCGATCCTGTTCATGCTGCCGACGAATGTCGCGCAGGGCGTCGTGATCATGGCCGCGATCTTCGGCGGCTTCACGATGCCGATCACGACGCCGCAGGTCTTGTGGGTGAACATGGTGACGTCGGTGACGCTCGGACTCGTCATCTCGTTCGAGCCGCACGAACCCGACGTGATGCGCCGCCCTCCGGCCAGGGCCGGCCGGCCGATCGTGGACGCCTTCGGCATCTGGCGCGTGATCTTCATCGGTCTTCTGCTGCTCGCGCTGACGCTCACTGCATTCTTCGGCATCTACACGCGCGGCGTGCCGATCGAAATTGCGCGCACCGTCGCGGTCAACGCGCTGACGATCGGACAGATGTTCTATCTGCTGAACGCGCGTTACCGGACCGATCCGTCGCTGTCGATCCGCGCGCATCTGCGCAATCGCTATCTGCTGATGGGGATCGGATCGACCATCGTGCTGCAGCTGCTGTTCACGTATGCGCCGCCGCTGCAGGAGCTGTTCGGCACGGCGGCATTGCCCGCGCACGCGTGGCTCATGCTCGCGATCGGCGGCGTGGTGTTCTTTTTCGTCGTCGAGGCGGAGAAGTGGGTGATCCGGCGCGTGCGCGCCGCGCGAAGCCCGGCGGCGCAGGACGAGGCCGCGCGATGACGCCCGACGTCGCGTACCTCGCGTCGACCCGGCTCGACGTCGTCGGGATGATCGGCCTGCTGCTCGGCGGCCTCGCGCTCTTTCTGCTCGGCCTCGAGTTTCTGACTGCCGGCTTGAAGGCGATGGCCGGCAACCAGTTGCAGTCGCTGATCGGCATGCTGGCGAGAAACCGCCTGCGCGGCGTGCTGACCGGCGCGTTCGTCACCGCGCTGCTGAACTCGTCGACGATCACGACCGTGCTGATGGTCGGTTTCGTGTCCGCCGGACTGATGACGCTCGCGCAGTCCGTGCCGATGATCATGGGCGCGAACATCGGCTCGACCGTGACCGCGCAGATCATCGCGTTCGACGTGTCGAAGCTCACGCCGTTCATGCTCGCGGCCGGCTTTCTGCTGTATGCGTTCGCGTCGCGGCCGCTCGTGAAGCAGGTCGGCGGCGCCGTGCTCGGGCTCGGGCTGCTGTTTCTCGGCATCCAGTTCATGGGCGACGCGATGCGTCCGCTGCGCACGTACCAGCCTTTCGTCGACGCGATGCAGGACATGGAGAACCCGGTGCTCGGCATCGTCGCCGGCGCGGTGTTCACTGCGATCGTGCAGAGTTCGGCCGCGACGCTCGCGATCGTGATCGCGCTCGGCGGGCAGGGGCTGATGCCGCTCGAGGCGGGTATCGCGCTGATTCTCGGCGCGAACGTCGGGACCTGCGGCACGGCGCTGCTCGCGTCGATCGGCAAGTCGGCAGAAGCGGTGCAGGTGGCGATCGTGCATCTGCTGTTCAATGTCGCCGGCGTGCTGTTCTGGGTGTTTTTCATCCCGCAGATGGCCGAGCTGGCGCGCTACATATCGCCTTCGCACCCGGAACTGCAGGGGCTCGCGCGGCTCGCGGCCGAGACGCCGCGCCAGGTCGCGAACACGCACACGATCTTCAGCGTCGCGAACACGCTGGTGCTGATCTGGTTCACCGGGCCGATCGCGAAACTCGCGCAGATGATCGCGCCGCAGCGCGGCCCGCAGACGAAACCGGCGGGAGAGCCCGTTTATCTCGATGAATCGTCGTTGACGGTGCCGTCGCTCGGGCTCGAACGGATTCGGCTCGAACTGGCGCGGCTCGGCGAACGGGTGCTGGCCATCGTTCGCGACAGCGCGCGCCTGCTTGCGGACGGCGACCTCGACGACATCCATCATCTGCTGGAGCGCAAGCAGGACGCCGATCAGCTGGCGTCTGCGATTCTTCACTACATCGGACGGCTGTCGCAGGGCGAACACTCGGGCGACGAGGGCGAGCGGATGGTCGGTTTTACGCAGATCGCGAGCATTTTTGCGAGCATCAGCGGGATCATCGGGATCAATCTGGCGGCGGTCAGCCAGCAGCGGGCGGCCGAACCGGCGGGCTTCAGGCCGCTGCGCGACGACGCGACGTTCCGTTTTACCGAGGCGGTCGTGCAGCGACTCGAACGTGCGATCCGGACGATCGGCACAGCCGACGACGATGACGACGAGGCGCCCAGCCCGAACGAGGCGCCGGTGCGGGAGAAGATCCAGGTGCTCGCGGCCGCGGCGCGTCACAGCGCGTTCAGCAAGCTGCGGCTCGCGGATCGCAAGGACGTCGCGAATTATCAACTGGCCGTGGATCTGATCGAACAGTTCCGGCAGATCGCGCAGCTTTCGAAGGCGATTTCGCGGACGACCAAAGTCGTGCGGTAGGGCGGGCGACTTGCGTTGCCCGCAACAGGGTGCAAGTGCGGCGATCGCGACGCATCGCACGCGGGTTGGCCATCCGGCCGAATTGCCCGGCTGCCTGACGCCCGCCGACAATTCCGTACATCCTCCGGCGCCGCGACTCATGGATGCTCGTTTGCGTCGTTCCTGACCCGACATCATCGACGGTGATCTGGTTCTTCTGACCCAGGACAACTAGTAGGGATATTTTGCCGTTGCGCGCCAACTCATCGCGGCGAGGGTGCGGGCGGGGCTGACGCAGGAACAACTGGCCGGGAAGATGCAAACGACGCAGTCGACCATCGCTGGAGAGCGGGCGAAGCTTTCCGTCGCTGCGCACGCTTGCGCGCTATGCGCAAGCGACCGGCAGCCGTGCGGTGGTGCGTCTTGAGGTTGCGTGATTGTGGCTGCACGAGCGTGGCCGCCCGGTGTCGAACGCCGATTTGACTCCGCCTGCCATGCACCGATACAATCGCTGATTCGTCGGAGCGTAGCGCAGCCTGGTAGCGCATCTGATTTGGGATCAGAGGGTCGTAGGTTCGAATCCTATCGCTCCGACCAACAACCACAAGGCTTTCGGGGCGACGATCCGGAAGCTGTCTAATGCAAAGTCTAGCGGCTGTCTAATAAATCCGGCGCCGCAGCCTTCTTTCTCGCCGGTGCCGGCCACTCTTGCGCCCGCATCCTGTCGGCCGGCATCAAGCTCAGAAACGACCTCGCTTCGTCTGTCGATCGACAAGCCAGCCAGTCGCTATAGGTGTCGCGAGGCCACAACTAGAATGGTCCGACGAGACGTGCTCGGTCGAATATGGGACGCCGCGCCCGGCGTGGATCTTGTCGGAGGGGTATCCGGGGAAGGTGGGGAAGTGAGGCGCAGCAATGCTGGCTGGGTGAGGGGTGCGGCAACGCCCGAGTGAGCGCTGCCGGATAACACAGCTTTTACTGCGGCATCTTTCCGGTAGATTGCGGCGATGAAGCGGGGTGGTCAGCCGACATGCCGCGCTCACGCTTTTGCATGAGTGTGCCGCTGCTCGGATGGCTGCTGGCCGCGCCGGTTGGCTGGTCCGGTGCAGTTTTGGAGTCCATGCCGGTTGTCTGTCCACTGGCCGAGCCTCCGGAAGACTTGTCCCCGCCTTGGGCAAAGGCGCCGTGGCTCATTACCACTGCCGCGAACAGTAATGCCCCCGATACTACGAATTGTCGCGTTTTCATATCGCCTCCGTGTCGCTATCGGCGCGGACAAGTGATCTCCGCGTGTACAGAGAAGGCGCATTCCTCGTTCCTGGGGCGACATAGCAGCCCGGACTGGCGCGGGTTCCGCTAAAACCGAAGACATGTCTTCTTGCGAAGCAAAAGAAACCGTCCCCTACTGTTTGTTCGAGTAAGTCGCTACATCATTTTCCCGTCCGATCCTCATAGAACTATTTCGGGACCGCACGATTTGCACTGCCGGCAGGCGACGACTTTGGCGCGAGAATTTCCAACTCTCGACGTCGTGCACGTTTCGTTTCGCTTGGTCGCCGAGCCCAGCTGATAGAGGTGGCCTCACTCCTTCGGACAGCTTTCTGAGATTTTTAAGTGGAACGTCCGAGGCAATCATGCTGCCGATTTGATCGCAGGCAGCGTCGCGAAGTATGCCTCATCCGGCGTCTGGTCCGCCA
>Ga0310811_10007101_pt1 | contig 14323 bp, 11 predicted proteins | sample YCmetagenome_FD_207642 | JGI IMG/M metagenome (GOLD analysis project Ga0310811, IMG submission 207642) | Soil microbial communities from experimental microcosm in Duke University, North Carolina, United States - YC | ecosystem: Engineered > Artificial ecosystem > Soil microcosm > Unclassified ...
CCCGCAGATCCAAATCCGCTAGCCGCAGCATAACCAACGCCAACACCTGCTTTGAATTTTTTGTAGTCTTGCGCGTGTGTAAATTGGCTCAATGCTAATGTCAATGCCAAAACACAAGTGATTTTTCTTGTAGCCATGTTTGAATTGTTTCGTCGCAAGAAAATGGAAAATGAATTAGCTACAGAAGCGAGTTCGTGACGGCAGCAGCTTTACTTATCCAATGGTCATTGTTTTTATCTGCTTAATTTAGTCTCGATCAACAAATAGGAAAATTTGATCGACGAAGTCCAGTGCTCTGAAACAAGGAGCGAATCGCTGAGGCTACAGCGCGCTGGTGGGATCCATCAATTTAAGAATCTTAGGACCGAACCAATAGCTTAAGAATGTAAATACGAGCGCCCATCCAATAGCGCTGATCAGCATGAAGAACAAAATTTTATTTTTTGGCTTACCCAGGCTCACGGCGATGATCGTACCTCCAATCGGTGTGAGAAACAGGGGAGTCAAAAAGGCAACTCCGCCAAGCCCGTATTTCTTGATAAAATCGCCAAACCTTGTATGCGGCTTGGCTTTTGGATCTTTTTTCGCGAAGAAACGCTTCAATAGTCCTTGCCTGAGCCAATCCCCAAAATAAGTAAAGGCCACCACGCTCAGCATCATTCCACTAACGGTCGCAACAAAGGTGGTAACGAAATGAAGTTTTGCAAAATAACCTTCAATCGGTCCCAAAATGAATTTAAGGGCACTCGATAAAAATATGGGTATGGCTTTCAGGATTTCTTCGGTCATCGCGGCTCAAGTCGTCTTCGCAAAATCAAAACAACTAAATTTCGTGAAAATAAACATTAGTAATCAACTCATGAAATAGTGCCCATCCGCCAACAGGTCTCGCGTTACACCGCAAAGCCGTTTGAATGGAGAAGAAATAAATTTTGAGTAATGAAAGCAAAGCAGAAAAAAAATCCTTTTACGTTATTGGAACAGCTGTGCCAAATCCACGCACCCTCCGGACATGAAAAACCATTGAAAGAGTTTTTGATCAATTATGTAAGGCGAGAGCAAAAGAACTGGCGACGGAAACCAGTAATCATTGAAGGTGATGAGTTTCAGGATTGCTTGATTTTGAAATTTGGCAAACCGCGAACTGCCATTTTCGCGCACATGGATTCGGTTGGATTTTCCGTCAGGTATTTTAATCAGCTCGTCTCGATAGGCAGCCCGGATGCAGAATCGGATACGAAATTGGTGGGCCGTGACTCACTGGGTGAAATTGAATGCGAACTGGAGTATGACCGCGAGAACCATGCGCTGTATAAATTTGGAAGACCGATTGAGCGCGGCACCACACTTACCTACAAGATCGATTTTAAAGAGGGAAAAGAATTTATTCAAACCCCTTATCTGGACAATCGACTCGGAATTTACAGCGCGCTGAAAGTCGCCGAGACATTAAAAGATGGCGTGATTGTTTTTAGCTGCTGGGAGGAGCACGGCGGTGGTTCGGTTCCCTACCTGGCCAAATACATTTACAAAAAATGGAGCATCCGTCAGGCACTGATCTCTGATATCACTTGGACATCGGATGGTGTAGAACACGGCAAGGGTGTCGCTATTTCTTTGCGAGATAGAAATATTCCACGAAGAGCATTTGTTGATCGAATTATTTCCATCGCTCAGAAAAATGATATCGAACATCAACTCGAAGTGGAAGGAGCTGGCTCAAGTGACGGAGGAGAACTTCAGCGCAGTTCATTGCCTTTTGATTGGTGTTTCGTAGGCGCGCCGGAGCACGGTGCACATACACCTCACGAACGCGTACACAAAAAAGACATCGAGACAATGATCGAGTTGTATCGAGTGGCGATGAAGGAGCTGTAGTGCTTCATTTGGGCATCGGCTCCATTTGAATAAATTGCGTCAAATCTGGACTTATAAAAGCAAGTCGTCACATCATCGAACCTGAATTGGTAGCGGGGCTCAAAGCTCACGACAAATCATTCCTTGATTATTTGTATGATCATTACTCAGGTGCATTATACAGTGTGATTTTTCGGGTTGTCCGAGACGAAGGTGTTGCTCAAGAGGTGTTGCAAGACGCATTTTTGAAGATATGGAACAAGATTGACGCCTACGATACAACCAAAGGAAAACTGTTTACGTGGATGCTCAACGTGACGCGCAATCTCGCGGTTGACAGAACACGCTCCAAAGAGATACAGAAAGTCAAAAAAACCGATGACATTGATCTTCTCGTAAATAGAATTGATCGCCAGGAACAAACTGAATCGCAAGTGGATGCTATTGGTCTGAACGAGATGTTGAACAGGCTTCCGGAAGAACAACGGTTTGTTATCGACCATTTGTACTTGAAAGGATTTACGCAGTCAGAATTGGCGGAAGAATTTAACATTCCACTGGGAACTGTTAAAACACGAACGCGACTCGGTTTGAATGAATTAAGAAAGATTTTAAAAGGGTGAATATAAGCGAATACATATCGTCGGGTATCTTGGAAGCTTATGCTATCGGAGGGCTTTCCGATGCCGAGCGTGCCGATGTCGAGAAGAATATGACGCAATACCCAGAAATACGCGCCGAACTTTCGGCGATCGAGGAGGCCCAGGAAATGCTTTTGCAAAAGCTGGCGATCAATCCACCTGCTTCCGTCAAAACGAAGTTGATGCACAGCGTCGGACCCCGAGGAAAAGCAGTGGCACTTAATGCTTTTGTTCAATGGAAATTTGTGGCAGCGGCGTCCATTTTCTTGGCGATGTTCTTAGGCTTTCTCGCCTACGATTACCGCGACCGTTGGCTTCATACGCAAGTTGCCCTCAACGATTTGATGGCCCAAAATCAACAAGTAGCCCAAGACTACCAACGCGTGAACGTTCGCCTAGACAAAATGGAGAATGATCTGCGCATTGTCAATGATCCCTCTTTCACCAAAGTAGTGATGAGGGGTACCGCCAATGCACCGCAATCGTTGGCATCGGTCTATTGGAACAAAGAATCGAAAGAAGTTTATCTCAGCATTCAGAGCATGCGAGAGCTGACGCAAGAAAAGCAGTATCAGCTCTGGGCGATCATCGATGGCAAGCCCGTGGATGCGGGCGTGTTCGACGGAAATGTTTCAGGGTTGATTCATATGAAGGAGATCGCCCAGGGTGCAGTAACTTTTGCTGTCACGATCGAGGCGCGCGGGGGTACGCCTTCGCCCACACTGGAGACCATGCAGGTGGCCGGCGTCGTTTCAAAGGGATAGTATACCGTTCCCAAGGTTATTTTTGCCAATTTTTCTCGCCTCGTGAATCCGCGGAACTACGCGACTCGTATATCTGTTTACCCGAATGCATACTTCGCTTATAGAGGAAAGAGAAATGTAAATTATTATTTCTCAAGAATTTAGCTTATATTATTAATCACAAAATGTGACTTTTTATGAAAACCGTCCCACTTTTTCATCAGCACAAGGTCAGTATTTTTGGCTGGGCAGTCATGCTTATTCTTTTGACGTTCATCCTTTGGAGGATCGCGCCCTACTTTTAACGGTCAATGATAAAGCGCAAAACAATATCTGTTAAAAGTTACTACCAACGGGCGAAAGTCTTTGGATATATGACCCTGCTGGGTTTGGTTTGGCTTTTAATTTTGTACCTCGCAAACAAATTCATGAAGTAGTCGTTCGCTTGAACGATTTGATTCCCCGTGTCAAAGCCGATGCGGGGATTTTTCTTTTTTATGGTTTTGCAAGAATCCAATCCATAATTTTGAAGGACCTTACCCACTCGTTATGAACCAACGGCTACTCGTCTTCACCCTTCTTTTTGTTTCCTTCTTTCCTTCGGTCGCTCAAAATCAAGATTCTCTTCAACGTGTTATTTACGAATCGGCACTTCAAAAAATAAAACAAGGCAATTACACCGAAGCGTCGGCACAGCTTTCGCAATTGATAGCCACGAACTTTGCAGACAAGGAAGTATTTGTGAAGCGAGGGATTGCGAATTATAACCTTAACGACTTGAATAAAGCAAAATCCGACTTCGATGAGGCGGTGAAAGCCAGAATAAATACCGCAGAACTTTTTGAGTATCGCGGCGTGGTTCGTTACAAGTTAGACGACATCGCAGGGGCTGCTGGCGATCTCGACAAGGCCGTGACAATGGGTGCCAAAGACCCAGATATTTTTTTAACCCTTGGTAACGCAAAATTCAGACTCGACAATTACAAAGATGCCATTGGCAACTATGATAAAGCGATTGCGGGCGGAAAAAGGGATCCTGTACTATTGAACAACAGGGGCAAAGCAAAATCGAATTTGAAGGATTTCGCAGGCGCAGAAACGGATTTCACGGACGCACTTGCCCTTAAATCCGACTACGACAAAGCCTTGGAAAACAGAGCAGATGTTCGCTATCAACAAAAGGACTGGAAAGGCGCAGCGGCAGACCTTGATCAAATCATCACTAAAGGAAAGAATGACGCGGACCTGTTTCAAAAGTCAGGAACAGCCAAATTCAACTTACAAGATTTCAAGGGTTGCGCGACCGCATTGAACAAAGCCGTAGCCAGCGGATCGAAAGACAAAGAGACCTATCGAATGCTCGGAATAAGTCTCGCTAACACTGACGCCTGTGATGAAGCCATCAAGGCATTTACCTCCGCCGTGGCGATGGGGGTGAGTGAAAAAGAAGTTTTTGAAAAATTGGGAACCTGTCAATACAAAGCAAAAGACTATGCAGGCGTGGTGTCTTCGCTTGGAAGGGCCATTTCGTTAGGGTCTACCGCCAAGGAAATTTTCTTGTTCAAAGGAAACGCTGAATACCAGCAAAAAGACATCGACAATTCGATTAAAGATTTAGAAAAAGCCATCTCACTGGGAGCTTCTGACTATGATGCCTTTAAAAACTTGGGCGATGGCAAGTTTTTGAAAAATGATTTTGCGAATGCCGTCGCCAATTACGACAAAGCAGTTGCCCTGGTGCAAACCGACCCGATTGTTTTTAACAACCGCGGAAAAGCAAAAGCCACCATTGGCGACTTGCAAGGTGCTCTTCCTGATTTTGACAAAGCGATCGCACTGAAGGCAGATTACATAAAAGCTTTTTCGAATCGCGGAACCACACGCTTCAAACTCGCTGATTACAAGGGAGCATTTGAAGACCTCAATAAGGTGCTCGCCACCGAAGGGGAGTCCGTTGACCTTTTGCAAATGCTCGGGCTCTCGAAATACTACACTAAGGAAAATGATGCGGCTAAGAATTTTTTAGAGAAAGCAGTGAAAGCCGGATCGAAAGACGCCAAGGTGAATTTGTACCTCGGATACCTGCGTTTTGGAGGTAAGGACTACAAGGGTTGCATCGAAGCATTGAATGTCGCTGAGATTGCGGGTGAAAAGGAAATTGCCGTTTACGAAAAACGGGGCAAGTCCTTCTATGAGACGAAAGAATACGGTGGCGCGATCACTGATTTAGAAAAAGTAGCGAAGACGGAACAAGTCGATGTCATTTCCCTCGAAGACCTTGGCTACGCTTATCTTCAGCAACAAAAAACGAAGGAAGGGCTCCTTACTTTGGAAAGGGCAATGAACGCAGGGAGCAAAAACAAAGACGTGGGCTTTCAGGTGGGTAATGGAAAATTCAAGGAAAATAATTTTGCTGGTGCGATAGCGGCGTACGATAACGCGATAGCCGTCGACGGGAACGACGAAGTGATTTACAACAACCGCGGCAAAGCCAAACAAGCCTTGGGAGATACCCAACCTGCGCTGGCCGATTATGACAAAGCGATTTCGCTGAAGCCGCAATACACAAAGGCACTGCTCAACCGGGGTACGCTTCGTTTTACGTTATCTGATTGGAAAGGATCTTTTGAAGACCTTGACAAAGTGCGTGTGGCGGAGGGGGAGTCGGCCGATCTCTTAAGGATGCTAGGCCTAGCTAAGTATAGCTTGAAAGAAAATGACGCGGCAAAGCCATTCTTCGAAAAGGCCGTCAAGGCAGGATCGAAAGATTCCAAAGTGAATCTATATCTGGGCTATCTGCGCTTCGACGCGAAAGAATACAAAGGGTGCATCGAATCATTGAATGCAGCAGAACTGGGCGGAGAAAAAGAAACGCCGATCAATGAGAAGCGCGGAAAATCTTTTTTTGAGACCAAAGAATTTAATGCCGCCATCACAGACCTTGAAAAGGTGGTCCAAAAAGAGCAAGCTGATGTGGTGACTCTCGAAGACCTCGGCTTTGCTTACCTCGAACAACAGAAGGACAAAGAAGGACTTTCGTATTTAGAGAAAGCCATCATTGCCGGCACGAAAAACAAGGCGGTTTATTTTCAGGCTGGAAATGGACGCTTCAAGGGCAACAACTTTACGGGAGCTGTTGAGGCCTACGACAGGGCCATCGAATTCGGGGCCAATGATGAAGTGATCTACAACAATCGCGGAAAGGCAAAATTGAATTCAAACCAAATAAAAGAGTCGATTGTTGATTTCGACAAGTCGTTGCAAATCAAACAAAACTATACTCAAGCTTTAAAAAATCGAGCGGCGGCCAATGCACAACTCAATGAATGGCAAAAGGTAATTGCGGATTTGGCGATAGTGATTTCGGCTAATCAAGCCGGCGGAGATGAGTTTGCCCTTTCCGGCGTGGCCAAATTCAGTTTGAAGAATTTTCAAGGAGCGATTGACGACCTGACCAAGGGTATAAATGGAGGAGCCAAAGACAAGCAGGTTTTTGCGGCCCGTGGCAATTCTTATTTCGAGTTGGCCGACTTCGTAAAAGCGCAACCCGATTTATCAAAGGCCATCGAACTGGGAGATACCACGCCTGAACTTGTTTTCAGGAGAGGAGCTTGCAAATATTCGGCCCAAGATTACAAGGGCGCAATTCCTGATTTTGACAACGCCATTTCTTCAGGGTACAAGGAGGCAAAAGCATATGACCTTCGTGGCTATTGTAAACTCGATAGCAAGGAAGTCGACGCTGCTATTGCTGACTTCGATGAAGCAATTTCAAAGGACCCCAAGCTGGCGGTCGCATTTTATCATCGGGGAGACGCTCGTTTTAGAAAGGACAATTTTGTTGGTGCCATAGAAGACTATACCACGGGAATCACCCAGGGAATCGACGACCCCGTCATTTACAACAACCGAGGAAAAGCGTACTTCAAACAAGATCAATATGACAACGCCATTGCTGATTTTTCTAAAGCGATCACGAAGAAAAGTGATTACGTCCGCGCTTATGAAAATCGTGCAGAGGCCTATTTAAAGCAGAACAAGCACGCTGAAGCAATCAAGGACATGCGTCAGATGGAGAAACTCACAGAAAACCAAGACGCTAACTTCTATCAGAAATTGGGTGAGTCTTATTTTGAAACAAAAAATTATCCCGTGGCACAAGAATACCTCGACAAAGCAATCACGCGCGGCAACAAAGACAAGGTATTGTTTTTTAAGCGCGGAAAATGTTTGCTTGAGCAACAAGAATATCAACTGGCCGCGAATGACTTTGAAGCTGCTGGCAAGGCGGGCGAAAACACAGTGACCTTATATTTGGAGAATGCTCGTGCCTACCTCGGACTTGAAAACAAAAAATCAGCGTTGGATAATTTGGCAAAAGCAATAGCGCTGGATCCCAAGAATGCGGACATCTATTTTAACAGTGCGGTGATAAAAGAAGAAAGCAGAGAATTTGAGCAAGCGGCAATTGATTATGAAAAGGTGATATCGCTCAATCCGAAAGATGCGGCCGCACATGCGGGCCTCGCCAATTGCAAAGCCGAACTTGAAGATTTTGGAGCGGCCGTTTCAAATATGAGCGACGCAATTGAGATCGACGGAAAAAATGCCTCTTATTTTAAACAACGCGGCAATTATCAATACCAGCTGAAAGAGAAAGAGAAGGCGTGCGAGGATTGGAAAAAAGCGCTCCAGCTTGGCGATACGAAAGCAAAAGCCTCGATCGATCAGTATTGTAAATAGCCCTCCCAACGGTAGCCGCCATTTTGTCTCGAGTTTCTACCTAGAAAACTTCGCGGAGAGACCCTGCATATGCAAAATTCACTATCTGCTGATTGAAACGGGCTGAGGCTAAAATTCCAGCTCAAACCTTACATCCGTTAGTGGAGCGTCGATTTGGACGACAAAACGTAGATTCTTTCGGGCACATTTACGTTAGCTAATGCAAACGTTTTATGCAAAAGGGAAAAGCAACACTACTGTCGTTGGTTTTTGTGAGTTCAGTTTTATTTGCAGAAAATGAAATCTCCGGCAAAGTAGTATCTGTGATCGATGGCAATACCGTTGAGCTAATCACCGATCAAAGAGAATCATATAAGATTTTGCTTTTTGGGATTGATAGCCCTGAGCTAGGTCAGGAGTATGGTGATAAGGCACACCGGCTTTTGCAGAAAATAATTCTTGACAAAACAGTAAGCGTAAAAATTCAAGGTAAGGATCGTTGGGGAAATCGGCTGGGTATTGTGTTGATCGAAGGCAAGGTCGACCCCCGGTTGGAGCTGCTGCAGGCGGGTTTGGCTTGGACGGCTGAGATAAATCCAATTCAAGAGCTCGAAACAATCAAGGAGAAAGCACGCGAGAAGCGCAAAGGCTTGTGGAAAGAGAAGGACCCCACGCCGCCATGGACTTACCGCAGAGAACAAACGATGATTCAACCCAAGTTCAGGTAAAATAAAAGACAAAACCCATCGTTATAGACCCAGCTATGAAAATGAAGCTGGGTTTTTTTGTTGGTGCAGCGATGGTGACTGCATCATCCGTGTGCCACGCGCAAAGCAATTCGCTTGGCGATAGGCCACAACAGGTGATTAAAGAAAAAGATCGTAAGATTCAAAAACCCAAAATTTCCAGAAGGCAAAAGCTGTTGTTCAGAAAACCAAATGTGCGCAACACAGCAGAATATCAATATTATGAACGGGTGGAGCAAATGGCGCATGAGAAAGCCCTTGTGGCCGCAAAAAAGAAGCAGCTGATTCATATACCTCACCTGAGTTATACGGCCGAGTATGACTTTTACAAACGGGTAGAGCTTGCCGCCCGCAACAGACAAAAAATGATCCGCAAGAGGTCGAAGCCACAATACACCGATTTTGCTTACTTCGGCCACAAGCATCCACCGAAAAGACATTTACCTTATGCCATGCGCTATTGCAAAGAGTGCGGCATCAGGCACTAGCCTCTCTGTGCAATTGTTCTAGTTGTATTTTTTTGCAGCCGCTCGATTGCCTGTGTTGGGCAGGCAATTCGAGTGTGGCTGTTTTTTTTGAAAAGAAATGACAGCGCAAACGATTTCATTCGCCGGTTGCAGTTCCTTTTGTGATCGACCCTCCCAATTGAAGAAATAAAAAATTAACTTGTATGTAGATGGACATCGCCCGCTACATCGAGCACACCAATCTTAGCCCGACCCTTACCATCGGTGACATAGACCGTGTCGTGGAAGAAGCAAAGCGATTTAATTTTCTCGGTGTTTGCGTTCCGCCGTTCTGGGTGAAAAGAGCCAAAAGAGAAATCGGAACCGATGATATTTTGTTGGTAACTGTAGCCGGGTTCCCGTTAGGATATTCAATGACCGAAACCAAACTTGACGAAATAAAACGAGGCATTGACAACGGAGCTGACGAAGTGGACGTGGTATGGAACGTAAGTTCGTTCAAAACAAATCTTCCCTGGACAAAAATTGAAATAGCCAAGTGCAGTAAACTCGCCCACGATCAACAGAAGTTGGTGAAAGTAATTATTGAAACAGCGTACCTGTCGGACGAAGAAATTGCGGCCGCATGCAAAATGTGCGCAGATGCAGGCGTTGATTTTGTCAAGACATCCACTGGATTTGCACCTACCGGCGCGAAAGAAGAACACATTGAATTGATGAGAGCGGTATTGCCGTCTTCAGTAGGCATCAAAGCCTCGGGCGGAATTAAGACCTACGAACAGGTGGTGAGCCTGATTGAAGCCGGTGCTTCGCGCATTGGTACTTCATCCGGTGCGAAAATAATGGAATTAACGGCCAACAAAATTCACCCCGCACACGATCGAGGCCTGGGTGACTAAGAAAATAAACTGTAACCACACGAAACATTTAAAACAAACTCATGACCGATTTATCCAAACTTTTTCCCGAAGAGCAATCCATCCCAGAAGCCGCTCAACTAAATCAGTCAATTGAGCAGCGGGAATACCTCGTCAATGGCGAACTGCTGCAATGGCAAGGAAAGCTGAGCCCTGTTGCCAGTCCCGTGTTTGTAAAAGAGGGGAATGAATACAAACAAAAAATAATTGGCAGTACCCCACTGCTTACATCAAAAGAAGCGCTTGCTGCGTTGGATGCCGCGCTGAATGCCTATGATTTAGGGCACGGCGTATGGCCGATGATGACGGTTGCCGAACGCATTCAGCATGTGGAAATCTTCTTGGGAAAGATGCAGGAAAAGCGGTCGGAAGTCGTGAAACTCTTGATGTGGGAAATAGGAAAGAGCCAGAAAGATTCTGAAAAGGAATTCGACCGAACTTGCGATTACATTGTGGACACGATTAATGCGTTGAAAGATTTGGATCGTAGGTCTTCGAATTTTATTCAGGAGCAGGGGATTATGGGTCAGATCAGAAGAGTACCGCTGGGTGTTGCTCTTTGCATGGGTCCATACAATTATCCACTGAATGAAACATTCACTACCCTTTTTCCTGCCTTGATCATGGGCAATACGGTCGTATTCAAGCCGGCAAAATACGGGGTGCTTTTGGTGCGTCCGTTACTTGAAGCATTTCGCACGAGTTTCCCGCCCGGGGTCATCAATGTGATTTATGGCAGAGGGCGAGACACGGTCGGTGTTCTGATGGAGACCGGTAAAATCGACGTGTTTGCATTTATCGGAACCAACAGAGGTGCAAATGAACTTAAGAAAGCACACCCAAAGTCGCACCGCCTTAGAGCTGTGCTCGGTCTTGATGCAAAAAACCTCGCAATTATTTTACCCGATGCCAATCTTGAAAATGCAGTGAACGAATGTGTACTCGGCTCACTTTCTTTCAATGGACAGCGTTGCACAGCAATCAAAATCATCTTCGCTCATAAGGACATCGTCGATCAGTTTGTCAAGAGATTCTGCGAAGTGGTAAATAATTTAAAAGCAGGAATGCCATGGGAAATGGGGGTGAGCTTGACGCCGCTACCCGAACCGGGCAAGACAGATTTTCTAAAAGACTTGGTGGATGATGCAATAAAGCATGGAGCGAAAGTGATGAACGAAGGTGGCGGCACAGTACATCACACTTTTTTTTATCCTGCGGTTTTGTACCCTGTCAACGAGAAAATGAAAGTTTATTCCGAAGAGCAATTTGGTCCTGTCATTCCGATTCGATCCTTTGACGAAGAGAAAGAGGTTATTGATTATGTGCTCAATTCTAATTTCGGTCAGCAGCTCAGTATCTTCGGACGTGATTCAAAAACAATTGCGCACCTGATCGATTCGTTCGCAAGTCAGGTGGGCAGGATTAATATTAACACGCAATGCCAGCGAGGCCCCGACACATTTCCATTCAATGGCCGGAAAGATTCCGCCGAAGGCACATTGTCTGTAAGTGATGCTCTGCGTGTATTCTCTATACGATCGTTGGTAGCCACCAAAATTACGGTCGACAACAAAAAGATCATTGGCAATATTATTCGAAACCGTGAATCCGCGTTCTTAAGCACGGATTACATTTTTTGAGATGAAGCACGTCAATATTCGTGTCTCTGGTAGCGTGCAGGGAGTTTTTTTCAGAGCCTCCACCAAGCAGCAAGCTGATTTTTTAGGGTTGAAAGGTTTTGTAAAAAACGAAAGGAACGGAGACGTCTACATTGAAGCAGAAGGAGAAGAAAGCCAAATCGCGGAGTTTTTAAAATGGTGCCGTCGCGGGCCCACTCGCGCGCGTGTCGACAGCGTCGAGGTGGAAGAATCCGGATTAAAAAACTTTGGTGACTTCGACGTGCGTCGTTGATCAGTCGCTCGTGACCTCGACATCGACGCGAATGTTCTTGCGAGCGTAAGCACTGTTTTTGTCGTAAACCATGCGACCACCTCCCCAGCCCTTCACGTTGATTCTGTCTTCAGTGATCCCTTGCACAATGAGCCACTGCTTGATGGTTTCAGCACGCGCGGCAGACAATGCTTTGGCAGAACCCGACCCGTTTTTCGCGTCGCTTGTGATTGCAAAAAAGTTTTTGCTCGGCCCCATATAGATGATCTTCCCACCTCCGCTTCCGTTAGTGTGGCCGTGAAGTGTAATTTTCATCGTTGGGCTTTTTTGCATCAACTCGAGCAGACTATTGAGTTGGTACTTTGATTCGGGTAGCATGATCGCCGCATCGTTGAAAAAGTAGACGTTATATAGTGTTGAGATGTCGCCTTTGTGTATTTGCGTCATCGCGAAATTGACCATGTAAAAATTGCCTACCAAAGTAACATAAGGCTTTAGGGTGTCTGCTTCTGTGTTTTTGTAATTGATCTCTAATTGCTCCTTTCGAAAACCGAAAACGTTGCTGATCAAAGTCAACTGACCGGTTTTGGTTTTAGGATCAGGCAGGATGAGATAATCGTTGCCTTTTACCCGAGAGATGAGCTTGCCCTTTTCGGAATTGACCACCTCTACTTCGCCCTCGATTACTTCATTGTTTGTGGCGTTGAATAAGCTGAGGAATACTTGAGTATTCTTTAGGTTTTGAGGTTCATAAACAGGTGCCGCTGACGGGTTGGGAACCACTTCTGTCTCGGTCGTGGAAGGTTCCACCTTTGGCTCCTCTTTCGGAGTCTCTTTCCTGCCTTCCTCGGTAGCGTCCAGGATTTTCTTTTCAGGATCAGCTTTTACTGTTTCGATTTGGTCTTGACCTTTGATCGTATGTACCCAGGCATCGGCAAATCGGGTCTCGCCTCTTGCTTTTTTTACTTCATCGATGCAAGCGTCACGGTCGGCCGAATGAGTGAGGTAGACATACCAATATTTGCGCGTCGCCTCAAAACCATAGGAGGTGTGCATGCCGTCTTTGTTCAAGCCTTTGCTGAGACGAATTGCATAGTCCTCATGATGAGGGGAGAAAGCAGCCACTACAACGTATGATCCGGTAGGAAGGGTATTTTTTTGGGCGTTGGAGGTCGACACGTGAAGGACTCCAACAGCCATTAGCAAGAAAAAAAAATTTGCCTGAGCCATGAAAAAATATGCGTTGGTTGTACCAAAAGTAGCTAATTATACTTTAATAAAGCAAGAAATAGCACTTGATACACACTTAGTTATGTGAAAGGTAAGCCCTCAAAAAACCCGAGCCATACCCGGTCATTTGAATGAATGCAGCTGGAATGGATAAGAGGGCGACAGAGAACGAACGCGTCATTGTGAGGCAATCGACAGCAATTGCTACGAAGTAAAGTGTGTATGCGATGGCACCAGAAAATGCCAGGGCGGGTGTCATGAGGGTCAGTGGCAGCAACGCGACCATACCAAGTAAGAAGAAAGAGGGGAACCAATGTGTGATTTTAACTTCACCTCGATGTGCACGCCCCACGAGAACTCGACCCTTGGCGAAATTCGAAACTTGCTTGAAGAAATCTTTCAGCGTGGCACGTCGCTGATGATACACATAGGCTTCGGGTATCAAGCCGACGCGAAGGCCCATTTTCTTCATTCGAATGCTTAATTCAATGTCTTCGGCAAAACGATCAAAATGAAAGCCTCCGGTTTGGCCATACGCCTCTCGGCTGATTCCCATATTAAAACTTCGCGGTTGAAAGTTTTTTGATTTGCCGCCTCGAATACCACCGGTGGTGAGTGTAGACGACATGGTAAAAGCCATGGCCCGTTGCAAAGCCGTAAATCTTTCATGGCCGCGGTCAGGGCCGCCCCAGGCGTCGAGTGGCGTCTTATGAAGGAACCGTTCTACCGACTCAAAGTAATGCGAAGGTATTTGGCAATCGCTGTCGAATACCACAAAATATTCGCCTGTTGCTTTTTCAAAACCAAAATTACGGCTCGGACCAGGCCCTGAGTTGGGTTTATAGAAATAGGTGATCTGGAGTTGGCTGGAATACTTCTCGAAAATATGTTCGCTTGAAATTTCAGAACCATCTTCGATGACCAGCACTTCGAAATCCCGCACGGTTTGCTGTGTCAGGCTTTGTAGTAGGTCGTCCAGCTCCTTGGGGCGATTGTAGACTGGTACAATGACTGAGTATTTTGGCGGGTGCATCACGGCAAAAATAACCAATAAGAACTCATCTGTTGGTTGAATCTTGTGTCCAGCATTTAAAGTGTACACATTTCCCT